>JACKQG010008198.1_pt1 | contig 10267 bp, 10 predicted proteins | sample 8237621 | NCBI WGS metagenome assembly JACKQG01 (sample SAMN15677084, study PRJNA649215) | marine metagenome | biome: marine; feature: Black Sea; material: saline water; isolation source: suspended particulate matter (SPM) from the Black Sea western gyre | collected 2013-06-09/2013-06-10 | depth...
TGAACAGCTATCGACACAAACATCTACATTCAGCGGAACAGGAACAAGACTATTTAAATATGTATCCTTGTATTGTTTGAAGTTTGCTTTATTGGCAGTTATTATCCAGTTATCTTCGATATCACCTGCGGTGTAGGTATAGGGAGATAATCCCCTGCCTTTGAGAACTCCATTATCATCCAGCACGCAGATAGTCACTCCATCCTCAAATATCCCCTGCGAGTTCATAGCCGTTATGGTGTTATCCATAGCATCGATCACAAATTCATCAGGCTCTGCACACCAGACATCCATACTGGGATCACCGAATAAGGTATATCCTAGATAGATTGTTCTGGGATTTCTATAGATTAGCACATTTTCAGCAATATTCCAACAATCACGGGTTAAATTACCAAGTTTATGTTCATACTGATCAAACTGTAGATCAAAATAATATTGCGTAACTCTTTTTGTAAAATAGGGTGAATCATCTGTAGATGTAGCATAAAGCGCAACAGGACCTCCGAGTTCATTGAATAAGACTTTTGAAATACAATTTTCAACATTGAATACTGTATCGGGTACTGCTTCAACATAATAATCAAAAAGATTTCCGGTAATATCATAGTTCTGAATAATATTATCTAATGTATCTCTTTGAACAGGAATAGACCAACTATCCCTAAAAAAGTCCATAGTATAACAAGATGAAATCCAGGCAACATAGGTGTTACCATTTATATTGGGGATTTCATCTTCTATTTGAATATAGTTTAATGCAGGTCTGCTATAGTTATATTTATACTCTCCCTGATGCTCTCCTTCATCGATAGGACCGGAATACCAGCATGAACCTTCGTTGACACGATTTGTATTAATTGTAATATCCTGTCTATGTGTACCAAAACTATTTAACCACCAGTCATTATAATTATTATATTCGGAATCATAAATAACATAACAATCACCACCATGCCACATACCATAGAAGAAGCTATAATCTCTATCCTTTAGTTTATTGATGACAGATTGAGCACAACCATTCAAAGTATCGACTAAATCATAGGTATGAAGACAATCGATATTAATATTATCATCCACATGAACAATGATCGAATCCACTAGATTATCATCAGGAGTTATATTAGGTAGTTTCAAGATATTTGTAGCAACAAAAGCCATATCATCTGTATGATCCAGATAATCATATCTATAATTCTGATATTTTACATAAAATTTAGTGACATCAGAAAGATTCCTGGCTGGAATTCTACCCACATAAAGATCGGGAGATAGATCGAGTTCCATCATATCCTCATCCCAACCGCTTAGAACATTACTGTAATAAAAATCCGTGGAAGAGATAATTTCTTCTCCGCTTTTAATCCAATTCAGATTTTGTGCAGGTATTATATTCTCATCTCCACCAAGAAGAACATATTGTAAGTTTGGATTATTTTGTTTCTGAGATGCCAAATAATTCCTTATCTGCCCCTTAGTCGAACCAATTGTTGAAGTCGAAACAACTACGGTAATAACTCCTTCCTCTTTCTTGATTTGAGCAAATTGCTCAAACCAATATAAAAAATCGTCGCATGTAATAATGATCATATCCGTATCTAAGTCTCGATTAAACTCTTTAATTTTTGCTTCTACTACCGATTTGTTATTAATGAAATTTTCAACTAAATCTTCATTTTCCATAACTTTCATTAACTCCATAAACTCTAATTCGTTATCAGAATAGTTATTCGCGATAAGAAAACCTGTAAATATCAGGCATAACACTATGATTTGGATCTGCTTCATTTTTTCCTCCTATAATTTATTTTGTTTAATTATCTTTTTATTTAGATTATGTGGTAGCGGAAAAGGATAGATTAATTTACGCAAATGGCTACCAACCTTCGTGAAATTAAGAAAATCCAATTCCGCTTTATTTAATTAAAAGCATCTTCTTGTTTTGTACTACTTTGCCTTTATCTATCAAACGATAGAAATAGACACCGGAACTTACATTCATATTCCGCTCATCCTGTCCATTCCAGATTATAGAGTTCTTTCCTGCTCTTGAAACTAAATTATGTACTTTGATTCTCTGACCTTTCACATTATATACCTCCAATTTTGGATAATAGTTATCTCCTGATAAACTATAATAAATAGTAGTTTCCAGCATGAAGGGATTTGGATGATTTTTATAGAGTATATTTTGATCTACAAAAATGTCGTCTAACACATCAGTTTGATTTGGATCTATACCATGTGAATAGCAAATATCCAATATTAAATCATTAATTTCATAATGGTTTATAAACCAAATGGAAAAAAAATCTCTTATAGTAAACACCTCATAAGGACATTTTATAGCATTCCAAATTTCAGTTATACTACAATTATAATTGTCATTATTCCAATCTGAATTACCATATTCATAATTATCATACATATCCCACAAAGTAGCACAAACAGCACCTTCACAATCGTTGTTTTGAGGATTTTGTTCTGGAAACTCGATGTCTATATTATAATCTGGTTGTATTATGTGGTATTCATAGCCTGAATCATTGTGTTCCCAAACAGTTTCAGCTTTAATCAAACAGGAAAAATAGTGAGCAAAACCTTCATACCATGCTAATTCTTCATTATAATGTTCATGCCACAAATGACCATTTTCAGCACCTGCTTGATTAATTTGAAAACCTTGATGATGCCAGTGCTGAGCATGACTAAGCTCGTGCTGAATAGGAGAATTATAGAGCAAGTGTTGGTTTGTATTCATTCCACATATATAAACTAAATCAAAATTGTCGGGATTTCCTATTATTGCATTGGGAGCAAACCAAGAATTATAACTATTAACTGTAGAATTAGGATATTCATGATTTTGATGAGCAAAAATATAAAGCAATTCACGAGGAGCATTCAATAATTGATTTTGAGAAAATTCTTCAGCTCTTTTTTGCTGCATATACGGATTAAATGAAAAACATAAATCCATATCTTGTCTATATATATTAAAGTCATAATCATCAGGAGCATCATTTATACAAAAATGAATATTCACATTATCTTCATCTGAATTACTAAACTCTAGATGAGGAAAAGCAATACCATAACCTTTGTGAATTAGATTATCATTTGATCCCCGTTCTAATATTACGCATGCTGAATCTTGAAGAAAAATAAATAATCCAAGGTTTGGTGTTTGGATATTTTCAAATTCATAGCATCCGTTGCTGTCTAAAATATAACTATCAATGAACATAGGATTATTTTCATCTTCTAAATTCCATATCATAGCAGTTCCAATAGCTTCGACATAATTATTACCATAGTCAGTGTATTTAAAATATCCTTGAATACCATAACTACTAATTAACTCTATTTCGATAATGTAATTTTGACCATCAAGTCTTAAATATATATATCCTGTTTCTCCAGAAGTATTTGCTGAATTAAAGACTAAAATCAATCCATAATTTGTAGCATCGCCAATATTTGAATCGCAAGATACATTTGATAAAGAATTATAATCGTCACTAAAATCTAATTCTAAAGTCGTATTAATTAATACCTTATACGGATCTCTAAAATTCCTTTTTTGAATCTTGATCCTCTTTGTTGATGAGTCTATTTTAATTTCTTGTTTTTCTAAACAATTTTCAGGTAGTTTAAATTCAATTTCAAATACTTCTGGTAACTCATCGGATACCTTAAAAGAATTATCAATTTCAATAACATCTATGTTATTATCAACAACTCTTTTTAATCCAAACTCAGAACATTTGATTTCAATTTTTTTTTTATATGATCTTTTAAGACCTTCTTTTGTCACATAATCTTTTAACATCCCATATTCGATAATTCTATCATATCTCATTACACTTACTGATATTGATAGGTTGCTTCGAGGTGGTATTTTTATTAATTTTACCCAAAAATTGAAATTTATCTCAATATTGTCATCATCAATAATTGTATCATCATCAGAATACAATATTTGCCAATATTCATTTAATTCAGTACATCCATTGTTGAATAGATAATCAGGTGTAACTCCAGCTTTAATATAATCATGAATAGCACTGTATTTTTGATTTAGAATTACATACTTACAATTCTGTTTGTAACTTATATGATTTTTTATTAATTTCGCATAAACATTAACTTCTATTGAATCTCCTAAACTTACTAAATTCTGTGATGTTTCGATACTTAAATCAATTGGAAAGTCTGTTATTATACCTCCCAATCCATTACTAAATAAATACATTGTCATTATTAGCAGAATAAAACTAACTATAATCTTCTTCTTCATTTTTTCCTCCAAATGTTTTCTTAATTAACTCTTTTATTCATACAAATTTTCGTCAATTAGTTTAGTCACTGGTCACCGGTTGATTTGAATCCTAATGACCAATGACCAATCAACTAATGACCAGCATTACCCATACACAGCCACTTCATTCGATGGTTCGCTGAGTTGTGTTCCTCTTTTTGCCAGCACGCGATAGAGAACAAAAACGCCGGGAGTTTGTCCTTTATGGTTGTATTTGGTAGCAGTTGAAACATCCACGAATTTGAAATCGGCATCACCCTCGTGCTTGTTTTCGATCACATAGATAGTGCCCTGCTTATTACCTCCGCTTTTCCAGTTCAGGGAAATCGTGCCGCTTTCTTTTCCTACTGCTTTCAGGTCTGTTGGTTCGACAGCTACGATGACACTTGGAGTAGTATCATGTCTTGGCAGTCCGCATTCCTGGATTATTTCGTTAGTAGATGCGGGATTATTCTGCACGAAGGTTGCCAGACTGCGGTAAGTTCTTTCCAATACTTCCCTGTTATCGTTTTTCAGACCGGTTGCTGTTTTTGCTGCCAATTGGGTATCGAGATGAACCTGTAAAGAACCGGAAAAGACTGTTTGTTTAGTGCTCAGATCATCGATCTGCCCCTGGGAGATGTTTAACTGTGCCATATACTTTGTCAATCCCTTTACCAGGGTATCTGCCTGCTCATTAAAATGCAGGTCTCTGTGATCAACATAATCACTCATTTTTTCCTCCTGTTTTTTTTATCTTATTGTTCGTTTCGGGGAGTTCCCCGAACAATTTTTTGATACCAGATTATTTCTCGGGGAGTTCCCCGAACAATTTTTTGATACCAGATTTTCCTACGGGGAGTTCCCCGAACAATTTTTGATACCAGATTATCTCTCGTGGAGTTCCCCGAACAATTTTTTGATACCTGATTTTCCTTCGGGGAGTTCCCCGAATATTTTTTTGATACCAGATTATCTCTCGTGGTGTTCAAAAACAAAGTTTCTCAATTCAGAGAAATGCATCTGCTGATGTTTTTTTCATTCTCATAATTCATTAATATCTACAGCATTTATGAATAAATTCCTCGTATTGATCTGGCTGCACCATGAAATATGTTGACATATATCAGCCTTTCTGCTCGATTCGTTTGCGAATGGGTTTATTAATTTTATCATAATTAATGCCCTCTATATATAAGACGGAAAAAAATGAAAACGGGTGACAAAAGTAAGAAAAAAGTTTAAAAAAATTCCCCGAGCTATAGTTGAAATCCTGGTAAGTTATTATCTCATAGGGGATTATGTAAAAATTTATCGGTTAGATGAAATCTTATTATTGTTTATTCCCGCGAGTAAATTCGTGGGTTGAATTTTAGGATAATAGTATCTAATATTGAGCAATGTAAAATGATATTGTGATTTGATGGTTGGAGTATTGTTTATTCCCACGACTAAATTCGGTGGCTGAATTTCGGGATATTAACTCGCAGGTTTCAGTTGCGGGGATCCGGCAATGAAGAATTCTAAATAATGCATAGAGACCTTTTTGATAAACTTTTTGGTCTTTCTAAAAAAAGATCGATGTATCATTTCAGATTAGATATAAATGATGCGGAAGAAATTGCCCAGATCACGGTTATCAAGTTTCACCAGAAAGATATTGAAAATACTTTAGCGGAAAGCAAATATAAAAAATGGATATGCACAACTACCGATAATAATTGCCTGGATTTAATGAAAAAAAGAAGAAATTAACCAGTTATGACTGTAAAAAAGAATATTATGACAGTCTATTGTCCGGTCAGGAAAAACAAGAAAAACAACAGGAAAATCCTGATAGAGTTTTCCGCCTGGAAAAGATCAAACAACTGCGGGGAAAAGATAAACTTCTAATTGATACTTTAATCGATAATAACTACAGCATCAAAAAGACTGCGGAAAAACTGGGTGAAAACATAAATACGATAAAAAGTGCAAGATATAGGATCGTCTCCCGGATAAATGCCGATCTAAAGAAAAAGAACGGTCTGAGAATAACTAAGAAACTGCTGAATTCACATCAGAGAAAAAACCTGGATAATTTTATTCATAAATTCCTCTCCTGCCTGAAAAATAACAACCTGGAAAAAATGCGGATCTATTTCGGTAAAAGGATCCCGGCTTCGAGATTTGCTCACATACAAGTCATCAAGATAATCGAGCATGGACCAATAAAAATACTTGGTAACAAAATTAATTATTCAGTCCATTATATTGATCATAACGGCAGAAAAAACTTCTTTTATTTTACTTTTAGATTTAACAAGAATAATTCTCCTCGTATTATAAAATCTCCCTGGCTGCCGCGCAAAATATTTACTATCAAAAACGAGGATATGCCTTCTTACTTTATGGACAAATTGAATTCTGCGTTGAACGGTTATACAAAGATTTCAGATGATGAAGTAGAACAAATACTCTCTTGCGTTAAGAAGACGGTATATCATAATTATTGAAATAAAAAAAAGGGAAGTTTGTTCAACTTCCCTTTTTTCTTTCTAGTATCTTTTCTTCTCTTTTACACGAGCAGCTTTACCTTTCGCTTTTCTCAAGTAAAAGAGTTTAGCTCTCCTAACCCTTCCAAATCTAACGACCTCGATCTTCTGAATATGAGGTGAATGTTGCGGAAAGATCCTTTCAACCCCGACACCGTTACTGATTTTTCTAACGGTGAAGGTTTTGGATATTTGCATACCGCGTTTTTGAATAACAATCCCCTGGAATACCTGTATTCTTTCTTTGGAACCCTCTGTGATCTTGTAATGAACTCTAATTGTATCACCAACTTTGAATTCCGGAAAATCCGTTCTCAGTTGTTCCTTTCCAATTTCATGCACGATATCCATCGTTCCTCCTTTATTTTTCAGATAAAATTCTATCCAAGACAATAGCTACAGCGCTTCTAACCGATAAATGATTATAGTTTTGTAAACCTTTGATCGGTTCCAAAACATAATCTGCAAGTTCATGAACCTGGTTTGAAAGCCCGTTCCCGGTTCCAAAAAGTAATAAAACCGGTTTTTCAAATTCCATTTTCCGAAATTCGGAAAATCCAATTTGATCATCCCTTCCGGCAGCAGTTGTCGATATAATGATCGGATTCATTTTATCCTGTTTTTTTATATCTGATACGGAAGATTCAATACTTTCCGAGTATTGAATCATTGATAAAGCATCGACTCGATGCGGATTATATTTATTTGCCGGTTCTCTTTTCCAGAATTTCAGAATTCGCATCAGCAGTTCTTTCTGAGTTGGGAGAGGATTGATCAAAAAATATCTCGAAACTCCATAAGTCAAACAACTCCTGGATATATCATGGATATCCATATTGGTGATGGAAGTTGTGACGATTTCCGAGAATTTGTTATAAACCGGATGGTGAACCAATCCTAAATAAAACCTGTTTTTCAAGATGAATTTCTATTTTTGGAGAAGATCGGGTCTGACTCTCTGAGTTGTTTCCAAAGATCGATCTTCTCTCCATTTTTCTATTTCTTTATGATTCCCGGAAAGTAGAACATCAGGAACCCGAACACCGTTGAATTCGGCAGGTCGTGTGTAACAGGGATAACCGAGTAAACCGTTTTGGAATGAATCGGTCATGGCAGATTCGATGTCGCTCAAAACTCCGTCTTGCAGTCTTGTCATTGCATCGATCATGACCATTGCCGGAATTTCACCGCCTGAAAGAACATAATCCCCGATCGAAATTTCGTCATCGACATACAAATCCCTGATCCTCTGATCGATCTCTTTATAATGTCCGCATAAGAAGATCATCGAATCCATCCTGCTGTATTCATTAATGATATTCTGTTTTAGAAGCCTGCCTTGAGGTGTAAAATAGATAACGGGTGTTTCTCTTTCTTTTTTGACGAACTTGATCGCTTCGAAGATCGGTTCAGGTTTCATAACCATTCCCGAGCCGCCGCCGAAAGGATAATCATCGACCTTTTTATGTTTGTTGAATGCAAAATCCCTGATATTGATCAAATTCACATTCAGGGCTTGCTGCTTCCGGGCAATTCCCATAATACTTTCAGCAAGAAAATTCTCGAACATACTCGGGAAAAGTGTCAAAACATCGATTATCATTTTTCGGATCAAAGGCTCGAGATCAGGATGAATATAATTCTAACAGATCTTGAATATTTCGGACGAGAATTTCCGGTCTTGCAGGATCTTTATCCAAAATGTAATATTCAACATCCGGGATCATAATTTCCTCATTATCCAAAGTCTGAACAACAAGAATATTATAAACGGAGTTGCTGAAAATATCATTGACATACCCGATTTCCTGTCCGATGAACATAACCTTTTTTCCGATCAAGGCTGATTCCGTTGTTTCGGGAATATATTTATCGATTTCTTCTTCAGTCAGGCAGAGTTCGGCTCCGCCGGCTTCGAGGGCTTCGCTGATCACTTCTGTTTCGACCAATTTCAGCCTGGAATTCTCCAATACTTTATCGATAGTCACATATCTCACTCTATGATCTTTAAAGAGCATAAACACATCTCGAATTTCAGATATATCCAAATCATGATTTTTATTCTGCTTGAAGCGGATGTATCCCTCTTCGTCGAGATGGTTTCCTATTTTCCCAATAGGTATCAAATCTGATATTTGCATTTGAAAATAAATGCAAAACTAAAAAAAATTATTCAACTATTTCCAGAACTGCTCTCTTTCCTTTTCGAGCAGACACGGCGTTTATGATCGTTCGAATTGCTCCAGCTGTTCTACCTCGCTTACCGATAACTTTCCCGATGTCTGATTTGGAAGCTCTTAATTCGTAAATAGTTATTTTATCCCCGGCTACTTCCGTAATTTCAATAGCAGCAGGATCATCAACTAATGCTTTAACTACAAACTCGATAAGTTCCTTCATAATTCAACTCCTTCAATCAATCAACTTTCTCATCAATGTTTTCTGCTTCATTCTCTTTCTCATAAATCTCTTGTTTTTCTTCGATTATCTCCGGTTTGGATTTTTTTGCTACTTTATCAGATTTGGTATTAAATTTGGTTGCATGCCATTTTTCTAAAACACCGGCTTTCATGAGTAAGGACCTGACAGTTTCGGAAGGTTGAGCTCCAACTTCTAACCATTTCAATGATTTTTCAGTATCGATTTTTAATGTAAACGGATCTGTTTTCGGATCATAATATCCGACAGATTCCAAATATTTCCCATCTCGTTTTTTCCGAGAATCGACAGCAACTATTCTGTAGAAGGGCTTGTCTATTGCCCCCATACGACGTAACCTCAATTTTACCACTACTACTCCTTTTAGTATTATGCATATTTCTTCTATGGAAAGTATAAATTTTTTTAGAGGGTTCATATCGTCAAGCATAATTATTTTCACAGTAATAACAAAGAACAATTCCAGTATTAAAATGATATTCGGATTATTTCTATCTTCACCTCGCAGCGATTCACTATATAAATAATTTCGATTAACAAAAAAATTGCAGCCAAATCATTGAAAATTACTTAATTTTTAGACAGCAATAAATTAAACTTGACGCAAATAAGGTGAAATAAAAGTTTATTTCCAATTTTTCATAAGGAGAAATGAATGATCGAAGTTATTCGTGAAAAATGTGTAGGTTGCAAACTGTGTATTAAATCTTGCGCTTATGATGCGATCACGATGGTCGATGAAATTGCGGTAATTGATCTCGACAAATGTACTCTCTGCGGAGCTTGCGTAACGGCTTGTTCATTCGAAGCAATATTGATCCGAAAATATGAAAAAGAATCGGTCGATAGAGAGCTTTATTCCGGAGTATGGATCTTTGCAGAGCAAAAAAATAACGAAATTTCCCCGGTCGTTTTTGAGCTTCTCGGAAAAGGAAAAGAACTGGCGGACATAAAGAAAACCGAGTTAACGGCTATTCTTTTCGGCAATAAA
>JACKQG010005868.1_pt1 | contig 10266 bp, 8 predicted proteins | sample 8237621 | NCBI WGS metagenome assembly JACKQG01 (sample SAMN15677084, study PRJNA649215) | marine metagenome | biome: marine; feature: Black Sea; material: saline water; isolation source: suspended particulate matter (SPM) from the Black Sea western gyre | collected 2013-06-09/2013-06-10 | depth...
CATGTGATAATGATCCTTTAAATGATTGTGTACAAGATTGTGCCGGTGTTTGGGGTGGTTTATTAGAATTAGATGACTGTGGCGTCTGTGATGGAGGCAATGCAGATATGGATTGTTCAGGAGAATGTTTTGGTACCGCCGTTATTGATGAATGTGGTGAATGTGGTGGTGATGGCATTAATGAAGGTGAGTGTGACTGTGAAGGCAATGTTGAAGATTGTTTTGGTGAATGTGGAGGTTCTGCATCTCTTGATGATTGTGGCGTTTGTAATGGTGGTAATGCTGATCAAGATTGTACAGGAGAATGTTTTGGCACAGCCCTAATTGATGATTGTGGTATATGTGCTGGGGATAATGCAGATATGGATTGTAATGGTGATTGTTTTGGTTCTGCATTTATAGATGATTGTGATGTGTGTTCAGAAGGTGATACTGGTTTAGATGCTAATGCAGACGACCTTGGATGTGGTTGTTTCGAACCATCTGCAATATCTTATTGGGTAGATTCGGATGGGGATGGACTGGGTGCAGGTGAATCTGTAGATTATTGCTTAGCTGACCTTCCAGATGGTTGGGTTGATAATAATAATGATTCTGAACCCGATTGTGCCACCAACGATACCGATGAATGTGGAATTTGTGCAGGAACAAATGATTGCTTTGGCTGTACAGATGGTTCAGCATGGAATTATGATATAGATGCAACCATTGATGATGGTAGCTGTTTATATACACCAAATGGATTTGAGTTTGAACAGTCAACAATGCAGGCATTTTATTTTATAGAATCTGCTAATATAGATGGTGAAGAATTAGTGGCATTTGAAGATTGGATTGGTATTTTTAATGGTGATATATGTGTGGGTTCATATTTGTGGGAAGGCGCATTTACCACCGTTCCAGCCATGGGTAATGATGGTGATGTATTGACCACCGGTTATATGCAAGCTGGAGATTATCCAACATTCAAAATATTTGATGCATCCAGCAATATGGCTTATGGTGCAAGCTCATCCAATGCATTACCAAGTTGGTCCAATTTTGAATTTTACACGGTGGATCAATTAGATGGATTCTCATCAGTGAGTATGTCTTTAGACCTACATTTTGGTGCAAATTTGGTGAGTATGTACACCCTTCCTGAAGATTTAGGAATTGGTAATATTATGTCAAGTTTGGAAGATAATGTGAATGGTGTAATTGGTGAAGGTGTTGCAGCAAATAGACTTCCTACAGGAAACTGGGTGGGTAGCTTACAAGAAGTGAGTCCATTATCGGGGTATTGGATTATGATGAATACAGCTGATGAATTTCAGTTGAATGGTTCATTGACTGACCCCAACTCAGTATTTTCTCTTCATTATGGAGCAAATCTTTTATCATATCCATTTGAAGGTTCCGCATCCATAACTGAAACATTACCTGATGGTGAAGAGTCATTTATAAATGGTATTATTGGTGAAGGTGTAGCTGCAAATCAAATAGAACCTGGATGGTGGGTGGGTAGTTTGCAAACCCTTCAAGGTGGCTCAGGTTATTGGTTTATTGTGGATGATGCCTTTGACTTTAGTTATATCCCACCTGTTGCAGGTATGGCAAGAGCCCAATCTGAAGTGGCCATTTCGTCTCCACCCAGTGGGTTTGAATATGTACAATCTACACAGCAGGCATTCTATTTTATCAATGAAATAGAAGGTGTGAAGTCTGAAGATTGGATCATTGCTTATAACGGAAACACTATTATCGGTTCTCGTCAATGGAATGGTCAATATACGGATGTACCGGCTATGGGTTATGATGCAAATGTAAATAGTGCTGGTTATTGTGAAGTGGGTGATAATGTTAGATTCAAGCTTTATCAAACTGAAACAGGCAAATTGTTAGATTTACATTCAACTGAGGCTATTCAGAATTGGTCACAAAACGGAATGGTAACGGTTGCAAACATGACAACGGTTGAGATTCCTGCTGATGTTTCATTAATGTCTGCATATCCAAATCCGTTTAATCCATCAACAGAAATTCAGTTTACAATTCCCGTTGAGATGGATGTTAAAGTTGAAATTGTGAATATGCAGGGAAGGCAAATTGAAACATTGATTGATCGTCAATTAATGGATGGCTATCACCATGTTACGTGGAATGCTAGTTCGCATGCCAGTGGAGTCTATTTTGTTAGGCTAAATACTGGAGGTGAAATTTCAGTACAAAAAATCCTATTGATGAAGTAATCAATAAATTTTTACAGAATAAAAGGCTCGGAACTATTTTCGAGCCTTTTTTATTACTAAATTAATATTAATGAAAAAGTGCTATTTACATATAGTTGTAGTGGTTGGTTACTTCCTTTTTGTGGCAGGTTCATGTGGTAATGAAACTATTGCACCTAAACAATCAAAGGGTTGTATGGATGTAAACGCCTGCAATTATGACCCATCTGTAGATATACAGGATACATCTTGTATATACGTGACAGATTGTAATGGTATTTGTGGTGGAGATAAAGTTACCGATAATTGTGGTGTGTGTGATGGAGATAATAGTAGTTGTGTCGATTGTTCTGGAAACATTAATGGAAATGCTCAATTAGATAATTGTGGAACTTGTGATGTTGATACTGCCAATGATTGCCAATTGGATTGCGCTGGACAGTGGGGAGGAAATAGTCAATTAGATGATTGTGGGGTATGTGGTGGCGATTCCTCATCATGTACAGATTGTATGGGTATGTTAAATGGAACTGCCATAATTGATGAATGTGGAATTTGTTCAGGCGGTACAACCGGGATAGAAATAAATTCAACTTGTGATGATTGCCATGGCATAACAAATGGCCATGCTGTTCAGGACAATTGTGGAATATGTGACAACGATTATACAAATGATTGTACCCAAGATTGTAATGGAAATTGGGGGGGTACAGCCATAATCGATGAATGTGAAGTCTGTTCTGGGGGATTAACAAATTTAGTTATAAACGCCAGCTGTATTGATTGTTTGGAAATCCCCAACGGGGACGCTTTAGAAGATAATTGTGGTGAGTGTGATACTGATTCTACTAATGATTGCGTTCAAGATTGCCATGGTGATTGGGGAGGAAGTGCAGCTTTTGACGAATGTGGAGTTTGTGGTGGAGATAACTCTGTATGTACAGATTGCAATGGCGTAATAAATGGACTTAGTTTTGTTGACTCTTGTGGAAATTGTATTGAATCAATCCCCAATTCATGGGAAATTGAAATTATAGCAGAAGTCATTTTATGGAATACCGATTCTGATACTTTAGTGGATGGTTCTGCAAATTATTTGGGTGCAGATATACGCTATACTGATGGGTTTGATGGGTTTGAGGTAGATCTATTCGAACCTGTTTTAGGTATGGAGCAATCATTATCCTTTTCATTTTATCATGGTGATTGGGAGGATGCTGTTTTGGTTGAAGATGGTCAGCATTATTCGTATTTTACTAGTGATATTCGGAATCATAATTATTATGAGTTCCTAAATTCGGGAAAAACTTGGGTTTCAGAATTAAGAACAATTAATTATTCATTTCCCGGAACCGCCAAAGTAACATTCAAATTCATTGAAGGGTTAAGTAATGCAAATATAGTTGTGGATGTTATTGGTTCAAATTTGTCTGGTGAAACATATTCGATTAGTGATGGTGATTCTATTGAAGGAATAATTATGACCTCAGATACTATTGTTAATTTTGACATCCAAATTTCAAATCTTTGTTATTGATTAAAATGTCATGTTTCAAATATCAAAAATAGTTTAGATTCCCCTCATGATTCGGCCACAGAATTTCATTAAAATCATTATTATTGCATCAACTATACTTAGTGCAGGCACTCAATATAGTTCGTTATATTTAATGGAGTTTGAAAATATAAATAAAGATTTTACTATAAATCACCTCCAAACAGCATTTCCTGATTTGATAAAAGAGAATTATGCTTTTCGCACAGATATTAAAGTTGATTATGCCGGTGATATTGAACCCTATCTTTCGAATGACGCATTTGTTGGTGAAAATCCAGCTCTCATTGTAAATGGACGCTATTTCTCCACCGGAAAACGGGTTGATGTGGAATTGGAAGCATATGACATCCATACATGGGAGTTATTAGAAAAAAAGAATTTCTTTTGTAATTCGGATGATGTGGTGTGCTTACATGATGCATTTTTGATAGCAATCGAAGATATGTTGAGCCCTCACTTTGTAGATGATGGAATTATTTACTCTAATGAAGATGTGAAATTGATTAATCGTACTGCAGATTTAACGCAATCTTCATCAACTCCTAAAGAGAGCAATTCAATTTATGAAGGTATTCAAAATAATATTTTTGATGAATTAGATGAAATGGCCACATATGCTGAGTTTAATTTTGATATCAATCAAAATAGCGCTGAGCATGGCCAATACGGAGATCGGTATTTTAGAGAATTCGATTTTTCTTCTGGTGAGGCAGGAAAAATTTCATCTGTGGATGCAAATACTACAGGATTGATAAAGATTATTGACCAATTTTTAAGAAATCCATATAACGTTGAAATTGGTGAAATGGATATTAGATTCAATAAGTATGATCGTGAATTGGTGGATGTGGTAGTTCCTGTTGAATTTTCAGTAAAAAATTCATTAATTCAGGATTTACTCTTAAATATCCCCCATGAAAAATTGGTAAATAGTAGTGGCTTAGTCCAGTTGAAATTTTCAAATAGTAATTTCAAATTTGATCCAGAATTAGTTGAAAAACTGGCGTATATGAAGTATCAAGTATTTCCAGTGTTATATTTTACCAGTGAAAAAGGCGAATTACAACAGGTGGTAATTGACACATGGAAAAAGAAATACTCGGGTATTGAAATAAATGATACCCCTTTAATTCGAGTTGATAATTTTTCTCCATTATTTTCAATCAAACCAAGTTCAAGTAGCATCCAAATGAACATTGATGTGTCAAATTTAGTGACTACATATCAATTTTCTGTACCCTACAATACCTTTGGTAAATACACAAAACTCTCCATTAAATTCCTTCTCGAAAGTCAGTTAGACCGGTACTTATCAGTTACATATAGTAACAACTAGGGGGTAAGTATTTCCCCTACAAAACTCTAAATTTTACTAAGATTTCATTATATATTGGAGTACTTATGAAGAAGCTATTTTTCAGTTTAATAATATTTTCATTTTCATTTTTGAGTGCGGACGAAGGAAATCTTCCCGTGCTTAAATTGAAAGATTTAAACAATAAACGTCTAGATTTATCATCACTATATGCTGATGGTCCCGTTGCCATTAATGCATGGAATATGTCTTGCGAGCCCTGCAAAAAAGAAATGAAATATCTTAATGATTTTCATATAAAATATGAAGATCAAGGATTCAAATTTATTAGCGTTAATATTGACTCTCCCCGCTCTATGTCCAAAGTAAAATCATATATCAAATCCATGAAATGGAATTTCCCAGTATTGTCTGATCCTCGTGCTGAGTTTTTTCGAAAGACAGGCGGTAAGGTGATGCCCTATTTATTATTGGTAAATAAAGATGGTTCTATTTTTAAACGTCATGTTGGATTTAACCCTGGTGATGAAGTGGTTTTAGAAGCAGAAATTGTTGAAATGATTGCATTAAATTTTCCAGAACGTGCAAAAGTCATTGAGAGCAAATCTAAAACTGACGCTACTCCAACTAAATCGGAAAAATCTGAATGATTAGATTTATTATCTCAAGTCTTTGCTTTTTGTCATTTGCATTCAGTGTTGACGTGACCTTCTCCTTAGAAACCAAATATGGTGATGGAGGAAAGGTTACTTCTCAAGATTCAGATACACCTAAAATAGAAGATTTTATTTTCATAGAAAATATATTAGATATAAATACTACTTTTGATAATGGTATTTTTGTTTCAAGTCAATTAGAATATTCAGATCCGCCCATTTTTGGTACATCCATAAAAGGGCTTAATAATTTTGTAATTGATTATATGGGAGATAATTATTCTGTAAAATTGGGAAATCTTTACTCTTTGTATGGAAGAGGCCTCTCTTTAAACATGACTCAAAATCAAAATATTGACTATGATAATAGTGTGAGCGGTATTGAGTTTAAATATATTTGGAATGATTTTAATTTATTTGGTGTGTGGGGGAGCTCCCAGTTCGATTATCGTTCAAATCCTGCATTCATTGAAACTGATTTAATGTTAGATAACAAAATTTATTTTGCCGGTTCTGAGGTTTTTACAAATCATTTTGGCTCAGTTCTACTTTCTTTTTTGCATCAAGAATCAATTATCTCAAATAGTATGATAAATCAATATTGGAGTAAGGAATTATTTGATGTTGGAGCCGAACTTGCTGAGAGATTTACTTTTTCAAATCCTTTACCTTCTGAAGATGATACATTAAACACTATTGATTATAGCTTAGCATGGAACATCCAGCTTATGGGTGCAGATATATATGTTGAGAAAGTATGGAATAACTATACTAAAATCTTCGGGGATACGGAATTAGGTTCTAAATTATATTTGTCATTATATTTTGATATTGCGGGAACGGGTATTACCTATGAATACAAAAACTATGACCAAAAATATTACATCCCTACGTTGGCAGGTGCCCCTATTGGATTTAGAGAAGGGAGTTCCACATTAGCCTCACGTAATAGTCATTCAATAAATTGGGGCGATGAAGTGGGACATCAAATTGAGCTAAACCGAGCCATTGGTAATTTGAATTGGTTAGGGAATCTTTCATTCGCATATAAACATGTAAATGAAAATTATGATGCTGTTGGTTTTTCACAGGTGTTAAAAATGGATAATGAAAGTGATACATATCATCAATATCCTTTCAGGCAATTTTATTCAGAGATATCTGGATATACGCTGAATGATAAACTCTATTTCAAATTTGGAATAGATCAGTTTGATGAGTTTAAAATAAAAGGAATTTATGGTGAAGTTATTGAGACAGAGAGCCTCTCAGCATTAACCTATCCTTCAATGATAACATTAGATATTGGTGGAGGTAATTCAATTACCTCCTATATTGAATATCAAAATAGAATTTATAATGGTAGAGAAAGTGATATTTCGACTAAATCAGTTGATTATGTAGCAGATTATTTTTCATTAACATATAATCATTCTAATTTTTTATCATTTTCAAGATTTTATGAACATGAAATTTATGAGAAGAAACTATATAATGAAATTTGGGATGAAGGGATTGATGTTTGGCGAGGGTATGATATTACAGCAAAAATTAATTCAACATCGCAGTTCTCCGTTTTTTATGGTTCACAGAAGGGTGGACTTGTATGTGCCAATGGAGTCTGCGCAGAACAACCTGGATTTGATGATGGAATCAAAGCAACTTTTAGAACTATTTTTTAATGCGTCTCAAATTAAAATTTATTAATAAGGGAGATAAACAATGAAGAATAATATTATTATACTATCATTTGCATGTTTTACACTTGCATTTGGACAAACCTATATGGCGGGAGATATTATAAGTAATACGCATCAAAATACAGCATTTGATGTATGTTATGGCGATTATCCCTCTGACCAATTTCATTTTGGTGATCTAAATGGCGCCATCAATGGTGGCTCTCATTACATCACTTTTGTAGATATGGCGGCTACATGGTGAGGCCCCTGTTACAGTGACATCAGTTCGATGGATCAACATGTACAAGACTGGGCCGACGAACCCGGCGTATTTTATGTAGTAGCACTTAGTGATATTGGCCAACCTTATTCTTGCCAACAATGGGGAGATGCAGGACAAAACGGTCTCCCTGTAATTATTGACGACCCAGGAACTATTTTTGGGTGGTTGCATGATTCGTATAATGCATTTCCCACATATGCGATTATTGACCACAATATGAAAATTCGTGTAAAACCGTGGACTTATAACAGTAATTCAAATTCTAATGAATGTTATGATATTGATGGCTGTTCAGGTGGTCATGCGGATAATTTCATACAACAGCTTTTAGATGAATGTGGTCCTCTTTGCCAACCATGTGCCGGTACAGAAGACTCTGATGGTGATGGGATTGGTGATGAATGTGACGACTGCCATAATCTTTTGGGTGATGTGAATGATGACTTGAATCATGATATTTTGGATATTGTAAGTACTGTAAATATTATTTTGGCAGGTGGTATTGGATCAGGTGACTTTACAGAATGTGAAGAAACTGATGCTGATATGGATAGTAACGGAGCTGTTAACATTTTGGATGTAATTCAAATTATTAATCTCATTCTTGATAATAGAGCTATTCATCAAGTTGGAAATGCACAGGTGGGTACTTGTAAGGGAGGAGATGATTTACATCTTCATATAGATTCTGAAGTTAATTTTACTGGTTTCCAATTGCGTATAAATGGTGAGTATCCAAATATTACTATTGAAAATAATGATCATATCAATTTGATGAGTCGCGTGAAAAATGGAGAAACACATGTGATTGCTTACTCAGTTGCAAATATTCCATTTAAAGATAATTCAGCCAGTATAAATATTACTGGAGGTGCTTTGATTGATAATAAAGATATCAATGTGATAGTTTCATCACCTGCAGGTGAAGCATTGACGGTGATGAATATGGGTGCAATTTCTGAAACAGTACCGAGTAAATTTGGATTAACTTCCGTATTCCCAAATCCATTTAATCCTAATACGTCAATTTCATTCACTCTACCTATTGATGAAAAAGTAAAACTTGCCGTTTTTGATGTACGTGGAAATGAGTTAGATGTGATAGTTGATGATAATCTAATTTTTGGTGAATATACTTTTAATTGGGATGCCAGTGATTTTGCATCTGGAGTTTATTATATCCAATTAAATAGTGCATCTCATTCATCCATGATGAAAGCATTATTAATGAAATAGTTGTATTGTAACATTGGAATTGTAACAAAAGGGGCCGAAATGGCCCTTTTTGTTTACATTCTGTAATAAGTAAACATTCCAAAAAAGGATATAAATAAGATAAATTTATACATACGTTTTTGGATAATAGAAGGAATTATGAAAAGTTATAAATCAATAATAACATTAATATTTATGTCATGCATGTTTGCAGGATATTCTGTAGGTGACCAAATTTCATCTGAACATCAAAGTTTAGCATTCGATGTATGCTATGGAGATTACCCCACCGATCAACTCTCATTATCAGATTTTGCAGATGGAAATACAGTTATATGGCTGAATTTGGCAGCATCCTGGTGAGGTCCCTGTTGGTCGCATCTTCTGGAAGAAGATGAAGTAATCGAATTTTGGGAAGATGATAGGCGAGTTAGTATTATTTATTTATTGGATGATATTGGTCAACCTTATTCTTGTCAACAGTGGGGGGATCGAGGGGTCGTAGGAAAACCGACAATAATTAATGATGGGGATGAAAATATTATTTATAATTGGTTTGATTACGATGGCGCGTACCCAGATAATGTATTTATTGATCACGAAATGAGAGAATATTATCATCAGGAAGGATATATGTCAGTTGATGGAATAAACACTATTATCCAAGAAATGTTAAATAATATTCCTTGTTATGACCCAATTGCACTAAATTTTGGTGAACCTGGTGAATGTGATTATACCAATGTGTTTACCAGTTATGAAACGGATATTCAGCCTATCTTTGATAATAATTGTACTCAATGTCATGGTAGCTCTGGTGGACTTTCTTTAGCCAATTATGATGACCTGATGAGCGGTTCAGTGGTGAGTGCAAATGATGGTGAGAATAGTACCATTTATGAACGAATGATATCTACCACAAGCCCTATGCCTCCCAATGGACTCATAGATGTATATTTAGCCGAACGCATAAAAGCGTGGATTGACCAAGGTGCGTCCCAATGTGCCCAAGGTGAAGATTGTGCAGGAGTCTGCGGAGGTGATTCAGTTGAAGATATGTGCCAAAATTGCGATTCAGATTCCACAAATGATTGCGTTCAAGATTGTAATGGTGACTGGGGAGGTAGTCTTGTAAATGATGAATGTGGAATTTGTGGTGGTGATAATTCAACGTGTACAGATTGTAATGGGGTGATAAATGGTAATTCTTGGGAAAGTAATTGTGGTTGTGTAGTGGAAGAAAATACAGGTAATGATTGTGATGATTGTTTTGGTATCCCGAATGGAATTTCAATAGATGATGAATGTGGAATTTGTGGTGGTGATAATTCAACGTGTACAGATTGT
>JACKQG010008199.1_pt1 | contig 10266 bp, 6 predicted proteins | sample 8237621 | NCBI WGS metagenome assembly JACKQG01 (sample SAMN15677084, study PRJNA649215) | marine metagenome | biome: marine; feature: Black Sea; material: saline water; isolation source: suspended particulate matter (SPM) from the Black Sea western gyre | collected 2013-06-09/2013-06-10 | depth...
ACCCTGACGCAAATTACTTTTATCTTTGCGACAAAAAAACCTCAATCAGCCAAAAACTTTTCTGTTTTCCTTGCGATCTTCTTCGATGATTTTTTTCCAATCCCTTTTCACATTGGAAGCTTCGAGAAAATCTTCGTAAATGGATTTTGCCAATTCCATTTTATCGATACCTTCTGGAGCAACTTGTATATCCAATTGCGCCAAGGCCATATCAAAATCCTTATCAAGTAGAGATGCAGAATCCATATTGCATTCTTTTAAGGCTTGTTTAACAACACCCTGGTCTTGCCCAAAACGCCGGGCCACCTCATTAATATTTGAGGGTTTGTATTCCTTGTTGGGCCCTATCCCCAAGTGGTAAGCGCAAAATAAACTGAACGCATCCAGATCTCCTGATAATTTTTTCTCAGAACCTGAAGGGCTTTGATTTGCTTCTACGGACACATTCGCATTAGAAGGATTTCGACCACTACCCTGTTTATTCCGATCAAAATTATTCCTGGGCCTTGCACCACTATTATTCACATTTTCCCTTTGTTGCCGAGAAGGATTCCGTCTTTTCTGGCCCTGCGGTTTACTACGTGTGTTTCCACCGTTTCCCGCCTGGTTTTTACTAACCATCGAAATATGCGATGTCAATGCTTGTGAAGAAGCGGGACCGGAAGATACCCAGGGATGAATCGCCCTTTTCTTGGCACCCGTATTTTTTGTGGCCGGGTTGTTTCTGGAGTTAGAGTTTCTGGAATTAGAGTTTCTCGAGCTGGAGTTTCCAGAATTAGAATTTCCAGAGCTAGCATTTCCAGAACTGGAACGGGAGTTTTGATTGGGTTTTCTGGAGGAAGAATTTTCCTGACGGTTGTTGGGGTTCCGTCTTGGTTTATTTCCGCCGTTTTTCTGGGACGGGCCTGTTTTATTCAAAACGGTATTCCTTTATAAAAGGTTGGGGAAATTTCGGGGTATTCTGCATTTTTGATTAGTTCCTTCAATTGAGTGAAATTTTGTAAATGATCTTTATATGGTCAAACTTTCAAGCTCATCTACCAAAGCTGAAAATTTTGAGAGGGCTGTACGCACGGGTTCCGGTGAGGTCATATCGACTCCAGCACCTTTTAACAAATCTATGGGATATTTGGAACCACCGGATTTAAGGAAATTAAGATAATCATCCAACTCCTGCTCGCCTCCGGAAAGTACCCGGTCTGCCAAGGCATAGGCAGCGGATATCCCTGTTGCGTATTTATACACATAAAAACTAAAATAGAAATGAGGAATTCGAAAGCATTCCAGCGAGAGGCAGTCATCTAGAACGAGGCCTAGGCCGAAATAGAGTTCCAATAAACTTTTATAAATTTCCTGAAAAGTTTCAATGGTGAGAGGCTGGTTATTTTCTGCAGCCTGATAAACTCTATGTTCGAATTCTGCAAACATTGTTTGCCTATATAGGGTACCACGAAAATTATCGATTTCACGACAAAGTAAGTAAACCCGCATATCTTTATCAATATCCTGAGAAAGAAAAAACTTTGTCAACAATGACTCATTAAACGTTGACGCAACTTCTGCAACAAAAATAGTGTAATCCGAATACAGATAAGGTTGATTTTTTCTAGAATAGAGAGAATGCATGGAATGCCCTGCTTCGTGGGCCAGGGTGTACACACTGTTAATATTATCCTCTGTATAATTCATAAGGATGAAGGGATTCGAGTCGTAGCAACCCGAAGAGTAAGCACCACTTCTTTTCCCCTTATTTTCATATCGATCCGTCCACCTATCCTGCAAAAGCCCTTTATTCACCAGATCAATATATTCGGACCCTAACGGTTGCAGCGCGATTTTGATTTTTTCAACAGCCTCCTCATAAGGCATATGCCATTTAATATTCTTTACTAATGGGACAGCACAATCGTAGATATGCAGATCATCAAGACCTAACAAACGTTTTCTTATATCAAAGTATTTATAAAGGGGCTGTAAATTCTGATGAACAGATTCAATCAGGTTGTCATACACCTCTTCGTTGATATTTTCGGAAAACAATGCCTTGGCTCGATAACCCGAGTAGTTTCTGGACCGCGAATAGAATAAATCTTTTTTTACGCTCGAGGAAAGCAACGCAGAGTAAGTGAAACGATGCGATTCATAAGCCTTGTAATAAGTTTGAAAGGCATCTTTCCTTAGCCGGCGATCATAGCTTTGCATCAGACTCTGGAAATTACCATGAGTTAAAGTAAGCGGCTCGCCATTTTCATCTTCTATTTCTCCAAGCTGGAGATCAGCATTATCTAGCATATCAAATGCGTCTCGTGCAGCCCGACCCATTTCTCCAGATGCGGCGAGAAGTTTTTCTTCTTTATCTGTCAGAGTGTGTTCACGATAACGCAAAATTTGTTCGAGGTGGAACCGGTAAAACTCCATCTCCTTCTCTTCCAGAAACCCGGATATCTTCTCTTGAGGAATACCCATGATCTCCGGACGCATAAAACTGGACGCGCTTCCAGCTTCGTTGAGCAGTCTCATTGCCTTTTCAAAATTTCCCTGATGAATATTGTTGGTTTTGTCTTCGTCATTTTTCAAATGTGCAAAGGTATATAGCTTTTCAAGTCGTCTTGAAAAGTTCATATCAAACTCAATACACGCTTTGAGTTTTGAAAAAGATTGCGCAAGCGTTCCCTGAAAACTGGCATACCGAGGCAAATCGGCTTCCAGTGCCTTGAGATCTTTGTCCCATTCTTCGCTTGATGAATACAATCCTGATAAATCCCATTGGGATTGTTCAGGAACTTCATCACGCGTCAGGGTACCTGCTTTAGCATCCATAAAATCAAGAAAGGTGAGGAAAAGGAAATTTCCCTTTGCGGGTTAACATAAACCTTGTTCTATAGTTTTCAAATGAATTTCAAGCTTTGTCTGCTTTTCAGAAAGAGTTGTCTTTCTTTGCTCGTCTTTTTCGAGGACTTCAGCAGGTGCTTTCTTAACGAAATTCGGGTTGGAGAGTTTCTTATCTAAAAATATGAGGTCTTTTTCAATTTTTTTCAACTCTTTTTCTACTCGGTTGCGTTCTTCCTGGAAATCCATCATACCTTCAAGCGGGATAATGAGGTCCATTTCTCCGAGAACCGAAGATGCCGATACCTTGGGTTTTTCGATATTTGGACCCGTTTCCAACTGTTCCACACGGGCTAACTCCCTTATATAAGAGCCTTGATCTTGCAGGGTTTTTTGTATTTCAGCGTTCTGGGTCTTTACTAAAACATTTAATTTCAATCCCGGATTCAGATTCATCTCTCCACGGATATTTCTAACGCCCGTAATAACCTCCATTACCACTGCCATTTTTTTCTCTATAGCTTCATCGGTATGCGATTCTCGAAACTCAGGAAACGAACTAACCATAATGCTTTCTTCATCCTGAGGTAATTTTTGCCAAATCTCTTCTGTAATAAATGGCATAAACGGATGTAAAAGCTTGAGTGCTGAATCGAGAACATGAATCAACACATTTTGCGCAGCAACCTTTTCCGGTCCCGGGTTGAATAATTTGGATTTTGTAAGTTCTATATACCAGTCGCAATATTCGTTCCAGATAAATTTGTAGACGGTCAAAGCCGCATCATTAAAGCGGAATGCTTCCAGAGCTTCATTGACTTCTTTCGTTGCACGGTTCAACCGACTCAATATCCAGCGATCGGCCGTCGAAAGATTAGCTTTTTCATCCAGCTCACAAGTGCCTTTATAATCTTCCAGGTTCATGAAAACAAATCGCGAAGCATTCCAGAGTTTATTACAAAAGTTGCGGTAACCCTCGATACGATCTTCAGCGAGTTTAATATCTCTTCCCTGTGCTGCGAAAGCCGCAAGGGTAAAACGTAAGGCATCGGTTCCGTATTGTTCCATTACTTCTAAAGGATCGATGACATTCCCTTTGGTCTTACTCATTTTCTGTCCTTCCGCATCGCGGATCAGGGCATGAATATAAACATCGCGAAAAGGAACTTCTCCCATGAACTTGAGACCCATCATAATCATTCTGGCAACCCAGAAAAAAAGTATGTCAAATCCAGTACAAAGTACCGATGTGGGGTAAAAACGCTGGAGGGTTTCGGTTTTTTCTGGCCAACCCAAAGTAGAAAAAGGCCAGAGAGCAGAACTGAACCAAGTGTCCAACACATCTGTTTCCTGAACCAAGTCTTTGGATGAACAAGCCGAGCAGGAACCCGGGGTTTCCCTTGCCACCACCACTTCACCGCAAGCCTGACAGTTCCAGGCTGGAATTTGATGCCCCCACCAAATTTGCCGCGAAATACACCAGTCTCGGATATTTTCCATCCATTCGAAATACGTATTTTCCCAGAACTTCGGAACGATTTTAATACTGCCATCCCGTACGGCTTTCATAGCAGGTTCGGCGAGGGGCTTCGCTTTCACAAACCATTGCTTCGATAGATAAGGCTCTACCACGGTTCGACAACGATAACAGTGACCCACGGAATGATTTAAATCTTCAATTTTTACCAACACGCCAGAATCTTTTAAATCACCAACCAACTTTTTGCGGCATTCAAATCGGTCTAATCCCTCATAAGCAGAACCCGCAAGAGAGTTCATACTTCCATCGGGATTCATAACATTTATAGTTTCCAACTGATGGCGTTTACCTAACTCAAAATCGTTTGGGTCATGCGCAGGCGTCACCTTCAGCGCACCGGTACCAAAACTGGTGTCCACATAACTATCTTCGATCAATGGAATTTCACGATTCAAAACAGGAAGGACGAGGCTTTTACCTTTGAACTTTTGATAGCGCTCATCATCAGGATTCACCGCAACCGCAGTATCCCCCAACATGGTTTCCGGTCGCGTCGTCGCAATGATTAAAGAACCGTCACCTTCTTTAAAAGGATACTTTAAATGATATAAATGACCCTGCGTTTCTTGATGTTCTACCTCAAGATCAGAAAGCGCAGTATGACAACGCGGGCACCAGTTGATAATGTAGTCGCCCTTATAAATGAGACCTTCCTCATATAAGGTAACGAAAACTTCTCGAACCGCTTTCGACAAACCCTCATCCATCGTAAAACGGTCACGCTCCCAGTCCAGCGAGCACCCGAGTTTTTGTAATTGCCCATTGATGGTACCACCCGATTCATTCTTCCATTTCCAGATCCGCTCAACAAAGGCTTCACGGCCCAGTTCCTGTCGGTTGGATCCTTCTTCGTGCAGTTGCCGTTCGACTACATTCTGTGTAGCGATTCCGGCATGATCCGTACCAGGCTGCCACAATGCATTGTAGCCCTGCATTCTTTTCCAACGAGTAAGAATATCTTGAAGAGTATTGTTGAAAGCGTGGCCGATATGCAACCGACCTGTAATATTGGGCGGGGGAATGACTATAGAAAAAGCAGGGGATTCCCTGGTTTCATCTGCGTGGAAAAAATTCTTTTCTTCCCAAAATCGCCCCCAGCGTTTTTCAACTTCACCGGGTTCGTATTGTTTATCTAATTGAATCATTCAAAAATCACTTGCTACAGAAAACCTGGAAATTCCTTCTGTTTGAGAAAAGTTTATCCGAACATTCTGAAGAGAACAAAAAATTAATGTATTGAAATGAGAGAGGGCTTTTTACCAAAGAATGACAAATAAAGAAAGAGATTAAATTTTTTTGATTTTATCTATTTCTTCACGAATCACGGAACGGGCGATATCAGGGACAATCTCCCTAACCACTTCTCTAATAGTTTTTACAATTATTTCTGACATGCCTGAAACCTCTTTTTGCAGGGAGGTGTCCAACGACTTTTCCAGAATATGACGAACCTGCTCTCCAGTAACTTGAATAAAACGGTCATCATTATTTTCAAAGTCCGATTCCTGCAACCGTGAATCTTGATAATTCAAAGATCTAAAGGAGGAGGGGTCAGTAATAGAGTTGATATTTTCTTGAATGTCATGGGAAGACCGTCTTCCTGAATCTGAAAAAGCACCAGGCGCCATTCTTTCGAGGAGATCTTCCGGTTCTGGAATAATGCCACCTAAATTAGACATCTCGGGTTCATTCATTTCAGAAGGAACCGACTGCTTGGATTCGCCTGCGACAATTTCTTTAAAAGCTGAATCGAGATCATCAAGGTTCTCCATCTTTCGAGTCTGTACCTCTGCATAAACCTCAAAGTCATCATCAAAATCCTGTTCTTCTTGAGCAGACTCTTCTACTTCAGAAATCGGCTGAGAAATATTTTCTTCATTTTGAGATTCGACATCTTGCATCATTTGCCCCAACACATCGTCATCATCGGCAACAGTTTCTGGAGCGGGATCAGGACTGATTTCGCTTTCCACCTCTTGAATCATCTGCCCCAAAATATCATCATCGGCAACAGTTTCTGGAGCGGGATCAGGACTGATTTCGCTTTCCACTTCTTGAATCATCTGTCCCAAAATATCATCATCGGCAACAGTTTCTGGAGCGGGATCAGGACTGATTTCGCTTTCCACTTCTTGAATCATCTGTCCCAATATATCTTCGTCGCTGACAACAGGTTCTTCTTCAGCTATTTCTTCGTTATCTTGCATGGGTGCATCTGTGTCTTCTATGACGTCATCCATCTCCATGGATTCGCTAGAGAGTTTTTCAACAGATTCCAGCAATTCTTCAAGGCTGGGTTCTTCCTTTAAATCTGGCTCTTTTTCAGCAACACTTTCTGACAAAACCGAATCTTTCGCCATAACACTGTCACCTTCCATGACCCTTGTTACCATTTGAACAATATCATCCGACTTGAAAGGTTTTGAAATATGGTTTTCGGCAAGGCATTTCTTAAAACGTCCTTCGTCAAAATCTTCAAAATCACTGGCAAGAAGTAATACTTTTATATTTGAGAGATCAGGAGCCCCTTTTATTCTCTGACTCAACTGGAACCCATCAAGTCCAGGCATATCCACATCCGCCAAAACTATGTCAGGTTTAAAATCTGGAATTTTGTCAAAGGCTTCTTGTCCATCGCCGATGCCTTCTACTTCTGCATCTTCGTTTTCAAAAGCCATTGCAACAATTTTCTGAATCGTAATGCTGTCATCAGCAACCAGAATTCTTACTGTCATAAAAGTCTATCCATTAGGATTTTTAGATTGGCGAGTCCACAGAGTGGGAAGTAATTGGCATTGGAATTTCTGACCAATTGGGGCATTTAAATAAGGCGATTGCAAAACCTATGCAGGAAGATAAAAGAAAAATGCCCAGATTATTATTTCCCCTCTCCCCTTCAATTGTAAATTTTAAACAGCTAAGGGGTGCAATCTCAACCATTTAAGTATATCATATTTTCCAGGGACATTATAAAATTTAAGACAGGAAATTCAATCGGTTAATTATTTCTTCAAAGATTTAGTAAAAATCCATCTATTGGCAGTCCCTTAATTTTTAAATTTGTCGTTGTTTGGGAGAAATCTTGGCTTTGATTCTTTTTTATCTGCGTAGACATTCGAAATTTAACCATTGGAGTGCGCTTTTCGTTTTTTGGTTATTCCTAGCATTTCCCTCTTCCTCTTTCGCCATTTATCTTCAACTCGATGGAATCGCTGATGTAAAAACTAATTTCAGTGATGGTTGTGCTTCGATAAAAGATATTGGCAATCAATCTGAAAGGCAGGGGATCGATGCCGTCATTTTCGGTGATTATGCCAGAAACTCCATAGAATTCGGCGCCAAGCCTTTTGAGCGGATTTTCAAAGACACAACAGAGAGACCTTCCGTCCTTGAACGCGGTGCTTCCGGTTTTATATCTGAAATCAATGATAATGACCGCCAGATAAAAGAAACACTTCTGATTCCCGGAGTAGAAACCGTTCCCTTTTATTATTGGACCGGTAGTAATTTTGATAAAAACCTGACCGCTCATAATTGGGACAAGCATCTACTGATTGTAGGAATGCCCACGGCACCCCAATATGAACAGTTGCCTCTCCCGAACAGTAATTTCTCTTCAAATTATACCGAACCGTTATTAAACCAATTCATCCTATTGGGATTCTTGTTCATGATGTGTGTGGGCGCAGTTTATAAAGGTTACGCCCGGGTACTCACCGTTCCCTTGATGATTTTATTTCTTTTATTGTCCATTAACAATCATCCTTTTAGAAGTTCTCCCTTCGATGCCTACAACGGCGATCAGGGAATGAAGCCTTATCAAAACTTGATCGATTATGCCAACTCAAAAGGAGCCATGGTTTTCTGGAATCATATGGAAAACAGTTCCGGCATTCGTCAATATGGGACCACCAATCTGGAAACGCTTCCTTATCCCGATGACTTGCTTAAAACAAAAAACTATACCGGATTTCAAGTAGTCGGCGATAACCCCATCCAACTAGCTGAAGCAGGACAGCAGTGGGACCAGGTGCTCATGGAATATATTGATGGTAAACGCGAACAACCTGCTTGGGGTTACGGAGGGAATGACTACCTTTGCGAAGATCAGGACGGCGACAGATTAGGGTCGGTTCGAACCATATTCCTTGTGCGCGAAAAAAATCGCGACACACTTTTAGATGCCATGAGGAAAGGCCGTATGTATTCGGTCCGACAAGCTGATGACAACCGCCTGTCCCTGGATGAGTTCATCGTCGAAGACCAAAAGACGGGACAACAGGCCACCCTTGGGCAAGAGCTGACGTCCACTGATTTTCCCGCTGTAAAAATAAAATTACGATCTATAAAAGGTGGAAACAAAACGGCTCAAATTCAAATAATCCGAAATGGAGTGCTGGCTAAACAGGAGACTGTGTCCTTACCTTATGAATTAACCTGGAGGGATATCGGCAACCCGCAAGAGGGTCGAGCCTATTATCGAGTTAAGGCTTCGGTCAATTCTATGGATCATCTGGTTTCCAATCCCATATTTGTGAAATTTTCAGATTCACCCGGTGAAGTAGTTGCATCTTTACCCGAACCAACGGAACAGCCAGAACCTGCTCCTGCACCCCCTGTAAAAATACCCGTCGCACCTAAACCCACCCCACCGCAAAATATTCCCGTCCAACCACCGGCCATGCAAGAAATCTCGGGTGCAAGAACTATGAAAAAAATGGAAATACCTTCAATAGCAATGCCGGAGATATCCACTCCTGTTCCCCAACAACCGGCTGTTCCTTCTCCCACGCCGCCCGTTGCTCCTGCCGAGGTCATGGCAAAAGTTATGCCTGAAGTCGTTCGTCCACCTGTTGACCCAAAAAAACTTTTAAAGGTGATGTTAGACGGAGTGGCACTTCGTAAAGGCCCCGGAACGGTCTTTCCGAAAATTATTAGTCTGAAAAAGGGGGCAGAGGTCGAGTTCGTCCGCCGCACCAATATCAAACTTAATAATAAGAACTGGCTGGTTGTCAAGCGCGGCAACCGCTCAGCTTACATATGGGAAGGCGTTGTTCAATGGGCTCACCAGCGTGACGCTGGACCCAACTAACAATTCCTTATTTTTCCTACAAACATTATTCTCGACTTGTTATGTATTCTCTCATTCAATAATACGTAACGCTAGATAGGGAACAATGTTAAAGAAAAGGATGCTTACCTTATAAAAGGCTATGCCCGTGTAATGAATGGCATCAAACTTTTCAACCGATAGCTTGAACCATTGGCCATGAAATTTATAAAGCCAGTCGTGGGCAAAGATAATCCACAATATCCAAATAAGCAGCAAACCTACATTAAACAACGAGCACCAGGCTAAAACATCTCGAAATATTTCCGTTGTCATTTTATATCCCCCAAAAAATAAATTGCATTGGTTTTAGCCTTCACCTTTCCTGAGTCAAAAAAACCATTACCTGAAAATCGATAGTGTCGTTCCCAGGCAACTTTCCAATGTATTTATTAGACAGAATAAACGAAAAGTTTATTCCTTCGATTTTGGGAACAAAGGAAATATTCTAAGCACTAAGAGTAGTGATTAATTTCAGTTCTCTTGGTGAGTTGATAGAGGAAGAGAGTTTTATCGGCACTGACTTTTTCCGGGATCATTCCGCGAATGCAAAAACGGTAGGAAATAATACGCACTGTGGGTTTCAGTTTTTTCAGTATCTCCGGGAACAATTTATCCATCGCCTGATGGGTTAAATAAATATAAATAACGTCCACATCTTCAGGATCAAAATCAAAGAAATTCCCGCGGATTATTTTTACCCGGTCGCATACCTTATTTGATTTTGCCAGCAGCCTTGCCAAACCTACTTTTATAGGATCTATTTCGACTCCTATCCCCTTCGCGG
>JACKQG010008201.1_pt1 | contig 10264 bp, 9 predicted proteins | sample 8237621 | NCBI WGS metagenome assembly JACKQG01 (sample SAMN15677084, study PRJNA649215) | marine metagenome | biome: marine; feature: Black Sea; material: saline water; isolation source: suspended particulate matter (SPM) from the Black Sea western gyre | collected 2013-06-09/2013-06-10 | depth...
GATAGACGGATTCGACAACCCGGCAACGAACGGTTCTGTTGTTGGTAACCTTAATCCTCCATTTGCCGAGCAGACTATCGTTCACAGCGGCAATCAGTCGATGCCGATGGCTTACGATAATGCTGTTGGAAAATCCGAGGCGACTTTGACATTGACTTCCAACCGTGACTGGACAGTGAACGGTGTCAACACACTGACGATTTGGTATAGAGGCAGTTCGGGTAACGCTGCCGAGCAGATGTATGTTGTTCTAAACGGCAGCGCTGTGGTCACTAACGATAATCCTGATGCTGCGCAGATAGTTTCCTGGACCGAATGGAATATCGACCTGACGCGCTTTGCCGACCAGGGTGTGAATCTTGCCAATGTCAATACGATTACTCTTGGTCTTGGTAATAGAAATAATCCCGTGGCCGGCGGTGCTGGTATGATGTACTACGATGATATTCGTCTGTCTGCTCCGTAATCCGCAGCAGTTGACTGTGTTGATTAGATAACAGATTCGTGTCAATTTGGGGCCTATACTGATTGATTTGGTATAGGCCCCTTTTTCATTGACTTTCGGGGGGCTATTATGTCTAATAATAATACTTTAATTCTATATCCACGTCCCACATATCGGGCAGGCCTGGCTTTTGGGTAAGCTTGACCCGGTTGCACTGTAAGTTCGCCCAGCGAAGCTGAATCGTCGAGAGGAATTCGGAAAATTTGACTATGTCAATCTGCTTTAGACTTACAGTGGCACTCTGGCTCTTCTCGCCGCCGGAGGTTTGGACCGTTCCTGCATTGAGATGCCACTTGCTCGGTGGTATTTTGCTCGTGCCGGCAACCTTTGCCACCGCTTTATCAAAATTAAATTCGATATCGACATTATTGGAATCGGCATACTCACGTCGGTCGGGGTCAAGAGTTAAAATCTCCACCATTATCGCTTCAGCCTTCTTATATTGGGCCTGCTGGTCTTCTTTATTTTTTTCTGCGGCCGGTAAATATACCGCCAAGACTAATAACGGCCACAGGCACACTATGACAGGGGTAAGTATGTAATATAGAATCGGATTCTTGTATATATCTTTCATATGAAGTTTTCCTCAACGATTATTTCGGCGCTAGTGTTATATTAAAGTTGTCAATTCCGCCTTTAATATCAAAATTAGTTCTCAAAACATCCAGGCCGTTGCTCCTTAGTGTATCGAAGAATTTTAAGGTGTTCTGCCGGCTTGAAGTGTCACCCGTTACGATAATGTCCTTTGTTGCGATGGTGATAGACTTTATATTCAGATTTGTCTGTGCCGCACAAGCATTAAAAGCCGTCAGAACCAATGTCAGTTTCGACGAAATAGATTTTTCTCCCTTAATGGTTATCAGGCCCTTCTTTGCTTCTTCGAGCCGTCTTTTTTCAGTTCCGAGCTTTTTGACGGCACTCTTTATGTCCTCCGGCTTCTGACCTAACATAACAGACTTGTAGTTTTCTGCGAACTTGGCATTGAGCTTGCGATTATCTTTATTTCTGCTCATTAACTTTGCCTGAAAAAAAAGGCCAACAGCTATCAAAAGAACCGTAACAGATATCACCGCAAACTTAAGCGCCTGTTGCATTTTAAGCTTTTTGCCCTGAAAAGGACTGAAATCGTCACGGAAATTTACGCGGTGTCCCTTTTCCGAATGAGCCAAAGCCGCACCGTATGCAATTGCATAATCAACCGGCTCGAAGTTGTCAGTTGGAATTTGCTTTTCGGCCCCGGGTTCATCGAGCCAGCCAATTCCATCGGATTCAATACCCAGCTTCTCGCCAAGCTGCTGATGCTTTACCGTCCCGGCGGAATCGAAGATTTTAAGATAATTTATCGGATCGCCGCTTTTAACCAGAGCAGTCGTTACAAGCACTTCTCTTGAGAGCAGCTCGCCTCTGTTCTGTGCTGGCCCGACCAGAAATGTTCGAACCGTAGAGGCCTTCTGAGACTCGGGGCCCGCAGAGACAGGCGGCATAATCAAATAACCGTTCCGGCGCGAAAGTATCCCGAATAAAGTCCCGGGCTGCTGAGATTCAGCCGAGGGGCCCTTGCGGCAAATAAATCTCGATAAACAACTAACATCCGGCTCTATATTCACCGGGTCAAGATTATGTGCCTGTAAAGATTCAAGTAACTCTGATAATATTTTTCGCTGTGCGGTGAAAACCGTAAGCTCAGAGCCCTCTTGCCCGGCGGATGTTATCTCGAAGGCCAGCGCAATATTGCTTATGTCCGTCGCAAGGGCCTCTTCAGTATCAAACCTGATAGTCGCCGCGATTTGTTTCCGGTCGCCAAACTCACTGTGCACACTATGCTGCATAAAAATCGCACAATCCAGAGCGACCGAAACCTCGGAATATGACCATCTCCTCTGGGCGCAACCCTGAGCAATAAGACCCGACAGGGTCTGCATGTTCGCCTGCTCATTCTCTTCGACAGAAACGCTAAAACAACCCAGAGCCTTTCCGTGCCTGCCCAACAGACTGAGATAAACCACCGTCGCTGTGTCCCTGCTTATGTAAATTCCCAAGTAGTTCTGAGGTTCCACTACCGGCAAACTCCTAAATAGTTGTTAGTATTCAGCCGTTAATTACGGCGATTCGTTTTACTTTTTCACCGTCTTTCGTTATCGCGATAACGCTCGATGCCTTTGCTACACCGCTTACCGCAGTTACTTTTATCGTGAAAAACCTGCTGACAGTTGTGATATATTTTTCACATTTGTCTATAGAATCGGAATATCTGAACAGGTCTGTTTTCAAAGCCTGAAAATCACTGAAAGGCTCTATGCGTCTTCGCTGAATGATTTCTTCGGCGATTTCGACCTGATTACCGCCAAAAATAAAGGCCGCCTCCAAAACATGCCGGGGTGCCGTATTTATATTAACCTTCATCGTGCCCCACAGTCCCATATATTTCATCGCCGACTCATTCCTCTTGTCCGGACCGGTGATTATTGGTCTGGCAAGGGCCTCGGTATCAATAAGTGAGCTGTGAAACAGCTTGGCAAAGTGCGTGGTTTGTTCGGAAATCTGATCAGGAACGGCCACAGTCTTCCTGCTTACCCGCATCGGGGGCGCTTTACTGGTGCTGCGGCTTGTGACACTGGTAGTTCTCGTTGTTACCGCCGTCTTGACCGTCCTCGTTATCGGCTGAAAGTCGAGTGCGAAAGGTCTTATTTTACCTATCTCCTGCAGCTCAAGTTTTAGTAAATCAATCTGTTCGGCGGTAAGTCCCGTCATTTCACAAAAACTTTCAAAACCCGCTTCGGCCTCGCGTTTTATGTCCGCATCATCCAGCATAGCCCATCCGAGCGGGTATTTTGCGTTTTCATCTTCAACTTCAATCCGGACTTTGGCCGAACCAATCTCGAACTCGACCGGCTCTGTTACAAAGGGCCAGGCCGGCCCATAAGGCCCCGAAATCTCCACAGAACCATAGCTCTCAAAATCATCCATCTCCATTTCATTGAAGTCAACATTGTTAAAATTATCAATATTCCCAAACTCATCAAATTCGCCGATACCAGCCTTGCCCCTTGAGCGCTTTTTTCCATCAAACATTGTCAGCTCAGAGCCAAGACCCCACTGTTCTAAAAGCTTTTGATACTCTACCGGTGTAAGATAAAACAAGTCGGAAAAATCCGGCTCATTCGGCCGGCTTATCAACTGCGGGTCAATCTCCTCCAATGTTGCAAGAGCATACTTTACCGCTGAGTCGCAGCCGTACCGAGCGCTGCTGTAATCTATAATATACTTATCGCGGTGACGCTGGGACGCAACGCGAGTACTTAAAGTATAACCAAGCATCGCAAGCACGACCAACAGCCCCAGCGTTACCAGCAGCACAAAACCCGGGCGACCCTGGAAATTATTACGTTTTTTCGAACTTTTACTCATCTTCTGACTTCTTTGGTTTTTTTCGGACTATTCGGCTGCGTTTTCTTATCGTTGGGCAAAGGCTCATTTGCCTGCTCTTTTTCTTCGCCTTTAGCTAACCCACCTTTCTCAGCAGTGAATTTGATTTTTCTGGTTCTGTCGACTGCTATGGTTCGAATGATTTTTTCCTCTTCCGGCACGTCCAGTGTACCGCCGACCGTCTTGAAAGGCTCACCGGCAGAAATAGTAACTTCAATACCCGGAGGAAGAGAGGTGGACGTCCATCTATCCAGATATGTTTCGCCCCAGGGGACCTTTATCCTGAAAAAGGTAATCCCGGCGCAAATCGGCACAAAAAGCCCTTTTTCCCAATCACTTTTGTTCTTGTCGAGCACCTTATCTTCTATTGCTATGCCGCTGTGGCTTCGGTACAAAACCAGGCCATCTACATTACTCTCGAAGTCATAGTTGGTCTGCCAGACTATGTTTTCAAATATCTGTTCCTGATTCTTATTGTCAAAGATAGTTCTTGTAATTGTAAGTTTGGCGGTGGGAAAACCGTTCTCGAATTTATTTTCTATATTGATTTTAGTGTCCTCGCCGGTTGCGATTATTCCGTCGAGGTCCTCGGCGATGCGCTGCATCACCTCAGACAACAGCCGCGAGCCGTCAAGCTTGCGAGTAACCGCGGCAGCCGAACGCTCGGCCCGGTTATAAACAACAAGCACTGCGACTAAAACCATCGACCCTATGGTCAGGGACGTAATGATTTCCGCCAACGAAAAGCCCGCCCTCGCACTCGATGTGCCAAAAACCTTTTTCAAATTATATTCGGTCCCTACCGACCCCATCGCAATCAATACCCCTATCGTCGATTTTTCATCAATTCCCAAACCTCAGAGATATCCATTTCTTTGAGTTCCTCATAAGTCCGGCCCGTCTTTGGGTCTATATCATCCTGCCCGCCGCCAAGCCTGCCCTGCTCTTCCATCATCCTGGTAAGCTCTGCTTCGGATTGCACTTGCAGCTTTTTGTCTTTGGCGCTGGGCTGGCCGTTGTTGATCTGGTAGATATCAAGATTCATCCTGACGAAGGAGCCTCCCTCGGTCTTGAGCAGACCATTATCAAGCCAGTCTTCGATGGTCTGAACATCCACACCGGCATACTCCGCGGCCTCTTCTATCGTCGTGATTAACTGGGCCGCCAATTGACCTTCCTCTTCCTCGCGCGACATAACGTCAAGTAGTTGATCTTTTGTTAAATCGCTCAGCCAATGTGTCAGTTCAACCGTTTGCACCTGCCCTTCAGAGTCGATGTATTCAGCCGAGCAAACACCCCTGAGCCACATCCGCGACGTTATCGGCTCGTAAAAAGTCTCCACCACAGTCTGCCAGGTAATTTCCGGATATATTTCACTGTCGCCGTAATCAACGTTCTCCCGGACAGATTGCAAAGAAAGCAGCTTTTCCATATTCTCGCGCGCAACTTCAAACGCCTGCATACGCAGGGCCGAATCCGCACCCGAGACCACACATCTATTTATCACAACCAATACACTTGAGCTGATAAGCGCAAGTATAGACAAGGCCGTCATAACCTCTACCAGAGTAAAAGCCGGTTTGCTCAATATTTTTTTAGAAAAGTACTTCATCTTTGGTTTTAGGCGTCAAAAGCCCCACATCACCCTGTTCTAATGTAATCATTCTATTTAACCGATTGACAACAATCGAATACGGCTGCTCATTTTCATCGAGCAGCACGATTTTCCCGCCATATTCCCAACCCGAATGACCCGCCCGGAACTTAGCTCTGTCCTCACTGGTAGTATCGCCGTCGTCGAACATAACATAAGCTACACGGCAATTTTCACTGAAAATATCCTCGACAATAATCTCCTCTTCAAGCACCTGCGTAAGGTCAGGATTCGTAATCTCCCGAAGTATATATCCCTGCGCCGGTATATCGATAATAACTTCATATCTTCTGTCGCTCTCACCGGCAGCATTGGCGGCCATCTGCATTGTCGATACAAACTCCTGAACCTGTGCCCTGAACGTACTCTTCCTGAGCATTCCGAAAAGGTGTATTTGCACCATAAACGCAAACAATGCCATCACCACAATCACCACCATCAATTCGGTCAATGTGAAACCTGAATCTGCGTTCAGCGTATAGCATTGGGCGTATAGTTTCTTTTTTCTATCAGCTATCTTAAAATGCATCTGTGCTGAGCAAGTCATCCTCAGTGCCCTCTTCACCATCGGGACCCATACTCCTGATTGCAAACTGCTTGCCGCTCTCCGGGTAAAGCTCGTAAATAAAATCGTTGTTCCAGCCATCTAATGGCAGGTCTGTAGTTTCCAGATAACCGCCCGGTTCCCAGGTTTCAACGTCACTGGGCTGCTCAATAAGAGCTATAAGGCCCTCATCTTCGGCTGGGAAGCGGCCCGTATCCATCTTGAATTGATTGACCGCAGCATGAAGGGCCTTCAGGTTGGCCTTGGTGGTTGTGATACGGGCCTGGTCTATTTTACTTGCCACCTTCGTAACTACTAAAGTAGCAAGAAGGCCGATGATAATCAGCATCGCCATAAGCTCAACCATCGTAAAACCGTATCTGACGTGTCTTTTTCTTTCTTTCCTTGTCATTTTGATCTCCGAAAGATTTCGTTACAATTTTCCTGCTGAAACTTCCAAAATCGGCAGAATCGTAGCATAAGCGATTAAGCCTACTATTGCAGCCATAATAATTATAATAACCGGTTCAACCGCAGCACCCAGTCTTTCAATAACTATATCGGTTGATGCCTCGAGATTGTCACTGATATTTTTAAGCATTGTTTCCAGCTCGCCGCTTTTTTCGCCCACAGCAACCATATGAGCAATTGCAGGGTCGATAACCCCGCTGTCCCGAAGCGGCGTCGCAATATCGGCACCGGCAAGAATCCGTTCACGGGCCTGCTGAATGGCTTTTTTCATAAGGCTGTTGCCCGTAACCTCGGCCACAACCCGAAGAGACTCCGCCATTGCAAGTCCCGAGCTTAGAAGCGTTGAGAGCGTTGAAGCAAAACGCGCGACAACACGCTGTTTTATGAGAGGACCGAACAACGGCAAAGACAACAGAAACTTGTCACGCATATAGGCACCCCGGCTGGTTTTTAAAAACTGCCTAAGACCCCATATAATACCGACAATAGCCCCTATAACTACCAATACCCACCAACTGGTCAATACATAACCGACACCCATTAACAGCTTGGTAATCCCGGGCAGCTCCTGACCGGACCTGGCAATCTGCTCACCTATCTTAGGGATGACCGTAGTCGTCAGAACTATAATCGCAGCGAGGCAAAACACAATTAAAACCATCGGATATACCATTGCCGTCATTACCTTCGACTCGACCCGCCGGCGTTTTTCCATAAAGCCCGAAATAGTCGAAAGGCTCAAACCTAATGAGCCGGTAACCTCACCGACACGAACCATACTTACATATATGACATCAAAAAAATCGCTGTAATCATTCAGGGCATCTGTAAATGACTCACCTGTAACAACACGGTCGCGAATATCGACAATTGCGTTCTTAAACCGCACATCCGACACCTGAAGCGTGAGCACCGAAAGGGCCTCGGTCAGTTTAATCCCTGAATTAAGCAGCGTGGCCATTTGGTTGGTAAAGTCGATTATCTGCGTCTTGCTGCTCTTGGCGAAAATTGAAAACAAAGCGGCCTTTTTTTCAGACCCGGAGCTGACCTGAGTAATTGAAGAAGGGTGAATACTGCGCACCCTGAGCTGCTTTCGTGCGGAATAAGGGCTCTCTGCGGTTATCGAGCCTTTGACTTTTTTGCCGCTTGTTGCTATCGCTGTATAATGGTATCTGGGCATTTTAACTTACTACTGAATATCGGTCATTTTATCGATGTTTTACGAGAAAATACGAAAAATGTTACATTACGTCGGCTTGTGTTACTCTCAAAACTTCGGAGATAGTCGTTATCCCGGCCAGAACCTTCCTCGCTCCGTCCATTCGCAGGGTCTGCAAACCAGAGTCAAGGGCAAACTTCTTTATCGTCCCGGCACTTTCCCGCTTGTATATAAGGTTACGCACCTCTTCGTTAATTAACATCATTTCATAGATACCGGTCCGGCCGCGATAACCGGTCTGAAAACATTTTTCACAGCCTTCACCAATAAAAAATTCCGTGCCGTTCGCGACAGCATCCGACACCAGCCCAAGCTCTCTCAACTCATGCTGTGAAGGCTTTGCAACCGTTTTGCACTCCTGGCAGACCTTTCGTACTAATCGCTGAGCTATTATGGCAATCAGAGATGAGCTTACAAGATACGGCTCGACTCCCAAATCCAAAAGCCGGCTCACCGCACCCGCCGAGTCGTTCGTGTGCAGTGTGCTGAAGACCAAATGGCCGGTAAGGGAAGATTGTATCGCCATACGGGCCGTCTCAATGTCACGAACCTCGCCGACCATTATAACATCCGGGTCCTGACGAAGTACGTGGCGCAGTGAGGTCGCAAAAGTCATCCCTTTTTTATTGGCAACCTGAATCTGACTGATGCCCGCGAGTTGATACTCTATCGGGTCTTCTATGGTTATAACATTTTTCTCCGCCGAGTTAATTCTGTTAAGACATGCATAAAGGGTTGTACTTTTTCCGCTTCCGGTCGGACCGGTTACGAAAATCACACCGTGAGAGCGGCTGAGCAAAGAATCAAATTTCTTCAGGTCACTCTCCCCAAGGCCCAGCTCGTCCAAGCCGTACAGGGCCGTGCTCTTGTCGAGAAGTCGCAGTACACTGCGCTCACCGTAGCTGGTCGGTACGGTGCTGATACGCAAATCGACTTCACGCTGGCCGAGACGAACACTGCACCTGCCGTCCTGCGGAAGACGGCGCTCCGCAATGTCCATTCCCGCCATAACCTTGATACGGGAAATAATCAAAGGCAGAACATTTTTATTCAAGCTCAGAGAATCATACAAAATACCGTCAATACGATAGCGAACCTGAATCTTTGCCTCATAAGGATGAACGTGAATGTCACTGGCTCTCAGCTGCAAAGCACGAAAGAGAATGTCGTTAACCAGCCTGATAACAGGCGGCCGGTTCACCACATCCAGCAAGTCGTCCGAGCCTGCAACCTCATCCATGAGCTGGTCGAGATTCTGCGAATCAAGCTCTTCGGCCACCTCTTCGATGACCGTCGTCCTCTGCTCGTAGGCTATATCTATAACCGAAGTAATGGCCGCACGGGTCGATACTGCCGCTTTAACCGGCAGGCCCGTCATCTTTGAAACGTTATCCAGAGCATTTGCGTCCAGCGGCTTGGATAAAACGACCGTCAGCTCACCGTTATCGGCCTGAGCTTTTATTCCGATAAGAAAATGGTGCTGTGCATACGTCGCCGGAACTGATTCCACAAATTCCGGAGGAACGGATTTGGCCGATATCTCCGGGATATATTCCCAGCCTAAAGATTCCGCAAACAGCTTCAAAATAGCATCTTCCGTAAAGTACGGACAGTTCAGCAGGGCCTCATCAAGGCGAGCCGGACCGTTATTCTCTTCGAGAAATTTGGCCAATTGATCCGCGTCAACAAGACCGGTCCGCCTGGCAGTTTGTATAAGTATGTTTTTCATCGCTATTGCGTTTCAAGTACTTTGAGCGGAGTCATCTTTCTGGGCTTTACGCCGGGCCAGTTACGATAGTCCTGAAATTCTATTTCACTTTCTTCGAACGCTTCCTTGTTTCTGTCCGATATACGCTGCAAATCTCCCCCCACAAACCCTTTATCATCGGGTCTTATAATCTCCGCCTTAACGAAAACATACATATGTCTTTGTAAGTCGCTGTTGCTCGTGCTCCTGAACAACCCGCCAATAAGCGGAATATCGCCGAGTATCGGAACTTTTGTTCCACCCTTACTCTGGTTAAGTTTCAACAGCCCGCCTAAAATTATAGTGCTGCCGTCAGGGACGGTAACAGTTGTATCAATGTTGTTACTGGTAGTATCCGGCGGCCTTTCTCCGGTGATGGTCCCAAAATCAGACCTCTCCAACTTAATATCAAGGCGAAGCAGGTCGCCCCGGCTGATATGAGGGACTATCTCAAGTGTGATGCCCGCATCGTATCCCTGATAATCGACACCCGTTTGCACGACACCTACTGAACCCTCAACAACAGCCCCGGTTGTTTTGGTAACATAAGTGGTATCTGTTGCCCTGATAAGTCCGGGTTCATTGTCGTTAACAAGGATTTTGGGTTTCGCCAGTACCCTGCCGTAATCCTTCTCCTCCATAGCAGTTAATAAAGCATTAATGTGTTTGTCACCATAAAATCCGGTCGCCTTGCCGCC
>JACKQG010008202.1_pt1 | contig 10264 bp, 16 predicted proteins | sample 8237621 | NCBI WGS metagenome assembly JACKQG01 (sample SAMN15677084, study PRJNA649215) | marine metagenome | biome: marine; feature: Black Sea; material: saline water; isolation source: suspended particulate matter (SPM) from the Black Sea western gyre | collected 2013-06-09/2013-06-10 | depth...
AGCGGCGAAGAGGAGAGATACCCGGAATAGTCGGTGGGTCGTTTGTCGCGCGCGCCGAGATGAGTCCTTTTTCTTCCACCTATTCACTGCGCGCGTTCGACAGGTAGATCCTTCTTTTCATCCCAGAACCTAGGGTGATGATACGCGCTGTAGAGCGAGGCCATCGGGTTGTGCCCCGTCACCCTGTCCTTCACGATGAGGGTCGTCGTAGGCGCCTCAGAGTGCTCGGTGAACTGAATATCATGCCCGATGCAGAGACCGACAATGATGTGCAGATCGAGGCTCTCCGAGTTCAGGACCTCGGCCTGCGCGATCGGGTTGCACCCCGCCTCGAACCTATCCGGCTCCCCGAACAGGTTGGATATCTTATGCTCCTTGGGGACTCCGAAGACCGTCTTATCGATGCTCCCGCATTTGCACCTGACGGAGTAGACCTCGAGGCCGGCGCTCTCGAATATCTCGACTATTCTCCTCGCCTCGTTCCTCAAACCGCCGCAGTACGCAACGCCGAGCCTGCTCCACCCCATCCTCTCCGTGAATTTGATGATCTCCAAAACCCGGGGCCTGACGCTGATCCGCCTCCCCCTTATGATCATGTAGGCTTCCTTCTCGACAATAGTGGAATTAACGTAGAGCTCCCTCGCACTACTACCCTCATATTTCGACATGGCCTCCTCGATGACCTCTCCCTTGTGTTTCATCGGGCAGAACTCGGGAAGCTGAGACTCATCCCACTCACTCTTGGCGCAAAAACCCCCGACGCACTTGGCACACTGAGGAACATTCAATCTGAACACTCCAGACAAGATGAACGTCTCTCCATATATCCCTTTATCGCATGTGCGCAAAATAACCTGAGACCCACACACCCGCAAAATGACACTTTCCTATGATGCGTGCGCGATCAATTTCATTGTCGACAAAGGACTATGAAAAGTAACCGCGATGCCCGAAACAACCTGCAGCATGCGTGACCTTCGAACCAATGGCCGGATGTTTTCACTGTATTGCATGCGGAGGGAAAAGGACCGATCTTATTATGAAGCCGATCCTCATGTCCAACGGGGGACTCCTTTGAAGCAGACACGCGGCCCCAGCGACACTGTGTTCGGTGATCTCTGCGATGTTTTCAGACTCCTCGAGCTGAGAGGAGAGTACGAATCTTTCATAGTCGACCTCGAATCCGAGCTCGCATTTCTGAGGCATATCACGGAGTGTAAGTTATGCTGGGAAAAAGCAAAGACGATGGTTAATGGTGAAGGGAGCGAGGACAGCTGGTGGAGCAACCTGTTCAGCGGGATGCTTCCAGAGACCCTGGGTGAGGACCAGCTATCGGTTGAACCCTGTCCGCGCTTGGATGACTACGGGGATCTGGAAGCGTTTATCGCTGCAAGAGTCAGATGGAGGATTCAACGGGTAGAAGGCATCCGAGATGACGCTGAGATTGAGCTGGCGGACCTCAAAGACCGCTTGAGTAGCAGATGAATTGTGGGCGCGTCAGGAACGGATATGAGGCGGATGCCCCGGACGATAGGTATTATCAAGAACCATCGCTCGCGCTACCATGGGAAAAATGAAAAAACAACTCAAAACTTGATTCGACTATAAACTCCTGGCCGCCTCTCGGCGTCTGAGCTTATCTAGAACCTTCTTGGCGGCCTGTGCTTGGCGAAGCACTCACGGCAGTAAACCGGCCTGCCCTCTGTCGGCTTGAAGGGGACCTCGGCCTCCTTCCCGCAATCAGAGCAGATGACCTTGGTCATCTCACGCGGGCCGCGGTCGTATCCACCGCGCCTCTCTCTATAATCCAATACTTTCACTCCTATTCTGTGTGTATGCTCAGAACGCCTCGCGGTATTCTCCGCACACTGCACACGCAGGCGCGGTCCTCCCTTTTAAACCATTTTACTCATCGCCCGCTAGAAAAAGGTAAAACCAATAGAGTCGCGCGCTCGAACTTCCCCCCCAGCAATAACGCAGCAAACAGCATCAAAACAGGACTCCCCCACAACCTAAAGCAAAAAGAAAACACGACAATCCAAACGAAACCCGACCCCACGGGGAGAGGGGCCACCCACCATCCGCCCTGGGCTACAACCAATCGACGAGGAGAAACGATACCCGGAACAACCTCACGTCCTCGTGTACGCTATCTTACCGTCGATGATGGTCGTGTCCACCTTGATCTCCCTGAGCCTCTCAGGGGGGACAGTGAATGGGTCCTCACTCAGGACCACGAGATCCGCGAGCTTCCCCGGCTCGATGGAGCCCTTGACGTCCTCCTCGAACTCCAGGTAGGCGGCGTTAATCGTGAACATCTTCAATGCCTCCGTGACGGGGATCGCCTCCGGGGGATTCACCTCGATGCCACGCTCCGTCCTCCTCAGGATCGCCGTCCCCATGTCCCTGAGGGGAGCAGAGGGCTCCAGGTTAGGGCCGTCCGATCCGCTCACCAGGAGCATCCCCTCCTCGTGCATGCTCTTGAGGGGGAAGGCGTGCTCCTGGGACCTCACGGGGCCAAGGGTGACGTGGACCCCGTCCCCGAAGGAGCCGATAAAGTTGATGTTGGGCATCGCGATGAGCCCCAACCCCCTGAGCCTGCGCCTCCTCTCCGGGGTGAAGAACCAGTCCCCGGCGTGCTCCATCCTGTGCCTGAGCTCCCTCTCCGGGGCCGTCTTCAGGGCCTCCTCGAAGGCGTCCAGGACCATATCCAGGTCCCGGTCCCCCATGGCGTGGACGGCGCACTGGAGCCCCCCCTCGTGAGCCCGGGAGATGAGGGAGACGAGATCCGGATAGGGGATCCGGATGACCCCTGAGTTCTCGGGCTCGTCGCTGTAGGGCTCGTAGAGGGCTGCGTTGCTCCCGGACATCCCTCCCCCGACGCTCATCTTCACCCCGGCGATCTTGAGCCACCCGTCCCCGAAGTTGGACTGGATCCCCAGGGCGAGAAGGTGGCCCAGCTCAATCCGGGACTCCCAGACCCGGACCAGGAGCCGAACCCTGAGGGGAAGCTCTCCCCGGGCCAGGAGCTCCTGGTAGGGCCTGATCTCCTCGGGGCTCCTCACGATGTCGTGGACCGTGGTCACCCCCTCCTCGAGGCACCGGCGCCCCTCCAGCCTGATGGCCTCGAGGCGATCCTCCTGCGAATACGGGGACCAGAACCTGGTGACGAGGTGGGAAGACGCCTCCCTGAGGACCCCCGTGGGCTCCCCATTCACATCCTTGACGATGTGCCCCCCCAGAGGGTCAGGAGTCTCCCCGGTGATGCCTGCCAGCTCCAGAGCCCTGGAGTTCACCACCTTGATGTGGGGGCCGAAGTGGAGAAAGACCGGGTGATCGGGGGCGACGGCGTCAATCTCCCACCTGGTGGGCCACCTCTTCTCAGCGAACTTGACGTGGGCGAACCTGATGTTGCCCCCCCTGAGCCACTCCCCCTTCGGGGTCTCGGCCGCCTTCGCCCTAATCACGTCGAAGACGTCCTCGATGGACGTGCTGGGGATCCTGAACTCCCTGAGGGCGCTGAGCCCGGCACCCACCATGTGGAGATGGGGGTCCGTGAGGCCGGGAATGACGGTCCTCCCCCCGAGATCGATGACCTCCGTCTCCTCCCCGATGAGCCCCGAGACGTCCTCGTCCCCCCCGACGACCACTATCCTGTTACCCTTCGCCGCCACCGCCTGTGCCACGGTGTCATCCGGGTCGACGGTCACGATCTTCCCGTTCCTGAGAACCAGATCAGCACTCAATACTTCAGGCATCATCAGATGAACAATCCTACCACGTTCTTGATGATGGATCAATGAGGGTTGCCCGTTTATGTTTTTGGAGTCTGCAGGGCGCTGTGATGGGGTGGCTTGGAGCCCGCCCATTATTACTAATTATACCTAATTATTCTGAAAATGTATTAATATTTAGTTATTTTCCAATGTAATGATGCCCCTCCCTAAGCCATACCCCCCCAACGAGATCGACTACCAGGACTGGGACGACCTCTCCGACAACTACGCCGGGAAGGCCGCCACCCTCATAGTCGACGCCGGGGGGAAAGGAGACCACTCGACCATCCAGGAAGCCGTGGACGCCCTCCCCAGCACATCGGCGGGGGAGGTCCTCGTCAAAGGCGGGACCTACACCCTCACCCGGGCCGTGCTCATCGAGGACCGGGAGGACCTGGTCATCAGGGGCGTCGGGAAGGCAACGGAACTCAAAGTCGCGAACAAGGTCCAGGAACTCATCGCCACCGACGCCGCGAGCGGCCAGAAGAACGTGATCGTCGCCGACGGCTCCAGCTTAGCAGTTGGTCAGCACGTCTGCGTGCGGGATGACTCGGCTTTCGAGGTGAACCGGATCACATCCATCAACGGGAACACCCTCACGATGGAGGACAACCTCGCGAGCCAATACGACGTCTCGGACAACGGGCGGGTCTACACCTGTCACAGCGCGATATACATCACCGGATCCTCGAAACGGATCAGGATCCATAACCTCCTCGTCGAGGGGAATCGGGCGAACCAGGAGTTCAGCAGGGAGGGCTACTTCCCCGACGAGCACCAGGGCGACGGGATCAGGCTCAGCGCGGCGACTGAGAGCTGCGTCGTCGAGGGCTGCTGGATCAAGTCCGCGGCGGGCCACGGGATCTGCGCCGGGGGAGTCGGCCACCGCTTCGCCCACAACGAGTGCTGGGACAACGAGTACGACGGCGTCAACGTGGAGCCCGGCTGCGACAGGGTCCTGGTGCTGGGGAACCACTGCCACGACCAGAACTCGTGGAACGGAATCCAGGTGGGCTACGGCAACAACGGCATCGGTACAGTCTCCGTCATCGGGAACCACTGCCACGGTAACAGGCAGGGCATCGCGGCCCAGGGCGGGGCCAACGTGGAGATCGTGGGGAACGTCCTCCAGGACAACGTCGAGGACGGCATCGAGATCTGGAGCATGGACCGCTTCGTCATCTCCGGGAACGTCATCTCTGGAGCCGACGACGTCAGCGACATGACCGGCGCCGGCATCCACGTAGAGCAGGTGAGCAGCGTCGGCCTAATCACCGGGAACCTGATCGAACTCTGCGCCGGCCACGGGATCCACCTCCAGGACGCCGCGTACGTCACCGTCACCGGAAACACGATCCGGAAGGTCACCAAACACGGCGTCAACCTGAGCGGAGACAGCGCACGGGACTGCGTCATCTCCGGGAACACCGTCATCGGGGCCGACCAGGGGGACACCGCGACCTACAACGGGATAGCCGTCGCGGGGGACCGGTGCTGCATCACCGGGAACCGGCTCGACGACTGCGACAAATACGCCATACACATCACCTCGGCCTCGGACAGGACCCTCTGCCTCGGGAACCACTGCTACCAGTATACCGGGGTCCCTGTGGGCGCGATCCTGGACGAGGGGACCAACACCACCATCGACCACAACGTCACGGCGTGATCATGATGAGTTTCACATACGGCCAGTTCGGGACGGGCTTCCTAAAGACCAGACCCCCAGCCCAAGCCCTGAGGCTCCACGAGCTCCTCGAGACCCGGGGCCGGGACATCACCATCATACAGCTCACCGAGACCGGCACCGACGCCTACGGGCAGCCGGTCCACACGGAGAGTAGCTACACGGAGAAAGCCTTCCTCGGCATCAAGGGCCGGGAACGGGATCTGCCCCCCGGCGCCACCAAAACTGGCCAGATTCGATTGTTCATGGTTCCATGGGCCGCTATGGGGGAGGCAGGATTCGAGGTGGAGGTGGACGGAGTCCGCTACCGCGTCACCGGGGTCACGGAGACGGAGGCCTACCTCGAGGTGGAGGGGGAGAGGAAGGCTTGACAGATCCCAAGATAGCCCTCCTGGTTCTCCTCGAGGAGAACTGGGCCCTCGACTTCGAGCCCAAGTTCAGCACCGACTGGTACGAGGCCGGGGAGAGGCTCCCCCAGGTGGTGGTGAGCCAGGTCCTGACGAGGCCCCGATACCTGGGGTTCAGCGAGGATCACCCCGCTGCGAGGCGCCGGTTCGACGGTGTCTACGCCGTGGACGTCTGGAGCAAGGGGGACCAGGAGGCGAGGTGGAGGATGCTCAGGGAGGCGGACAGGATCCTCCACGAGAGATGCGAGGAGCCGGGGGAAGGTCTCGAGTGGATAGAGGCCTCGAGCTGGAGGGACATCGACGAGGGGGACGCCCATCCCCGGCTTTATCGGAGCCGGTTGACGGTGGAGGTTCTCTACTACCGATGAGAATGGGAGCGCGGTGATGTTACGCGTTGTCCGCAAGGATCGACGACCGGCTGGATGTAGCCAGGACAATCCTGGACGCCCTGGAGAGAGAGCCAGCCCGCTGGACGCCGCTGACCAGGTTGGCACTGAAGCACACGACGCCGTGGAAAGCCCAGGCGGCCTTAGAGTGGCTTCTCAGGAAGGGCTACGTCGAGCGCCCATTGAGGGGAGTCTACGAAATCACCGAGCGGGGAACACACCTGCTGAGGGTTCTTCGCCCCTAGGGATCCGCCTCTCCCTCTCCACGTATTCGCTTGGCTCAATGCCCTCCCAGACGTCTCCGTGGAGTTCCAAGGTATAGTCCGTGAAGCTCTCTGGCCTGACCCGCATGGCTATGTCTCCCCTAGGAGGCTCACGATGAGTTCGTCCCCCTTCTCCAGCTTGAACCTTTCACTGATCCCCTTCGGGATGACGACTCGGTACCTGATGCTCAGACGGATTACTTCGGTCAACGGGAAGCCTCCATTGATTTTTGCCCAAGGCGCATTATTCCTTATTTGAAAAAAGTGATGCGTTCCATGAAAACGTTGAATGAGGAATCCTCTTGTCGTCCCCGAACGATCCCCCCTCGACCCCTTCAACAGGTTTTTATTTACCCAATTTATTGGGTAAACCGTGGGCTGTCGTGGCGGAGACCACATATCACAAAGACAAGTTGTACCTGCCGAGGGAGGTCAAAGAGAAACTCGGTCTGACGGAAGGAGACCGCCTGCTCATCGACGTTGTGGACCGGGGCGAGGCGCGCCTCCGAGTCCTGAGAAGGGCAGAGGCCGGGACGAGATTGCTGAAGAGGCTCGAGGACCCCCCAGACCTGGGGAGGATTATAGGCGGGCTGACAAGGAGGGAGATATACGAGGACCATCCTTGACACGAATATCCTAGTCCACGCTTACAACCTCTCCTCCCCCCATCACCGGAGAGCGAGCGGCATCCTCAAGGAGGCCCTGAGAGGGGAGATCGAGGGCGTGGTGTCTCCTCAGATCCTGTGTGAATTATTCGCGGTCATCACGGACAAACGGAGAGTCGAACACCCCACGAGTTCGCAGGAAGCCGCCGAGATCTGCTTGGACCTCCTCGAATGCCTCGAGATCGAGAAGGTCAACCCCACCCTCGCCGCTGCAAGAGAGGCCTTCGGCCTCGCCGATGAGCTCGAGCTGACAGGCGCCGATATCTTCGACTGTTTCATGGCAGCCACCGCAAAGGAGAACGGCATCGAAGCGATCTACACGGAGAACACGAGGGACTTCGAGATCTATAGTTTCCTGAGCGTCCTCAACCCCCTTGGGAGCGATCCGCTGACGTAACGGCCATCCGGATAGAGTGACTGAGACATAGGGACACCCTAGAGACGGGATTAAAACAACATCGTGATTTTATCCTCGTCATTAAATGATCAACATTTAATGAGTATAATAGTATTACACACCTTAAAATAGGTTATAAACGAGTAGAAGAAGATAATCATCAGAAAATAACTATAGAAAGAGGGGGCTACATGGTCAGGTACAAGGGGAAGGATCAGATCGAGTTCGGGTACAAGGACTACTCTGAGGCGAGCTACGGAGGGAGCCCCGGGGCAACCCCCACCACCCTATATCGGGTAGGCCACGTCTCGGAGATGACGCCCATGTACGACCCGGAGCTCTCAAGGGTCTTCGTACTGAGGGATTCAGCTACTCCCGCGCCCCTCGCGCTCGCGAGGCGCCGCGAGAACGTGGGGCTACGGATCAGCTGGCTCCAGGGGACCCTGGGCACCTACTGGCAGACCCCGATGCTCGCCGGGGACAACTTCTTCGCGGAGGCGAAGATCTACAGGGACGGCTCCAACCAGCTCTACGTCTACTGGACGGGACTCAAGGCTGACGTCCTGAGCGTCCGGTGCGGCGTCGGGGAGCCCCTCACGTGGTCGGCGGAGATGGTCGGCAAGACGGTGGACACCAAGGTTACGACGATCCACAGCTACGGGGCCTCCCCTGGGGACCCCTGGGAGTGGAGCGACGCCTACGTCGAGATCAGCCCCGACGACTCCGGCTGGAGCACCGTCCCCGATGTCACCGACTGGGAGTTCCGGGTCGACAACCGGCTCAAACCCAACTTCGTCTTCAACGACGCGGGCTCCAAACAGCTCGCCAGCCTCGAAGAGATGGAGCGCCTCGTCTCCGCCAGGCTCACCATGAACCTCCAGGACGACACCTACCTCGGCTACCTCCTGGACCAGGCGGAGCTCTACCTCAGGCTCAACCTCCCCGACTCGAGGTGGCTCAAGCTCAACAAGGGGAAGTTCAGGCTCGTGGAGCCGGTGCTCAAGCCGGAGGACCTGATTGCGTGCCGCCTCGAGTTCGAGGGCCGATGGCTCACACATGGATTCTAACTTGTGTGAAAGGGCATATGAGAGTCAGAAGCCAATTTTTTTCGGGATTATTTATAGATCGCTTTTCTTGACCCGATTTTCAGGAACACTATCCGACTTGTAGAGACATCGATCATGTACACGATCCTATGAGAACCCAATCTCCATCTATGTAGGCCCGCAAGTTCTCCTCTCAGCTTGACGCCTTTGAAAGGGTCAACAATTATCTCATTGATAGCGTCCAAGGCCCTCTCTCTGATGTCTGCTTCCAGTCTCCTCAGCTCTCTCAGAAATCTATGTGTGAGGGCTGCTTCGAAGGCCATTCGCCTCACTCTACGAGCTTTCGGATCTCCTCTGCGTTCCGTGTAATTGAGAAGTCTCCTTTCTCATACTCCTTTTCGGCTTCTCTTATCTCCTTGAGGCCATCCTTGTCCGAGAGCTCCTCAAGGGTGGCGAGGATCTCCTCTATCTTGGCCAGGCCCTCCCGAAGCTCTGTCAATAGCTCCGTTGGTATGCTGACGTACTCGGTCAAAAACTTCGCCTGCTTCTTCTCATCGTTCCCTCACTTAAATAGAGTGTCGATCGGTGGGGACGGTTGAGCACGCCTCCGTGGTGTGGATGATGTGGATAATCCCTAATTTTGTAGAAAATGTATTAATAATTACTATGATTTACAAAATTATGAGAGTAACCATGAACCACGAAGTCGAGATCATGGGTCACCGGCTGATGTTCAGGACCTGGACCTACGGGATGAAGCAGGAGGCCCTCCGGGAGGCCACCCGGTGGCGGAGGGACCCCGGGGGCGGCCTCGAGCCCGACGTAGATCCCTGGACCCTAAACGACGTGATGCTGGTCCAGACCGTCGTGGAGTGGGACCTCGTGGACGGGAACGGGCGGCCCCTGCCGATAACGGTTGAGAGCATCCACGGCCTGGAGCCCCCGGAGCTGGTGGAGGAGATGATCGCCGTGACCCAGAGGATCAACGGTGTGAGCGTGGCCGAGCGAAAAAAATAGTCGCGGCAGTGAAGCGCGGGAAGCCTGAGCCGCTCCTGGACGACGTCGCCATCTGCGTCAACATGGGGTGGACCCACGGGGAGCTCCAAGAGCAGCCCTCGAGGTTCATCGAGAGGCTCAGGGTCTACCTGGACGCGCTGGGGGACGCCCAGGAGGGGGAGCGGAGGCGCCTCGAGGCTGAGCTCGACAGGATGAGGAGAGGAATGAGGGGATGAAGGTGTCTAAGATGGTCCGCCTGGAGGACCTGGGCCACGAGCTCCGGCTCTTACCCCAGAAGGTCTCGGAGGCCACCGCGAACGTGCTCCGTCTGCCCTGGTTCGAGGAATCGGCGAGGAGCCTCTGCCCCGTGGACACCTCGGCCCTCCTCTCCTCGATAAGGACGGAAGCCCGGGGCCTCCATGAGGTGGCGATCGTGGCGGGGGGGGGGGGCGCGGCCAACTCCCGGCACCGCCGAGAGGGGGGCCACGCCCCACAAGGGCATGACGGGGCCAGCCGGGCGCCGGCGAGGCCCCCCCCGCTCCCGGCCGCGCCCCCGGGGAGGGGACGCCACCTCGCGGGGGTGCCGGCCGAGGCGGGGGGGGAGATCTCGGAGGCCCCCGGGCCCGCGGCCGGGGGACCAG
>JACKQG010008203.1_pt1 | contig 10262 bp, 6 predicted proteins | sample 8237621 | NCBI WGS metagenome assembly JACKQG01 (sample SAMN15677084, study PRJNA649215) | marine metagenome | biome: marine; feature: Black Sea; material: saline water; isolation source: suspended particulate matter (SPM) from the Black Sea western gyre | collected 2013-06-09/2013-06-10 | depth...
TGTTGATGATAACGGAAATGGTAGATTTGATGTAGGTACTGATTTAGGTGATTTTATTCACACAACCCAAGTACAGTTTGAAGAATGTAATAATTGTATCGATGGTCAATTTACCTCTAATGATGATAGTGAAGATGTAGGTTACTATGGTCATGGTGGAATAGACCTCCATGCTGAATTTCAGGACAATGTTTATGTGTTAACCTTGAAGGTAACAGATGTATATGGTGATCTTGCTTATCGTAGCTTATTGTTTGTTGTTAAAGATGAACGTAATTCTGCTCCTTCTGCTAATGAACATCGTTCACAGCCAACAGCGGGTGATGCATATTATGTCCGCTATAATGAAGATGTGAGAGATGTTCAGGTAACAGATGGATGTGATAACCTGGGTGCTGAAGATTCAGATAATGACGATCTTACCTATGCATGGACCTATTCAGGACCTGATGGAATTGATTTATCAGGCTTTGATTCAGGCTATGCCCATAGTAATGGAGCTACACCTGATGGTTGGCAGGACGGTTCTGCAGATCTCAGTGTAGGTTCGCATACCTTTACCTTTACGGTGACAGACTCTTATAACGCTACTTCAAGTGCCAGCACGACCTTTGAAATTCGTGAAGAACCACTTGCTGTACCAGCAACGGTTATTGTGGATTCAACCGATTTGAAATATACAATTATCAGTGTACAAGACAATTCTCTTGCTGATTTTGAATTTGATGATTGCTATGGTGAAGTATATAATGGAGCTCATTTTAATACAGATAAGATTGAACTCTATAATGGAGGTTCACTTATCAATACATGGGCAGATAATGATACTGAACAAACTGATTTTGATGTCCATATTGATAAGAATCTAGAAGCTGAAACATATTATGAATATACGGCAATAGCCTATAATAGTAATGATGATATTGAACAATCAGCATCAAGCTCAACTTCTACTACTACTCATGATAGACCGCAGGTTGAAGTTTTAACGCCAAATGGAGCTGAAATACGATCTATTGGTAATAATTATGATGTGGACTTCTCGACAACGCAGAAGGAATATATTTCTAAGATTGAAGTATATTATCTTGCTGACGGTGAAACCGAAGTGGCTGGTGTAAACAGCTTTGGGGCAGCAGTTGGTTCCAATACAGGTGTGCATGTAAATGGTGTATCTTCTGGTGATGCTACTGAGAACTTTGAAATAAGTGATAATACTGGTACGGAAATTAATTACAATGCAAAAGTATTGGTTCGTGTATATGATGTAGGTAACTATGATGGTGGAAATGTACAGTATCATGATGATATTAGTGATTTTCCATTTACAATGGCCGCTCATACACTCACCAAACCACTTGCATCAGGATGGCATTTATTGGGTCCACCCCTAACGCCATATAATGATGTATTAGTAGAGAATTTTGGAGGCTCACTTGGCAATTGGGGTTCAGAATGGGTAGCCTATAATGTAAATGGTACCTACGATAATCTCACATTATCCTTAGGTGAAGGCTATTACCTGGCCCTTGCAAGCGATAAAACACTCGTTCAAGAAGGTGACCCTGTAATTGCTGATCCGGATTGTAATGATTGTACAGATGATAACTTTGATTTAGGAAATTTAAATTTATATAAAGGTTGGAATCTAATTGCTAATCCTCTTGTAAATAAGGTAGCAAAGAGTACTTTTACAATTAATGATGGCAGTATTGACCTAGGCTTTGAAGATGCTGTTGATGCTGGTTGGATTGCACCAACTATCTATGGTTGGTTTGAAAATTCATATGTATCCATTGATAGAATTATGCCTTTTGATGGCTACTGGATTAATACTTCCAGAGCTCTCACTATTAAAGTAAGACCTCATCTTTTTGAAAATGGTGAACTTACCAGAAAAGCAGAAGATCTGGTGACCTCAGTTTTAGAATTGAGAGCACGGGATATATCTGGTGAGGGTATCAGTGATTTCATAACCGTTGGTCTGGCTGAAGGTGCCGTTGATAAGTTTGTTTATGGTGAAGATGAATATGATCTTCCCAGAAATGCATATTCTTCAATGGGTGGTGAATTTATCGATTTGAAGGTTAGTTCTAATCTCATGAAAGACATGAAGTCTGCTGAATATGATGATTTCCAGGCTTGGACAATATCAATTGAGAGTGAAAAAGTTGATAATGATATTGAATTGTCATGGGGGGATGTAAGTGGTTTTGAAGATGATCTTCATATTGTAATTAATGGTGAAGCTATTAACATGCATGAAGAAAATTTCATTGAACTTACTTCAATGATCGAAGAAGTTGCCATAGTGGTAGGTAACGTTGACTCATATCTCAACCCAATTCCAGAAGAATTTGGATTGAGTGCTGCATATCCAAATCCATTTAACCCAACAACTAATTTGGGCTTGGCATTAAATGCTGATGGTTTAGTGAGCATGTCTGTTTTCAATATTCGCGGGCAAGTAGTAGAAGTTTTGGTTGACCGCAATATGAAAGCAGGGTATCATAATATCTCCTGGAATGCAGATGGAATATCAAGTGGTATGTATTTTGTAAGAGTAGAAACAGGTGCAAATACTGCCATGCAGAAACTCATGCTATTGAAATAGTATAATTCTGTAAATAGTATTCAAAAGCCCCCAGGGGTAATTCTGGGGGCTTTTGGGTGAAAATAGGGCTATTATTGTTAGTTGTCGCACAAAACTACAATAAATGTATAATTAATTCCAATTTTGTGATGAAAACCATAAAAATCTGTCACATATCCCGGTAATTTTAGGCAGTATATGAAGAGAAATAGAAAATATAATAAGAATTTGGTACAAGAAAAATTAATGAATGGAGTTAGACATATAGTATTGTTGTTAGGTATTGGATTATTGTTTGCTCAGGGTGCCCCTGAGGAATTTAGTTTTAATCAATCTACACTTCAGGCATTTTATTATTTTGATTCTGTTACCATTAATGGTGGTCCAGTAGAATCAGTTGATTGGGTAGGTGCATTTAAAGATGATATCTGTGTAGGTGCCTGGCAGTGGGATACTGCAAAATGTGGAGGAGGTATTTGTAGTGTCCCGGTAATGGGTGATGATGGATGGCCAGAATCCAGTGGTTATATGCAAGCAGGTGATTTTCCAACATTCAAAATATATGATGCTTCTGAAAATACTTATTATGAGGCAATACCATCAGAAGAAATTCCATGGAATATTAATAACCAAGCTACAATGGAGTTGCTTATTGCAGAAATTACAATCCCCGGTTGTACCAATCCAGATGATTGTAATTATGACCCCTTAGCAACTGATGATGATGGTTCATGCTCTGATGAACAATTTGATGAATGTGGTGTATGTGGTGGTGACAATTATAACTGTGCAGATTCAGAAAGTGAATGTATTTGTTCAGGATGTACTGATGAAAATGCTTGCAACTACAGTACATTCGCCGCCATTGATAATAATTCCTGTTATTATGAAGGAAATTATGATTGTGATGGAAACTGTGTAGCAGAGATTGATTGTGCAGGAGAATGTGGTGGCAATGCTTCGCTAGATTTATGCAATGTTTGTGGCGGTGATGACAGTTCCTGTACAGATTGTGCAGGTATTCCAAATGGGGAAAATATATTGGATGAATGTGGTAATTGTGATAGTAATACCTCAAATGATTGTACTCAGGATTGTGCAGGAGAATGGGGTGGTAGTCTAGTAAAAGATGAATGCAATGTTTGCGGTGGAGATAATTCTTCCTGTGTAGATTGTTCCGGTACACCTAATGGAGATAATGTTGCAGATAACTGTGGTAATTGTGATAATAATCCTTCTAATGATTGTGTGCAGGACTGTGCTGGTAATTGGGGCGGTTCTGCTGTTTACGATATATGTGGCACTTGTGGTGGAACTGTAGAAATTGAATCTGAATGTGAATGTAGTAATAATTTAATTATGGATTGCACTGGAGAATGTGGGGGTTCAGCCCTAGATGATGAATGTGGAGTATGTGGTGGAAATAATAGTACGTGTACTGATTGTGCTGATGTGCCTGATGGTTCAGCAATTACAAATAATTGTGGAGATTGTGTTATAAATGGTGATGCAACAGATGTTTTATGTATAGAAGGTTGTGATGATGTTTGGAAAAATGATGGATCACATCTTGCCAATGATGAATGTGGAGTATGTGGTGGAAATAATAGTACGTGTACTGATTGTGCTGATGTGCCTAATGGTGATGCCGTTTACGATAATTGTGGTGGAGAATGTATTGCAGCTGACCCTTCAGCTGACTGTTCTGCTTATTGTGATGCTGATAGCTCTAATGACTGTATCCAAGATTGTGCTGGAACATGGGGCGGGAGTGCAATAGATGATGAATGCGGTATTTGCGGTAGTAATGGACCTGAAGAAAATTACGATTGTGATGGCAACTGCGTTGGAGAGGTGAATTGTCTCGGTGAATGTGACAGTCCAAACGGACCAAATAGCCCTAATTTTCAATGTCAAAATGGAAATGTTGTTTGCAATCCTGCAGATTGCAATAGTTTAGATACCCCTGTATATCTAATGCCAGATGAATTTGGGATTAGCAAAATATTTCCAAATCCATTTAATCCGGTTACCCAAATTCAGTATGAAATTACTCAATATGGCTTAGTATCTGTAATTATTTTTGATATTCAGGGCAGAGAAGTGGATCAATTACTAAATAGTTATCAAAATCCAGGTCATTTTACCCTTAATTGGAATGCCGGTGTTAATGCCAGTGGTATGTATTTTGTAGCGATGACTATGCAGTCCGGAAATACAACAATTTCCAGAGATATGAAAAAAATATTATATTTAAAATAGGGAGTTAGAATCATCCGAAAATTTACTATCACACTATTCTTCTCATTTGCATTTTTTCAGGATATACCTCCAGAATTATTTCAATATCATCAATCTACCTATCAGGCTTTTTATTTTTTCAAGAATGTAATGATTGATAGTAATCTGGTGGAGGCTGATGATTGGGTGGGGACATTTAATTGTGAAAAATGGGATGCAGATTCGACCGCATGCGAAAAATTAGGACCATGTGTGGGGGCCCGCAAATGGAATACTGCACGGTGTGGTGGGGGTGTGTGCGATCTCCCTGCTATGGGGGATGGCTTGGATGGAGCTCCTGAAACATTAGGATATTTACAATCTGGAAATTATCCTGTTTACCTGATTTACGATAATTCATTGGGGGTTTATTATAAGACGATTCCCTCTGGAGATGTTAAAATGCAATCAGATGTGTGTAGAAATGGATACCCCTTTTGTTACGAATGGAAAAATTTTGCCTTCTTTTTTGTAGAAAACTTACACTCCATGCACGTTTATATGGATTGTGCTGGTCAATTAGGTGGTTCAAAAATATTAGATGATTGCGGCATTTGCGGTGGCGAAGGACCTCAGTATAAATGTGAAGAAAATGGAATATCCTACTGCACGGAATATAAATATCAACAGGAATGCAAAACTTATTAGTAAAATAAATATTTTTTTCAGATGAATATTATTGGTTGGTATTTAGTAAATCTGTTTAAATTTCTGTGCTCTATTTTAGAGCAATTATAATTCAGACGCGGGATGGAGTCCGGAAAATGCCGGATTAACTCGTCGGGCTCATAACCCGAAGGTCTAAAAAAACTAGCGCGGGATGGAGCAGTCTGGTAGCTCGTCGGGCTCATAACCCGAAGGTCGGAGGTTCAAATCCTTCTCCCGCTACACCTCTACACTTCGTTACGAGGTGCAGGCGAAACCTCAGTTTGTCATCGACAGGCTGGGGTTTTTGATTTTCTGGAAGACTTCTTTTGCACTTTTATCCATTATATTTAAGTGTATTTAAAGCTCCTCCAGAGAATTTTATTTAGTCACGTATAAGTCGCGAGTCTAACCCCACTTATCCAATTTTCACCTTTGCAGGTAATTAGATAATTCTACTTCATAAATAGGTCTGCGGATAATGGCAAATTCTCCAGGATCATGATCAAAAGGGAAACTAAAACGGCCTAATCCTCCATGACCTACCTCAACACGTAAATCTTTTTCATTCCTAAGTTCAGATAATTGGACCGTCTCGACTTTATCAGGAGAGATAATTTGAATTTCATTTCCGACTTCTATTTTATTTTTACATTCAAATGAAAGGAGTCCTCTGGATTTATCATAGCTTACCAGCGTCCCCACAGCTTTATGTGTTAATTCTTTTGATCTACCATCAGTAAAATTTTCCCCAAATTCCCGAGGGTTGCGAGTATAAAACCCCGTTGTATATGATCGATTAGAAAGAGCCAGTAAATCTTTCATATTTTGCGGATCAAATGCTTTGCCTGATACCATGTCATCAATAGCCTTTCTATATGACCTCGTACACATAGCAGCATAATATTCAGATTTGGTCCTACCTTCAATTTTAAAACTGCATACTCCAGCTTTCTGAATGTTATCTAGCAATTCGATTGCACAGAGGTCTTTTGCATTAAATAGATAAGTTCCGTTTTGATCTTCTGAAATAGGGTACTTTTCATCTGGTCTATGTTCTTCTTTAACATAAAAACCATCGTCAGGTGGTGTATATCCACTTTCATTCAGTCTGGAATGTTCATTTGATTCTAAAGTTGTCAGACTCTCAGGAGTCTTCCCTAATTCATATTCCCATCTGCATGAATTTGTGCAAGTTCCCTGATTTGCATCTCGGTGATTCATATAATTAGAGATGAGACAACGTCCAGAATAGGCAATGCAAATAGCTCCATGAACAAAAGATTCTAATTCGATATCAGGTACTTTCTCATGGATTTCATTTATTTCTTTCAATCGCAGTTCTCTTGATAGAATGATCCGTTCTACTCCTAGATCTCTCCAGAATTTAACCGTTGTCCAATTTGTGGCATTGGCCTGAGTTGAAAGGTGGATAGGCATGTTAGGATATTCTTTCAAGGCAATATTAATTAGACCGGGATCTGCCATTATCAGTCCGTCTGGTTTCCATTGTACCACCTTCTCAAGTTCTTTGAGAAAAGAATTAATTTTGGTATTATGGGCGTAGATATTTAGTGTCAGGTAAATTTTTCGTCCAAGTTTATGAGAATAGATGATTCCTTCCTGAAGTGTATCTTCACGGAATTCATTTTCCCGAGTGCGCAGTGAAAATTTTGGAATTCCGGCATAAGTTGCATCTGCACCATAAGCGAGTGCATAACGGAGCTTTTGCAAATTTCCTGCTGGAGATAATAATTCAGGTTTTCTGGAAATTACCATATTAATGATGGGTCAAGAGTAGTTAAGAAGGTTATTTGTAAAGACCATGAACAAATTTCAATTTTCTATTTAACTGAATCAACTGTTTCACAACTTATTTACTGCAAAAGTATTGTATCGCTTCCTCAGTTGCCCGTGAAACTGGTCTATCTTTTCTTGTTATAATTCCAGTATTGCGATAAAAAGGACCTTCTATTATCTGTAATACTGTAAGGTCTTTATTTTTTATTTCCTGCTGGACGGTATTTTCTGGAAGTATGGAAATACATTCACCCAATTCTAGAGACCCTTTTAAAGTTTCCACATTGTCAAATTCATTTGCAATATTAACTTTAACATTAAAATTTGCTAAAATTTCATCAATTGCATTTCTTGTAGGTTTTTCTTTTATAAATCCAATAAAATCCAAATTATTTAAATCTTTTAAGGAGACTTTTTTTCTGTTTGCTAGTTGGTGGTTAGGAGCACACACACAAATCAATTTTTCTTTTTTTGCATTAATTATATTTATCATGGGATGCTGCCAGGGGTATGCAACAAAGCCAAGGTCACACAGCCCATGAATAACATCTGAATATATTCTGTCGGACCGGTTATATTCTATGTGGAGATGTATTTGTTTATATTTTTTCATAAATGACTTGACTAATGGGGGAAGATGGTAAAATCCAATTGAATAGATGGCTTCTATATTTACAGTTTGTGCAATTTCACCAATTTCTGCTTGCATCTGGTCTATAGTATATTGATAAGTATGAAGGATTTTTTTACATCCCTTTAAAAAAAATTCTCCTTCGGGAGTAAGCCCAAACTTTCCCTTCCCACGTATTATCAATTGTTTCCCAAAATATCTTTCAAGGTATGCAATTTGTTGACTAACTGCAGATTGTGTAATGTAATTTCTTTCTGCAGTTTTGGAGAAGTTTTTAGTTTCCGCTGCATCACAAAACACCTTGAAAATATCGATATATAATCTTGAACCCTTCATTACTATTAGTTTTACTTATATTATAATTTACTACTTCTTATTTGATATGAAACAAATTTATATCATAACTTAATATAAGACAATAGGGTCTTAATATCTATATTATAATTATGTCAGTATTATTAACTAAATCATGCCAATATGCAATTCAGGCAGTTCTTTTTTTAGCAACAAAGCAAAAAAATAAACCTGTACTTCAGCGAGAAATTGCAGAATCGCTTGATATTCCTGTCCATTTTTTAGGTAAAATATTGCAACAATTAGTGAAGCAAAATATTGTTTCCTCACAAAAAGGGAAATTAGGTGGATTTTTTTTAAGTTATCCCTTTGCGAAAGTAACTTTATATAAGATTGCACAAATTATTGATGGTGAAAATTTTTTAGATGGATGTATAGTGGGTTTCCCGTTTTGTTCTGATAAGAGCCCTTGCCCTTTACATGAAGATTGGAAAAAAATAAAGGAAGATATTATTGCAACTATGAATACCAAACATACCGAACAATTAAGTAATGAACTTCAAAAGAAACTTGTTCACCTCCATTTGAACAATACATTAGAAGGAGAAAAGAATGACTAATTTTTCCATACTTAGAAATTTTACTTTAATTGGAATTATATTTATTTCCAATTCATTTATGCAAGATGCTCCAGAAGAATATTTCGAAAAAAATTGTTTCAGTTGCCATACAATAGGTGGCGGACGACTTACTGGTCCTGACTTGAAGGATGTAGAACAACGAAAAGATGCCGTATGGTTGGAAAAATTTATCTTGAACCCACAAGCTGTTATCAATAGCGGAGATACTTATGCATCAAAATTATTGAAAGATGCTCGGGGTGTTGTGATGCCCAAAGTCTCAAACTTAAATGCATCTATGACAAGGGCATTATTAAAATTTATCAAGGAAGAATCAGGAAAAGAAAAATCACGATTTGCCGGTTCTACTTTGGCGGACAGGCCACTTACAGAAGAAGATTTGCAAATCGGAGCCACTTTATTTATGGGAACAACCCGATTGAAAAACAGGGGACCATCCTGCATCAGTTGTCACGAAATCGCCGGAGAAGGATTTCTCGGTGGCGGACTTTTAGGCCCTGATTTAACAGAAGCGTATGGTCGTCTCGGCGGAAAAACAGCCATAGCTGCTTGGTTGTCGAATCCGTCGTCGGAAACCATGTCACCCATTTATAAGAAGCATCCCATCGATGAAGACGAAGTGCTTCCGCTGGTGGCATTTTTGAAAAACAAAGCAGAAGGGAAGGAGATTGTGAGCGATGCCCACGATTTCAATTTTATGATTTTTGGATTTATCGGTTTAGCCATTTGTTTGGTATTATTTGATTTAGCTTGGGGGAATCGCTTGCGTGCGGTTCGAAAACCCTTGGTAAAAGGAGAGTTATCATGAGTAACAGTAAGTTGTCTTGGATTAGAGATGAAGTCGCACCACAAAACCGTAGTTGGGAAGAGTTTTATCGTAACCGGTGGCAGTATGACAAAGTTGTACGTAGTACACATGGTGTAAACTGTACTGGCAGTTGCACCTGGCAAATCCATGTGAAAGATGGAATCGTCACCTGGGAAATGCAAGGATTGGATTATCCTAAATTGGAACATGGTATTCCGCCATACGAACCTCGCGGGTGTCAACGCGGTATTTCATTCTCGTGGTATTTATATAGTCCATTGAGAGTAAAATATCCAACAATTCGCGGTGCATTACTTGATTTGTGGTTAGAGGCTAAAAAAGAATTTGATGACCCAGTGGAAGCATGGACTTCTATGGTCAATGATCCTGAAAAAAGGAAACGTTGGCAGCGGGCTCGAGGTAAAGGTGGATTCCGACGCGCTGATTGGGAAACAGTGAAAGAAATTATTGCTGCTTCTATGGCTCATACAATTAAGCAGCATGGACCAGATCGAATTGCAGGATTTTCGCCTATCCCGGCAATGTCCATGGTTTCCTATGCCGCCGGTG
>JACKQG010001070.1_pt1 | contig 10260 bp, 13 predicted proteins | sample 8237621 | NCBI WGS metagenome assembly JACKQG01 (sample SAMN15677084, study PRJNA649215) | marine metagenome | biome: marine; feature: Black Sea; material: saline water; isolation source: suspended particulate matter (SPM) from the Black Sea western gyre | collected 2013-06-09/2013-06-10 | depth...
TGCCTATTTTTCGCAGACGCGTCAGGCAAGTATTATTCGTGGCAGATGTGGGATATGGATACGTGTGCTATGCAGCGAAGGGACCCTGGCCCCGTTGCTCTTTCAAGCACGAGTTCGCCGGGGAAATGTTAGTCGCGCTTCCCGATTCGCGAGAAATCCAAAATGCTGCGACTGATTCGCCCGCTCGCCAGCACCGCGCGATCGGACTCTGGATGCGGCTCAATCTCAGTGCCGTCGGTGTAGCGGAATGCGTATTTGCCGGGGCGAGTCTCCGCGAAGAGCCCGCCCAGTTGCAGCTTGGCCGGGAAGGTTTCCACGATGGCCGTGGTGACCGAAGTCTCCGGAGGGAAATTGACATTGATCACGCTGCCTTTGTGCGTGTCGGCGTCGAGCAATGTTTCGAGCGCCATGCGCGCCGCGTGGGCGGCCGCTGCTTTGAGCGAGGCGGTGAAGTCGGGATCCGTCTGACCCTTTGAGTCCCGTATTTGATCGAACAGGTGGCCGGGCACGCACTTACTGAAGGCCATCGCCGGCAGATTCCACAATACTCCTTCGATGGCGCCAGCGACCGTTCCGGAGCTGAGGATGAGTGTTTCCGTCGTGTTGAAGCCGATGTTGATGCCGGAGAGGATGATGTCCGGCTTTTCGGGGAGAAGGTTGCCCAGCGCGATATTCACGCAATCCGTCGGCGTGCCGCTGATCGCCCAAGCTTCTACATCCTCGGGGAAATGGGAGGGGCTGTGGATGACCTCGACCTCGCCATGGCGCGTCATACTCCGGCCCGACCAGCTCTGCTCGAAGGCTGGCGCAGCGACGGAAACGCGAAAGTGTGGCAGAAGCGCCTCCACCAATCGGTGTAGAAAGGCGGATTCGATGCCGTCGTCGTTGGTGATTAATGCGTGTGGTTTCATTTTTTTACCGCTAAAGGGCGCTAAAATAACGCTAAAGAGGAAGGACGATTTTTTTAAACCCCTTCCGGCCGCTTTAACAGCTCGGCAGGGGCTTCGGCGATGCGTGCGCGCAAATCGTGCGGCAATTCGACCGACCGCAGCTCACCGTCCCCGCAAAGCTGTGCGAGAATGGTCGTCATGTGGCCCTTGCCAGCTTGAGTTTGGCTACCGTCCGGGTTCCGGCGGAAGATTCGAAACTGGTAGTCAATTGACCGATCTTTGATCGCTTTGACCGCTAGGTGGATGTCGATCGTCTCGCCGAAGCGGAGTGGGGCGGAGAATTTACACTCCGCGCGTGCCCGTGGCCAGCCGACCAGCTCGCCCGGTTGGGTGCGGATCAGGTCAACTCCCGCCGCTTCAAAAAAATCGCGCTCCGCCGTTTCCATGTATTTGAAAAAGTTGGAGAAATGGACGAGCCCCGCCATGTCGGTTTCGGAGAACTCGATCCGGCGCGTGGAAGTGTATTCGTAAAGCATGATAACAGTCATGACAAAGCCCTGAGTCTTGGCAACTCAGGGCTTCGGATTTTTTTGTAGCGATGCGACGCCAGTCGCGTCGACCTTGTTGAAGTGGCGTGTCCATTTGCCCATCGACCTTGCTGGCGCAAGTTCGCTACATGAAATTAGATAGCGATGCGAAGCCAGTCGCGTCGATGTGAAGGGTGGTAGGTGCCTACCCGAGCCTCTTCGCCACGATCTCGCGCACTTTGACCATGTCTTGGCCGAATACGCGGATGCCCTGCGCCAGCTTCTCCGTCGCCATGGCGTCTTCGTTCATCAACCAGCGGAAGGACTTCTCCGAAACATCCAGCCGCGCGATATCGGCTTTGTGGGCTGCTTCCGGATCCAGTTTGCGCTCAACCGTCTCGTCCATGCCTTGCAGCTCTTCGAGGAGGTTGGGGCTGATCGTCAGCAGGTCGCAGCCGGCAAGTTCGAGGATTTCCCCGATATTGCGGAAGCTGGCGCCCATGACCTCGGTTTCGTGGCCGAACTTTTTATAATAAGTGTAGATTTCCTTCACGCTGGCTACCCCGGGGTCATTGGATCGGTCGTAGCTCACATCCGTATTGGCTTTGAACCAATCGAGAATGCGCCCCACAAAGGGCGAAATCAACTGTGCGCCCGCTTCCGCGCAGGCGACCGCTTGTGCCAGCGAGAAGAGTAGCGTCATGTTGCAGCGGATGCCCTCCTTTTGTAGAACTTCGGCCGCGCGTATGCCTTCCCATGTGGAGGCTATTTTGATTAAAATTCGCTCGCGGCGGATACCTGCAGCCTCGTAAAGTGCTATTAACTCGCGGGCTTTGCTCACAGTCGCCTCCGTGTCGAAAGAGAGGCGGGCGTCCACCTCAGTCGAGACCCGTCCGGGCACGATCTCGAGGATTTTAACGCCAAATCCAATTAGTAGGTGGTCGATGATGAGGTCGATTTTCTCTTCGCCGCTGGCCGACGACTCGCCCACGGATCGTATCGCGTCGTCCAGCACCCCGCCGTATTCTGACTTCTGGAGTGCTTTGAGGATCAGCGAAGGATTGGTCGTCGCATCCTGCGGGCTGTAGGCTGCGAGTGTTTCAAAGTCGCCGGTGTCGGCGACTACGGTGGTCATACTTTTGAGTAAATCGAGTGTCTGTGGCATATCTCGCGCAATATGACTATAAGCTGACTGCACGCAAATCAGTTTTTACAAGAGCGGTAAAGCATAGCGATGCGACGCCCGTCGCGTCGAGGTCAGGGGGGGGCTTGGCGATTCACGCCTCGACCCTGCTGGCACAGGCTCGCTACATGCGTGCTGTTGCGTAGCGATGCGACGCCCGTCGCGTCGACGTCAGCAGGGCATAAAGTCGTCCGCTCATTCGTCCGACGAACGGACGGTCGCCACGATCAGCAGTGCCCACCCGATGATCAGCGATAAGCCGCCCAAAGGAGTGATCGGCCCCAGCCAGCGGGGGCCGTCCAAGGCCAACCCATAGAGTGAGCCGGAAAACAAAGCGACTCCCAGGCAGAAACAACCCGCCGCCCACTCAGTCGCACGGCTCTGGACTGGCGCTATCGCCAAAAATAAAAGTGCCAGTGCGTGCCACATTTGGTAGTCGACCGCCGTCTTCCAGACTTCATGCGTCCCCGACGCTTCAAGGCGTGCCTCCAACGCATGCGCCCCAAATGCGCCCAAAACGACCGCAAAGAGCCCATAAGTGGCCGAAATAGTGGTGATTAGCCTAGTTTTTCTCATAATTTGCCCCATTTTACTTAAGAAACGCGAAGTATTCGATCCTGAACTGCAACGGCTGTGTCCCATTTTGCAAAGTTTTTTACTTGCCTTACTTGCTCAACTAACCATTTGTTTGAGGGAAATATGCGTATTAATTTATTTAATGTGTCAGTCCTTGCAGCGTCTGCAGTCGCAGTAGTGCTGCCTCTACAGCCCACGTTTGCCGACGCCGATGCAGCGCGTATTGCTCGTTTAGAGCAGCGCTTGCTCGAGCTCGAGCAGCGTTTGGCAGACACGGAGCAAGAGACTAAAGAGGTCAAAGTTTTGGCAGCCAGTAGCAGTGCAGGTGCATCGAATGCATCGACACTGGGCAATGCCGCCACCTTTGACATCCTCGCCGGCAGCGCCTGGCGCAACCTACGCTGGACTCAAGAAGAGCAGTGGCTCGATGTGCGCCCTGGCATTTCAGAGGAGACCGTGATCGAGTTGCTCGGCAGCCCCCCGCGTTCCGTTAAGTCGCTCAAGCCTCGTGTGGACAAAGTTATTTATTATGAAACCAGCATTCGCGACAGCTCTAACTCACTGCGCGGCAAAATCAGTTTCAAGGATGGCATAGTGATCGCTGTTCAAAAGCCCAATTTTAAGTCGCTCAAATTGGCCAACTAGGCCGTTCGTGTGACTTGAAAAACAAAACAAAACAAAACAAAACACAAACAAAACTACACAATATGAAAAACAAAATTGCTATCGCATCTGCATTTATTGCAGCTTCGAGCTTTTCGACTGCGGAGATCGTTATCAACGACTTCCTCTCTTTCGAAGGCTTTGTAGACATGTCCTACACGCACACGGATTCCGAAGACTTCGATGGTGCCGAATCTAACGAGAACAGCTACCAAGTCGACCAAGTCGAGATCAGCTGGTTGTTCAACTTCGACACTGTGACTGCACAGATCGATATTGATTCTGAAGGTTCAAACGGATCCAATGGTGACGACGTTTTCGACGATAGTGATTCAGGCTCTGGCTTGAGTGAATTAGAGATCGAGCAAGCCTTCGTCAACTACGCACTCGGTAATGGTGATGTCATCACTGCTGGTCGTTATGCGTCGATGCTTGGCTTCGAAGCCTTTGAGCCAACTGGTCTTTACCAGTACTCCACTGCTTATGATTTCAGTGGCATTCTAGGTGATGCAATTGCAGGAGGAGCAGGCTTATTAGACGGCGCAACTGTGTCTGAGTACAGCCAAGGTGTTAAGTTTACACGTTCAACAGACACTACCTTCTTCGGTATCTCGGTACAAGACCAAGCTTTTGGCTCTGACGCAGATCGCCTTGGTGGTGATGTTCAAGCCGACAGCTCCTACGGAGTTGAAGTCGCTGGCTCTATCGACCTCGGCAACGGCTTCACCGTTTTTGCGGGTGCTGCTTTTGAAGATGCAGAACTTGGTGATAATCAACTCATCAACGCTTATGTGACCTACGAAACAGGCGCATGGTTGTTCGCTGCTGAAATCAATGTATCAGACTATGACGATGTAAATCTTGTTGGTCTTGTTAATCTCGGTAACGTTGATGGTTTGACTGGTTTGCTCATGGCTAACTACGCTTACAGCGATGTTGCTTCGGTGACTGGTCGCATCAGCTCTATCAACTATGAGAGCTCTGATGTAGAACTTGATATCCTCAAGTACACAGTAGCACATAACTATTCGTTTTCTGATAACTTGTTGCTTGTAACTGAAGTCAGCTTCGATGATGGTGAGTTAGATGTTAATGGGCTTGGCAATGCTGAAGGTGACAATCTCACTTTTGCAGTTGAGCTTCTCTTCACATTCTAATTTAGCTTAGACTAAATTTTTCTTTAAGCCCCCCGGTCATCTTACCGGGGGGCTTTTTTATGCGCCCAGCAGAGCAAAAGCAAAATATATAAGCCTGTCCCTAAAATTAGAGTTAGACATAAGGAATAAAGTAGTCAAAATGAAGTCATGAGATCGAATCGTATCAAGGTAGCTGGTGCTGCGGCGACTTACCACTGTATGACGCGCACTGTGAATGGGGAGCGCTTGTTTGGAGACCGGGAGAAGGAGGTCTTGCGCAAAATGATCCGGCAGGTGGCGGACTTTAGTGGGGTGGAGGTGCTCACCTACTGCATCATGTCGAACCACTTTCATGTGTTGGTTCGTGTGGACGATGGGCAGGTGGTTTCCGACGCGGAGCTGATGCGCCGTTATAAGATACTGTATCCGAAGCCAACAAAGTATCAGGAGGCCTCAATCAAAGTTCTCGAAAGTGATCTGGCCGCGGGGGGCGAAACGGCGGAGCTTGTGCGGCAGCGCCTGAGAATCCGTATGGGGGACGTCTCAGAATTTATGAAGACGGTGAAACAGCGTTTCTCCATTTGGTTCAATAAATCCCACCGACGCTACGGCACGCTGTGGGCGGACCGATTCAAATCTGTCTTAGTCGAAGGCAGGGGAAACCCGCTGCAGACGATGGGGGCTTACATCGATCTGAACCCCGTGCGTGCGGGAATTGTCGAGGACCCGAAGGATTACCGTTTCTGCGGTTATGCGGAAGCGGTCGCTGGGGTGGGACTGGCGCAGGCGGGGCTGCGTGGCATCTGGGCGGATCAGTTGGGAGGCGGCGGCGCAGAGGCCGCGCTCCAAGCGCACCGCTCCTTGATTTTTGGAAAGGGCGGAGATCCGATGGAAAACAAAGGTCTCGTCCTGGATCGTAAGAAGGTCGCCAAGGTGATCGAGGAGCAGGATGGGGTCCTGCCCCGTGCCGCAGTGCTGCGGTGTCGGGTGCGCTATTTTTCTGACGGTGTCATATTGGGGTCTTCGGAGTATGTGCGCGGCTTTGCCAATTCCGTCCAGCGTGACCTTCGGCGCAAGCGCCCGCCGAAGGTGCATCTGCTACGTGGAGCCGTTTGGGGTGATGTGGCCGTCTTGCAGGGCCTGCGTAGGCAGGTGTTTTCGTAAGCGAATTCTTTAAATTTTCATAATGAAACTCAATTAGGTTGCAAAGTGATATAGGTAAGCTATTTTTACTTCAATGAAGTCCATAACAGTCAGAGAAATGAAAGCGCATTGGGCGGCGGTGGAATCGCAGGTCAGGGATGGTGAAACCTTTGAGGTGTTGAACCGTGGCAAGCCGACTGTCCGTATTGTCCCGGCAAAACCGGCGCCGGTGCTGGCGTGGGAAGACCATCTATTGACTGCGGTACCTGGAGTGGGCACTTTGACAGAAGACTTGGTTGCTGAGGATCGTGGAGGTCGCGAATAGTCGTGCTCTATCTCGACACCAGTGCATTTCTGAAGCTGTATATTCGCGAGGCTGGCTCCGAGCAGGTGCAGTCTATGGTTGTCAGCCAATTTGAACCTTTGCCTGTCTGGGAGATACTTGAGATGGAATTGTGCAATGCGCTGAATCTGAAGGTCTTTCGGGGTGAATTGGAGATGAGCGAATCAGCCGTCCAATATTCGCTCTTTCGTCAGCGTCAGGCGAAAGGTTTTTATTTTGTTCCTGAGCTTCGAAGGGCGCAGTTGATGGCTGATTTTCGATTGCTTTCCGAATTAACGCCACGTCTAGGCTGCCGTACTATGGATATTCTGCATGTTGCCTGCGCCATGCAACTGAAGCCAGATGTATTCCTTACCTTTGATCACCGCCAGCGAGAGTTGGCACAAACCACTGGGGCGTTTGCAGTTCCGGAGTTGACTTAGTGATGGACTCCGAAGGGAAAACACTCCTCGATTGGGCGATACGGTTGTGCCCGGATTCGCCGCGCAAACGCGTGAAGGAGTGGATCGCTGCCGGGCGTTTCTGCCTGGAGGGGCGAGTCGTCACGAAGGCGGGACTGCGACTGCTCGATCCAGGCCAAGCATTGACTCTGGGCGCGCCCGACGAAGCCGCTCCTGCCTGGGGGCACCGCAAGCGGATACATCCGAAACTGGTTTTGGTCTACCTCGACAGCGATTTAGCAATCGTGGATAAAGAAGCGGGGTTACTTTCTGTGCCGACCGAAAATCAAAGTAAAATTTCCGCCTTGGAAGTTTTGAGTAACTATCTCAACGACATCCGCGGTGAGGCGACGCGACGCGGTTTCTTTGGCTCGGCTGCGGAAGTCAAGCCACTGCCCGTTCATCGTCTCGACCAGTACACCAGCGGGCTGCTCTGTATAGCCCTTAACGACGACGCGCGTCGCAGTCTCATTAAACAGCTGCGCAGCCACGACTTTTTAAGGGAATACATTGCTTATGCCGATGGTGATGCACCCGAAGCATCTGGCATCTGGCGGAACTACCTTCGGCTCGACGAGAAGGGTTACGACCAAGAGCTCCTTGACGAGCCGGAAGAGGGCACGACCGAGGCAGTTACTCATTATCAGGTCGAAGAAGTCTACGCCCGTCACCATGTCACGAAGCTCCGCATCCGCCTCGAAACAGGGCTTAAGCACCAGATCCGCATTCAAGCTGCGGCGCACGACATGCCGCTTATCGGCGATCGCATCTATCACCCCAGCACTCAGAAGGCAGTCGCTAAGAAAGGAGCGAAATTGCCCTATGGCTTTAAGCGGCAAGCGCTCCATGCCGCCACGATCGGCATTGTTCACCCGGCGAGCGGCAAGAAGCTTATATTTCAGTCCAAGATCCCCGGTGACATGCAGGATTTGGAAATGCGCTTGCGGTAGGGCGGTGGTGGCGAGTTCGCTACAAGAGTTTGTAACCGTCGACCTCGCTAGCGCGAGTTCGCTACACGAGTCTGTAGCGATGCGACGCTAGTCGCGTCGATGTGGAGTCGCTCGGGGAACACAGGTTGATTGTAAAGGTGGTCGATCCACCCTTTTCGCTTGAACTCACCACCAAGGTCAGCATCTTAGCCAGCTTTTCTCATTATCAACGGCTTACAATTATGGGCACTTTACTCATCAGTCTCTTAACCCTCGTTCTCTTGCTTATCTCGGCATTTGTCGTCCTTATCGTGCTGATGCAACGCACCAGCCAAAGCGGCGGCATGGGGGCTGCCCTCGGTGGCGGCGCTGCGGAGTCTGCGTTTGGATCGGAGACGAACAACATTCTGACCAAGGGCACCGTCTACGGCATCATCGCCTTTTTTCTCGTCGCGTTGGGCCTCTACCTCCTCTATCAAGCGCAGTCCTCTGATGGTTTGAAAGAAGTTGATATGAACACACTGATCTCGTCAAAAGAAGAAAAGCCTGTTGCCGAAACCATTACTGAAATCGTGGAATCTGTCGAGATAGAGGGAACCGCTGATGGAGTTGTCCAGTCTGTTGACGCTGTGGCTGCTGAAGTCAAAACTCAGGTCGAAGAAGCTGTCGAATCCATCGAAGCCGAACTGAGTGTTCCGCAGCCCGCTGCGAATTAATGTTCTATCGAATAAACGATCTCTACCTAACTCTTTTAAACAGGTCAGCGCTTTTCGGTTTTGCCGTTGCTGGCCTTTTTTGTGCGCAGTGCGTGGCGCATGCTCAACGAGCGGGAGGGGAACGAGCGGGAGGGGAAGCACCTTCGCGCTTCATGGAGCGTATTGATACGATGGAAGGCGCGAGGCGGCTGTCAGATTTTCGACAGCAGCGACTGGACGGCGATTTCTGTTTCCAGTTCGAGCTTGAGCATAAACCGCGCCGTGCTCAAACCGTTCGCTTTGAGGGCATCATGTGGGGTTCCTGGAATGAGTTGGGGCCAGTGACCCGATTTAAAGTTTCGCCCCGCAGGGATGAAGTCGATGAGGCCGCTCGCACGCCTCATACGGTCGAACTTATTATTCAGAACGGCGCTGCGCCTGCGGCATGGATACGCCACGCAGCGAGGGGTGCTTTTCGACCGATCGAAGGCGAAGCGTTATTTGAGCCCATTTTGCCCGGATTATTGTATTCAACGTTTGATTTACAGATGCCATTTATCTACTGGCAGGATTTCGTTTATGAAGGCCCCAGTTTGGTTGGTGCGAGTCGAGTGGCGCAGCAATTTCTAATGCTGCCGCCAGCTGGATCCGCGAGTGCGGAGCGCGGGATATCCGGCGTTCGGGTCGGTTTGGATGATACTTATAACGCACTTTGGCGTATTGAAGTTATGAATACGTCAGGAGAGCTTGCTTCGCGCTTCGCGGTCGAGAGCTTTCGTAAAGTGCAGGAGCAATATATTGTTAAACGCATTACACTGACAGACTATCCCTCAAAGGATCGCACGACTTTTGATGTAAAGGCGGCTTCCGTTGGCATATCTTTATCGAGTGACTTATTTGATCCTTTGCCTGCGGCTTCAGTAGACGCCCGTGTCCCTGAGCGCATGGAAGAACTGTAGCTCATAGAACTTAAGGCGAACTTTAAAGGTAGTCTTGCTTCTTAATGTAGCTATTAGATTTTTTGTTGACTTAGCGCATGTAGAAACCAGCTTGTGTGTTGCCGCAAGGCATTGCGTATGAGCAACAAATCAACGAGCCCCCTAACATTCGATCTTCAACAAGACCTACTCGGTAAGCTGAAAGAAATTCAACGGCAGACAGGAGCGCGATCACTCAGTGAAGTCGTTCGTTATGCTGTAAGCCATATGAATGCAGCCAAACTCAAGTTGGGTAATGCTGAGCATCGTCAAATTTCCGTGCGCTTATCTCCTGAGCTACGTCAACGTCTGATTAAGTTGAGTAAGCAGAAGAAGGTAAGTGTCGGTGAGTTGTTAAGGTCTGCTTTAGATTGTCTACCAGATCAACTCCCGGGCTTTAGCCCCGAAACTATTATGCCTAAGAAAAAAGCAACAAAGAAAAAAGTAGCTGCCAAAAAGGTAGCTCCCAAAGCTCCAGCCAAGAAAAAGGCTGTTACTAAAAAGGTGGCTGCGAAGCCGGTGAAGAAAGCCGCTAAAAAAGCAGCCAAAAAAGCTGTGAAGAAGGTGGTTAAAAAAGCTGCCTCAAAAGCTGCTCCTAAAAAGAAAGCAGCTAAGAAAGCGGCCAAGAAAAAAGCCGCTCCAAAAAAGAAAGCCGCTCCAAAAAAGAAAGCCGCTAAGAAAGTAGCCAAGAAAAAGGTAGCTCCAAAAAAGAAAGCCGCCAAGAAAGTAGCTAAGAAGAAGGTAGCTCCTAAGAAGAA
>JACKQG010008204.1_pt1 | contig 10260 bp, 5 predicted proteins | sample 8237621 | NCBI WGS metagenome assembly JACKQG01 (sample SAMN15677084, study PRJNA649215) | marine metagenome | biome: marine; feature: Black Sea; material: saline water; isolation source: suspended particulate matter (SPM) from the Black Sea western gyre | collected 2013-06-09/2013-06-10 | depth...
CCGCGCAGCACGGTGACGCCGCCCAGCAGCTCCGGCCGCTGCTGGCTGCGGAGCTCGGCTCCGTCGGGCAAGAACAGGTCCAGCACGCTGCCGCCGTGGTCGACGCCCTCGACGCAGTAGACCAGCGGCCCGCGCTCGACCGCCACCCGGCCGCGGTCGTCCTCGACGCGCTCGTCGGCCAGGACCCGGCGGACCGGCATCGGGAGCTCGAGCACCACCTGCTCGCCGCCGCGCCACTCGCGCTCGAGCACGGCGAAGCCGTCGGCGAGCTCGACCGCGACCTCCTGGCCGTCCAGCAGCACCCGCCAGCCGCCGGCCGGCCCGTCGGCGTAGCGGTAGAGGCCGCCGGGCAGAGCTTCGCCGCGCGCCCAGCCGGGGACGCGCAGGCGCAGGGCGAAGCGCGTCGGGGCGGCCGGCTGCACCTCGAGCACGACCCGGCCGTCCCACGGATACTCGGTGCGCTGCGACAGGCGGATCCGGTCCTCGCCGAGCGCGATCTCGGCCTCGCCGCCGAGGTAGAGGTTGGCGTAGATCGAGCGCCCGCGGGTGGCGTAGGCGAAGCCGGCGATCGAGGGCACGAAGCGCACCACGTTGACCGGGCAGCAGGAGCAGTTGAACCAGGCCGAGCGGCCGCCGCCGCCGCCCCGGCGTGCCAGCGGGTTGGGGTAGAAGAAGCGGTCGCCGGACAGCGAGATCCCCGCCAGGAAGCCGTTGTAGAGCGTGCGCTCGAGCACGTCGAGGTACTTCGAATCGCCGTGCAGCAGGAACATGCGGTGGTTCCACATGGCGTTGGCGATGGCGGCGCAGGTCTCGTTGTAGGCCGAGGCGTTGGGCAGCTCGTAGGCGTCGCCGAAGGCCTCGCCGGCGTGGCGCGCGCCGACGCCGCCGGTGAGGTAGAGCTTGCGTTGGACGACGTCATGCCAGATCCGCCCGATCGCGGCCACGTAGTCGCGGTCGCCGGTGAGCGCTGCGACGTCGGCCATGCCGCTGTACATGTAGCCGGCGCGGACCGCGTGGCCGACCGCCTCCGACTGCTCCACCACCGGCAGGTGGTCCTGCTGGTACTCGGGCAGGTGCTCGGGGTTGGGCCGCCCCTCGCCGCGGCCGCGCTGGTCGAGGAAGTACTTGGCGAGGGCCAGGTAGCGCGGCTCGCCGGTGGCGCGATAGAGCCGCGCCAGCCCGATCTCGATCTCCTGGTGGCCGGGCACGTCGCGGCGCTTGTCCCAGCCGAAGCTGCGGTCGACGAGGTCGGCGCTCTTGATGGCGACCTCGAGCAGGCTGCGCTTGCCAGTGGCTTCATAGTGCGCCACGGCCGCCTCGTACATGTGGCCGATGTTGTAGAGCTCGTGGCTGCCGCGGTGGATCCAGGCCCAGCGCTCGGGGCCGGCGCCCGGCGCGGGATTCTCGGGATCGATGCTGCGGCCGGTGTAGAGGTAGCCGTCGTCCTCCTGCGCGCCGGCGATGTCGGCGATCAGGGCGTCGAGGAAGGCGTCGAGCTGCGGATCCGGCGCCGTCGCCAAGGTGTAGGCGGCGCCTTCGATGACCTTGAAGACGTCGCTGTCGTTGTAGATGATTCCCTCGAAGCCGCCGTCGACGCGCCCGGCCGCCTTGGCGAAGTTCGACAGCCGCCCGGTCTCCTCGCACTTCTGGAAGTCGTAGGGCACCGTGACCTGGCGGTTGGTCTCCAGGCGGGGCTTCCAGAAGGAGCCCTCGATGCGCACCTTGGAGAAGGGGACGGGCTGGTACGGGTAGTCCTGCGGCATCGCGACGGAGCTCAGGCAGAGGGCGGGGAGGAGGGCGAGCATCATGGCCTGGGCCTCAGTATTCCGCGGTTCCGGCCCCCGGCCAACCCCGACCGCCTCCCAAGGACTCACATAAGTCCATTTTCTTCAAGATCTTATGCGCTCACTCCAAGCCCGTCGTCGGGCCTTCAGATGGCTGCGGGAGGCGGGCGGGAAGCCTCAGGGGGATTTCCCCTTGAAAGGCCTCTATTATTCATTACGGTATAGCTCGATGACGGATACCCACTCCTCCGACGAGCAGCGCTGGCTGACCCAGCTCCGCAAGGGCTTGCTGGAGGTCTGCACCCTGGTCGTGTTGAGCCAGGAGGACGGCTACGGCTACCAGATCGTGCAGCGGCTCAAGCAGGTCGACGGCCTGACGATGAACGAGGGAACCGTCTATCCGATCCTGCAGCGGCTGCACCGCGAGGGCTGCCTGGCGACTTACCGCCAGCCCTCCGAGAGCGGTCCGCCGCGCAAGTGGTTCCAGCTCACGCAAGCCGGCCGAGAGCGCCTGCTGTCGATGATCCGCGAATGGGGCCGCCTCCACCGCGGCGTCCAACAACTGCTGCACGAAGGCGTCGACGCCCTCGAAGAGAAGAGAGACCCGTCATGACCGAAGACCGCGCCATCCAACGCCGCATGGCAGCCTACGCCCACGCCGTCGGCGAAGCCCTGGCCCACGTCCCCGCCGCCGACCGCGAGTCGATCCTCGAGGATCTCGAGGAGCACATCGATGACGCCCTGCGCGCCGCGGGCGGCGACCGCGGCCTCGAGCAGCTCGAGGCGGTGCTGACCGCCCTCGGCTCGCCGGAGGCATACGCCGCCGACCTCCAGGTCCCGGGACCGGCCGAGCCGGTCGAGCCGAGGCTTTGCAAGAAGGCCGTCCTCGGGCTGCTGTGGTCGGCCTCCTTCGTGCTCGTCGCGGTGCCTAGTTGGCTCGTCGTCCGCCTCGAGGAGCCCGGCGCTGGTCCCTCCCTGGGCGAGCGCTTGTTCCAGTTCTCCGCCTTCCTCAGCCTGGCCGGCGCGCTCGGCGGTCCGGTCCTCTCGGCCATCGCCCTGACCCAGATCCGCCTCGCCGCCGGGCGGCTGTCCGGCTTCGGCATGGCCACGGTCGGCGCCTGGTTGCCGCCGCTGCTGGTGATCGACGTCCTGGCGATGGCCGCGATCTCCGCGGTGGTGGAGATCTTCGTCGAGGACGGCGCCACCATCTCCGCCCTCCAAGGAGCCGGCGCGCTCCTGATCCTGATCGCCAACGCCGTCTTCCTGTCGCGGGCCGCGCGGCGCGGCGGCCCGCGGCCCGCGGCCGCCGGCGTCAGCCCGCGGCCGGGGGGCTGATCCGCCGCAGCACGGCCGCCCGCCGCGGCAGCGAGGCCTGGGCCCCCGGCAGCCCGCAGGCCAGGGAGGCGGCGGCGCAGGCGAAGCGCATCGCCTGGCTCGGCGGCGCGCCCTCCGCCAGCAAGGTGGCCAGGGCGCCGACGAAGGCGTCGCCGGCGCCGGTGGCGTCGACCGCCTCGACGTGGAAGGAGGGCTGCAGCAGGACGCCCTCGCCGTCGGCCCACAGGGCGCCTTCCGGGCCGAGGGTGATCACCACCTGCGCCGCGCCCCGGCGGCGCAGCCGGGCGGCGAGCTCGGCCGGATCCGGCCCCCGGCCGCCGAGTGGGACGCCGATCAGCTGGGCCGCCTCCAGCCGGTTCACGACCAGGACGCTCAAGCACCGCAGCAGCTCGTCGGGCAGGTCCTTGGCCGGCGCGGCGTTCAACACCACCGGCACGCCGCGGCGGTGGGCGGCGCGCGCCGAGGCGATGACCGCCGACAGCGGCGTCTCCAATTGCAGCAGCAGGGAGTCGGCGCCGTCCAGCCGCTCCTCCACCCGCGCCGGCGACAGGCAGGAGTTGGCGCCCGGAGCCACCACGATCTGGTTCTCCCCGTCGCGGCGCACCACGATCGAGGCGACGCCGGTCGGCAGCTCGGGGTCCGCTTCCAGGCCGCCGGTGTCGATCCGCTCCCGCTCCAGGCTGGCGCGCAGCTGCTCCCCCTGCGGGTCGACGCCGACCGCCCCGACGAAGCGCACCTTGGCGCCGAGGCGCGCCGCGGCCACCGCCTGGTTGGCGCCCTTGCCGCCCGGATAGGTGGCGAAGGTGGCGCCGCCGAGCGTCTCCCCAGGGGCCGGGAAGCGGGCCACGCGCACCACCAGATCGAGGTTCGCGGATCCGGCGACGATGATGACGGGGCGGCTCACTCTGCTCCTTCCTCGGCGCTTTCGGCGCCGTCCTACACCGGTCCCCCGCTCCGGCGGTGGACCTGGGCCCAGACCTCGCGCCGCGCGTCCAGGTCCCGGTCCTGCTTGCGGCCGGCGACGAGGTCGGCCATCACGGTAACCACCTCGCGGGGCCGGAAGCGAAGCGGCACGGCGCTCCACTGGCCGGCCTCGGACCCGTCGGGCGGGCGCCCGGGCGAGACCGGCAGCTCCTCGCAGCGCTCCCCGAGCAGGTCGGTGCGCCAGGCCGAAGCGACCTCGCCGGGCAGCAGCAGCTCGGCCTCCGCCGCGTCGCCGTCGTACTCGACGAAACGCATCACGAAGGGCGCCTCCATGCCGTGACCGGCCCACGCCGGGAGGCCGGAGCCGGCCGCGGCGGCTTCGCGGTGGAAGGCGGTGGCCACCACCCCCGGCGCGCCGCGCAGCACCGGACCGGCGATGGCGGCCGGCAAGCCGCCCGCCGGCGGCGGGCCGTGGGTCATGTGCCCGCGCGCTTCCCCGGCGGCCGGCGACGGCGGCTCGGCGAGCTCGCGCGCCAGCCGGTAGGCCTCGGCGCCCTCGATCGGGCCGTGCGGCAGCAGCCACAAGGAGCCCTGGAACGCCGTCCCGGCCTCGCTCTGGTCCCACGGATCACGCGTCAGCAGCTGCACCGAGACGCCGGCGCCGGCGCGGAAGAACTGCTGCGAGCCGTCGTGCGCGATCAGCAGCCCGCGCGCGCCGCCCTCCTCGATCAGGTCGATGAAGTGGAGGCCGGTGAAGGCGCCCTCGACCTCCTCGAACCACTGCTCCGAGGTCATCCAGTCGCCGCTCGGGTACTTGCGCGGCCAGGGACCGGACGGCTCGGCGTCGTGCACCGCGAAGGGCGAGTCGCGCCGGAGCCGGCCGATCGCGAAGGCGGGCTCGATCCGCAGGCGCAGGCCGCCGCCCAGCCCGGAGGCGAGCCGGAACGGCTCCTGGCCGGACGCGAGCAGCGACAGGTCGATGCCCGGGCTGACCCGCAGGGCGGGGTGGACCGGGTGCAGGTCGAGGTCCAGCCAGTGGGTCGCGACGCCCTCCCGCTCCGCGCCGTGCTGCCACCCCAGGCCGACGCCGAGCGCGGAACCCAGCCAGGGCCGCGGGCGCTCGGAGCGCAGCGGGCCCTGGTCGGAGGCGGCGCTCAGGCCGAGGCCGTCCGCCGCCAGCACGCCGTCGGGGAACAGGGCGTGGCGGAAGCGGCACGAGCCGTCGCCGCGGCCGATCTCCACCTCGGCGTCCGAGCGCCGGACCGCCAGCGCTCGTTCCCCGAGAGCGCGCTCGGCCGGCCCCGTCAGGAGCTCTCGAGGGTCGTCCGGATCCACCACGCGGCAGCCGAAGGCCGGCACCCCGGGCACCACGCGGGGCGCGCCGCTCCCCGCCTGCACCACGACGTCCCGGGTCCAGCCGAAGCGGTTGTGCACCAGGCGACGCGCGCCGCCGCCGGCGCGCCAGGCCAGGTGGCGGGCGGTCCGCTGGTGGACCTGGCGGGCCATCGCCGCGGCCCGGCGGAACTGCTCGTGGCCGACGAAGCCGCACAGGCCCTCGCACTCGTGGTTGTCGTGGTGCTGGGCGGTGAGCAGCTCGCGCCAGGCCTCCTCCAGCTCCCAGGCGGGGTGGACGTCCCAATTCGGGTAGGGCCGGCCGAGCAGCGAGGCCAGCGCCGACAGGCTCTCGGCGGCCAGCAGCTCGCCCTCGGCGGCGCGGCTGGCGCGCGGCACGGCGTCGCCGTTCTTGCCCAGGCTCATGCCGTGCCAGGTGTCGTCGAGCCGGTAGCGCCGGACCGGCGGCGCCTGGCCGGCGGCGGCGTGCTCCGCCGCCAGCTCGGCCGTCAGCGCCGACAGCGCGCGCGGCCGCAGCTCGAAGCGCGGGTCGGCGGCCAGCTCGCGCAGCTTCGGCAGCAGCAGCTCGCTGCGGCACATCCAGTCGGGAGAGGGCATCAGCTCGAGCCACTGCACCAGGGCCGGCGCGGTCATCGGCGTCGCCGCGGCGTCCGCCAGCACGGCCTCGAAGTCCTCCGGCCACTGGTGCAGGTTGAGGGGGTTGCGCGGCAGCGTCGGCAGCCGCGAGCCGTCGATCCCCTCCCATTCGATCAGCGAGCAGGCCTCGCGCGGCAGCTCGGGGGTGTGCCAGGTCCACTGGAAGAACAGGCAGGCCGACCGGTAGCCGCAGCCGCGCAGGAGCTGCGGCAGCTGCGGGAAGAAGTCGAACTCCTCCTCCCAGAAGGCCCGCGGCCGCACGCCGAGCAGCCGCTGCACCGCGCGCACCCCGTAGACCCGCTGGCGAACGTTCGACTCGCCGCCCTGGAACAGGCCGTAGGGCTGGCCGTAGCTGGCGCCGACCACCTCGACCGTCCCGGCCGCCACCGCCGCCCGCAGCTCGGCCAGCGCCGCCGGGTGATGGGCGGCCATGCGCTCGTAGCCGACGCCGTCGAAGTTGACGTTGCCGGCCACCCCCGCCTCGCGGCAGAAGCGCAGCATGTCGCGCACCGAGCCCGGCAGCACCTCGGCGCCCCACAGCCACTCCATGTCCACCCAGTGCATGTGGTTGCCGAAGGTGTACCAGAGGGGCTGGCGGTCCGGCGCGGCCATGACGGGATCAGTCGGCGCGGTGGCGGATCACCGCCTCGCCGTCGACGGTCTTCAGGTGGAGGTCGCGCTGCGGGAAGGGGATGGTGACCCCGTTGTCGCGGAAAACGCGGTCGATGGCGAAGTTGAGCTCGCTGCGGCAGGTGAAGCGGTAGGCCGGGCGGCCGACCCAGGCCCGCAGCTCGAAGTCGAGCGAGCTGTCTCCGAAGCCCTGGAACAGCACCTCCGGCGGCGGCCGCTTCAGCACCCGGGGGTGCTCGCGGGCCGCCTCGAGCAGCAGCCGCTCGACCAGCCCGGTGTCGCTGCCGTAGGCCACCCCGACCTTCAGCACCAGCCGCAGGCGCGGGTCGAAGTGGGTGTAGTTGATCACGTTCTGGGTGATCAGGTCCTTGTTCGGCACCAGGATGAAGATGTTGTTCTGCGAGCGCACGGTGGTGGCGCGGATGTTGATCCGCTCGACCTCGCCCTCGGTCTCGCCGACGCGCACCGTGTCCCCCACCTTCAGCGGCCGCTCGAACAGCAGGATCAGGCCGCTGACGAAGTTCGAGACCACCTCCTGCAGGCCGAAGCCGATGCCGACCGACAGCGCGGCGATGACGTAGCCGAGGCTCTGGAACGAGAACACCCGCGTCATCGACAGGTAGAAGGCCATGCCGACCACGATGTAGCCGGTGATCTTGGTGATCGTGTACTGCAGCCCCTCGTCCAGGCGCGTCTGCGGCAGCAGCAGGGCTCCCAGGAGCATCCGCAGGTAGCGGGCGACCTGGACGCCGAACCACAGGCCGAAGCCGGCCGCCAGCAGGTCCCACCAGGTGATGCGTGCTTCGAGCTCCAGCCCCTGGAAGGGCAGCGGCACGTCGAGGAAGCCGCGCACCGCCGTCAGGTCGAGCCAGCCGGCGGCGCTCATGATCCAGCCGCCGCCCACCACCACCAGGACCAGCATCGCCGCCCGGCCGATCGCCAGGCGCGCCTGGTGGGCCTCGGACTCGCCGGTCTCCTCGTGCCGCTCCTCGGCCGCCTGGCGCAGCCTCCGCCCGATCAGGTAGTTGGCGCCGTGGTAGAGCAGGGAGCCGCCCAGCAGCGCGCCGAGCAGCACCAGGCCGGTGCGCGAGAGCAGCTCGACCAGGATGTCGAAGCGCAGCAGGTCCAGCACCACCAGCACCGGCACCAGCAGCGCCAGCAGCGGGTTGAGCAGCCGCACCAGCCGCATCAGCAGCCGCGACGCCGGCCGGTCGGATCCCAGCTCGAGCCGGGCGATCAGGCGGCGGCGCCACAGCAGGTCGAAGGCCACCAGGCCGACCGCCAGGTGGAAGGCGTGCCGCAGGAACTCGACCACCGCCGCGTTCTGGTAGCCGAAGGACGACAGCGCCAGCCGCACCGGCAGCACCACGGCCGAGAACAGCAGCAGGAAGGCCACCGCGCGGTAGGCGGCGGCCGCCAGCCGCGGCTGCATCGGCAGCACCGCGCGCGACCGCGGCGTCGGCCGGAACAGCTCGGTGTTGAGCCGCTTGGCGAACCACAGGGTTCCGGCCAGCACGCCCAGGCTCTCGAGCAGGCGGTGCATGTCGGACGACAGGTCCGGCAGCAAGCGCCCGGCGAGCCACGGCAGCCCGGCCAGGACCAGCGCCGTCACCCCCGCCCGCAGCAGGAAGGCCAGGGCCACCGCGTTGCGCGCCTCGACGTTCTCGGCGGCCTCGGCGGCGGCGGCGCGGATGCGCTTGCCCCACCACCGGCGCAGCGGGAACAGCATCCCGACCACCGCGGCCAGGATCGCCAGCATGCCGATCACCGGCCAGGTCCGGCCCTCGCCGCCGGCCCAGGCGGCCACGCCGCCGGCGGCGCCGACCAGCCACGCCGGCAGCTTCGCCAGATCCGAGCCGCCGCGGCGCAGCCCGTCGAGGTCGATGCTGCTTTTCGCCCTCAGGAACAGGTTCTCGCGCCGCAGCAGCTCCAGGATCGCGGTCCGCTCCACGCGCACCCTCCGGCGCTGCTCGGTCAGCTCCGCCGCCAGCGCCGCGTGGCCCTGCAGGAGCTCGGCCTTGCGGCGGGTGAGGTCCTGGTGATCCTGGCGCAGGCGGGTCCAGCGCAGGCTCTCCTGGGCCCAATCGAGGGCCGCCCCGGCCATCTCCCCGACGTCGCCGGCGCGGAAGACGAGCTCCGCCTCCGCCTCCCGCTCGTCGAAGCCCTGGTCCAGGTCGGCGGGCGCCAGCAGCGCCGTGGCGAGCTGCGCGGAGGCCCAGGACTGCTCGGCCTGGAGCTCGGCCAGCTCCCGGCGGTAGCTCCGCAGGTCGGTCGCGGCCTGCAGCAGCCGGATCTCCTCGGCCACCACCTCGATCGACGGCGCCTTGCCGTCGCGGCGGTAGGCGGCGCGGAAGCGGGAGGATTCATCGCTCAGGTCCTGCTCCTGCTGCTGGAGCCGCTCGCGGCGGGCTTCGAGCGCCGCCTTGCGGTCGAGCAGGTCGAAGTAGCGCTGGTTGGCCCGCAGCCAGTCCCGACGGGCCTCGAACCAGATCCGGTCGTAGGCAGGCGGAGCGCCGCCCAGCAGGGATTCGAGGCGGCCCAGCTCGGTGCGCAAGGCGCTCCGGTCCCGCACCAACTGCTCCCGCAGATAGACCTGCGCAGTGGACGCCAGGGTCTGCAGGCGCTGGTGCTCGAGTCGCCCGGCGTCGTCGTCGAGGCGGGCGGCCTCGAGGCGGGACGTCAGCCAGCCCTGGGAGAGCTGCAGGCTCAGGACCCGCGCCTGGCCCAGGTCCAGCTGGCGCTCCGCCGCTTCCTGCCGAAGCCGCTGCAGCCGCTGGGCCCGCGGGTCCTCGGCTTCCGCCGGGCTCTCTTGGCGCAGGGCCGAGAAGTGGAGGTCGGCCTCTTCGAGATCGCCGCTGGCGCGGGTCAGCTCCAGGGCGGTCGCCGCCAGCTCGTCCGACAGCCGCTCGACCTCGCGGGAGCGCTCCCGCGACCGCTCGCGGGCGGCCTGCCGCGGCAGATCATAGAGGGCGGTCACGGCGGCGCGCAGGTCCTCGGTGCCGGGCTCGCCCGGCGCGCCATCGGAGCGAGGGACTTGGCGGAGGCGCAGCGGCACGCTCTCCGGGTTCAGCGCCAGCAGGGCCGTCCGGGCGTCGTCACGCCGCCGCTGGGCCTCGCTGACGAGGGCGGCCAGGCTCTCGGCCGCGGGGGTCTGGGCCGACCGCTCGCGCAGGTCCAGAAGGCTGTCGATGGACTCCGCCAGCGGACGCAGGACCTTCAGGAAGTCTTCGTCCGGCGCGCTGGAAGCCTCGAGGGATGTGATCTCGCCGCGGATCGCGGCCAGCCGCTCGCGCAGCCCGGCAGAGGTCTCCTGGCTGATCGCGGCAGCCGGCTCCTGGGGCCGGAGGGCGGCCGACCCGGCGTCCGCTCCGCTGCCTGGGCAAGCGACCGGCCCGGGGAACAGCAGGAGCAGCGGGCCGAGGCAGGCGATCATGGTAGGAGGCAGCAGGGTAGCGGCTATAGGCTCTGCGCACCATGGCCCTCGAAGAGCTGTCCCGACTGCGCAACGCGCGGCGCCGCCGCGAATCCTCCTACGACCGCTCCGGCGGCAACTTCGACTTCGTGGTCGTGCCGCCGGGCGGATCGCACGTCCTCGGCG
>JACKQG010008205.1_pt1 | contig 10259 bp, 21 predicted proteins | sample 8237621 | NCBI WGS metagenome assembly JACKQG01 (sample SAMN15677084, study PRJNA649215) | marine metagenome | biome: marine; feature: Black Sea; material: saline water; isolation source: suspended particulate matter (SPM) from the Black Sea western gyre | collected 2013-06-09/2013-06-10 | depth...
ATTAGTAGCAGTTTATTTCTAATTAGTAGCAGTTTATTTCTAATTAGTAGCAGTTTATTTCTAATTAGTAGCAGTTTATTTCTAATTAGTAGCAGTTTATTTCTAATTAGTAGCAGTTTATTTCTAATTAGTAGCAGTTTATTTCTTACACGAAATAACAACAAGACGAAATAACAACAAGACGAAATAACAGCAAGAGCGAGAGAGAGACACACTTAATGCGGAACATAAAGGATAAAATTAAAATAACACTTCAAGTATTCATATCCATATTCTTGGCACTTGAAGTATCTACACCACCCAACCCATATAAGACACATTTAATTATTTTACTGTTTGCATATATAACACTTAAACATGGTATAGTAGAGAAAATAGAGAAACTGATAGATAAGGTAATAAAGTGGACCAAAATATAGATACTGTATTTGAAATGATTAAAGCCTTTATATTAGTAGTTATATTATTATTGTTATTGACGAGATCTGATAGTTCTGAAAGATAATAGTGAAGTATTCCGCGGGAGAGGTTCATTGTGAAGAGCCACACGGGAGAGGTTCACTGTGAAGAGCCACAGGAGAGAGGGCCATTCTGGCCATTTCACTAATCCAATATATATGATATTTATATAAGACTTCCTTAATTGAATACATACTATTATGATAGAAACTATTATACAATGGTTACTGGATAATATTTTACACATATATCTATTTTTTATATTTCTGTGGGGATGTAAAATTTGGTGGAAAAACCCTTGACACCCACAACGTTATTCTAATTAACCACTTTCACCCACAACTACCCACTTTACCATATCAAAATTATAATATTCTTGAAAATATAAAGCCCATCTGTCAATATGTCAGGTTTTGCCACGCCCACACCAGTTTTATCTAAATCCAGTATCACTATGTCATTTTGTCCGACAGGGGCACTAAAAATTATTGTTCACAGTGCACAGTTTGATTGGTACACGGTTTGGATCACAGCCCCTAACTGATATATCACACACATATTCCAAAGTATTTTATTTTTTTGCTAATTATTTTGAGAAAAGGCTTGGATCTTAACTTATTTTGTCGTAAGATCAATGGGGCTATGCGATTTTTCCTGTGTGAAATCGTTGGATTGCCTACTCAAACTGTTTATATTATACTATACATTCCAAAATAATTGAAGAAAAGGCTTGACTTTGTTGTATATTTGTCGTAAGATCTAGTAAAGTGAGACTGTGCTCTATAAGGGCCCGCATCCGAAATCGTCCACCAGAGAGATCTGAATTAGGGTGCATGGCTGGGGAGATCAACTTTGCCGGTATACTGAATAATATTTTGGATGGAACGTTATTACATGCGATTATCCATGCTAAAATAATTAAAGAAAAGGCTTGACTTTCTCATTTATTTGTCGTAAGATCAATTGTAATGAGAAATGACAAACAAACAAAAAAGGAAAATAAAATGAACTTCAAAGAACTAACAAACGAATATATGGATAGTAAAGAAATTGACGGTAATATACCAGAAGGTTCAGACTTGGTAGTAGTTGAGCGAGATGATGTAGATAATGGAACATTTGATTCAGCAATGGTATTGTACGGTTGGGATGAAATAGATTCAGTTGAAATAAATGATGATATAGTATCTCCTGTATATGGCTTCTTAACGATAAATTAAAATAGGAAAAATAAATAATGAATAGCACAATGATAATGGACATGAATACTCTAATAGAAGAACTTGAACGTTCAGCTAATGAGAGATATAAAAACATGAGAACACCTACACCAACTTTTACAGTCAATACACGAGGCAGTAAATACTTCAAAATAGAAGCTAGTGGTAAAGTGGTATGTTTCGTAGAAAAGGAAACCGGGAACATATATAAACCAGCTGGATGGAGAGCTCCCTATACTAAAGAGCCACCATTCCTGCAGGAATGGTGGAATAACGCAGTCAGAGCAAATGTACACGATTATGATACATTTATGAATAAAACAGATCCTTATGGAGGTTGGTTGTACATATAGTAATGTATCAGATCCTTCGTAGGTTCGTCCAGGTGGACACTTTATATATAAGTAAGACTATACTACTATATGAGAGTAAAAACACCGCCAGTAAGCTAAATAATATTTTGTAAAAAAAGGCTTGGATCATATACTATTCTGTCGTAAGATCTAATACAACAAAAAAAGGAAATAAAGAAAATGACTAAAATAAAAAACACTCCCGAAATGACTAAATGGTTAAAAGAGAATGGTGTACCAGTAGAAAATAGAGATAACGCTTATACTCCAGAAACTATTAAGTTTTTCCAAGACCAATCAGATTACACTGAAATGGTTGAAGATACAACCGGAGATCCATTATTCAATATGGACGGTTCAAACGAATATGTCACCAGTGGTAGTATAGAAGATATACCATACGACGACCTGGACGACATATATAATCCGTAATAAAACACAGCGAGACAGACAAGATAAGTACAACAAATAACTGTGCCCTGACAAATTGTCAGATATTTTCGTGCAATAATATTGCGTGATATTGGACGGAGCATAGTATATCAGTTACGGAATAGTGATATTGAGTATGTCAGAATAGTCTGGGATTGAGTTCAAGTTTTTGTTCTATAACTCTTAATTATCTCAAATAAATGATAGTTTTTCGTTAATCCATGATATTTATTAATATGAACAACAATCAATATACTAACAAAAAAGAATTAATCAAAGAAATTTTAATATTAACCTGTAAGCAATGTGGAAAACAACAATCTTATTCCAACAAATACTCCTATAGAAGAGCTATGGGCATTGGTTCAGATCAAACCCAAAAAAATAAAGGACTATGTGGTAAATGTAGTAGAAAAGCTAAAAGAAATTGGACTAATATAACACAAGAGTATAGAGATGAATGCTCACTACGAGGGCATAACAGAGCATATAAAACTTCATTTGATACTCTTATGGAATTTAATACATGGTATAATGATAATGTAAAAGGAAAATCAAAATATAAAACATATCGTAGATCAGTTGAAAATAGATCCAAGAAAAATTTAAAATTATATAATCCAGAAGAATATAATAAGTGGTTTAATAATAAATGGGATGGAATAGATATGAATAAATTAACCATTGATCATGATAAAGAGATATGGGAATGTTATAGTGATAATTGGACAATATCACAGGCTTCTCATATTAGTAATTTAGTAGTTATGACTATGAAAGAAAATATTGAAAAACATATGAATAAAAACCTTAGCGGTTCATGAACCAAAATTTTCCAAATGAGATATAGCTGTATAGTTTGTCGTGAACGCGAAAAAATATGACATTGTGTCATGGCGTCAGACCTATTTTCATATCGAGGTCAATTTTTGGTTCTATAGCACTTGATACATTTATCCTATCTCTAACGAGATAAATAATAATTAGCTTCGTCTTTCGTCCTTTGTCCTTTTGTTCTAATTCATCATTATATCAGTTTGTCACTATATATGACAAACTGGTAGCATTTATCCTCACCCAGATTTACCTTTGTTATATGGTATATTTGAAAAAAACTGGAAAGTAATTTTTAGTTGCTATAGCGATTGATATAGTTATTTTAAAATAAAGCTTGACTTTGTTATATATTCTTCGTAAGATCTACTATAACAAAAATAAAGGAAATAATATGTTAGACAGAAATACAGTAAAAATGATTAGTAACGATATTGAGAAAGCTCTTGGTGATGTTGCTAATAAATATAATGTTGTTATTAACAGAGGTAACGCTTCATTCACTTCTGATAATATGACTTTGAAATTAAATGTATCTACTATTGGGAATGACGGAAATGTAATGACCAAAGAAGCTACTGACTTTAATACTTACGCTTCTATGTATGGAATTACAAAGTCGTTAGGTGATGTGGTTAATTATATGGGTGGTGAATATAAGATAGTAGGATTTAAACCTCGTTCAAAGAAGTATCCCGTTATAGTTGAAAAACTAAATGATGGTGGAAGATATAAATTCCCAGTCGATATAGTTAAATAATTAGCTCCGTGGTTTTGTCTTTTCTACGGTCATTTGAAAAGATGGTGGGTTTGAGAGTAACTGCCAATTTGGAACTCTCAAAAGATTTTTAAAATAAAGCTTAACTTTGATGATATTTATTCTTTAATGTTCTTATATTATCATTATAAATAAAATAGAATAAGTATATAACTAATTCACCTACAGCAACTTAATCACACCTTCTTATCCATCTTATAATTCTATATTCTTCGTCCTAATACTATAGTGAAAGTTCAATAACATGAAGACTTGGAATTTGACTTAAAGTTTACACTATATTCGAAGTGTAATGTATTTTAAAGGTTAAATAATTTTTAGCTATTTTTTTGATTGTTTGACATTTTTAGGTTATATATATTAAACGTATGAAACAACGAAAACATAAAAAACACCACTTTTTAGAAATTGTTGAAAATAAAAGTGTTTTTCAGAAAACTGACTAATACTTATATACAAGTAAAGAGACTTCTCACAGAAGTCTGAATTGAGGTTTTATTGAAATTGACATTGTATTGTAAAATAATCATAAATACAGTTAGATTAGAATTACAAGTAAATAATGGCAAAGGTCGAATAAATAAACAAGTTATAATTAACAAATAAGAAAGTAGAGGTTAAAATGGAATATAAACTTATTTCACGTAAACAAGCTATTACACAACTCAACGATATTACTCATCCTATGGATCAAACGTTATTTGATGCTATGGATAGTGCTGGATTGATATCTAAAGGGTTCAAAGCTTATCGTAGTCGTAGTATTACAGATAATCTTGGTCGTGTTTGTGGTCTTAGATCTCCTGGTCTTGTTATTAAACGAGGTACTGATAAGAAGACAGTATGTAAAGCGGCTGATTGGCCCCAAGAATACAAAGCTCTTACCGATAGATTCATTGCCGAGTGGAATAGCATTTCAGAAGAAGAAACCAAAACAGTCCAATACGCATAGCAAAACATAGTGTAAAAAATATAAAGGTAACATTGTTATGTACTTGAAAAAATAGGGTATGATAGCAAGATATGTGTAGGGAGCTAAATACTTAAAACTTTAGTTCCCTACCTTTATATTTATAAATGTAAATTAGTCCGTCCACACCATTATTTAAAAAACCCACTTATGACATTAAATATTAAAGAAATTTCAGAAGAAGAATATAATCACTATTATCACAAATGGTTATACTACTATAGTGGAGCTATTGATTGTGTGAATTTACAAGAGTTTATTAATCAATACGACAGCAATACTATGGGAGATATTAATGTGTATTCCGTAGATGTGTGTCCTTGTGTTATGTGTATGGAAAAGAACATTTAAAAAAAGTAGTTGAATAAAAATAATTTAAAATAAAGCTTAACTTTGATGATATTTATTCGTAAGATCAAATGTAAACAAAATAAGGAAATAAAAAAATGGAAAACACTGAATTAATGAAGTTGTCTAAAAAAGATTTGACTAAACATTTAAAAAATATGAATAGTAAAGAAACTATGGCAATATATAATAGTTTAGAATACTCGGATAGGATGTCTAAAAATGGAAAACTTATCTGGGATATAACTATGAGAAAAAGTGGTATGACTATTTACAAGAATACTAATCGACATTTAATTTAAGAAAAGGCTTGACTTTCTCATTTATTTGTCGTAAGATCAATTGTAATGAGAAATGACAAACAAATAAAAAAGGAAAAGAAAATGAAATCATATAAATCATATACAATGAAACAGGAAGTTAAACCAGAAAATAATCCACTGAAAACTATTCGTGGAAAAATGTTAGATGTCAAAAATGACATGACTCTAACTATAAATGAAAAACTTCGTAAAATAAAAGTTTTAAAAAAAGAATGGAATAAGGAAATGGGTGTTAGACCAGAAAGACCGTTTAACAATTATGACTTGTCCCGTAACCCATATAAAAAAGGAAGATAATAAAATGGCTTATTACTCACAAGAAAGAAAAAAATCAGTCGCTCCAGCCGTGAGAGACTTACTTAAAGAATACGGATTTAAAGGTTCGTTATCTGTTGATAATCATTCAACGGTTGTATTGACTATTAAAGAAGGTTTAATGGACGTTGTAGGAAACTATAATAAAACGGTTGAAGATAGACCACGAAATAATATGTATGGAGATCCAACTCACTCACGGGATGAAGAATTGAATGTGAATGTGTACTGGTATAAAGAACACTTCTCCGGTAGAGTGTTAGAGTTTTTAACCAAAGTATTAAGAGTTCTTGGTGAAGGAAACCATAATAACTCTGACCCAATGACTGACTACTTTGATGTTGGTTGGTATGTTGATGTAAGATTTGGAAGATGGAAGAACCCGTATAAAATAAGTGGGGTTAAGTGATGGAACTAAATAATATATTATTTACAGAAAAAGAAATATCTGACGCTCCAAAAAGGAAGGAAAACAAAATGAAAGTAACAGATAACGAAACTGGTGAAGTTATATACACCACCGAAGATAAAATGAGAAGTGAGAAATACACTATTGGAGAACATAGATAGTATTAAAAAGCAATTATCCTCCTTATTTGACAAATAAGACGACAATTATACGGAATAACAAACAACCTATTGAATGTCAAATAGTTCTTATCTTACGCTTATTTGATTTTAACGGTTTGTATAAGAAATGTTGCGTTTAGAAAGACTAAAATTAACGATTAAGAATAAATTAAATAAATATTAACAAGCCTTTGATATAGCACAAATTAGCAATGTTTTTTATACGGTGTTACCCACTTTTTAAAAAGCCGTGCGTGAGGTACGAGGGCAAATACATACAGAATGATAGATTTAAAAATAGGTGACGCATTAGAAATATTAAAAACAATACCAAGCGAAAGTGTTGATTGTGTAGTTACTGACCCACCTTATAAAATTATTACTGGTGGTGATAGTAATGGTAAAAATAGTATTAGACCTAAAGGAATACTAAAAGGCAATAGAGAGTTAATGAGAACTGTACCTAAGTTTAGTGAATGGTTGCCTGAATTGTTTAGAGTGTTAAAAAACGGAACTCAAAACTATGTTATGGTAAACTCTTCTAATTTACTTAAAATGGCAAATGAAATTGAAAAAGCAGGATTTAAAATACAGAACTTTTTAGTTTGGCAGAAAAATAACTGTACACCTTCTCAATTTTATATGAAGAATTGTGAATACACAATATTTTTTAGAAAAGGGAAATCTAAGTATATAAACGATATTGGTGGAAGTAAGACAGTACATTCTTTTAATAATATAATTGGAAACAAAGTACACCCAACAGAGAAGCCAACTGAATTAATGGAGTTTTACGTTAAAAACTCTACAAATGAAAATGAAATAGTTTTAGACCCTTTTATGGGTAGTGGAAGCACAGGACTTGCTTGTAAAAATACAAACAGAAGTTTTATAGGTATTGAAATGCAGGAAGATTATTTTGAAATAGCCAAAAACAAAATAGAAAACATTAAAGACACAGTTGATTTATTCACACAGCCGTAAAGATTGGCGGCTTTTTACATTGTGGGTAACAATAAAACAAACGACATGAAAAAGGAGCTAACAAAACTGGATTTAAACTCTTATGAGTTTTCAATGGAGGCTAAAAAATATCTGGCTAAAAATAAAGTCAAAGAATTGGAAAATGGCAGGAAAATATTCAAGATATTTAAACGAAGAATAAAGGAGAAATAAAATGAAAGCATCAGAGATAATTGAAAAACTTAAAGAAAATATTAAAAAATACGGTGATTTGCCTGTTTATGTTTTAGATGATACAGACGAAGAAAGTGAAGTTGCGGGTATTAGACTATTATCATTTACTGGCGGAGACGGTGAATGGATTGAAGATTTACCTGAAAGGTATTTTATTAAGTCATGATTGAAATAATCCCCACAAAAGATTTAGGCAAGCATCAAGGGAGATATTGTTCATGCGAACCTAATATTGATAGCGAATTAATTGTTCATAGGTCTTTTGACGGCAGAGAATTGAGAAAAAAAGAAGAATGGATGTTAATTGAACCTGAAACATTAACCATTGAAGAATGGGCTGATTATCAGAATAAAAAATGTTTATGCAATGCACTCGCAAAAAATGAATGTGCCTGTGGAGCATGGACAAAGGAAAAATAAAATGGAACTAAATAATTCAGCTCCTATATTAGATTTAGGAATAGTATTACATTCCTATAATAAAGCAAGTGAACTTGCCGGAGATACAAAAAGATATAAAATGGATGATGAATTTTTCACAGTAGTTTTAGAACAGATGGCTATGATTGAGAATGAAAGCAGTGAGATGAGGTCATTTACATACGCAGAAGCATAAATAAAATTTTAGGGTCGATAATCATTCCATGGATGGGATGTAGGGGTTATTCCTTTCTCCCCGAGTCGGCCCACAATTATTAATATAAGGAAATAAAATGAAAGAGTATTTTGATATATCAGTAAATAGAATCAAGGGTGCACAATGAAACCAAGTGAATACACTAAACAAAAGTGTGGATTAAAGCTAAAAGAGGTATCAGTAATATGTGAACAAAGCGAAGCAACACTTATTAACTGGTATAATAACCCAAAAAAGAGAAAGGTATTTAATTTAATAATAGATGCGTTAAAGATGTATAGTGAGGTAGAGAAGTGAAAGGGATTAAGAGATATACAGTAGAAGAAGTTCTTGCAGAAGACAGGCAAATAATGGGTGTATCAAAATGGTGTGATAGAGATGATGTAAAAACAATGCCAGTAAGATAGATTTATATAAAGGAAAAAAAAGATGAAATACATGGGAAGTAAAAATAGGATAGCAAAACATATATTGCCGATAATGTTAGCTGAAAGAAAAGAGGGTCAGTATTGGGTTGAGCCTTTTGTTGGTGGTGCAAATATGATAGATAAAGTTGACGGGAATAGGATAGGTGCAGATAATAATAAATATTTGATAGCTATGTGGAATGAACTTCAAAAAGGGTGGATACCTCCTGAATTTATAACCAGAGAATTTTACTCCGAATGTAGGAATAAATATAACAACAATAGTGCTTTAGAATCTGAATATCACATCATTGGATATGTTGGGTTCAACGGTTCTTATGGTGGTAGATTTTATGATGGTGGTTATGCAGGTAAGACTATAACTAAGCAAAATAAAGAGAGAAACTATCCACTAGAAGCATACAACAATGTGATAGCTCAAATAGATAATATTAAAGATATTCAATTCCATTACTCTTGCTACAAGATTCTTAGATTTCCAGACAACAGCATCATTTATTGTGATATTCCGTATAAGGACTCAAAAGAATATAAAACTGCTAAAGATTTTAAACACGAGGATTTTTGTGATTGGGCTAGACAAAAAGCGACTGAAGGACATACGGTATATGTATCTGAATATACTATGCCTGATGATTTTGAATGTGTTTGGTCAAAAGAAGTGTCTAGTTCACTAAGAGCAAATGGAGTTATAAGTGGGGATAAAAAATCTACTGAAAAACTTTTCAGATTAGCAAAAAAGCGTATAGAAGATACAGTAGTAGAGAAAGGATTGTTTGATGAGTAAAATAGATTTTAACATTGTAGATATTTCAGATCATCCAGATAAGTATGATATTGATTTAATAGCTAATTTACAGAATGGTGATGTTAGATATATAGAAGCAGAATATTCTCTATCTTGGAAACAACATAACTTTCCGTATGGAATGTTTAATGTACCATCCAGAAAGAGAAAGTTCTTTGAGAAGTATCCAAATTCACTATACGTTATGGTAAATTATAATAAAACAATGATGGCTATAGTTTCAGGAGATAGTATATTACAACAACCATTAGTAGAGATATCTAACAGATTTAATAAGAGTGGACAATACTTTTATAGGATGACACTTGATACCGTGAGATTTGAAGAGTTGATATAATTGAGTGTTAGGGCAGAACGGACAAACGCGTATTAACGGTATATATACGTTTTTCCGCGGATTGTTTTTTTAAATAAATAAAAATAATTGAGTGTTTTATAAAACTACTTGATATATATAGATGTAATGAGAAATATGAATAACATATCAAAACGAATTTCACCGGTACTCACCGTAGAAGTTCCTCGGGCATATAATTGCACAACGGAACATCAAGGCAGTGTCGATTATTGGAGAACGTAGTCTCATT
>JACKQG010008206.1_pt1 | contig 10259 bp, 12 predicted proteins | sample 8237621 | NCBI WGS metagenome assembly JACKQG01 (sample SAMN15677084, study PRJNA649215) | marine metagenome | biome: marine; feature: Black Sea; material: saline water; isolation source: suspended particulate matter (SPM) from the Black Sea western gyre | collected 2013-06-09/2013-06-10 | depth...
CAGGGGATCTATTCGATCCAATTGGAGAAAAGGAGAAATTTGACCTCATAACCTTCAACCCACCCTACCTGCCTATCCCTAATACCTCGACAGAGGGAGACTACTTATGTTCTGCTTGGGACGGGGGGAGCGACGGAAGACTGGTGACCGACAGGTTTCTAGACCAGATTCCAAGATTCCTAAAGAAGAATGGAACCGTTCTACTCGTCCAGTCAAGCCACAGTGGAATCCAGTCTACCGTCAACAAAATATACAGAAGCAATCTCAAGGCAGAGATTGTTGCTAGTAAACACATGCACTTCGAAGATATTGTTGTACTTCGCTGCCAGAGAGGATGACAGCCTAGTCATCTACAATGTACCTCGACAATATCTCCATCCACTAAGACATGATTCTGACCTACATGCTGTCCGTCATGCTTGACTGACTGCCCCCATACTCGAGCGTACCTGAAGTTCCTAGATAGACGACTATGGATTATTCTGGCAATCTCGATAACTGTAGTATCTTTTCTAACCGTGATTGGGGCAGATGCCCGGGACGAGCGGTTGGGGTTCTTTGTGTATACTCGGATAATACCAAGGACGGAGAACAGAGTCTCACCAAGCTGGTTAAAGCTCCCATCCTTGAAGCAAGAAAATGGTAGTACCCTTAGCCCTCCACTTACCGATTCAAGTAACCTGTTAAAGTCAGAACTTGATCTTTGAACATCCATCTTGTTAGCAACAATAACCGCCGGTCTGTAGACCGTGTTCTTGAAGATAAGATTTTCAATCTGATCCAATGTTGCATATCCGCCTATTTTGACCAGGCCAGACCTAATCCTGTAGCTATTCAATAGACGCCTTACATCTTCCTTTGTACAGTCCAATAGTTTTCCTGAGACCTTCACTTGGGTATCATCAGAACTTCTAATGAACTCGATTCGAGTGCTAGAATCCATTATGATGATACCGGATTCAACAAGCTCTTCACATATCACATTAAACTGCTCAACAGGATCCGCCGATAAATCCAAGACAATTATCAAGCCGTCTGCATTCCTAGCCAAACCAAGAATCTGAGGGTTGGACCCTACATCTCGTACGGCTTGCAGCGATGGCGTATCAATCAGTTGAAATGGAACCTCACCATGATTATATATGCCAACTTCAGGTTTCATTGTCGCAAAAGGGAAGCTTGAAACTACTGGTCTGGCGTTTGTAATCTTAGAAAGAAGGGTGCTCTTGCCTGAGTTCGCTAGGCCCAGAAGGACTATTTGAGCCGCCCCCTGCTTTTCGATAAACCAGCCTCTACCGCCTCTTCTCGCTCTAGTCTTCTTCTCTTCCATTTGGTGTCTTAGATTCGAGATTTGGCGTTTGATGTTTGCACGGAGTTTACTTGTACCCTTATGTTTTGGAATCGAAGAGTAGAATTCTCTGAGAGCAGCAAGCTTCTCCTCAACTGTCCGTGCTTCGGAGTATTTCGCCCACTTTTCTTTACTCTCTGGAGGAAGGTTCGTTACCAACTCATTCGACCTCAGGGCTCTTTCTTCAACACAGTAAGATGGTTCTTGATAACATAAGGTCATTCACGTCCTGTCAGCAGGTCTGTACAAGAGTCTCAATTATACAAGATAGCCGAACGACAGATACAGAGGCACCGAAGGTTAAAATAAGGTACACCTGTTCTCCATCCCAGAGAATCACCTACCTGAGGGTGTTACCTTCTGGAGATATACGATCTTCAAGAACAGACATTGATTATGGAAATAAGGAATAGAAATGCAGAGCGTGTCCTCCTCCAGTTCCCAGAAGGTCTAAGGAGGTTTGCTTCTCGGCTTAGCCGATTGGTTGAGGAGAATACAGATGCCCTAGCTATGGTTTCGATAGATCCATGCCATGGAGCCTGCGACTTACCCGTCTGCCAAGCAAAGATGCTTGGAGTTGACTTGATTGTTCATTTTGGTCACAGCCCTTACATAACAATAGACGAGCCTCCTATACTGTATCTTGAGGCGGCTTCAAAGATAGATGTCCTCAAAACGGTCGAGAGGGCTGTCCCATTTCTCAAGGGATACACGAAGATCGGACTGGCAACAACAGTACAGCATATTGATGAGCTCCAGCAGGTAAAGGAGTTCCTAGAGAGGAGAGGTATGCAGCCGATCATAGGAACGAAGAAGGGGCAGATCAAATATGATGGACAGATACTGGGTTGCAATTACTCAGTGATGCAAGAAATCGATGATCAGGTCGACGCTTTTCTCTTGGTAGGGAGCATGTTCCATGCCTTGGGGGCCACCCTTACTCTTAGGAGCCCTGTTATTCTTGTAGACCCATATCAAGACAAAACCGTTGATATGAATGGAAAAAAGAGAGACGAATTGAAACGTAGATGGGCAAGGATTTCAAAGGCAAGAGAGATAACTGACTTTGGAATAATCGTCAGCACAAAGACAGGACAACTCAGACTCGATGATGCAATCAGAGTCAAGGAACTATTGGGCAAGTCAGGCAAGAGTGGAATACTGCTCATCTCATCTGAGGTCTCACCTGAAACACTCAAGGATTTTCCTGAGTTCAAAGCCTATGTGAATACTGCTTGCCCACGCATAAGCATAGATGACATAGACAGGTTCAATAATCCTGTTTTATCCATCGAGGATGTTGAGATTTTGGTAGGGTTGAAGAAGTGGAGTTCCTATGTCAATGGAATATATTCAGAAGAAGGAACTTGAAAGGAGACTATCAGAGCTTCTACCCTTTCAGTCACCGAAGGTCGACCTAGAACAGTATACGACCCCTGAAAAGATAGCTGCTGAAATCCTCTGGCTCGCAGCATTTACCTACAACGACATAGGACAGAGAACGGTACTTGATCTCGGATCTGGAACCGGTATCTTTGGAATCGGAGCAGCAATATTAGGGGCAGCAAGAGTTGTGGCGGTTGATATAGATCCGAATGCAATCAAAACCGGATGCTTCAACACAGTGAAGATGGGGTTCAAAGAGAGGGTTGACTGGATCGCTATGGAGGTCGACTCCGTATCTGGAAGTTATGATACAGTCATACAGAATCCTCCTTTTGGAACCAGAAAGAGAGGAGTTGACCTCAGATTCCTACAAAAAGCTTTAGAAATAGGCAGTGTTGTCTATTCCCTGCACAAGAGTGGTATTAAGAATAGAGAACTCATTAAAGACTTCATCGACAAGCACGGTGGAAGAGTTACAGGGATCTTCCAGAACAAGTTCATACTCCCACGAACCCTAAACTTCCATAAAAGAAAGGAATACGCCGTTAAGGTTGATTTATACAGGATTGTAAGGAAGAGTATACACCTTGAGTAGAAAAAAGACTGAGAAATTTAGGACACCTGGAGAAAAACTAGGCGTAATAGAAGAGTTCATGCCTGGACCCGGAACCTTCATTGAGGAGGGGAACATCCGCTCGAGAACCATAGGATATACTATCACAGATACACGCAACAAACTTGTTTCAATTTACCCAAAAAGAAATTATCCTATCTTCCCGAGAAATGGAAGCATAGTTCTAGGAGAAGTGGCAAGCACACAAGACAAGACAGCATCAGTAAGGATTCTCAGCGTAGACAACAAACCCATCCTTGGAAGCCTTGCTGGAATCATACATGTTTCAACGGTAAGTTCAAACTACATAAGATCAATGCGCGAGGCGTTTAACCCCGGAGACTTGATAAAAGCAAAGGTAGTTAGCAACAGGAATCAGGCGATACACCTTTCAACACTTGGAAAAACTCTCGGTGTTATCCAAGCCTCTTGCTCAAGGTGTGGAAACATACTGGTTAGGAGAGGCAGAGTATTACGTTGTCTTGTCTGTTCAAACAGGGAAGAGAGGAAAATAACTGTGAACTATGGAGAATATGATTAGGGTATGATTGGATGGAACTAAAAATACTAAAAAATCAGCAGAAGGAATTGGAAGTAGAAGTTAAGGGAGAAGGACATTCCTTCTGCAACATAGTCCAAGAAGCCCTCCTAAGACAGAAGCTAGTAGAGTTCGCAGGATACAACATACCTCATCCTCTTGTATCCCATCCGATAATCTATGTTCGTACAAAAGGGCGGACAACGGCTGTAAAAGTATTTGAGAGGGCCTTAAAAGATCTTGAGAAACGAATAGTAGAATTCAAACAAGAATTGAAACAATCTTGGGAGAACAATAATCAGTGAAAGCCCAATTACCAGAAGAGCCAGAGGACACACTGCTTTCAACTGGGTTGAGTGAAAGACCAAACTTGAGAGATGTATTATTCGACAAGGATTTAGCCGCGCTGGGAGATTCCTACCTTAACTTCCTCTATTCTGTTTCTCTATCCTCGAAATTAGGTCGACCTGTCGGAGAGAGGATAAAAGGATCAATTTTATCTACTGCACTCAAAGAGTCGGGACTAAGGAAAGTATTACCGAAGCGGGTTAATCGACATAATCAGGCTGATGCACTTGAAGCTCTAGCGGCATATACATGGATTGAAGGATTATTATCGTTTAGAGGAGCCTTGAAGATATTATGTCTCCACGAAGACCCAACCAAAGGAATGATGAATCTAGCTCTCAAGATGAGAGAAGCATTCGAAAAACAAAAAGAGGGAGAATAGTATTCGAGGACTATCTTAAATCCTTAAGATAAGAGTAGAAGCAGATTAACCTAAAATGGTGCAACTGATGAAGATTAAGATGAGGGATGCCCGACTCTGGAAGAACCTAATGGCAGCAGTCTCAACCCTAGTGGATGATGCTACATTCAAAGTCGACAAGAATGGAATAAGATTGCGTGCAATGGACCCATCTCATGTAGCAATGGTCGACTTTGAGATGCCGAAGAAAACCTTCCAAGAGTACGTCTGCGATCAACCAATTGATATCTGTATCAACATGAGTGAGATGCTGAAGCTCCTCAAAAACGTTAGAAGCGATGAAGTCCTTGAGATTATGACAGATGAAGAAGGAAGACAACTTGAACTCGTATTGAGTGGGGTCTACATTCGAAGATTTGTAATGCCCACACTTGAGATAACAGAAGAAGAGGCCCCAACACCGAAGATTGACTTCAATACTGTAGTCAAGATGACGTCCAGTTCATTGAAACAAACGATGGACGATGCACTAGCAGTAAGCGACAACGTTAGACTCGAAGCCACACCTGACAGGTTAGTCTTCAAGGCGATTGGCGACCTTGGAAGCGCAACCATTGAGTTCAACAAGGAAAGTGAAGTAGTTTTAAGCCTTGAGGTAAGGGAAGAGTCCAAGGCAACATTCAGCCTCAACTATCTATCAGAAATCGTCAAGGCAGGAGCTACAACATCCGACGTTGTAGACATAGAGTTCTCAACGAACATGCCAGTTAAAATCAACTTCGGACTACCAGAAGAGCTAAGGTTAGCATACTATCTAGCACCAAGAATAGAATCTGACTAATCGTAAGGGAAATATTGCGAGTGTAGGTTGGAAACGAGGGAATGTTAACCTCGAAAAATGACTTCGCAAAGTACCCTTTCAGTTCTGAGGCTCGGAAATATATTGAACGCCTCCACATCAAAGTTGGAGAACTAATAGGAGAAGAATATACTCCTATTTTAGACAGGGCAGAAAGAAGACCGGAAGAATCTCTGTTATTTGGTCCTATTGACCACCAATGGACGAATAGTGATGATGTGGAGATACTGTCTTTCCCAGTCTCAATCATGTTAGTTATGGCGATTCAAGATGCTTTCTTGAATAGAAGATACGCGTTAGGAGAGGCGAAACGCGCATACAGCATTCTTGGATCAGAGCGAAAGGAGAAGATCTTGGATGTTGCCTGCGGAACTTTCAACTGGGACCTAAGATCGACATTAGATAGCCTGAATAGGCTAGCCTTTGATTTTACCCTTGATTTCAAAAACTTCCTAAAAAACAGCGTTGCATTCCAAGATAGAAAATGGAAACTTGTGAACCGAATAGTAATGGAAGGCAACATCTACATAACCAGAGAAGAAGCCGCAAGACTTCTTCAGGAGGAAGTTCAAAGACAACTACAGGAACGACTATCTCAACCGTCGCATATGAAACTACCAAGATCATTAGAACAAAGAACTGATAGACTGAAGGAACTACTTGATAGACGAAAACGCATAGTTAAAGCATACGAGTTCCCAACAGAGATAATGATGGGTGCCTTTCCTCCATGCATTAAGACCCTATACAGCAACGCGGTCTCAGGGAGGCATCTCTCACACACAGGAAGATTCGCCCTAACATCTTTCCTTCTGAGGGCTGGACTATCAGCCGATAAAGTCATAGGATTATTTGCAGAGTCCTCAGATTTTAACGAGAAAATGACGAGGTATCAGGTGGAGCATATAGCAGGCAGGAGAGGGGCTGGAACAAAGTATTCCCCACCGAACTGTTCGACTCTAAAAACGAATGGACTTTGCCGAAACCCTGACAAGATCTGTGAGTCAATAAGACACCCCCTTTCATACTACAGAAATAAACTTCGGATGATAGGAAAGATGAGGAAGAATGAAAGACAAGAGTAGAAACTTCCTACAGAGGAAGTTCCGCGAATACTACAAAGATCATGGGGAAAAAATCCAGCAACCTACCAGCATCGAAAGAAGAGAATTCGGTTTCTTTCTATTTAATAAAGGAGTGATGAGCCGTCATAGAGGCTTCACAAGTATTACGGAGCTTAGAACCACACTGAAAGATATTGGCCCATCAGACGCCTACTACTCAGCTGCCTACTACAAATATCCTACCAAGGATATGGAAAAGAAAGAGTGGCAGGGAGCTGATCTTATATTTGACATAGACGCTGACCACCTCGAAACCGATTGCGGAAAAACACATGTAATCTGGATATGCAAGAAATGCCAGAGAACAGGGATTGGAGAGCCGCCGACAAGATGCCCAGAATGCAGTAGCAAGATCTATGATACAAATTGGATATGCAAAGATTGTCTTGAAGACACAAAGAGAGAGACTATTAAACTCCTTGAGTTCTTGACAGTCGATTTTGGCTTTTCTTCCGAGAGTATTTCTGTTTGTTTCTCTGGAAACAGAGGATACCATGTCCATGTTGAAGCAGAGACCGTGATGGATCTGGATCAACATGCAAGAAGGGAAATCGTCGACTACGTAAGGGGAACTGGATTAGATGTAGAGTTGCATGGACTAAGTAAAGGAATCTTAACAACAAGAAAGACGAATCTGGGACCGGATCTTACAGACCCCGGCTGGAGAGGAAGACTGGCAAGAACAGTTTATGATCTACTAGTAGAAGCACCGGGAGAAGACTTAGTGAATCGGGTTGGACTCCAAAGGAAAACTGCAGAGGCAATCACCTCAGAAAGGAATAGCATCTCTGAATTCTGGAAGACAAGCCCCCCATGGTATTCAATAAGAGGGGTCGGATCTAAAAGTTGGGAAAGAATAATCCAATTTGCCATAGAGAAACAGGCCGTCAATATTGATACAGTAGTAACATACGATATACACAGATTGATCAGACTTCCAGAAACCCTCCATGGAAAGACAGGGTTCAGAACGGCAATGGTACCAGTGGGAAAACTAGAAGGGTTCGATCCGTTATCGGAGACCCTAGCTTTTGAGAGGGAAGAGATTAAAATACATGTCACGAATAGTCCCGAATTCCAATTAGGCAGTGAAACTTATGGTCCATTCAAAGATGAGAATCTTGAGTTACCCGCTGCAGCAGCAATCATGTTGATATGTAAAGGACTCGCATCACCCCTAGAATAGAAGCTACTGTGAAACCAAGAGAAGCTAGAGAGGCTTCAAGAAGACGGCGGCCAGCATGACGCGAACCTGAAATCGGATCGGAATACTACCTGGGGGATAAACAGCTTGGAGTCAAAAAGAAATTCTTTCTATGAGGACTTATTTCACAAGTGGAGAAAGGAGAACAGTAGTAAGCAACTAAATTCTCTTCCTCGGGACTACTACCAAAGAGTAAGAGAATACGTCGGAAGACGCCGAAGACTACTGCAAGAACTTGATCAGAAATCAACAAGGGCAGTACTACTCATGGAAGAACTAGAACAAACCAGAAAGATCGCAAGGAATCTTGTGGCCACCAGAAGACGCAAGATTCTCAGGATCACCACAAAGGGAGAGATGATTCCTACCGAAGGTTTGACCATGGAAGACGAGGGATTATACGGGTCCATTCTCTCTGCGATAGACGATTTCAACAAAAAGATTCGTCGATCGTTCGAGGGGAAGATTAAAGATGGGAGTGGTGAAGGAGAACAGATGAGTCCAAAAAGAATATTAGTTCGATTCCTACGTGAGATCCCTGCCATAATCGGTTCTGATATGAGAACCTATGGTCCATTCAAGACCGAAGATATCGCCACTCTCCCAGAAGAAAATGCTACGGCGCTGATAAGGCAAGGATTCGCTATCGAAGTGAAGGTTCCAAAAGATGAAGTCCCCTAAGAGTATGAAGACATACTGTCCACGATGCCGAAAACATACAACACACACCGTATCAGTCTACCGCAAGGGCAAAGACCGGAAAATGGCCGCGGGTAGAAGGAGATATGACAAGAAACTGAAAGGATATGGCGGTCAACCAAGACCAATCCTAAGAAAGACGGCGAAGACCACCAAGAAGATATCGGTTCAATTGTCTTGCAAGGACTGTGGCTATATTGTCCAACGGTCAGGAATAAGGCTAGGGAAGTTCGAAATTAAAGCTTGAGGGAACGAGATGTTGACACCTTCCTGGAAAGACCTCATACCCCGTCCAAGAAGCAGATTCTTGCGAGTCCGTTGCACTGAATGTGAAAATGAGCAAGTCCTGTTTGATTCCGTTACAATAGAAGTACATTGCAATGTATGTGGAAATGTGTTAGCTGAGCCGACTGGGGGAAAAGCAGAGATAAAGGGCGAGGTTGTAAGCGTATTGGAGTAAGCGCACCATACAACTAGGTTAGAAGGCCATATGAACACCCAGCGGACGTGAGAATATTGAGTGAAATAAGGAAATTAGAATGGCCAGAGGTTGGAGACTTGGTTGTAGCTACCGTGCAGAGGGTGGTTCCCTATGGTGCTTACGTCACCCTCGATGAATACGGCGAAGAGGGACTGTTGCATATATCTGAAGTAGCTTCCACCTGGATCCGGAACATCCGCAACCATGTCAGAGAAGGACAGAAGGTAGTACTGAAAGTACTCAGAGTAGACCCAAAAAAGGGGCAGGTAGACTTGTCACTCAGACAAGTCAGCGGACGCGAAAAGAAAGAGAAGATGCTTCATTGGAAGAGAGAAAAAAGGGCAAAGGGACTACTAAAAATAATTGCTGAAAAAAACGGCTTGACTCTCGAAGAGTTTTATGACAAAGTAGGTTCAAAGATTGAAGATCACTATGGTAGACTCTATGATGGCTTTGAAGAATCTGCTGAAAAAGGTGAGAAGGCTCTCCTAGACGCTGGTGTCGAAAAGAAGTATGCCAGAGAGATAGCTGCGATAGCCAAGTCGCAGGTCAAAGTGCCCAGAGTTGAAGTAAAAGGAATCCTAGAACTTTCTTGCACACAACCGAACGGGGTAGAGATCATTCGAGAAGCCTTCAAGTCGGCTAAGAGCATAAAGAAGCCGAGAAATGTAACCGTAGATTTCTACGTTGTAGGAGCTCCGAGATACCGAGTTGAAGTGACTGCGAAAAACTATAAAGAAGCGGAAAGGGTCTTGGAGAATTCTGTTCAGACAGCAATACAGCTCTTAGAGAAGAACCGAGGACACGGTAGTTTCCAGAGGCAATAGTATTGGGATGGGTTCTAAGAAAGTGTAGGCAATGCGGAGAGTATACACTGAACCCCAATGAATGCCCCTACTGCGGGTCGAATGAGTTGTTTAACCCTAATCCAGGAAGGTTCTCCCTTGAGGATAGATACGGGAAGTATAGACGAGAACTGAAACGACAGATAGAGAGTACTGCTCGTATTTGATTCATGGGGAAGTTTACGTGAGAGGACTTACGAATCCATTGGGAATTACATGTGCCATCCCCATGGGTCCTCGTGTACACGAAGAGGCTTAATTCTTCTTTCATATATCGTCTAATATTGCATCTTATTGGTTCTCTATCTCGTAGACGAATATCAATTCATTCGATGAAGTATATACCAGTTCGAAGTGTTTAGGCACAGGTATCTTGTCCCAATCCGCATACTCATGGTTTAATCCATAGTAGATTAGAGTGCTCAGTACCAAATCAGACTTCGGCATTGGTAT
>JACKQG010008207.1_pt1 | contig 10256 bp, 9 predicted proteins | sample 8237621 | NCBI WGS metagenome assembly JACKQG01 (sample SAMN15677084, study PRJNA649215) | marine metagenome | biome: marine; feature: Black Sea; material: saline water; isolation source: suspended particulate matter (SPM) from the Black Sea western gyre | collected 2013-06-09/2013-06-10 | depth...
TCAAAAAATCTACGATTCAATCCCCAATTTAATTGGGGATAACAAAATTCATCTAAGTATGATTGTAAGTGTTTTTTATCGATTCCATGAAAAGTTCCACCAATCCATGCTTTTGCATTTCCAGCTATAATATGAACCCATTTTAGTAGTTCATGAGCTTTCTTCCCTGATCCTGCAATAATTTGTCGGTCATGGGTATATTCTAACTTTTCAACAATCTTATAGGCTTGTAAACCATCTGTCTTAATTGTTTCACCTTTAGTAATGCTTTCTTTAATGATCTTTTCAATTTCTTTCATATTAACAGACTCAACTACCTGCATCTTTGCAAAAAGCATTTTATCACCATTAGTGGCAACAGAAACTACTACAGGAACTTTTTCAGAACCTCTCCCTTTATTCTCATTGCCCTCAGATGGACTACCAATAAATGTTTCATCCATCTCAATAACTCCCAATAACTTATATTGACTGTCCCTATCTTTCATGGCTTTTCGTATCTTATGAAGTATTTCCCAAGCTGTAGCATAACGTAGTTCTAACTTCTTTGATAGTTCCAAAGCAGATATCCCCCGTTTGTCGCTGATTATCAAATAGATAGCCCAAAACCATTTTACTAATGGAATTCTTGTTTTATGCATAATTGTGCCAGATGTAACTGATGCTTGATATTTACATTCTTTACATTGGTATAATTTTCGTGTGCTGTGAAAATAATAAGTAGTATTCCCACATCGTGGGCAAATATATCCATCTGACCACCTTATCTGAAATAGCTTATTTCTACAAGCTTCTTCTGTATTATATCTCCTTTGAAACTCAAGAAAACTCATATTATAATAAGTAACCATTATCTACTCCTATTAGTGTATTTTTATGTAAAAAAAATAAAAATGACTATCCTATTAGCTCCGCATAAGTAATTCCTTTTACAAAACACAAGCATATAGAAATGTATTAAGTAATTGATATTCTATGGAGTTATGATGTATTCTATAATAAAATCATCCAAATATGATTGCAAGTGCTTTTTATCAATTTCATGAAAAGTCCCAACTACCAAACCATTATTAACATGCTAATTACCACATCTTTACATAAAAATATTTGACATAAATTAATTTTATAGAAATTTCTTACGGAGTTAACAGGATAGTCATTAAAATAAAATACTGAAAATCTTGTCAACAAACTTACGGAGTTAACAGGATAGTCATTAAAATAAAATACTGAAAATCTTGTCAACAAACTTACGGAGTTAACAGGATAGTCATTAAAATAAAATACTGAAAATCTTGTCAACAAACTTACGGAGTTAACAGGATAGTCATTAAAATAAAATACTGAAAATCTTGTCAACAAACTTACGGAGTTAACAGGATAGTCATTAAAATAAAATACTGAAAATCTTGTCAACAAACTTACGGAGTTAACAGGATAGTCATTAAAATAAAATACTGAAAATCTTGTCAACAAACTTACGGAGTTAACAGGATAGTCATTAAAATAAAATACTGAAAATCTTGTCAACAAACTTACGGAGTTAACAGGATAGTCATTAAAATAAAATACTGAAAATCTTGTCAACAAACTTACGGAGTTAACAGGATAGTCATTTTTAATAAATTGTACAATATGTGATAATTCTAATTGTAGTGAAGGCACAATAAGGCAACTTATAAATACAAATCTAACTCTGATAAATTATATATTAAGAAATTATGCACAGGATGAAATCTGGTTTCTTCCTTATCATGAACCGAATACAGTAACTATCTCTTACACCAATATTGACGGCGGAATAAATGCAATAAATACAAACAACAACGGTACGGTTAACTGGGGAGAAGGCAACATAGATGCAGACCCACTTTTTGTGGGTGGAGACCCTTTCAGTTATCAATTAACAGAAGGTTCTCCCTGCATAGATGCTGGCAATCCAGATACTACTGGACTAAATCTACCACCAACAGATTTAGCGGGCTATCCAAGAATATATAACGGAAGAATAGACATTGGTGCTTATGAATGGCAAGGACAAGGAGTAGAAGAACCAGATACATCATTTATAAACAAATTATATCTTTTCCAGAATAAACCAAATCCTTTTCGTTTATCTACAACAATAACATTCATCTCAGCAGATTATGAGAGATTGAAAGATTACAAATTATCCATCTACAATGCAAAAGGACAACTCATCAAAACTTATGATGGCAAAAAAGACAATTTCTGGGTAAAGACAGATATTGTCTGGGATGGGATGGATGAGGATGGGAAGAAGGTAAGTCCGGGTGTTTATTTTTATAAGTTGATTTATGGGGATAAGGCTGTGACAAAGAAGATGGTACTGATACACTAAATAAGCAGAGAAAGTATCGTCAGTTGCTGGAGGAAAGGCTTTGCTTTTCTAATCTTCAAACAACGATTTTTGTTTTGGGGTTTTTTTAACTGATTTTTCTATTCCAAAATGTTTGTAAGCAAGAGTGGTGGCTTCTCTTCCTCGTAAAGTTCTCTTCAAAAAACCTTGTTGAACCAAATATGGCTCATAAATCTCTTCTATTGTTCCTGGCTCTTCACCAACTGCCATTGAGAGAGTTTTCAAGCCAACAGGTCCTCCAGCATAATTTTTAATAATACTTGTAATCAGTTTCTTATCCATATCATCCAAGCCAAGTTCATCAACATCCAGCATTTTTAGGGCTTTTTGAGAAATCTCTTTTGTGATTTTCCCATCTGCTTTGATTTGAGCATAATCACGGACTCTTCTTAAAAGACGATTGGCAACACGAGGAGTTCCACGAGACCTTTTGGCAATCTCCATTGTACCATTTTCATCAATCATAACCTTCAGAATTTTGGCTGAACGAAGTACAATTTTAAAGATGTCATCAGCGTCATAATAGTCCAGACGAAGAGCAAGCCCAAACCTGCTTCGCATTGGTGCAGTAATCAGTCCGGCGCGGGTTGTTGCACCAATCAATGTAAATGGGTCTAAATTAAGTCGTAAAGACCTGGCGCTTGGTCCCTGGTCTATTATTATCTCAAGATTGAAATCTTCCATTGCAGGGTAAAGATACTCCTCAACGATATGGTTAAGCCGATGGATTTCATCCAAAAAAAGCACATCCTTCTCATTCAAATTTGTGAGAATTCCCGCTAAATCTGTGGGCTTATCTACCGCTGGTCCTGAACTTGTTTTAATATCTGTTTTCAATTCATTTGCCACGATGTATGCTAATGTAGTTTTTCCGAGACCTGGCGGTCCATAAAAAAGAATATGGTCAATTGCTTCATTTCGCAGTTTTCCTGCTTCAATTGTGATGGATAGAATTTCTTTAATTTTTTTCTGCCCAACAAAATCATCCAACCGTTTTGGTCGAAGAGTAATATCATACTGTTTGTCCTCTTCCATTGGCTCGGGATTAGTGATTCTCTCACTCATAAAAACTCCTCTGAAAAATGGCTAAAGCCGTCAAAACGCTTTGCTGTCATTTGCTCACTTCCCCGCGTCCGCGGGGATCGCTGTCATAAGCACCTTTGGGGCGTCACTAACTCATAATGACAATTTATGACGATTCGCCAATTGGCGAATCATATGACGCTATCCCCGCGGACGCGGGGAAGTAGCTTATGACTTTTTATTACGCTTTGCTCGTCTCATTTTTGCTCACTTTGTTTTTGGTCTATTTGGGTCCTAACATAATAACTATTTAATGACGCTCCGCAGGAGGTTATGACCATTTATGATGGCTTCAGCCATTTCATTTACATCTCTTTTAATTCCAAAATTCTATCTCTTATTTCTGCTGCTTCTTCAAATCTTAATTCTTTTGCTAATTTTCTCATTTCTCTGGTAAGTAAGTCAATAACATCATCGCGACTTTTTATATTTATGTATTGTTTGAAGTCAACTTTTTTCGGTTTTTCTTTCTTCTTTTGGTCTGCAACTACAGTGGAAAGCATAATACTGTCAATAGTTTTCTGAATTGATTCTGGTGTGATATTATGCTGAATGTTATATTCTCCCTGGATTTTTCTTCTACGGTTTGTTTCTGAAATTGCCTTTTTCATTGCTTTTGAAACCTCATCACCATAAAAAATAACTTTTCCATCAATGTTTCTTGCTGCTCTGCCAGCAGTTTGGATAAGTGACCTTTCAGAGCGTAAAAATCCTGCCTTATCTGCATCCATAATTGCAACCAACGACACTTCGGGCAGATCCAACCCTTCTCGTAAAAGATTTACACCAATCAGCACATCAATTTCTCCAAGTCGCAATTCTCGTATTAGTTTGGTTCTATCTAAAGTTTGAATATCACTATGCAGATACTTTACTTTCTGACCTGTTTGCGAGATATATTCTGTTAGGTCTTCTGCCATCTTTTTTGTCAAAGTTGTAACGAGAATTCGCTGTTTTTTTTCAACAAGTTTCTGAATCTGTTCAAGCAAATCATCAACTTGATATCTTGCAGATTTTAAAATTATTTCCGGGTCTATCAAACCTGTGGGACGGACAACTTGCTCTACAAAAACTCCATTGCATTTCTCAAATTCATACTCCGCTGGTGTTGCCGACATAAAGATAACCTGATTTATCAATTCTTCAAATTCCTTGAACTTGAGTGGCCGATTATCATAAGCAGAGGGAAGCCGAAATCCATTATCAATCAAACTTTTTTTTCTTGAATAATCGCCACCATACATCGCGTGAAGTTGTGGAATTGTTGCGTGAGATTCATCAATTATTACTAGATAATCTTTAGAAAAGTAATCCAAAAGGCAATACGGTCTTTGACCTGGTTTTCTGCCGGAAAGATGTCTGGAATAATTTTCTATCCCGGATACATATCCAACTTCTTTAAGCATTTCCAGGTCAAATTTTGTTCGCTGTTCTATTCTTTGTGCTTCTATCAATAAATTTTGTGATTTGAACCATTTTATTCTTTCTTTAAGTTCTTGTTCAATACTTTTCAAAGCCATTTCTAATCTTATGGGAGATGTAACAAAATGCCGAGCAGGATAAACAGAATACCTTTCCATTTCCTCCAAAATTTCTCCAGTAAGAGGATTAATGCGAAAAATTGCACCAATTCCATGAAATGAGAATTCCACTCTAATAGAATTCTCAAGATATGCAGGATATATCTCAATTACATCGCCTCGCACCCGAAAAGTTCCTCTCTGAAATTCAAAGTCATTACGAGAATAGTAAATATCAACCAATTTTCTGAGAAGTTCATCCCTTTCAATATTTTGTCCAATATGCAAATCTATTAAAGATTCACGATAATCCTCTGGCACACCCAGACCATAAATACAGGAGACACTTGCTACAATGATAACATCTCGCCGTTCCATTAAGGACATTGTAGTTCGCAACCGCAATCTATCAATCTGCTCGTTTATATCTGCATCCTTCTCAATATAGGTGTCTGTTACAGGGAGATATGCCTCGGGCTGATAGTAATCATAATAACTAACAAAATATTCAACTGCATTTTCTGGAAAAAGTTGTTTCATTTCACCATAAAGTTGAGCGGCAAGGGTTTTATTGTGCGATATAATTATCGTTGGACGATTTGTGTTCTTTATAACATTTGCAATTGTGAAAGTTTTGCCTGAGCCGGTTACTCCTAAAAGGGTTTGATATTTTTGGTTTTTTAGAATGCCGTTTGTCAATTCAGAAATGGCTTGAGGTTGGTCACCTTTGGGTTTATAGTCTGAAACTAACTTAAATTCATCCATTTTATTTTTTGCCACAATCCCCAATTAAGCACATTCCTGGTCCCCGAGATTCCCAATTATCCCCGAGCAAATCGGGGAGGGAACGTGGAGCTCAGGAATTGGGGACACTAAGACACAAAGGTTATTTCAGAAATAAAATACAAATTCTATTCATGCCAAAGGCAGATCCTTCGGACTTCGTTATCTGCGACTAATAATTATCTTTTTTTATACTAAAACTTGACAAGCAAAATGGTGTATTTTTATAGAAACCTAAGTTGATTTGGGCCCATAGCTCATCTGGTAGAGCTCCCGGCTCATAACCGGGCGGTGAGAGGTTCGAGCCCTCTTGGGCCCACCATTTTAACAAATTGGATTTCTTTTCTTTAAATTGTCAATTTATATGAATGTTTGTAATTTAATATTTTGATACATTGATTCTTTCCATTTTTCCAGTTACAAGAAAGACAATTCGCTCACAAATATTAGTAACTCTGTCAGCGATTCTCTCCAAATTATGCGCAACCCAGAGCAAATATGTTGCTCTGGTAATTGTCTTCGGGTCTTCAATCATATAAGTTAATAGTTTCCGATAGATCTGTTCATACAGCATATCTACATTATCGTCCATTTTACAAATTGCAATTGCACTATTTTCGTCCCGCTGTATAAATGCATTAAGGCTTTTTTTTAACATCTCAATAGTAATTTCAGCCATTCGTGGAATATCAATCAAAGGTTTGATGAAAGGTTCATTTCCATACATAATTACAATTCTGGCAATCCCTTCTGCATGATCTCCCATTCTTTCCAAATCTGTAATGATATTCAAAATTGCTATTATATCTCGTAAGTCAGAAGCAACTGGCTGTTGAGTTGCAATCAAATTAATACATTTCTCTTCTATATCCCATCGTTTTTTATTGATAAGAAGATCACCTGATATAATTTTTTCTGCCTCGGAAATATTGCGTGATTTTAACGCCTCAATAGAACAATTTACAGCCATCACAACCATTTCACCCATAATTATTAGTTCCTGTTCAAGTTCTTTTATATGTAATTGAAAAGATTCTCTTGCCATAATTTTACCTCTTATGAATCAGTTGAATCGGTTTACCCCGTTAGATGTTTACTATCTAATGGGGTTCAACCAGTTCAACCAATTCAACCAGTTCAACCAGTTCAACTATTTTATCCAAAATGACCGCTGATGTAATTTTCTGTTAATTTATTTTTTGGTCTTGAAAACATCTGGTTTGTTTCTCCGAACTCTATGACTTCTCCGAGATAGAGAAATCCTGTAAAATCCGATACTCGTGATGCCTGTTGCATATTATGTGTAACCACAATGATTGTATATTGTTCTTTCAATCTCATCATTAGTTCTTCTATTTTGAATGTACCTGCTGGGTCAAGAGCAGAGCAGGGCTCATCCATAAGAATAATCTCTGGCTCAATAGCAATTGCCCTCGCAATACATAATCTTTGTTGCTGTCCCCCTGAGAGTTCCATAGCAGAATCATTTAGATGGTCTTTTACTTCATTCCAAAGCACTGCGGCTTTCAGGCTTCTCTCAACTATTTCCGGGATTTTACTCTTTCTCATCTTATTTATCTTTAAGCCATAAGCAACATTATCATAAATTGATTTTGGAAAAGGATTCGGTTTTTGAAACACCATCCCAACCTTTCTGCGAAGAACCGATACATTAGTATTATTGTTGTAAATATTTTTGTCGTCAACAATCACTTTCCCCTTAATTATTGTATTATCAATTAAGTCGTTCATCCTGTTTAAGCATCGCAGAAAAGTTGATTTTCCGCAGCCAGATGGACCCATTATTGCTGTTACGGACTTTTGGGGTATTGTTAAACTCACATCTTTCAAAATATGTTTTTTCCCAAACCAGAGATTTAGATTTTCAGTTAAAATTTTACTTTTTACCATTTTTTTGCCTTTCTTGCTCTATATCGTATAATTATTGCAACAAGATTTATTAAAAGGACTAACATCAAAAGAACTAAAGCAGTTCCATAAGCGATAGGCATTTGAAATTCAGGTTTTGTGCCTTCTGTCATCAAAGCGTAAATATGATAGGGAAGAGCCATAACCTCATCAAAGATTGAAGTGGGGAGATGACGGTTATAAAATGTTGCTGCTGTAAAAAGAATTGGAGCCGTCTCACCTGCTGCTCTCCCGATACCCAGAATCGCTCCTGTTAGAATTCCTGGCAATGCTGTCGGCAGCACTACATTTTTTACCGTTTGCCATTTAGTTCCACCTAATGCAAAAGATGCTTCTCTAAAATCATTTGGAACAGAGGCAATCGCTTCTTCTGTTGACCTGATGATTATTGGCAAAATCAGAATTCCCAGTGTTAGTGAACCAGAAAATACTGACACTCCAAAATCAAAAAATTTTACAAATACTGCAAGACCAAAAAGGCCAAAAACTACGGATGGAACACCAGCAAGATTATTTACTCCAACTCTGATAACTCTTATTATTCGTCTCCCCTTTGCATATTCTTTTAGATAGATTGAACCTAAGATGCCCAAAGGTAAAGCAAATATAACAGCTCCAATAGAAAGAAGAAAAGTACCAACAATTGCTGGGAAAATACCGCCTTTGGTCATTCCTTCCTTGGGAAACTCTAAAAGAAATGAGAGAGATAGCACCTTTGAGCCATTTATACATATTACCAAAAGGAGTGAAAGCAGAAAGACAATAGTAATAATAACTGAAATTCTTAATACAAGAAATCCAAGATTTTGTTTAAGTTTTCTCATTGTACCTGAAAATAGCCACACAGATTACACACCCCATCTCCCGATAAATGAGCCTCAGGCTCATAAATCGGGATCCACCCCTCTCAAGAGGGGATTTTTTAGAAATTCCCCTCTATCAAGCTATCCATTATACACAAGTCTGTAGATCATTTAATATAGAGTGTTTAGAAGCCCACGATTTTAATCGTGGGAACGATATCAAAACCATATTTTTAACCATTTTAATGGTTTCTTAATTTGGTAAACCGTTGAAACGGTTGACAATTTCCACTTTTCTTTTTAATACCCACAAATGAATTTGTGGGCTTCTAAGGAGAATTCCATATTTGTGTATAATGGTAAGCTATCAAGAGGGGTCTTCCCGACTTGTCGGGGAGGGGGTGTGTTATTTTCATACTCCTTTGTCCTCCCGATGAATCGGAATCGGGATCGGCATGAATGTTTCATCTGAATTGGGCATATTTTTTCCGATGTATAACCCAGTCTGTTAATAAGTTAAAACCCAAAGTTATAAAGAAAAGCACCAAAGCAATTGCGAAAAGAGAATGATAGTGAAGACTTCCCATTGGTGATTCTCCCATTTCAGCAGCAATAGTAGCAGTCATTGGACGAACTGGTTGAAAAATGGATTTAGGTATTTGGGCTGCCCCACCCGCAACCATAAGTACAGTCATCGTCTCGCCTATTGCTCTACCTAAGCCCAAAATAATACTGGCAATAATTCCTGAAGATGCCGCAGGAACGAGTATTCTTGTTATTGTCTCCCATTTTGTTGCACCAAGAGCATAAGACGCTTTGCCAAGTGCTTTGGGAACAGCAGAGATAGAATCTTCAGCAATGCTTGTTATCGTTGGAAGTGCCATCATTCCAAGAATCAATGAGGCTGTAAAACAGTTCAACCCAGTTGGTATATTAAACACTTTTTGAATCAAAGGTGCGAGAAAGACCATTCCAAAAAAGCCATAAATTACAGAAGGAATACTCGCCAAAAGTTCTATAACAGGTTTTAATAATTCCCTTATTTTGGGATGAGCCAACTCTGCTATGTATATCGCAGACCCGATACCTAATGGAACCGCGACTATAAGTGCACCCACAGTAACTAATAATGAACCAACAATTAGAGGTAATATTCCGAAATCTGGCGGTTCATGAGTCGGATGCCAGGATTTGCCAAAAATGAACCGAAAGATTTTCACTTCTCTAAAAATTGGCAGCCCTTCTGTGAACAGAGTTATAGTTATTCCGAGTAGAAAGATGATAGATAGAAATGCACAAAGAAGTAAAATGTATTTAATATACTTTTCTTTCTTCATTGGAGTTAGAATTTTTCTATTTTTTATTATTCTTAAAATCATCTATATCTTTTCTTTTTTTATATTTTTCAAAAAATTCATCAACTGTTTTTTTAACAACAGAATAATAACTAATTCCCATAAAAATCATTATTACAATTGAAATGCAGATAAAGATAATCACTTTCGTATTATCCCCAAGATTGTGAGATAGCTATCACATCTTACAAAAACCTTTCAGTAAGTATTCTGCTGAAGCCAAATTTGTAACTAATGGCACATTATGAACATCGCATACTCTAAGTAATGCGGATATATCAGGTTCATGCGGCTGAGCTGTTAATGGGTCTCGCAAGAAAATAACCAAGTCTATATCACCACTTGCAATAAGCCCTCCAATTTGTAAATCACCACCATCAGGACCACCAAGCATTTGCTTTAC
>JACKQG010008208.1_pt1 | contig 10254 bp, 19 predicted proteins | sample 8237621 | NCBI WGS metagenome assembly JACKQG01 (sample SAMN15677084, study PRJNA649215) | marine metagenome | biome: marine; feature: Black Sea; material: saline water; isolation source: suspended particulate matter (SPM) from the Black Sea western gyre | collected 2013-06-09/2013-06-10 | depth...
AACCCATTAGATTCTGGGATGGTAAAAGGTACTAAATGACTGTCGTGGATGTTTATAATCTCCAAAAAGAAAAAGTTTCTGATGTGGAACTAAAAAAGGGAATTTTTAATGTTCCAATAAAGAACCATGTTCTTCATGATGTTGTTATTAGCCAGCTCGGCAGTCACAGGCGTGGCACAGCTGCCACGAAAAGCCGTTCAGAGGTGAAATGTTCAGGGAAGAAGCTCTATAGACAGAAAGGGACCGGCCGAGCAAGAGTTGGTTCCGGTTCTTCCCCGACCAGAAGGGGGGGGGGAGTGACTTTTGGGCCAGTACCACGTAAATATGTTAATAAGGTTCCTAAAAAAGTAAAAAAGGCCGCATTGTATATGGCGTTAACAGATAAGGTGAAGGCCGGTCAGCTTATTGTGGTCAATAATTTTGACCTTCCTGAAATCAAGACAAAGAGTTTTGTGAAATTGATGAAAAATTTTGATGTGAATAAGGCGCTGATCGTGACTCAAGATAGGGTTGAGAAGCTGGAAAAATCATCAAAGAATGTCCCATGGGTTAAAGTAATGAAGTATCAAGGCCTTAATGTCTATGATATTCTGAAGTACGATTATCTTTTTTTGGAAAAGTCCGCCTTGGGAAAAATACAGGAGGCATTTGCTTAGTAGTGGATATCTATCAAATCATCAAAGAGCCACGTATCACAGAAAAAGCGAACTTACAGAAAGAAGGTGCTAATCAGATATCCTTTAAGGTGGATAGAAGAGCCAATAAGATAGAAATAAGAAAGGCTATTGAGACACTATTCAAAACAAAGGTTTTAGAAGTAAAGACCATGAATGTTAGGGGGAAGCGTCGTAGGATGGGAAGGAATTCAGGTAAGAGACCTGATTGGAAGAAAGCAATTGTTAAGCTGGCCCCGGATCAAAGCATTAAGTTTTTTGAGGGGACGTAAGTTTATCCATAGCTAAAATGAAAAGTGAAATTGTTATTTGACTGGATGAGAAACGGAACAGGACATGGGAATAAAAACCAACAAACCAACCTCACCGGGAAGAAGATTTCAGAGTTCTTTAACTTTTGAGGAAATAACTCTAAAAAAAGCAGAAAGAAGTCTTCTGAGACCTCTAAAAAAGACGGGAGGCAGGAATTCGGCAGGGCGTATGACGGTGAGGCATAGGGGTGGTGGCCATAAGCGCGCTTACCGGTTAATTGATTTTAAACGTGACAAGGAAGGGATCCCTGCTCGTGTGGCCTCTATCGAATATGATCCCAACCGCTCCGCCAATATCGCCCTTTTGCACTATTTAGACGGAGAAAAACGGTATATTCTGTCTCCTAATAAACTTCAGGTCGGTGATCGAGTGATTTCCGGTCGAGATGCAGAAATCAGGATTGGTAATTCCGTTACCTTAAGGGAAATACCATTAGGAACCTATATTCACAACATTGAATTGAGTATTGGGCACGGCGGGCAATTGGCCCGAAGTGCAGGAAGCCACGCTCAATTAATGGCCAAAGAAGGGAAGTATGCTCAGATCAAGCTCCCCTCTGGCGAAGTGCGAATGGTTCTTCAGAACTGTAAGGCTACCATTGGTCAGGTCGGCAACTTGGACCATGAAAAAATATCTGTTGGCAAGGCTGGGCGAAATCGATGGTTAGGAAAAAGACCTCGAGTAAGAGGTGTCGCCATGAATCCAGTGGACCACCCTCATGGTGGCGGAGAGGGGAAGTCCTCAGGCGGGCGTCATCCTGTAACTCCTTGGGGTGTACCGACCAAGGGCTATAAGACCAGAGTTAAAAAGGTAAGTGACAGGCTTATTGTTAAGAAACGAAATAAATAGTTAGCAAAGCTCTGTCTCAAACCGAAAACCCTGGCCCAGATCTGATATGCAGTGTGATATAGCCGTATATCCTTCGTGCCACAAAGAGTGCTGTTAGCAGCCTATATCACATGTCGCACCTCCCGATCCCGTTCCAGTCTCGGGACGGGGAGGGCGGGCTTGATATAAATTTTAAGATTTTAGCTAATATAGACGTATTGAGGAGGAAAATCTTTGCCAAGATCGCTGAAAAAGGGCCCCTTTGTTGATGAACACTTGTTGGAGAAAGTCCAGAAAGCGAATGATACGCGGAGCAGGAAGATTATCAAGACATGGTCGCGCAGATCCACCGTTCTCCCAGAGTTTGTTGGTCTGACATTTGCGGTACACAACGGCAGAAAATTTCTGCCTGTCTTCGTTTCTGAAGACATGGTTGGGCATAAACTCGGTGAATTTGCGCCGACAAGGACATTTCATGGACATTCTGGAGACAGGAAAACCAAATTAAAAGGCAAGAAGAAATAGTAACTTTTGGGATTAGTTTAAAGAGTCGAGATGGAAACAAGGGCAGCAGCAAAGTTTATTAGAGTTTCACCGAGGAAGATTCGATTGGTGATGGATCAAGTGCGGGGAAGGAAGGTTGAGGAGGCATTAAACATCCTTTCTTTTGCTCCTCAGAAAGGAGCTCGTATATTAAAAAAATTAATCAATTCAGCAGTTGCGAATGCTGAACAAAATTCAGACGTTGATGTGGACTTACTTTACATCAAGCGGTTATACGCAGATGAAGGGCCCACTATGAAAAGGTGGCGTCCGCGGGCCCAGGGGCGTGCAACAAGAATAAATAAGAGAACTAGCCATCTGACTATTATTGTAGACGAGATGTAGCTTGTATTGATTGTTTGATCAAATCGGAGGTTAATTTTGGGGCAAAAAGTTCATCCTATTAGTTTTAGGTTGGGTATTAACAAGAATTGGGATTCAAGGTGGTTTGCTGGAAAGGAATACAGTACTTTTATCCTGGAAGATTATGAAATTAGGAAGTTTTTGAAAAAAAGGGCCTTCCAGGCAGGTGTGGCAAGGATAGAGATTGAAAGAGCTGCAAATAAAGTTCGAATTCGTTTGCATATTGCAAGACCTGGTATTGTAATAGGGAAGAAGGGTGTTGAAATTGAGAAGTTAAAGAGAGATCTGGAAAAAAAGATCAATCGAGATGTCATAATTGATATTCAAGAAGTAAGAAAAGCCGAGGTCGAAGCACAATTAGTGGCAGAGAATGTGGCTTTACAATTGGTTCGCCGTATTGCTTTCAGGCGGGTTATGAAAAAGAGCATTAGTGCGGCCATGAGATTTGGGGCCCAAGGTATTAAAATTTCGTGTAGTGGTAGGTTAGGTGGTGCTGAGATGGCGCGTCGGGAATGGTTTCGGGAAGGGAGGGTTCCACTCCATACCATTCGGGCTGATATAGATTATGGATTTGCAGAAGCACATACAACATACGGCGTGATCGGTATTAAGGTTATTATATTTAAGGGCGAAATCTTACCAGATAAAAATAAAAATGAATAGGGATGTTTTATGCTGAGCCCAAAAAAAGTTAAGTATCGAAAGAAACAAAAAGGCCGGACAAAAGGCAAGGCATTCAGGGGAAGCACCTTGGAGTTTGGCGATTTTGGTCTGCAGGCCTTGGAATGTGGCTTTATGAGTGCCCAGCAGATAGAGTCTGCCCGAGTAGCTGTAACAAGACACGTAAAACGTGGTGGAAAAGTATGGATCCGAATCTTTCCGGATAAACCAATTTGTAAAAAACCAGCAGAAACGAGGATGGGCAAAGGTAAAGGCTCTCCTGAAGGATGGGTGGCTGTGGTAAAACCAGGAAAGATCCTGTACGAATTAGAGGGCGTGGAAAAAAGCATGGCAGGTGAGGCCTTCCGCTTGGCCGGCCACAAGCTTCCCTTTGCCACAAGATTCGTAAGCAGGAGATCATAAGCACATGAAAGCAAAAGAGTTGAGGGAGTTAGTTGAAGAAGAGCTCAAGGAAAAAGAAAAGGAGTTGGGACAAGAGTTGTTCAATTTGAGGTTCCAGAAGGCCACAGGACAGCTGGGAAACACAGCCATAATTCCTAAAACAAAAAGAGATTTGGCACGTGTTAAAACTGTGCTCAGAGAATTGGAAATTTCCAAGGAAAGTAAGTAGCGTGAGGTAATGATGATAAAGCATGGGTTGCGAAAAAAGCTGGTAGGAACCGTTGTTAGTACCCAGATGGACAAGAGTGTCTTGGTTTTGGTTGAACGACTAATGAAGCATCGAACTTATGGGAAATATCTCAGAAGACGTGCCAAGTACGTGGCAAATGATCCCCAAAACAAATGCCGGATTGGGGACAAGGTGAGAATTATTGAAAGTCGACCTATCAGCAAGACCAAGAAATGGCGGATTATTGATGTTATCGACAAAACCAGCAGTTAAGTAGAATATAATAAGTTCATCGGAGTCGACTGTAATGATACAGGCTCAAACGAAACTGAAAGTAGCTGACAATTCTGGGGCCAAAGTGCTTTCCTGTATAAAAGTACTGGGGGGTTCCAGGAGGAAATATGCAAGTGTAGGAGATATCATAGTTGTATCTGTGAAAGAAGCTTTGCCGAATTCCAAAGTTAAAAAGGGAGATGTTGTTCGTGCGGTCATTGTGAGGACTGCCAAAGAGATTCGCAGATCTGATGGGTCCTATATAAAGTTTGATGATAACTCAGCAGTGCTAATTACCCAGCAAAGAGAACCTATTGGGACAAGAATATTTGGACCTGTGGCAAGAGAATTGAGGGCCAAGAGATTTATGAAAATAATTTCATTAGCACCTGAGGTACTTTGAGTTTTACAAAGAATCAATTTTGCTTCTAATAAAAAATCAAAGGTGAAATTGCGAGCGATGAAATTGCGAAAAAAGCATCCGAAGATTAAGAAAAATGACAAGATCATTGTTATTACTGGAAAAGAGAAAGGTAAGATTGGTAGTGTTCTCGATGTAGATTCTGAGAAAGAACATGTAATTGTTGAAAAAGTTAATATTGTTAAAAAGCATGCGAAACCTAGCGCACAGACTGCCCAAGGTGGAATCATTGAGAAGGAGGCGCCTTTACGTATTTCTAACGTGATGATTGTTTGTAATAAATGTAGTGAGCCCACAAGGATTGGGAAGCGTATACTCGAAGATGGTTCAAAGGTTCGTATTTGTAAGAAGTGTGGCGAATCGATGGATGAGTAAAGGGATTGACGATTGACTATTGAATATTGACGATTATCTTTTTCAAGAACGAGTATTTTTTCTTTCCGCCTCTGGCGGATCAATCTTCAATCGAAAATCATCAATTTGTGGATAAATGCTAAACAATATGGAATCTTAATAGATTGTTTTCTATGGGTTCCTTAATAATGGGAACAGAAAAACATTGAGGAGTTAGTTTTGTCTCGATTGAAGGGGAAATACCTTACTGAAGTTGTGCCGACCATGATCAAAGAGTTTAGATATAAGAGTATTATGGCTGTCCCAAGGATAGAAAAGGTTGTTTTAAACATGGGACTTGGGGATGCTATACAAAATATCAAAACACTCGATTTTGGGGTTGAGGAACTCAGTCTGATTGCTGGTCAAAGGGCCGTTGTGACAAAGGCAAAAAGGTCAATCGCCGGTTTCAAACTTCGGGAAGGAATGCCTATTGGGTGTATGGTCACTTTAAGGCGTAACAGGATGTTTGATTTCCTGGATAAACTTTTCAATGTGGGTCTTGCTCGTGTAAGGGATTTCAGGGGGTTGTCAGAAAAGATTTTTGACGGTCGCGCTAATTGCACAATAGGCATCAAAGAACATATTATTTTTTCTGAGATTAACTATGATAAGATAGACAGAGTTAAGGGTCTAAATGTTTCTATAGTAACAACGGCTAAAACTGATCCAGAAGGTCTTTATTTACTAAAGCAATTGGGGATGCCTTTCCGCAGTTAGGATGGAGGTTATTTTGGCGAGAAAGTCACTTATTATTAAGGCCCAAAGGAAGCAAAAATATTCCACACGTCAATATAACAGATGCCCAATTTGTGGACGGAGCAGGGCGTTCATAAGAAAATTTGGTATCTGTCGTATTTGTTTTAGGAATTTGGCTTCAAAAGGACAAATCCCTGGAGTAATTAAGTCAAGTTGGTAACTTGAAGAATTGTCATTAGTGAAGGGTTATTGGGAGTAGAATAAATGACTATGACTGATCCTATTTCTGACATGTTGACGAGAATTAGAAATGCCTTAATGGCTTCTAATGAAGTTGTGGATATTCCAAGTTCTAAATTAAAAATAAATATAGCCAAAATTTTGAAATCCGAAGGTTATATCAGGAATTTTAGAATCAGTCCTGATGGTCAATATAAGATTATTAGAATCTTTTTAAAGTATGATGAAGAAGGGGTTTCTGTCATTGGCGGACTCAAGAGAGTAAGCAAGCCAAGCTGCCGGGTCTATGCAGGATGGGATGAGGTTCCGAAGGTATTAAACGGATATGGAATAAATATCGTTTCTACATCAAAAGGCCTTATAACAGACAGGCAGGCCAGAAAGATGCGTGTTGGTGGAGAAATTCTCTGTTCACTGTGGTAGAAGGGTGATTTTGTAAGTGAACTAAAGTGGGCTAAAGTTAAGAATCTATTTATTTAATTTTATGCAATTGTGAAGTTAATTTTAATGTTGAGAACAGTAATAGCCGGGGGTTTTGAATGTCACGTATAGGCAAGGTACCTATTCAGATACCAAAAGGAGTTGAGGTTAAACTTGAGAGGGGCTTTGTTTCAGTGAAAGGACCAAAGGGTGAACTCAAGCGGCGTGTTCATCCCAAGGTTCAGGTAGATGTCTCTGAAGAAGAGATAGTTGTCTCGCCTGCTGATAGTACGAGGGTGTCAAGGTCTCTTAATGGCCTTTTTAGGGTCCTGATTTCCAATATGGTTAGTGGTGTTACAAATGGGTTTGAAAGGGTTCTTGAGATTGTTGGTGTTGGATATAGAGCAGAGTTGAAGGGAAGGACAGCAATTTTCAGTTTAGGATATTCACTCCCAATAGAATATGAGTTGCCTGATGGGATAGATGCAAAAATAGAAAAGTCAAAAATCCATTTAAGTGGAATTGATAAGGAGCTTTTAGGGGTGACTGCCGCCAAAATCCGGAGTTTAAGAAAACCGGAGCCATATAAAGGAAAAGGGATCAGATATGCGGACGAGAAGATCCGTAGAAAGGCCGGTAAAGCAGGGGCTAAGGAATAAGTGATAAGTGACAAATGACGAGTAACGAATAAGGATTGAAATATGGGTTCCTTTAGTAGAGGTGAGGCAAGGTTAAGAAGAAAGAAAAGGGTTCGCAAAAAGATCCATGGTAATTCCGAAAGACCACGATTATCTGTTTTTAGGAGTTCCAAGCATATTTATGCCCAGATCATTGACGATACTACAGGGAGAACTTTGGCAGAGGCCTCTTCGTTGTCTAAGGACCTTAGCAAAAAAGTGCTAAAGATCGGTGGTAATAAAAAAGGAGCTGCATCAGTTGGTGCTGCAATCTCTGAACGGGCGCTTAAATCTGGGATCAAGAAGGTTGTTTTTGACCGAAACGGGTTCTTATTCCATGGTCGCGTGAAGGCCCTTTCAGAGGCAGCACGTGAATTTGGACTGGAGTTTTGAGTTGAGAAAGCTCGTAACCTGTAGTTCATAGCTCGTCCGAAAAGGCGGACTTAAAAGTGGAGGAATGATCGATTGTTTAAGGAAAAGGATGAAGCTGAGTTAATTGAGAAGGTAGTTTACATCAACCGTGTAGCAAAGGTTGTAAAAGGAGGCCGTCGGTTTAGCTTTAGTGCTATAGTTGTAGTTGGTAATGGAAAGGGCACGGTTGGGAGTGGGCTTGGGAAGGCTAATCAAGTCCCTGATGCCATCAGGAAGGGAGTTGAAAAGGCCAAGAGAGACATGAAAGATGTCTGTCTTGAAAAAGCAACCATTCCTTATAAAGTGGTTGGTGAGTGGGGCGCGGGACGAGTCCTTCTAAAACCTGCTGGACCAGGAACGGGTTTGATCGCCGGAGGTGCAGTCCGTGCAGTTTTAGAGGTTGCTGGTGTCCAGAATATACTTACAAAGTGTCTCGGTTCCCACAACCCACATAATCTGGTGGAAGCTACAATTAGGGGTTTGCGTTCTTTGCGGAGTCCTGAAGAAATCGCCCGCCGTAGAGGTAAGACGGTTGAGGAACTGGTAAATTAGAAAGGTGGACAAGGCTGTATTTAAATGTTGGCCTTACCTTGAAAGAGTATTGATCATGGCTGAAACTATTAGAGTGACTCTTGTAAAAAGCGGAATAGGTAAGCCCAAGAAAATTGGCAGGACCTTGAGGGGTTTGGGTCTTACAAAATTGAACAAAACAGTAGAGCTGAAGAATACACCGGCCATAAGGGGGATGATTAATAAAGTTTCGTTCCTTGTTAAGATTGGCTAAACTCTTGTATGGCAATGATGATGAGAATTAATGATCTTTCACCTGCAAAGGGTTCGAAAAAGAAAAGGAAACGAGTAGGAAGAGGGCCAGGTTCTGGGCACGGAAAGACTTCTTGTCGAGGGCATAAAGGACAGAAATCGCGTTCTGGTGGGGGGCCTCGCCTTGGCTTTGAAGGAGGACAGATGCCTCTTCAAAGACGTTTACCAAAGCGTGGTTTTACCAATATATTCAAGAAACATTATAGTATAATTAATGTTAAGGACCTAAACCGATTTAAGCCAAATTCCACACTAAATGTGGAAGTTCTTAAAGAAGCTGGATTAGTTAAAAAGATAAAAGATGGAATCAAGCTTTTAGGCAATGGTGAGATATCTCACCCTGTGGTTATTAGGGTTGACAGAGTGAGCAAGACTGCTAAGGAAAAGATTCAGGCCGCAGGAGGCCAGGTTGAGGTGATTTGAATGGAGGTATCCTGAATTGATTGGAGGCTTTCAAAATATTCCTAAAATACCAGAGTTGAGAAAGAAGATAATCTTTACTTTTTTGATGCTCATTGTTTATCGGGTCGGCTGTCATATCCCAACGCCTGGCATAGATGGTGCCGCTCTTAATGCCTTTTTTAGCACGAAACAGGGAACTCTTTTTGGACTTTTTGATATGTTTTCGGGTGGTGCTCTCAGCCAAATGTCTGTGATGGCTCTTGGGATTATGCCGTACATTAGTGCATCCATCATCCTTCAACTAATGACTGTTGTTGTTCCGCATCTTGAAAAGTTAAAAAAGGAAGGTGAGCAAGGGCGCAAAAAGATCACTCAGTATACACGTTACGGCACAGTAATTTTAAGTATTGTCCAGGGTTTCGGTATTTCGGTTGGCCTTGAAAATATGACCAGCCCTGGCGGGGCAATGATTGTGCCTGTAGGAGGATGGGGCTTTAGATTACTTACGGTGATTACACTGACTGCTGGAACTTCCTTTTTAATGTGGTTGGGAGAACAGATCACCGAAAGAGGAATCGGTAATGGGATATCGCTCATCATTTTTGCTGGTATTGTAGCCGGGTTTCCTGTGGCTGTAGCCAATACCTTCAGGCTAATGGGGACAGGTGAGGTCACGGCCTTTTTTATGGTCTTGATTGTTGCGCTTATGATTGGAGTGATTGGAGTGATTGTTTTTGTTGAAAGAGCCCAAAGAAGGATACCTGTTCAATATGCCAAAAGGATAGTGGGTCGTAAAATGTATGGAGGGCAGAGCACACACCTGCCTTTAAAAGTCAACACAGCGGGCGTGATACCTCCGATCTTTGCATCTTCTATCATTATGTTTCCGGCAACAATAGCCAATTTCCTGAGCAAGGAGCAATTCCCTTTGCTACAGCAGGTTGTCGGTTTTTTGGACCCAGGGCATTTGGTCTACAGTCTAATTTATGTGGGTTTTATTATCTTTTTCTGCTACTTCTATACGGCTGTTAATTTTAACCCGGTTGATGTGGCCGATAATATGAAAAGATCAGGTGGTTTTATTCCTGGGATCAGGCCTGGCAAGAATACAGCAGAGTATATTGATCGAGTTTTAACGAGAATTACCTTTTCGGGTGCTATTTATGTCTCGGCCGTTTGCATTTTGCCTCAGATTTTAATCTATCAATTGAATATGCCATTTTATTTTGGCGGTACTGCTCTGTTAATCGTGGTTGGTGTGGCAATGGATACAACCAATCAGATTGAGACACATATGTTGTCTCGACACTATGAAGGTTTTATGAAAAAGGGCCTTGGCAAGGCAAGGTAGTAGAAGATAGTATGGTTATTGGCAAATCGGTTTATTTAGGAAGATAGTATGGCCAAGGAAGAGGCAATTGAAGTCGAAGGTGTCGTTATTGAAACTTTGCCTAATGCTATGTTTAGAGTTGAGTTAAAAAATGG
>JACKQG010008209.1_pt1 | contig 10253 bp, 7 predicted proteins | sample 8237621 | NCBI WGS metagenome assembly JACKQG01 (sample SAMN15677084, study PRJNA649215) | marine metagenome | biome: marine; feature: Black Sea; material: saline water; isolation source: suspended particulate matter (SPM) from the Black Sea western gyre | collected 2013-06-09/2013-06-10 | depth...
CGAAGCTTTTGGGAATTGTAACAACACGAGACATAGATTTTGAGAAGGATAGGTCACGCCCATTATCAGAGGTGATGACGACGGAATTGGTGATAGCGCGAGAGGGCGTTTCACTCAGTGAAGCTAATAGCATCTTAAAGGCAAGCAAAAAAGGCAAATTGCCAATAGTAGACCGCAATTTTCACCTTGTTGCTCTCGTTTCGCGCAATGACTTGCGGACTAATCGTGAGTTTCCTCTCGCTTCCAAAGACGCCAACAAACAACTGTTGGTGGGCGCAGCCATATCGACCCGTGATGAAGATAAAGAACGATTGGCGGCACTGGATGAGGCTGGTGTGGATGTTGTAATAATCGACGCCGCACAGGGCGATTCAATTTATCAGATTAAAACGATTGAATACATCAAAGCACATTACCCGCACATAGATGTAATTGCTGGCAATGTAGTAACTGTGCGACAAGCGCAACATTTAGTCGAAGCTGGCGCAGACGCTCTACGGATAGGCATGGGGGTTGGCAGCATTTGTACGACGCAAGAAGTAGTAGCGGTTGGCCGTCCACAGGCAACCGCGGTGTATCACACTGCCAGGTATGCCGAAGAGGTGGGTGTGCCAACTATCGCCGATGGAGGGATTGCGTCCATCGGATATATCGTGAAAGCGTTGTCGCTTGGTGCACATACGGTCATGTTAGGAGGACTGTTGGCTGGAACCGCTGAATCTCCAGGCGAATACTTCTACAAGGATGGGATGCGGCTGAAGAAACATCGGGGGATGGCTTCGAAGGAGGCAATGGCGGAAGGAGGGGCGAAACGTTACTTTAACCAAGCCGGAACTGAGCCACTGAACTCGAACGGGATTAAAATCGCACAAGGTGTCAGCGGCACTGTGGTAGACCGTGGTTCACTGCTTGACTTTATCCCCTACGTGACACAGGGATTCCGACATGGTTTTCAGGACTTAGGCGTGCGGGACATCCCATTGCTGCATCAAGCATTGCGTAGCGGCGATTTACGTTTTGAGTTACGAACATATGCAGGTGTCTTGGAAGCAGACGTCCACAGCCTTTATGAATATCAGAAGGATATGCTTTGACCAATCCTCATTGGAGGAATAATGTCATGAAAAACCAGAATAAAGAACAAGACGCGCTGACGGGATTTTTAACTCACACAGCATTTGAAAAGCAGTTTGCACAATATCTCCAAGAAGCTATTGAGAAGGGTGAGGCATTGTCACTCGCTGTTGCCGACCTTGATAGCTTCCGTCGGTTTAATAATACTTATGGTCAAGGCTCTGGCAACGATGCGCTCCGAAAGATGGCTGAGAGTTTTCGACAGCATATTCCTGAAAATGCTATCGCCGGGCGATTTGGCGGCGAAGAGTTCATTGTGCTATTTCCAAAGACGGAACGTGAGGAAGCTTTCCTGGCAATAGAGCGGATTCGTTTGGATTGGGATACGGAAAGGGAATTTTCCGACGGTCAAAATATCATCAATGCGAAACTCACGTTGAGCGGAGGCGTCGCGGCCTATCCCGCCGATGGAACCACTGTTGCGGAAATTCTACGCAAAGCAGAGCAGGCGCTCTACCGCGCGAAAGTGAGCGGTCGTAATCGCATCTGCATCGCCCAAGAAGAGCGCATGATTCCCAAAACGGCGCACTATACAGCAACTCAACTTGAAAGATTGTCACGTTTAGCGAAGGAGCAAGAAGTCCCAGAATCTTTGCTGTTGCGCGAGGCGCTAGACTGTTTGCTAAGGAAATACACAGTTTCAGAAAAGCTGTCGTAGGATGGAATGGAAGAAAGATAAAGAAACAATAGTGTGGGGTAAGGCAAATAAATCCGTGATTTTCTACAGGTTCGTGTTCTCAAAATTAAGAAGGCATCACAATCCTTTGAGATTTGAGTTCTTCAATCTTCCGCTGAAGTTGTTCGAGGCGTTGTTTCAACTCCTCAATCTGCTTTGGGAAATTGGTACGAAACCGCTTCTCTTGAAAATATCCTAACAGTTGCAATGCTATCACGGCGAGAAGTATTCCGATTGACGCTACAATCATCCAAATCATGGTGTCTCCTTTCTTTCAGCCGAAGTTGTGGGAATATGGGCTTACTATAATCAAGCAGTATAGTATACAGCTTCACTGCTGTCAAGTGAAGAACAAATAAAATCTATCAAGCATGACCTTGACGAGTTTCAATAGATTTCTACCTCTTGGCGATTGCAAAGTGAAATTAACCGGAAAGTTGTAGGATGCAGGGACGTTTATCGTACCTGGCAGCGCTTCCCATGGATATTCTACGTTGGCACCGCCAGCGGCTAAATCTGGTGCGAGCCTTTCTATCTCATAAGCAATCGGCAGCATTTGTTGAATATGCATTCGTAACTGCAATCCAGTCATTCCCAGTTCCTTTTGAAGCCCATGATTTCTCGCAACGAGCTGGAGAAACCGGGTAAACGCACGATGACTTCTCCAACACTGCCGCCGTCAACTGCAACAATTTGTTAGGCAAAATCAAGCTGTTTGAACTTTGGCAAACTTAATATTTTTGCCTGTACAGATTCTAAAATTGAATCTCGGATAAAATCACTTGCGTCCAGGATTTCAATACCGATTAATTCTCCCTTGTCATTCAGCTCAACTGTAATATTTGGGCTGAGTTCAATACTTCCGTCCTCCGGTTCATCAGAAACTGCCAGATGTAGAATGTCTTCTTTCTCAAAATATGCCATCTTTGTCTTATTCATGAATAAACCTCCCCGTTCTAATCCGAAAGTTGATTTGTTGACGCGTTATGACATGAATGGTGACCGGTGTTATCGAATCTTCGTCCGCTTCATAGGGTATCATGACTAGCTTGTTATCGTGACGCCCAACAGCAATACGACGCCCCGTTACCGTATCGGAATATCGCTCCGGCGAATATCTGGCAATATTCTCAATCTTGGTCAGGTCGAATCCACGTAACCGTGCTTTGTACTTCAAATAATCTGTCCATACTATCGTCATTAAGCGAATTACTCCCTGTTTTCTGCCGGCAGGTAAACGTAAAACGTCGTACCTTTTCCATACTCACTCTCAAGTTTGATTAAACCACCTAATTTGCTCAGAGCACAATTTCTAAAAAGCCAGCGGCCTAAAAACGAATAGTAGAAGCAACTGTATGATTGGCTTCGCGATACGATTCGCCTTTGAACTGTTTAGTCAAAGTGTATTCCCAATAAGAGTTTCCCAACGCCAACAGAAAACCTATAGCAAACTGTTTTTGCGCGATAGAAATGTCAAATCCATTGCGGACAGCCGCTTCAATTAATGCTCCACGTTGCCATTTTCCTCTGATTTCCCAACCAAAATTAACAGTCACACCCTTTTCGGCGAATTGTTTGCGTAAGTCCAATCCCGTCGTAACCCAAGGCAAAGGCTCATACCCCAGCCCGATTCCCAATTCCGAACGCCGCCTCCCCGTAAGATTGCGGTGCAAGATGTTGGTTAAGATTATCCCAGCAGTTAATCCCTTCACACCTAACCTCTTTGTTAAAATATCCGTTTGCGCTCCAAAATCGAAATCTAAGCCAGTATCCGACAGGTCAAGTTCAACTTCATCATCGCGACGGATAGAATGTTCAAGGTTATCGATGATTGCTGGAATAAGTTGCCTTGGGTCATTAGGATTAACATCTTCACCATGTTCTGATTCTAAAAACAGAGCAGAGATAAGTTGTCCGCGCTTGGCTGTCTGCCTAAAGATTTTCAAACGCATGCCAACGATAGCAGTTTGAAGCCTTTGGCTGAACCCAAGCGCTACTCCATTTTCCCATAGAGTGTCATAATATGTGAAAAAAGGCGTCTCAGCTTCAAATTTTCGTTCGTTGACGATATAACTCGATTGAGTATTTTCAATCGTAAATTTTGCTGTATTGTTCCAATCGGAAAGATAGCCGATGCTGAATCCCATATCTCCATAAGTACGTGAATAGTATATTGAAGGTTTTGAACGTAGGGCGAGCTTCGATGCGAACTGTTCATCGGCTGCCTCCGATAATTCATCATATACGAAATTTTCCACCGAGAATGCAAGGGACAAATTGTTAGCTTTGACGTTGACTAATGCGGCGGGATTACCAAAGATACCAGCGTCAACCGACGAAATCCCAATAAACGCGCCGCCCATGCCGGCTATACGGAGAGCTTCATTGCTCAATGCGACAGAAATAAAGTTGACTAAACATAAAAATACACATAGAACAAGAACAAATTTGTTGTTGAAGTTTAACATTTTCGGGTGTCTTATCATGAGTATATTCCAGACTTCCTAAGTCTTAGAGAGACTTAGGAAGTCTAAAGAAGTCTAAAATATAAAATTAATTTTGTCAAGGTACTTAGCTGTTAACTTTGTGATATCCGATTTGTTATCCCCACCGTTGCTTCACATACTCAATTGCCTCTTGCGGTGTGAGCTTGCGCTTTTGGTTACCGCCCCGGATGTAGAGTTCACCTTTCAGGAACATTGGCTTCTTTGCTGGTTTGACGCTAATCCGACACACATCTTTACCTTCAAGTCGGTGGAAGCTAATCGTGTAAAAGGACGTAGAATCACCACCGAGACTGTCACTCAAAACATTTCTGAGAAACAACTGATAGCTATCCCGACCCGGTTTTTTGGATTCAACCGCTGTGTAGTCGTCCTCCAATCCCACAATCGAACAGTCGTCATCAACCCCAATCAACAATGCGCCGCCCTCTGTGCTATTTATAAAAGCCGCCACGCCCTGCGTGATGTTGTCTCTCATCGTGCTGTCTTTCGTCTTCTTGAAAGAGTTCCAGTAGGCTGCGACCTTGAATTCCAGGCGGTCAGACTCACCTTTGGAAATCATGTCGAGTAATTGTAAATCATCGGGATTGGGCGCAAGCGTTCGGTAAGCGTCCAGTGTTGCTTCTTTAACCGATAGTTCCACTAACGGAAAAGTGCCAAGGATGTGGCTGAACTCTTCTTCGGTCAGACCGTACAGGTGGGCAATCATCCCGTCGAGTTCGGCGCGCAATCGGGCGCGTTCGGTCAGGTCGGTGACGCCGTTTTTGTGATTGTCCAGACCGACTTCCTGCGCAAGGTCATCAAACTCCGGCGTGGTGCAGATGAGTTTTGCAGCGCGGTTCACAATCGGCGCGAATTCGAGGTCTTGCTCAGTCAGGCGCGGGATGGGGAGTTGGTAGATGTAAAAGAAGTTCAGGGTTGTGGTAACTTTCATTCGAAGCATAGCATCTACCACGAAGCTGTTCCAAACAGCACACAGATAAAGCTGTTCTGCATTACTGAGAATCCGATTGTCAGCCTCGTCGAAAATCTCCACTGTCGGAATCTTGTTTCCATGAAATGTTGGTGGGATGATGGTGGAGACCATAGTTCGCTCATTCGTGTTAGATGCAATATCCCGGAATCCAAGTCGATACGCTTGGTAGTCAAGCACCTGCCCTTTATCCTCCTGACGTCCCAACAGTGCTTTTCTACCCTCCGTCTCATTGACCCAGTACCTCGGCTCTCTGAAGCGGTGGTCAAATTGCCAAATCATCTTCCCTTCATAGAGCGACAATCGACCCGGTCCCGGCTCTATCTTGAATAGATGGCTGTCGTTGGTCATGTGAAACTCATTTGTAAGTACCAGATTCCACTTACCTTCGATTTTCTCGCCCAGGAGCGGAAATCTCAGCATCTTTTTGGCAATTCGCACATCTATCTCGTTTTTAAACTCCATCACCGAAAGCGAATCGGGCGATAGGCGTCGGATGAAGTCAACTGAAAGCGGCAAAGCGCCTTCTTTGGGAAAACGTTCAAGTTCTTCAACGTTGTGGCGCATGAAAGCGGATGGGAAAGCCTCTGTTCTTGCTCCATTGCGAAAGGTTAGTACGACGAATTTATAGCTGCGATGCACGCCTTCAAAAATTGCCTTGCGGTTCTCGAAGCAGAAAAGTCCGGTGATTTCAGTTTGATTGAACAGCATCTCGCGCAGTTGCTTCGCGCCAAGGTCAGTATAGATGCCGCTGGGTATGACGATGCCGCATTGGCCGCCGTTACGCAGCAGGTTGAAACACTGTTCGGTGAATAGTTTGAAAAGGTTAATGTCGGAGCCCACCTTTTTGCCGCCGACCACCGCAATCTGGTTTTTGTATTGCGGCGCGTTGCGAAAATACAGGCTGACGTGAGGGAACCGGCTTTGATACTCTAACCACGCCTGGCGAATGTCGGCGTTGCGGAGTAGTTTAGCCTGTTCTTTTTCAAACTCCTTGATGGTCATTTTGTTTTTGGTAACGAGGCCTGAATACTCGGCGAAAAATTCTTTCGCTTGCGGCTTGAAGATTTCCCAGGGTGGATTCGTGATAATCGCATCAAAACCGCCACGCTTGTTGATGATTTCGTCAAATTCATAACCCCAATGGAATGGATGCAAAGCCTCAATGTCGGCTATTTTGAGCGGGCGCTTTTTCGGCTTACCTTTTTTATTCTTCGTCCCGTCCCATCTGGCCTCCTCAAATTTGATGCCCAGCTTCACGAAATCTTCGAACAGAATTTCGTTCAACGTGGGGGTCGCCTCCATCTTTTTCTGCTCAATGCGGTCACGCAAGGCACGCAAATCTTCAGCATAGCTGGCGGTGTGGCGATAGTTGTCAATCAATCGGTTCTTTTCAGCCAATACCTCATGATAGCTTTTCACAAACAGATTGCCTTGAGCATGCCGTTGGTTGAACTCCTGGTCGTTGACCCGCATCAGCCCGATGAGAGAATTGCCCGCCAGAATGTTGAAATCAATGTTGGGCAGCGGTTCCAGTTGCCCCACGCTTTGCGCTGATGCTACGAGCGCCAGAAAGAGCCGTAGTTTTGCAATCTCGGTGGCTTCTTCCATAATGTCCACACCAAAGAGGTTCTCGGTAATTATCCGTTTCTTAATGCAGTAGGCAACGCTTTGATGTTCTCGTTCGATGTCATTCAGCCATTTTGTGAGCGAGGAATTGGACAGAAAGTTAATCTTCCCAATGATGGCAGAGTAGATATTGATTAACGTCTTCATTGCGGCCACGAGGAACGCGCCTGAACCACATGCTGGATCAAGTAGGCTCAGTTCTGGTAGAATCTGCGTAAGCAGTTCTCGGCACAACGGCGCGTCAAGGTTCATCAGCATCTCTGCCATAGAATCGAAGTGGCGAGCAGGTAGCACTCCCGGCACAGCGGGCCTATTTACACGGTCAAGAATCAACTGATGAATGGTGCGTTCGCACAGGTACTCGGTAATTTCTGTCCGGGTATAGTAGGCGCCGAAGGCTTTCTGGTTGATGTACTTTTCAAAGATGTAGCCGAGCACGTCCGGGTTGATTTCGTTGTCTTCGCCGCCCGGCGTATCGTTCAGGTTCCAGGAATAACGCTCGAAAAGCTCGAGCAGGTTTTCAAAAGCCTTGTCAGGGATTTGTATGTTCTGCCACCGGGTTTCGATTGGATGAGGCAGAAAAAGACCGCCGTTGAGGTATTTAATTTTTCCGAGCAAATTGCGCGCCTTCTGACTGCGCTTATCCTCTGGTTTAGCAAAACCTTCGAAGAAAAGCGAATTGAGAAAGTCCCGATAATAGAGGTCTGAACTACGACTGCGGCTTTCATTCAGTTTGCTCTGCAGATAGAAAGTATCGCCGTCATTGATGAAACCCTTGCGCTGTAGAAAATAAACAAACATCAGACGATTGAGGACAATTGAGGCATACCAGCGGCGGTCTCGTTCATCGTCTATGCCCTCAATCAATTCCAGAAAAGCGAGGTGTTCCTGCTCAAATTCGTTGTAGAACTTTTGAGTGATACGCTCCACGTCCAGCGCTTTTCTGAGATGGTTGGCTACCTCGAAGACCGGCAAGTTGCCCTGTTCATCAAGTTCGCTTATGTCAACCACCATAGCGCTGAGTTTGCTGAAGAATAGGTCGCCGGGTTGCCCTTTGAAATAGTAATGGTCGCGCGGATAGCTCTTGGCGCCCTCGCGCTTGGCATAGTACCACAGGCTTTGCGTGCGTTTTTGGCCAAGAAAGATTAGCAGGTTCTCGTGGTGCAGCCGGGAGATATCTTGGTGAATGGCCGCACGGGTTTTAGCATTGGGTATATGGTCATCCGACGATGAGACTTCAAATACGACCACGCCTGAGAGTTGCGCTATCTGCCGCCGTTCGAGTCGAGTGCCATCAAAATCCCACGCAACAGGCTGGCGGTTAGTTGGTTGCGACCAGCCGAGTTCTTCAATAAAAAGTGTTTTGAAGTCAAACTGTTGGAGTAGGTCACGAGTTCTTGAGATGTTGAGTTTTGTCATTTATTTACCTTCCTCCTTCTCTATTTAGACTTCCGAAGTCTTTAAGACTTCGGAAGTCTGGAATCCCATTGAGCAAATAACGTTCAGACTTCCGAAGTTTCAGAAACTTCGGAAGTCTGGATCAACCCCATTGAGCAAATAATTCTCGGTTCTTGCTCCTGTTCATCCTCGTGGATAAGGCAGAGGCGGTCTTCATCGCGCAAAGCGATGACGAGATGGACAAGGGTTTCGTCCGAGATGCCACTGCGCAGTTGGCGGTTGAGTGTGTCAATTGCCGACTGGCGTAGTGGGTAGCGGTAGATTTCGTCAATGGTTTTGAGCAGTTCCTGCGACTCAAACAGCGTACCTTTGACCTCTTCGGCATAACGTTTGAGCCGCTCGTAGGTTCTGAAGCGAGCGCCGGATGGTCGCCCTAACTGACCTCCGATTGACTTTTCCTCTTCGACAATGAGTTCGACGCCCTTTTGCACCAGTTCGTGATGTTTTTCAAGGCGCGGAAGCGCGGGCGTGTCGGGTTGGCACTCCGCCACCTGGAGGATGGCGAACTGCGACTCGGTGACACTTTTTCCGTTTTTGTCAATCCACGCCAGCGCGTCATTACCTTCGGCAGTGCGCAGATAAACCAACACGTATTCACCCTCATATTCTATTCCTTTGAGGTTTAGGAACGCAGGGGTGTGAATCAGCGCCCGCGTGGAATAGACGACGGGTGGTAGTTCGGGGATAATCTTTTGCAGACTCAGGTCAGCGGTAATGGCGTTTTTCCAGATTTGGTAAGCGTAAGAAGCCAGGTCTACTTCCGTGTCGGCGTCGCCGTCGAGGATACCTGCTTTTTCGTTGTAAAGGTCAAGCACTGTCTGGTCGTTGCGGTCATCTTCAAAAAAGGCTTCATCCGTCCCGACAACTTCCGCATTTTCCTGCAATCGCTGACGCACCCGCGCGCGGAGACGGATGATGCGTTCCACACCATCGGCAGGCAGAAATGAGTAGCACAGGATGTTCTCTGCTTGCTGTCCGATACGGTCTACACGTCCCACACGCTGAATGAGGCGGATAATCGCCCAAGGCAGGTCATAATTGACGACGATGAAGCAGTCTTGTAAGTTTTGCCCTTCGCTGAGAACATCGGTAGCGACAAGGACACGGAGTTCCTCTTCGGACTTGATTTGGTCGCGTTTGTTGTTGCTCACTGGGCTGAAGCGCCAGGCGAGAGCGGTTGGGTCAGGCGAGCCGCCCGTCACACCGGCGAGTTTGAAAACACCCCGCGCCTTGAGTTGAGCTTCAAGATAGCGCACGGTGTCGGCGAACTGAGTGAAGACAAGGATTTTCTCTTTTGAGTGCTTCTTCGTCAGCAGGTTGAGGAGGGCGTCAAGTTTGGCGTCCTTGCTGGTGTCCCACTCCCCGCATCTGTGCAAGACTTCCAGCAGAGTGTTGGCGTCACTGCGCAAGTCTTTGGCAAGCGTTTTGACGAACAGAGCAGGGCGTAGCCATTTGAAACGGTGTTTGTGTTGGGTGGCATAATCGGCATAGACATCAGCGGCACGGTTCTTGAAATCGTCTTCAGTGCGTAGCGCAATTGTCTCTGTTGCGCGCTCGTTGTCATTGTCGTCGTCAAATATATCTGCTGTAGCGCTGACCGCGTCAGCGTCCTCGTCGTAGACGCGGGAATCGAGCATCCCTGCGTCTTGTGTGCCGATGGGGAGCGGCTGCCCCTGTTCGATGGCATGGAGAAATATGTAGTTGCGCAAGATATGTCGCTCAATGGATTGAAGGAACGCCTGCCCGCCGCTTTCCAGCCGCTTAAACAAGTTGGTGCGGCAGAATCCCATCAGTCGCTTGCCTGCGCGGGAGAGATTGTCGAGAAAGCGCTTTTCTTCCATTGTTGCGTGGCGCAAGATAGCATTTTGCGCCGCCACGT
>JACKQG010008210.1_pt1 | contig 10253 bp, 6 predicted proteins | sample 8237621 | NCBI WGS metagenome assembly JACKQG01 (sample SAMN15677084, study PRJNA649215) | marine metagenome | biome: marine; feature: Black Sea; material: saline water; isolation source: suspended particulate matter (SPM) from the Black Sea western gyre | collected 2013-06-09/2013-06-10 | depth...
TGAAATGTTTAACTAATTTTTAATTTTTTAACGAGATGATATTTTTCTATTAAAACCTCCAAGAAGAAGAGGATATTCCATTTTTTACTCTACCTGAACCGATGTAGGTAGTTATTCCACCATCTGAAATATCGAAAGCGTGGATATTTGTTGCCTCTTCAAAGGCATCGTTGCGCCAATACCACCACCAATCATTGGCTGGCTCTGCAAGAATTAGCATATCTTCGCTTGCATAGACTTCAACCCATGAGGATGAAACATGGTCTAATTCATATTCAACCATGTCGCCAAACAATTCAATGGTCATAATAGTTGTAAATCCGCGTCCTACTGAATCTGCTGCTGCAGAAAATTCTTCGCAAGTTGCACTGACTGTTGATTGTTCAACAACTGTTCCATCAGCCATTCGCTCATGCATTCTTGGAGAGAAATCTGCTAATGTTAGACCTGCAATAACTTCTAGATTGTAGGCAATTGCTTCATCAACACTCGTATTCCAAATATCTTGGCGGCTAGGATCATCGTAATCAATCTCCCAGTAAGTATCTGGAAGAGTTGGGTAAGTGCGCAATCCTTGCAATTGTGCGTATGAATGTGTCACTGCACGCAAGGTTCCATCAACTAATCTTGCAGTTTGATATGAACCATCAAGGTATAGTTCGCGGTCAATTTGTGGGTCTGAACGGTTGGTGATATTCATCACTGTAAATTTCACCTTGTTGCTGTATCGATAGTATGAGTACATGCTGTCACCCTCAGCAGTATCTGCCATCATAGCAACACGGACAGGATCATCAGAAGGTAGATTCCAGTAGGAAACATAAGAGATAATCACTAGTTGATTTCCATTTACGAGCATCTGCATTGGAGAACCCTCCAATGTCATATTTGATTCAAGAGTCACGTTTCCGAACTCTGGTACGCCCAAAATTACCAACTGGCCGTTGTTAATCATGTAGATATGGTATCCATCAGTCTTGAGGAAGTCTGCTTCATCAACACCCTCTTCCTGATTATTTGTCTCTGAATATTCGCCTTCTCTGTCTCCTGCACCCGATGTACTAGGAGGTGTTGAACTATCAGTGCCTGTAGATGCTTCATTACTACCATCCATTTCAGCTACTGCTCCATCCATCATCATGTCATCTTCCATAAAGCCGCCACGGAATCCCCAAGAATTCCAATGCCAGTATGATGCTTGATCAAGTCCAACCATCATCTCTTCAGCAAGTGAATTGCGCAAATCCTCTTCAAGTTCTGCACAACCATCATATTGATTCAAAACGGGAGAAGAACGGACACGAGCACCGAGTAATAACTCTGGAGATATCCACTCCATATTTTCTCTATCCTCATCATTAATGGGATTTTCAATTGTTCCCAAACAGCCAGCCAAAAGCATTGAAGCGAGCACAATCATTACCATAACAGGTGTTCTTGCCATGGTTACCCCACGGTAGCCCCTACATTAAGGAACTTGGTTCGTTGATTTTACCTCTTGAAAAGAATATTTCTCCAACTAGGCAATATGGATGGGAAAAAATTGAATTCAATTCCAATCATTTTATTGAATCATCCCAATAAGAATCCTCAACTGATGAAGATGACTTATGAGCGAGAAGTTTCCCTTTTTTCAGTATTCTATCACGGTTTTTCTTGCCATTAGAATACATTAGAGTTGACAAAAAAAGCACACCGCCACTTGTGAAAACTATGCCAAAAGTATTGGTACCAAATGGTAAATCTTCAATTTCTTCAACATTGGTGCCACTCCCCTCATTTTCCTTATTATCAATTATGTCAATTTCTACACTAAAATTGATGATATCCCCGCGTCCATCTTGAATTTCTATTGTCACATTATGCATTCCTGCTTCAAAGAACTCGTGCACAAAAGACTGGTTTGCTGATGTTGTGCCATTACCAAATTGCCATTCGTAAGAGTAAGGTGCCATCCCACCCCACACTTCAATTGCGAAATGAACTGCACCTACTGCATCATCTGTAGAAGGTTCAAGTTGGCTTGAATGGGAAATATACCCTGAAAGTGATAGATTGACCGTGATCATCACTTCTTGACAACTTTCTGGACCACTAGTGAATTGTACACAATATGTCACATTAGTTGTCCCACCAGCAGGTACGCTGGTGTATGTATGCTCAACCTCAGCACCATTGACAATTATTCCATCAAAGCCCCATGATATTGTAGCACCACCATAGTAATCCCATCCTTCACTCAAAGTTGCATCAGCAGAAAATGTAGCTGGGGTATCTACAGAAACTTGACTCGGTATTTGAAATGTGAAATTACACATGAGGCAATCAGGAGGCGTCGGCTCAGGATATTCACAACTGCCGTCGTCTGCAGTTGCATTTGGATTGAAATTAGTGGCTGCCCAATCCATGCAACCAGGAATTATTACAGGTTCTGCTGGAGTATCAGTAATTTCTTGTACGATGGTATAATTAATTTCAAAAATTGTATTATTACTCTGCCATTCTTCTGCATTGATACTGATTTGTACTGAAACAGAACCATTTGGTATAATCATACTTGAGTTCCAACCTTTTGGTCTCAAAGTAAAGTTCGTTGTAGATCCATTGCCTTCGATTGATGATTCTTCTGCATTGATACGAAACTCCATCCCTGTATCATGTTGAGGGGCTAGAATGTTATGTTGGGTTTCGATTCTTACAGCATTATTATTCTGAGCACTACAATTTAGGACAAAGTCGCTATCATCTGCTTGCAATCGAGTTTCATTTTGAGTTATTTCCCAATCCTCATCACATGTAACTACAACATTCACCAAAGTAGGATCAGGTTCTATCTTAGGGGCTTCCCCCACTATAAAAGAAAAATCATCTGTATCAATTAGATGAAATTCATCTTCACCAGACTTTTTTTCTGACAATTCAGCAAAGAGAGAATAATTGGTGTCATTAAACCATTCCGAAGAAAAATCAGATAGTGAAAGTGTGATATCAAGATTAGTGTAGATTGCAGAGGCTATTTTGTTAATAGCGCCATAGGTTTCATATTCTTCATAAAGAGATATTTTGATTTGGTACGAGTCGCTTCCATTGGTATCGTAGGCATTGAATTCAAAACGCACTGATTGTTGAAATGTAGCGTTATCTACAACATCATAGTATTCCTGTTGTGGCGTTACTACAATCTCAACATAAGGGTCTGAATCTGCAGAGACTGTCATCCAAGGCATTAGCAGTAATATGAAACAAACCACTAACAATTTGCTCGCCGAAATTCTAGGCATCTCAGAATTCCAAGCCATACTAACATGCCAAAGGGGGGGCCTTGTAACATATGCTACTTTTCCTTTCATGATAACGACGATTCACGAACTGCAGAGAGTTGTCCACGGCCAATTACAGAAATTTGCCAAGTCGCTTTACGGCCCTTTCCTTTCTTATTGATTAATTCACGTTCTTGTAATTGCTTCAAGTGATAAGCCATCAATTGTTTTGATGCTTCCAATTTTGTTCTAATTTCTACTGTTGAAATCCCCAAATCACCAGCACTGGAAAGAACCTCCAAAATTGCTCTTTGCATGACTGTAACAGGACTCTCTAGCTCATGTAATTTCTTTGGATTTATACCTGAAACAGCATATCTTCTACGTCTACCATCTTGCCAAGAAACCAATTCCCCAGCCTTTTCTAATTGATGCAAATGGTGGGCAGTAACGCCATTTGCTAGTGAAAGAGCGTCGCGTAGTGCAGAGAAATGAATCCCAGGGTGAGCCTCGACATAACCTTCAATTCGCCCGCGTGTCTGAACATCCCTTTCTTTACCGTGAAGTTTCGCTAAAAGTGGTCCTGCTAAAGCCAAAACAAGACCTGTCTTGACACCCTCACTAACGAGTACACCTACTCCAAGTGAGCCGACCAGTCCAACGGTTACAAGGGCTAGAAGTAATGCCGCCATTACTGCAGTAAAGCCAACTGTTGCCACCCCATCTGCTTCGTCTCCTGCAACCGGATCATCGTTTCTAGAATCCGCTGACTCAGGGGCTGCACCGCTGCTATCATCCTCATCGCCACTATCATCTGCCGCCGTCATTTCTGCTGCAAAATTTTCTTCTTCATTGAGTGGTTGGTCCTCTTCAGGCGTGAAATAATCGATGAGGATTGCGCTATTGTAAGCCGTTATGACAACGCCTAACACTGCTACAAGCGCTAACAACCGGTAGCCAACAACTCGGTTCATGTTGTCTACTGAGAACAGGATTGCACCCATAACCGAGTTGGTTCAATGATTTTACTAATCATCAAGGATTTCTGAGTTTAATCTGTAAGAAAGTATTGACTGTGACCCGTTTTCGTCTTCATTCAATGATGGCTTTTTTGCATTTTCTTTCTTCTCAAATACATTTGATGTCTTGCCCTGTACATTAACTAATATTAGAACTAAAATTATCAATACTAATAACACTGCATAAGCGATTACATTGGCAATACTTGTTGATTCTGATGAGTCGTTATTGTTGGGACCGTCGCTTGTAACCTCTTTATTTTCCAAACTGCATTCCATTTCATCAAGCACTTGCTCGGAAAAGAATACATCACATTGAATTCTCTCAATCTCAGTATTCCTAAGGATGATATCGGCTAAAGTTGTACTATCAATTTGGTCTTGAATATCAGTCAACTCCGAAAATTCCGAGCCATAATAGAGTCTGTCACCATCCCTCAATCTTGTGAATTGCTCCTTAATGATGACATGCATCGTTTCTCCAAGGGCTGAATTTTCAATGTGGTCTTCTGCCAACATGCCGATAAACGCGTCAACACTGTCAACATCTGGATATGTGCTGTTTAATGCTTCAATTGTGGTATTATCGCTTGTGAAATCACTCCAATTCGTATATCTTGCTAATCCAAAAGCCTCGCGAACAGTGTTGAAATCTGGAATCCCATGGTCTCGACCTCGTTGAATATCAATAGCACACAAATCCATTCCGCCTGCTCCTGGTGGACCAAACATCTGGTTACGTAAATCATCAACGTACATCAAATCATTTTCTGGTTGTACATTGTAAGCAAGGCCACGTAAAATTGGAGCGATTCCACCTCCTTCAGTGATTGGGCTGACATCAAAGAATCCCTCTCTAAGAGTAAGATGGCCTTGTGGTGAAGACATTCTTGTTTCATTCAGCCTGAACATCGTACTTCCTATTTGGCTATGGCCCATACGGAAAGCAACTGTCGCAAACTCATTGGAAATTGACGGGTCAATTGTTGAATTATAACCTTCGTAATCGTCTAATTCAATACCTAGAGATGGCAAGAATTCATTGTAAGTAATTGACTCAATCAATCCGATATTGATGTGCCTTGCATATTGGTAAATCTGCTCATCGGACCAATCAGGATTTCTTTCCAAAATTTCACCAGCCAAACGGTTGTGTTCCCTAACAAACAGGATGTGCATAGAAAGTAATGCCACATGCTCATTCGCCCTACCGTCACCTGCAACAAATGAATTTGTAAAATTGAAACCGGCAAATGACATACCCGGAGTAGTAGGGTCTTCTGCATAGTTTGCTTGGGGAAGTAAGTCACCTTCCTCAAAGTCACTAACCTTCATTCTTCCACCGCGATTTTCACGTAACCAATCTGCTCTTGCTACATCACTGCCGTAAACCACCGAACCATCTATCCAAGTTGTAATTGTGTTAGGGGGTTCTCTTTGATTTAGAGGGTCTCCATCCCCAGTACCATTAGCCACTAATGAACGGAAAAATCTCATTTGTAATCCACCAGGGAATCCCATCCATTCATCATTTTCGGAGATTGGGATATATGCAGTATCTGGTTGATCTTGGTCGGGTGTCCTGCCATCTTGAGTTGTTGTATGGTCAATATCATGAGTGATGAACTGTCCCCATAACCAGTTGTAATCAGACAATCCTTGTGAATCAGGATGCGACTGATCTTCATGACAAAGTGAGTTACTAATTTCACGCGGGTTAGGAACATCTGGGCGGTCCCAAAAGGTGAGATTTTCACCATCGGTCGTTGGATACCTCTCTGAAAACCGAGAAAGTTCGGACCCTGCCACACCATATTCAGGGTGGTCAATATTTACTCCAGAACCATCATACCCATACTGGGTTTCAGAATTCATTGCAGATTCATCAGCTGAGTCGTAGGTTGTAGCACCATCCTCCTTCTCAATAGTTGAAGCCGAAACTGTTGCTAATCCTAAAAGCATGAAAAGTGCTACAGTCGATAAAGCAAATCTTTTACGATTTGACAGTGAGTTGTTTGATTCAAAATTTCTTGACATCATTCTTCCTCCTCGGTTTCTTTTTCTTCTGGATTTTTTGATTCTTTTCCTGATAATACTACTACCGCTATCAAAATTAATGCTATTACTGCGCCCACATAGGTGCTTATTTTGGTTGAAATTTCTCCCTCATTATCCCCTGAAATTTGTGGAGCATCTGAATTCGCAAGGTGGCACTGAAAACTGCTCGCATCGCTCTCAGCAAAGAATACATCGCATTGAATTGATTCAATTTCTGTATTTCTGAGAATAATATCAGACAACCGCAGGGAATTGAACTCACTGGTTAACGAATTTAATTCTGCATCATTCTCATACCAGAATCGATCTCCATCACGCACCCTTTGGAACTGGTCCAAAACCAACATCTGTTGAGTTTCACCATAGATTGAAGATTCTAGTCTATCTTCTGCCATTACACCGATATATGCATCGATGCTATCAACATCTGGATACGCTGATGCTAGTTTTTGTTGTGAATCAACATCTGAACTGATATCACTCCAATTCGTGACTCTATCAAGCCCGAGACCTTCTCTCAATGAATTGTAATCTGTGAGCCCACGGTCACGGCCGCGTTGGATGTCCATTGCACAATCATCCATCCAGCCACCCCACATTGCCCCACTCATCAAATTACGAAGACTAGGGATTACTGGTAAATCCATTTCTCTTTGAGTATCGTATGCAGCACCACGAATTGTAGTATCTATTCCACCAACCTCAATTAACGAGGATGATATCCAAAAGCCATCCCTCAAATCCAAATGGCCGCCTGCAGTTTCGTTGAGTCCTTCATCAAATTGTAGCCAACCGTCAGCCATTTGGCTTCCTGTAGCAAATGCTGCTAACAAGATATATTCATTACTTAATTGTGGATTAATAGTTGAATTATAACCGGAATAATCATCCAAATTAATTCCAATAGACGGGAGATATTCATTGTATGTAATCGCTTGAATTTCAGCTTGAACTATTTTCTTAGCGCGCTGAAATATCTGTTCATCATTCCAATCGGAATTGCGCTCGCTCAAACCATCTGCTATCCGGTTGTGTTCTCTGATGAACAAGACTTGAAGTGAAGTGAGCCCAATGTGCTCTAGGTTTCTTGAATCACCGGTAAAAAATTGGAGATTGGGGTCATCCCCTGACACACTCTCTACATATTCTGTTATGCGACCAGGCACCATGTCCCAACCATCAACATCGGTTACTTTTAGACGGCCTCCTTCGCCACTGCGAAGATAATCTTGAAACTCTATACTAAAGGAATAAATTGAACCACCATCAATCCAACTACTTGCCTCATTCGGATATTCTCTAGGATTCTCTTCACCATTTCCTGTACTAGAAATGAATTCAGTTCGTAAATATTTGATTCGTGAATCTTCTACACCACCTGGATTCATGATTTCATCATCAATTGGTATTGGAATATGTGCCTCTTCCAATCCACCTTCATGAGAAGAGTCTTGATGAGTTGTGAGTTGCATATCGTTGTTAATGAATTCAGACCAAAGTACATTCATGTTTGAAAGACCAAGCGGACTTGGTGTAGCGATTGTTTCTACACAAACTTGATTAGAAATAATTCGTGGATTTTCATATTCTGGGTGCGCCATTTCAGAGATATTGTCATTGAAAGATGATGAAGTTAATCGATTGATTTGGCTGTTAACTGCACCCCAATAGGTGTTAGCAATATTATTGCCACTGCCATCATTATTTCGTGTTACTTGGGGTGCTATTTCATCATGAGATTCGAATACACTTGACTCTTCTTTAGCAACTGGTGTTGCTGCTGTAGGAAGAGATAACGAGACCGATAAAAGCAAGAGTGTCATTATCTGTGCGAAGAGGCGAGTTGCAGTGAAGCCTTGAGCACGCTTTTGCAACCTAATGGGGATAGACATATCTCAACCACTTTTTTCGACTACAACTTCCGGTTAGAACTTTGTTCTATGCAATTAAATTAATTTTATCCGAAATGATTGAATTAATCGTGTGGGTATATTTCATAGGTGAAATCAGTGTGGTTAATGTTACCGAAGTGACTCCGGGGGGTATCCATTATGGGAATAAATCCAATTAAACGCCCCAAAAAAACTGCAATAATTATGGCGATTCTGACGATTACAACTCTTCTTTCAGCACTACCATCTCCTGCACTTGCACATTCACAAGGTGTACCAACGGAAACGATGGTAACCTTCACTGATGTTTCCGAAGCAAGTGGCATCAATATTATTGACACTGGACCACTAACAAATTGGGTTAGTTATGGTCCAGGAATTTCGGTTGATGATTGTGACCAAGATGGAGACATGGATGTCATGGTTACAGCAAGATTCGACCATCTATCTTACGAAAATTTAGAATTTGAATCTGGTTCAATTCAATTTATGTTGAACAACGGAGATGGAACCTTCACAGATTGGACCAGTGAATCTGGAATGAATTTACAAAATACAACTGTAATTGGATCTTCTTGGGCAGATTACGATAATGATGGTGACAAAGATGTTTATCTCAGCGCTTTTGGCGAATCAGATGTTGATAATTTAGATTCTGGGGAGAGGAATATTCTATTCAAAAATAATGGGAATTGTCAATTTACTGATGTAACTGTGGATACTGGCGTTGGCCAAGGTGCTCTCGCCAATGCCATTGTGGTCAATGGAAATGTCACAGAAGTTGTAATGCAAAATGTAGGCTCTGATTATGCGACATCTGGCGGACTTGCTCCAGCAATTTATTTCCGTGATGCATACGGGAATGGCGCAATGGCTGAGGCTATCGTCACAGCTGATGGTGAAATTTCATCTGTTAGCATTACCAATGGAGGCGAAGGTTACGACGATGAAAATCCTCCTGAAGTGATATTTGTCAGTGGTGTGGCGAATTATGGCCATAGCACAACTGCAATTTGGGCAGACTACGACCATGATGGCGATGTTGATCTCTACTCAATGAATCTCGGTATTGTAGATGAGGAATTATACTGGGCGCGTACAGAAACCAACTTTCTCTATCGTAATGATGGGGATGTTGACGGGGACGGAGAAATAGAATTCAGTGATGTCACGAAATTCGCTGGTGTTAGCGGCCAAGGTGAAGTCTCAGATTCGCCGAATCAATTCTTCCTTTCAGGACTATACAGAATGGACCAAGCCAGCCCTTCAAACCCCTCAACGATGGCACAAATCGCTACAGCAGATTATCGAGGAACTGGACTATCCTTTGCTGGAGTCTGGTTTGATTACGATAATGATGGTTGGGAAGACCTCTATGTTGCATCTGACTTCGGTATGTCACCAATCTATCACAATAATCGCGACGGTACTTTCACTGTGATGACAAAAGAGTTGAATATGGACTTACCAGGTACTGGCATGGGAGCACACGCTGGAGATTGGGATGGAGATGGAGACCTTGACCTGTGCCACTCAAACTTTGGGCCAAACTACCTTTGGGAAAACGATGGCGGGAATTCATTCAGTGAGAGAAGCCGTGACTTGGGATTCCGTGATGCGGGGTCAGCTGGCTCATTCGTTGCAGTGAATTGGGCTTGCCAATTCTTTGACTACGACCTTGATGGAGATTTGGACATCTTCTTTGGTGTTGGAAGAATCAACCGTTTTACTGCCTACAACAATAACACATTATATCGCAATGATGGTGATATTGATGGTGATGGTTTTGTCAATTTTGTGGATATTAGTGGTGAAATCGGCTTAAGGACTGGAACTAATGGTAACAAAACAATGGGTGTTTCAATCTTTGATTACGATGGTGATGGCGATTTAGATATCATGCTTGGGCACTCGGACCGAGCACCTCAATTATTCTCAAACAATGCTGTTGAGGAAACAGGACGCCATTCTTCCAGCTTCGGCATTCTTTGGGATTGAGGTCAGGACTCTCCACGATGGTCTGG
>JACKQG010008211.1_pt1 | contig 10252 bp, 9 predicted proteins | sample 8237621 | NCBI WGS metagenome assembly JACKQG01 (sample SAMN15677084, study PRJNA649215) | marine metagenome | biome: marine; feature: Black Sea; material: saline water; isolation source: suspended particulate matter (SPM) from the Black Sea western gyre | collected 2013-06-09/2013-06-10 | depth...
CTGGGTTAGAAATTCTTTTGCACAAAAAACGAAGATTTGACTTGTAATACTATAGACAACTTAATAATAAACTCTATTCAAATGTTGAGTTAAACTTTTTATTTGAATAGAAAACAATTAAAAATAAAACAAAAGGAGTTTTACCATGATGAAAAAAATTACATTAACGATTGGATTACTTTTAATCCTGGTCGTTGGACTTTTTGCACAAACAGATGACCCATTGAATGATTACATATTTAATCTGCCAATGGAAGAATTAAACGAACACGAACTGCACAGTTTAAAACAGATGCGTGAAGAAGAAAAACTGGCACGTGATGTTTACCTGGCGCTTTATGACAAATGGAATATGAATATTTTCAATAACATTGCCAAAAGCGAACAAGCCCATACTGATATGGTCGCGCTGATAATAGAAAAGTACAGTTTGGATGATCCCTTCATTGATGAGTTAGGCGTTTTTGCTGACAGCACCCTACAGGAACTCTATTTTACATTAGTGGAAATTGGCAATGAATCTTTGGCACAAGCAGTGTTCATCGGCTGTACCATTGAAGACCTGGACATTTACGACCTAAAAGAATTTTTAGTGGATACAGATAACCAGGATATCCGAATGGTATATCAAAATTTATTGAAAGGCTCAAGAAATCATGCACGTTCCTTTAATGGACAATACGCAGTGCAAGGCGAAACTTATGTGACGCAGTTTATAACAGCCGCTGAATGGGAACAAATCATAAGTTCCCCCAGCGAACAAGGTGCGGTCGATGTTGATGGTAATCCGATTACTTTAACTTCAGTTGAAAATGCTGGAGGCATAGTCGAATTGCCGACAAAATTTATCGCAGCACAAAATTATCCCAATCCATTCAATCCGCAAACAACGATTCGGTTTGATCTGCCCTATGCAGCTAATGTTTCTGTGAAAATTTATGATGTGCGCGGCAAAATGGTGAAAACTTTAGCAAGTAATCAAGGCTTGTCAGCGGGTTCTCATTCTGTGATTTGGAACGGTACTGATGAGAGTGAAAATTTAGTAAGTTCAGGTGTATATCTGTATCGAATTGAAAATGGAGTTGAAAGTATAACAAATCAAATGATGTTAATCAAATAAGGAGACGTAAAATGTTTAAAAAAACTATTTTAATCACGTTAGCTATTTTGACAATATTGAGCTCTATGCTACAGGCACAAGGATTTGGCAGGGGAAGAGGTGCAAACAACAGAACAGATTTTTGTTCTTCATGCATTCAGATGCCAAAACAAGATGTAAGTGAACATGAAAAAGCCGCTTTAATTTATATGCGGGAAGAAGAAAAATTGGCCCGAGATGTTTACCTGACTTTGTTTGAAAAATGGAATTTTGTCATTTTCCAAAACATTGCCAACAGTGAAGATCGTCACACGAATGCGGTGAAGCAACTGCTCGATAAATATGAAATTGAAGATCCAGTGCAAAATGATGAAGTCGGTGTTTTCACAAATGTTGAGTTAAAACAATTGTATGATAACCTTATAGCAAAAGGTGAAACATCTTTATTAGACGCGTTTATTGTTGGTGCGACTATAGAAGATGTGGACATTTTTGACTTAAATGAGCGCATCGAGGTAACAGATAATGACGACATTAAATGTGTGTTCAATAATCTGAAACAAGGATCAGAAAAGCACATGCGGAGTTTTGTTCGCCAGATAGAGAGAAATGGTGGCACCTATGAAGCCCAGTATATTTCACAGGAAGAACTTGATGAAATTTTAAGTGTAGAATCTGGTGGAAGACGAGGTCAGGGAAACAGGAGAAGATGGTAAATAAGTCTTTTCAGTTCAGGCTTTGATGAATTAGAAAATTAATTTGGGTTGAAGTATTTAAATTAACAAAACGGAGTTTTGGAGTGGTGGAGATAGAGAATTATACGGAAATTGTCCAATTGCATCACTCCAATCACTCCATTTTTCTATTGAATCAAATCGAGAAATAAAAATGGTTTTGTAGAGAAGGTCACTTATTAAAAAAAATGTAAAATATTAAAAAAGACTTGACAATAGAATTTTTTTTCACTAACTTGGTTAGTGAATATTAACTAACCAAAATGGAACAAAAACGATGACTACTTTTACTGAAAGACAAAAAGAGATAATAAATGTATCAATCAAACTGATCGCTGAAAAGGGAATTCAGCAGTTAACAATAAAAAATATATCCAAAAGCCTGGGAATTTCCGAACCAGCGATTTATCGCCATTTTGAAAACAAGCTGGATATTTTGCTGGCAATTTTATCGAATTTTAAGAATAGTTCCAAAGCCGCTATCAAACGGATTCATTCAGTTGACAGGTCAGCTATTGAGCAAATTGAAATGATGTTTTTGACACATTTTAAACGATTTGCTGAAAAACCAGCTTTGGCGGCTGTGCTTTTTTCGGAAGAAATATTTCAGAACGATAAAAGATTATCGGCGCAAGTTTCAACAATTATGAAATTAAGTCAGCAAGCCATGTCGACTCTCATAAAAAAAGGTCAGGGTAACAATGAAATTCGAAAGGACATTCCTGAAGAACAGCTTTCATTGATCATTATGGGAGCGTTGCGGTTGATCGTAAAGAAATGGAAATTATCTAATTTTTCGTTTGACCTGGAAAAAGAGGGAGGAAAATTGTGGAAGTCGATTATAAAATTAATAGAATCCGCCAAAAAAAAGCGGCCGTTCCGCACTGATTTAATGGATCGAACGGATTTACACTCATTCATACAATACGAAATAAAAAATCCGTGATGATCAGTGTCATCCGTGTTCAATGGTGTTGGGTAGAATTTAATTTTTTTTAAACATAAATGTTAGTTAGCATTAACTATAGCAATCATTAACTCTAATTTGAAAGGTTTTACAAATGGAAAATTTATTAAACAAATTATTAAAATATCCCTGGTTAGTTCTGGTGGTTTTTGTGATCTTAACAGTGGGATTTTTTAAAGTTATGAGCAGCAACTCCCGAATGGAAACCGATCTGGATGAATATATGCCCCAGAATCACCCTGCTTTTGTGTACAGCAACCAGGCAGAAGAATGGTTCAGCATTAAAGATGGGATTATTATCGCCATTGAAAATCAGGATGGGATTTACAACTCGGGAACAATTCAAAAGGTAAAAGACCTGACTAAAGCGCTGCAAAAGATGAAACAAATAAACAAGGATGATGTAACGTCTCTTTACACGGCTGATAACATCATCGGTACTGAAGATGGTTTGGATGTGAAAGCGTTTTTTAAACGGACACCTAAAACTGCTGAAAAACTTGAACAACTCCGTACCAATGTCCGCAATAACGAAATGATTTTCGGGCGGCTGGTATCAAGTGATGAAAAAGTAACTGTAATTATTGCTGAAATAGAAGATGATGTTTTTTCCCAGGAGTTTTATCAGCAGATTTTGGAACTGGGAAACTCTTTTCAAGGTCCTGAAATAATCCACGTGGCTGGTCGTCCAATCGTGGAAGGAACCATGGCGCTGTTGGGACCCGCTGATATGAAACGCATGGTGCCCATTGTAATTTTGGTCATCATTCTGGTTCTGCTGGTGGTTTTGCGAAGTTTCAAAAGTACATTTTTCACGCTGTTGGTTGTTTTGTTCAGCACGGTTTGGGCGTTCGGTTTGATGGCGGTTTTAGGGATTCCTATTTATGCGGTTTCAACCATGATCCCGGTCATGCTCATCGCCATTGGTGTGGCGGACGGAATACATCTCTACAGCCATCTTCATCTGTTTTTGATTAAGAATCCTGACGCTACTAAAAAAGAAGCAACAATGGACATGATTCAGGGAATGTGGAAACCAGTGGCAATGACTTCGGTTACCACCGCGGTGGGTTTTATTTCTCTGCTGACGTCGCAGGTTTATCCCATTAAATATTTCGGATTGTTCACTGCTTTTGGTGTGATGATGGCAATGGTGTTTTCGCTGGCGCTTATTCCCGCGGGTTTGATGGTCTTTGGCTTGCCCAAATGGAAAAAACAAGAGAAAAATACTGATAAAAACAAATCCAATTTTGCATCAACTTTTTCAGCGAAAATTGTAAAATATAAATACGCTACTATTATTATAACCGCAGTTGTCATCGTTCTTTCGATTACAGGAATTGGAAAAGTGTGGATCAATTCCAGCTTTCTGGAAAAGTTTGAAAAAGACAGCGATATTGTGCTCACTGATAAATTCATCAATGAAAATTTTGGCGGCACTTCTACTTTGAACGTAATTCTGGATTCAGAAGAGAAAGGTGCTTTCAAAAATCCAGACATCCTTGAAGCAATCGACAGAATGCAGCAAGTTGTTGACGGCACACTGCAAGTAGTGGGTAATTCATTTGCTTTGACCGATTATCTGAAACGCATGAACAAAGTGATGCACGCTGATAGTCAAAAGTATAACGTCATCCCTGAATCCAAAGAACTGGTCGCCCAATATCTGTTGCTTTACGAAATGTCCGGGGATCCAGAAAATTTGTGGAAGGTAGTGGATTATGATTATAAAAAAGCCAATTTGACCTTTCAATTAAAAAGCGATAATTCAAAGGCGATCAACAGCGCCATTGCGGTAATTGAAAAGCATATTCCTGAACTTGAAAAATTAAATATTGAACTCAAATATGCGGGATCTGGTTACAAAGGCTTGGTATTTACCGATCTGATTTTAAAGGGACAAATTTCCAGTTTACTTTTATCGCTGATAATTGTGATTATTCTTCTTTCAATAATGTTCAAGAAATTTATTGCAGGGTTAATTGGTTCGGTTCCAATTATAATCACGGCAATCATCAGTTTCGGTGTGATGGGATTGTTGAATATTCCCTTAAGCACCACCACGGCGCTGCTCTCCAGCATTGCCATTGGTATCGGAATTGATTACGCGGTTCATTTCCTGGAGAGATATAAAATATACGCGACTGAAACTGGCGATAAAATTTTAACCAGCCAACACACAATGCAGCATTCTGGCAGGGCGATTGTTTTTAATGCTGTGGTGGTTATCGCAGGATTTTTGGTGCTGCTGTTTTCGGTATTCCCGCCAAACAGAGCGCTGGGTGCGTTGGTGTCTTTGAATATGTTTACCAGTTTTTTGGGGACGGTGACGATAATGTATTTGCTGTTGTTTGTGTCTAATATTTATTTCAATACACGCGGATTAAAAAACCACTCGGAAAGAAAATTATAATTGTTTACTTCCTGATTTTTTTAGCAGTGCGTATAAATGAACTTTTAATTGGGGAGAAATTTTTACTGTAAATAAGAAGGAAATCTAATCAAACTCAAGGTAAGCTAAAGAATTTTTATAATCGCTGACTAATGTAGTTCTGGTTAAAATGTCTTCGTAGCCAATAATAAAAGGAGCATTATCAGTGTCTAATAAAGTTGCCTTTATTTTTAAAGATGAATTCCCTTTTCTGCAAAAAATACTGGGAAGTGTTTTCTATTTGTTTTTTGTTTAGCGATTTTTCGTACATCCGAAATTATTTTGCCAGAGGCAACAACCTGTTTATCAACAATGGCTACCCATAAATTGGGATGTTCTTTTGAAATTTCAGTAAAATTTTCATTTGCCCATTTAGAGTCATCCCAGTATTCTTTGGGTGTATCAGGTATTGGGGGATAAATTTTGCTTTGCATAATTTAAACCTTTTATAAAATATTCTTAATTGTTTAATTAAACATAAGAAAAATTATCAAGATTGTCAATCAAAATATTAATTAAAAAATTATACTTCAGTTTCTGAATAATAGGCAATATAACTAATTATTTTGACAGGATTAACAAGATGAACTGGATAAATAAATTAATTTTTTTATCATGTAAATCCTGTTCATCCTGTCAAATTCTTTTAAATTTTAAGGAGATCTAAAAATGAAAGTAAAAAAACTTCAACTCGTTCTAATGGCAATGTTAATTGCTGTACCAACTTTAATTTTCTCGCAAGCAAAAATCACTGGCTTGCAAATTATCGAAAATGTCTATAACCGTGAAACGGGAAATGACTCACAGGGCGACCTGACTATGTCGCTGATTAATTCCCGCGGGGATCAGCGGGTGCGCAAAATCAAACAGTTCGTCAAAGATTTTGGTGACATGGAAAAAAGTATCATGTTTTTTGTTTCACCTGCTGATGTGCGTAATACGTCTTTTATGAACTGGAGCTACGATGACGCGGGCAAAGACGATGACCAATGGATCTATCTGCCTGCACTTAAAAAGGTGAAACGAATTTCCAGCGACAGCAAAAGCGACTATTTTATGGGTTCGGATTTTACTTATGATGATCTTGGCGACCGTCATCCCACCGAAGACAACCATAAATTGCTTCGTGAAGAAACGATTGATGGTGAGAATTGCTATGTGGTAGAAAGTATTCCCAAAGACGAAGACTACATGTATTCCCGAACCGTCGTCTGGATCATCAAAGACAAATCGATCGGGCTGAAAAAAGAGTTCTACGATGAAGACGAAGAACTGTTAAAAACTTTGACAAATAAAAAGTATGAAAAAATTAAAGGCTATTGGATAATACTGTCAAGTGAAATGTTTAATGTTCAGAAAGACCATACTACCAAAATGGAACTCGCCAATGTTAAATTAGATACAGGCATCCCCGCGAACAAGTTTACTGAACGAATGATGAAAAGAGGTTTAAAATGAGAAAGTTAAATTTTAAAATTTTTTGGGTTGTATTTGCCCTGTTTGTTTTTATAAATGGGGCGCAAGCCCAAACACTGAATTGGTCGGGTTACGCCCGAAATTATACTGGAATGTTGTTAACAGAAAACAATGAATATGCCATTTTGCAAAATACTTTCAATTTGAATATTGAGCAGAGCAAAGACAAAGTGGCTTATAAAGTGAATCCGTATATTTATCAGTATCCGAATCAGGAAATGGAAATCGGGTTGCGTGAAGCCTACATGGACATCTATTTTAACGCGGTAGATTTACGCATTGGAAAGCAGCAAATTATTTGGGGAAAAGCAGATGGCGTGTTTATTACCGACATTGTATCTCCCAAAGATTTGAGTGAATTCCTGCTGCGTGATTTTGATGAAATACGCATGGGAGTCACTTCTTTAAAGGCGAATTATTATCTTGGAGACAATACATTTGAATTTGTCTGGGCGCCAAATTTTGTTTCGACTCAAATGCCAGACGAAAGTTCAATTTGGTTCCCCCAGTTGGATTTTCCTACTGCCCCTGTTTTTGATTACTCCCAAAAAGAAGTTGGTGCAAAGTTAGAAAACAGCGAAGTGTTTGCCAAATTTTCAGCAATTACTTCAGCCATGGATTTTGAAATCATGGGCGGCTACGCATGGGACGATGATCCAACTATGCACATTGCTAAAAACTCGACTGGGCTTACAGTTACTCCCCGACATCATCGTTTGGGATTGGCTGGAGGCAGCTTCAGCTCCACACTTGGCGGATTTGTGTTGCGCGGTGAAGGCGCTTATTACAACGGTAAATATTTCAATTCCGAAGACCCAAAACTTACAGATGGCACGGTAAAGAAAAATTATATCCACTATTTAGTTGGCTTGGATTATACTTTGTGGGATATTCGGTTAAGCTCCCAGTTTATTCAACAGGCAATTTTGGATTATGAAAAACCTATAAAAAATGATGAATATGAAAACACAATGACCGTCCTTGCGAGTAAAGACTTCCTGCGGGAAACGCTGCGGTTGGAGCTCTTTTCATACATTGGATTGAATAATTCCGATGCCCTGATTCGTCCGAAAGTAATTTATGATTTAGCCGATGGATTTGAATTGCTGCTGGGCGCTAATATTTTTGTTGGTGATGCAGGCAGGTTCGGGCAGTATGATGGGAATGATATGGTTTATGCGAAGGTGAAGTATAGTTTTTAAACCCAGATAATGCAGTAGAAGAAAAGAGTGGCCACAAAGACACCAAGGCACCAAGAGACACAAAGGAAGAAAATAAGTTCTGTTTTAAATTTGATGTATAAAAAAATGAAAAAGATTTGCAAAACATGTAATCATAACTAATTATAATTTCTTACGTTGTGCCTTTGTGTCTTTGTGGCAATTGCATTATTTGGGTTAAAATGACCGATCACAAGGTGGCTTCTGATTATAAGAGATTTGAAAAAAATATTGATAGACAGAAATATTTGCTACCAAGCAAGATTATTAGCTAATAATTTTGCTTATAAGCAAAATTACCTTGCTTTTTAATATCCTATTTATTATCTTGTTAGTGTATTTTTAATAACAAAATATGTCAGGATACTACCTATGATCAGAAACAGATATTTAACGAAAAACATTCTTCAGGATCTGTCAGAAAAAATGATCTTCATCGGTGGTGCAAGGCAGGTTGGGAAAACCACATTGGCAAAAAAATTAGTTGCTCCAGATTTTAAGGAATTTGCCTATTATAACTGGGATGCCCGATCCGATCGTAAAAAAATTATGCGTTCGGAATTTCCTGGCTCCGCCGAACTTATCATTTTTGATGAAATTCATAAATATCCAAAATGGAAAAACCTGGTAAAGGGGGAATACGATATCCACAAAGATCGCTATAAATTTTTGATTACTGGCAGCGCCCGACTCAATATTTATCGCAAAGGCGGAGATTCATTACAGGGAAGATACCATTATTACACGCTGCATCCTTTTAGTCTGGCAGAAATTTTAAACATCAAAAATGATATAAAAATATTGCAGGAGCTTCCAGTTAGCACCGCCGACCATTTTAATGATTTTGAAATATTAGACCGTTTTGGTGGTTTCCCAGAGATGTTGTTGAAACAGAATGAGCGGTCGCTTCGCAGGTGGCATAATGAAAAAATGGATCGACTGTTTCGTGAGGATATTAGAGATATTGAAGCAGTTAGAGATATTGCTAATATGCAGCTATTAAGTGATTTTTTACCATCAAAAGTGGGCTCGTTGCTATCAATCAATTCCTTGCGTGAAGACCTGGAAGTCAGCCATAGAGCCGCAACCAACTGGCTCTCTATTTTGGAACAGTTTTATTATCATTTTAGAATTTATCCATTTCATAAAAAAAATATCCGCTCAATAAAAAAAGAAGCTAAACTCTATATGTTCGATTGGTCTGAAGTAGAAAATGAGGCCGCGCGCTTTGAAAATTTAATAGCTTCTCATCTTTTAAAACTGACGCAATATTTAAAAGAATATGAAGGGTATCGAACCGATCTTTATTACTTAAGAAATGTCGATAAAAAAGAAGTTGATTTTTTCGTCACGGTCGATGATAAGCCCTGGTTTTGTGTTGAAGCTAAATTAAATGATACAAATCCTTCTCCATCGTTTTTCTATTTCAAAGAGAGATTAAATATACCTTACACCTACCAGGTAGTCAGGAAACAAAATGTCGATATCTTGCAAAAGGGCATTCGAGTTATATCGGCAGATCGATTTTTAGCGAGTTTGATTTAAAGGTTAGGTTAGAGATTAAGTCTGGCTTCTTGGATTGCTGCTATTGTTTCCGGAAAAATTGGTGCTAAAAACAACTTATGAGTACTTAACCTGAATTATTCATGAATTTCCCATTTATTGAGCTTAACGTATTGTATATTAAATGTTTCACTAAATAAGTAAAACTAAACTCAGTTTGATGAACCGAATTACAAATCATGCACCATTCAGGTAATCTGGTTTCCTTTAAAAATATAATGAATAAACCAGGTTAAGCATAATTATTTAGCAAGAAAAATATTATAAAAATAATGAGACTGAAATGTATAAATTAAATTTTAAAAATCGTATTTTTCTAAAATACTTTATCGCAATTGTGCTTGGATTAGGGCTCTTTCAAAGAAGCGTCGCACAAGAAAAAGATTTATTAAACGAGCAACTAAATTTTTCCAAGTATATTTTAGCGAATAGTGAAATTGGTTACGTCACTTTTTTGGGCGGTATCGGAAGCACAAAGCCTCTCTGGTTTGAAGGGAAATTAGTGCCTAATTATTTATTGCGAGTTCATAAAAATGCAAAATGGGGAGTCGTTTTGACACCCAAAATAGTGTTTAGAATGTATCGGGAAGAATCGCAGCCAGTTCGCACTCCAAGTTATATGCCGCAAGTTTCTTTTTATTACATGATGAATGAACCTACTAATAATTTCAATAATTAATTGTACGACTTGAGCTAAATTCAAATTTTACAACTATTATATTTAAAGACTACTACTACTAACTTTGTCAACTTTTTTTAGGA
>JACKQG010008212.1_pt1 | contig 10250 bp, 10 predicted proteins | sample 8237621 | NCBI WGS metagenome assembly JACKQG01 (sample SAMN15677084, study PRJNA649215) | marine metagenome | biome: marine; feature: Black Sea; material: saline water; isolation source: suspended particulate matter (SPM) from the Black Sea western gyre | collected 2013-06-09/2013-06-10 | depth...
TTATTAGAACAGAGCCATAGTTATTAATCGCTTGAATAATCTTTTTGGGATTTATTATTTATATGAGGTGGTCGGAGGAATATCATCCGGTGGTATTTCTACAACCTTTCCGTTCCTGGAAACGATTAAAGGGCTGTTTTTCTGCTTTTTAAAAATCACCATTTTTCGATAAGCTTCTTCAAGCCCATAAATGATTTTATTTCTCAATTCTTGTAAATTGCCTTTTTGGTCCATTTTATTTTCCTTGTAGTTTCAGCCAGACACTGTTATTCTTAATTTTTATATTTGATTTAGTGCCTTCTGCTATTAATTGAAATTTTTCACCTGAATTATCAATTATAAGCCATTCATCAGCCAAGGGAATATAAATATTAAAAAAGTTTAGCAGTCCCTTTTTATATCTTCTTTTAATTGTATCATTTGGTATATCATGTCCTCCTTCAGCCACTCTTGTTTTTACACGTTTTATAGCAAGTTGTACAGAGTTTAAGCTTAAAAATATCAATATAATTTCATACCCTCTTTTTTTTGCTTTTTGAATTAAACTAGCATAGCTTTTCAGCGCAAGTGTTGTTTCAATAGCAAATGTTTCATTTTTTTCCAACAATTCTTTCATCCTTGACAACATTAACCTGCCGGCTTTGATTCCAATTTTATCTGCATTAAACGGAGACAGGCCTTTGGCAATTTCATCTGCATTTACATATTCGTTACAGTCTATAATTTCAGGTAAGAATGTATAGGATGCTGTTGTTTTTCCGGCGCCGTTCGGTCCTGCTATTATGTATATTTTTTTCATTAATTGGTACTGTTTTCTCTATAGAAATCTGTTAGCACTATATTACCAAATAATTTTAGAAAAAGCAAAATTTTGCTTTTGACTTTTTCAATCTTATTACAACTGCTGGATTTCGTCACAATTGCTTTTTATCGTATCAGATTTGCCGGAAATTCAAGTCATGCCAATTGACTTAAAATCTGTTGGATTTTGCTACTGGGCCCTTTAATCGTCATACGCACACCTTCATCGTAATATTCACGATCAAGCACATCCATATCATTCTGGATTTCTGAAATTATTTTTCCATTCGTAAATGGAATATCCACGTCAACAGTTTGGAAGTCTTCATTCATAATGGATTCAACAGATTTAAGCAATTCATCCAACCGCAATTTATCCAACGCAGAAATCATAACTGCTTCAGGAAACGCTTGTTTCAATTGATTTAATATTTTTATATCTTCTACCAAATCGATTTTATTTAGAACAATCAAACTTCGTTTTTCCCCGGCGTCAATTTCGTCAAGAACGTTATTGATTGTTTTAAAGTGATCCGAAACGTGTGGAGATGATGCATCAAGAACAACCAATAAAAGATCCGCATCCACTACTTCTTTTAATGTGCTTCTAAAACTAGCTACCAAATCATGAGGCAGTTTGCGTACAAATCCCACAGTATCACTCAATAATATTTGTTGAGAATCATTTACCTCAACTTGGCGAATGGTTGTATCCAGTGTGGCAAACAATTGATCCTGAACAAAAACATCTGCTCCGGAAAGAGCATTCATAATCGTTGATTTTCCCGCATTCGTATATCCCACAAGAGCAGTTCGGAAATATGTCTGCCTGCCCTTACTCTGGACCGTCCGCTCCTGATCGATCTTTTCTAATTCTTTTTTCAATTTGGAAATACGAGTACGGATTAATCGGCGATCGATTTCAATTTGTGTTTCACCCATACCGGAGCGTGTTCCGATGCCGCCAATCTGTCGTTCCAAGTGTGTCCATTGCCGTGTTAAACGGGGCAGTAAATATCCCAAATGTGCCAGCTCAACTTGTGTTTTTGCCTCCCGAGACTTGGCATGCTGACGAAATATATCCAGGATGAGCGCACTCCGGTCAATTACTTTAAGATCTTCGGAGAGATTCATAAAATTCTTTGCTTGTGCTGGAGATAAATCATCATCAAAAATGATCAGCTGCGCATCAAGTTCCTTTGCTTGTCCTACAATTTGATCCGCCTTCCCTTTTCCCACCAAAAACTGCGGATTTAATTTTTTTAATCGCTGTGTGATTTGACCCACAACTTTAGCACCGGCTGTTTCAGCCAATAATTCTAATTCATCTAAATGTTCAATTGTTGCAGCCTCATCCACATCTCCATGGATGACTCCAACCAAAAGTGCTTTTTCAAGTTTTATCTCAATCTCTTGCATCAGTCGTTAGATTTTAAAGCGTGAGTATTTGGTCGGCCAATGATTGACTCCAACAACATTAATATAATAGCTAGAATCAAAAAATTTCGCCATAAGGCTTTTCCATATCGTAAATCCTGCAGAATAGAAGTTGTATTTTCTCCCGGAGATATATAGTGTGCTTGCGATGATCCGATAGCGTTGACAATCAATTCCCCGGACATTCTATTCACCGGTCGTTCATGGGGATGTAATTGAGTTGAAAATGCCGTAAAAAAGTCTCCGTCTGCATAGATTTCGTATGATCCTAATTCTTCCGTTTTTTCAATAAGCAATAATTCCCTGTTATAATCCGGAATCAATAAGGTCTGTTTTCCTGACGGAGAATATACTTCCCATTTGGAGTTCAACAGTTCTTTGGGCATATTTATTTCTTTTGTTTCTCCTGCAAAAACGGGGAGAGTATTACTTTCATCCGTTGCCAAAAGAATAAGCATACGGTGTAATAAAGGAACAAAAAGTCCCCGCAGTGCCAGGTCGTTCCATTCTAATCCAATTGGGGATGAAAAATAATAGACGTTTCCTCCTATCAACTTGTATTCGAGCAAATACGGATCACCATTATTCATTGATAAAATAACATTCTGATTTAAACGCGGTCTGACCCGAGTATATTTATATACTTCCGGAAGTTCATCAGACATTTTGCGCACAGTCAAATCTGCAAAAAGTCCATGCTTTGTATCGGTTCGTTCAACCGCAAAATATGACTCCGATCCCGCATCTTTTGTTTGCATATAAATGGGCAATTTTAACGCAGATTCAACATCTGTAGACCACTGTTCACCTCCCACATTTGATATCCAAATTAGACCACCACCATTTGATGTAAAACGTTGGATATCATCCAATGCCTTATTCGAAATCCTTTGTGGCCTGTTCAAAATCAATACATCGGTATCATCAAGAAATAGTTTTTCAATGGATGGCATAATTTTTCTATGTAGAAATATATACTCATTTTCACCACTGATAGAGTTAAGCGCTTCTTCAATAAGGAATACATCTTCAACAGATTCTCCAATCAGCATACAAGAAATTTGATTGGGAATGGATAATTCGAATGATTGTTCATTATCAAAAGCAAAATCATCTGCCGGTATTGTCATTTTACCTCTAATAATCCCACTCTTTCCGGGGTAGGCCTGGAATAAAAATTCTTTCGCTTTTTCAGGACTGAAGGCAGTAACAACTTGTCCTACCCGATCATTATTCAAGTATAATTCAATAGGAACATTTCGTTTTTCAATATCACCTTCGTTTGTAACGAGCGTATTCAGTTTCATCAAATGATCCGGTAATTTTACTTGGCTAACGGGTAATACTTCATATATTCCAATATTATCTTGAACTGTCTCCTGCCCGATAAAATAAAGCTTCCATTCAATGAGTTCATTCTGCAATTGACTGACAGATAACGTATCCGTCAATGATTGAATATCGCTGAAAATAAAACACTCTTTATTGATTTCATGCTGTTCGGCTGTTTTAAGCGCATTAAGAATGACTGTCCAGAGTTTATCTGTCGTTGCAGATTGTGAAATTTCACTGATGGATTTGCTGATACGTTGAGCACGATCCTGTTTACCATTATAAATCAATTTTATTGGATTGGATTGATAAATCTCAATTTGTGTTTTCTCATCTAATTTTGAAATCAGTTGATTGGATTGACGCTTTACATTTTCTAACAGCGACTCTTTCTCACCAACTAATGACATACTTGCCGAATTATCTATAATCACTACTGCTCTTGATTCCACATCGCCGCTTAACCAACTGGAAATAAATCCTTCTGTCGTTGGCCTGGCAAGCATGAGCACCAATGCTGTAATTATCAATGTTCTTAATAAAACCAACAACCACTGTTTTATCTGCAGTTTGCGGATGGATTCGTGTTTCATTTCCTCCAAAAATCGTATTGAACTAAAATCCATTTCTTTGGTCTTGCTCAAGCTGATCAGATGGATTATGATGGGAATTGAAGCTGCTAACAAACCCCATAATAATGTCGGTGATAAAAATGTCATACGATAAAAGAGCTCACAATTGCCATGGTGGTTCCCGCACCAACCGGAATGAGAATATTATCATCAATGTCTAGCGGCAACGCCTCAAAAACGGTTGCCATTACTGCACCGCTTATTGAAACAATCAAAGGAACAAGATTAAGTAAAAGTGCTGCAGAAATACAAACGGACAAGCACCCAATTGAGCCTTCCAACGATTTCTTTCCCATTTTAGTTTTACCAAACGATAAACCGATAATTGCAGCTGCAATATCACCCACTGACATATATACAAGACTCAATATTGCAATTTCTTTCGGCAAAAAATAAATGATTGGAACAGCAATAATCAAAACCCAAGTTGCTCCGGTAAACCGACCGCTGATTTCGTGTTTACGCATCATTGTATTGAATAATTTATTAAAGATTTTTTTGACTAATTCAGAACGCATTCTCGCAAAGTCGATCATTATAAATATTAGTGCAAATATGAACATGAACGTCGCCATCTGATTTTTATCAATAATGAAATAAAAGTAGCAAATGGGAATGACTAAGTTAAAAAGATGAATCAGCTTACGGCTGAGTTCTGATGAACTGATCATTTAGGGTTCAGTCGTCAGTTGATTAAAAATATCCTGGAGATCCAATACACTAACAACTACATTAATTTTCATAGCCCTGTCCAAAACAGTCCCTTCGCTGATTGATTGATCCAAAACAGTATAAGGAACAAGGTCCTGATCTTCATGATAGGAAATTTTACCTACTTTCAACCGTGCGTTTGATAAGTGCTCTTTAGCCTGATTTAAGCTTAAACCAATCACATTTGGAACTTGGTAAAAATCAGGAGGCAACCCTTTACTGACAGTGATCTGAATCCCCAGTCCTTTTTTCATCGTATCATTCGCTTTCGGATACTGCCAAGCGATTGTTCCTTTTGGATATTCGGGATTGTATTCAGTATAAACTGTATCGATACGCAATCCTGTTTGTTGGAGGGTAATTTCTGCACTTCGTAATGATTGACCGATGAGATTTGGTATAGAAACTAATTTCTCTGAAGTAGAAATTATTAGACGGACTGTACGTCCGGTTTTGACTTTCATGTGCGGTTTGGGATATTGGTCTACAACAATTCCTGATGCTACTTTATTGGTATACATTGTATCACTTACAACAGCACGAAAATCTTCCGCTTCGATAATAGCGATGGCGTTTTCCAACGTTTTACCTTTTACATCCACAAGGTATAGATCTTTATCATGGCGTGTATAAGTTGGCATAATAATGAATTCAAATAAAATGATGACAGCAAAAGATACCAATCCAAAAGTGATTATATATTTTTTCATTTATTATTCAATTCTATTTATCAATTTTACAGCAAACATGCCATCCGTATTGCTATGAGATGGAAACGGCGCAAAAGCACCTCTTTCATCGAACCAACTGTTTTGCGTGATGTTTGTTTCCTTATCTATGAGAAAATTAGCATTTAATTTAAGAAATGCATCCACCACTCCCCAATTTTCTTCCGGTTCAATTGAACACGTTGAATACACGATCCTGCCGCCCGGATTAAGAAACTGGCTCATGTGATTGAGAATGCTTGTTTGAATCTCAACAAATTCATGTATATCACTCATTGAACGACGCCAGCGTATATCCGGTTTTTTGCCAATGACTCCTGTTCCCGAACAGGGCGCATCGATTAAAATAGCATCCGCCAAGGGAAAATTATCTTTTGAAGCATCTTTTACATCAATAACACTGTTTTTGAAATTCGACTCAAGTTTCCCCAATCTATCTGAATTATTATCTGAAATATATAGTTCACCTTTTCCATCCATTAATTCCTCAATATAATTCGCTTTTGTTCCCGGCGCTGCACAGACATCCAATATGGTTTCACCCTGTTGGGGCGCCAATAATTCGACGACCATTCCAGCTGCTCTATCCTGAACGCTGATTTTACCGGAAATTATCAAATTCCTCAACCCGGACAAATTGCGCATTACTTTATAAAAAATGTCTGAATCACTCCGTAGTTGAATCTCCACATCATGATCATTACAAAATGAAAGCAGATTTTCATGGCTCAATTCCACATCATTTCTGCGAATATCAATTTTGGGTGCTGAATTATAAAAGTTAGCTAATTCTATTGTTTTTTCTTTCCCAAACTGGATTGTCCATTTTTCCCATAACCAACCAGGAAATGAGTACCATTTATTTGATGCACACTCTTTTGGCTGGTCGGTATTATGGATATCAGTCGCTTTTCTTAATAGTGCATTGGTCAATTTCCCCTGTCCTTTTCCCATTGATCTTTTCGCAATTTCTACGTATGCATCCACAGCAGCATAGTTCGGAATTTTTTCATCCATTACAACTTCATAGATTCCCAAACGCAATAGATTCTTCAGTTCAGATTGAATTTTTCTATTGGGTTTATTTAAGAGCCCCGTTAACCAATAATCCAATCGTCCTCTCCATCGGATAGCTTCATTGGTCATTGCCGTTAATCTCTGGCGATCATTTCCGCTGACAGAATATTTTTTACAATAAGTATCACGTATGTGTTTTAATTGAGAGCCCTTTTTATCAAAAAGAGTCAAAACATAAACTGCGTGCTTGCGCAGCGGATCCATCAGCTTAATATTTGTCCAATATCAAGTTGCACACCACGGAGAAAATCACCAGCGCTCATACGGCGTTTCCCTTCCAATTGAACTTCAACGACTACCAACTGACCTTTGCCGGTCTGAACAGAAAAGGTTTCTTTTTCAATGTTAGATATTTCTCCTGTATTTAGGGTTGAATCTTCTTCGATGAATTTGGTTTTAAATATTTTAAGACGCTTTTCATCCAATACAGTTTTTGCTCCAGGAGATGGAGCCAATCCACGAATTAGATTATGAATTTCATTGGCTGATTTTTTCCAATTAATATTTGTAAATGCTGGTGCAATCTTTGGGGCCAATGTAACGTTTGATTCAACTTGCTTTAATGGAACCACATTTTCGTTTTCAAAACGATCTAACGTATCAACCAACAACTCTGCCCCGGAATGACTCATTTTTTCTGCTAGAGATCCATAATCATCTTCAGGCTCTATTGTAATCGTTTTCTGTAGTAAAATATTTCCCCTATCGACTTTTGGTTGAATGATAAAGGTTGTTAATCCTGTTTCAGTTTCACCCTTAATCAAAGCCCATTGAATCGGAGCTGCCCCACGGTATTTCGGTAAGAGAGATCCATGCAAATTAATGGCACCTTTTGTTGGAATAGATATCACTATTTTTGGCAATATTCGATAAGCAACAACCGCAAAAATATCCGCTTTTAGCTCTTTTAAAGAGTGGAGTATTTTTTCAGATTTAAGGTCATCGGCTTCAATTATTGGGAGATTTAATTCTTTTGCACAAACAGCCACAGGAGAATTAATTAATTTTTTACCCCGTCCTGCTGGTTTTGGAGGATTCGTAACTACCGATAAAACATCATGATCACTTTTGACAAGTTTTCGCAAACTTGGAACAGCAAATTGTGGATTTCCCATAAAAACAATTTTCATCTGTTGATTCCTAAAAAAATAAACCTTCCAGGAACCCCCGAAAGGTTTGGGCAAAATATTGGATATATATTTGGATTATAAAACGAATGATTCCTTACGATTTATAGATTTCTTTTGCTTTTTAGATTCTTTTTTAATTTCTTTCAATTGCTTTTTTACCTGCATGCGTACGAGTGGGCTAACTCTGTCTACGATGAAAACACCATTTAGATGATCAATTTCATGCTGGATAGCACGGCCCAATAATCCTGTGAATTCATCTTCCTTTTCATCACCATTCTTTGTTTGATACTTTAATTTAATGAATTCCGGGCGTTTGATTTCCAAGCGAACTTCAGGAATAGATAAGCAACCCTCTTCAAATATTGATTCTCCCCAACTGTCAATAATTTCACCGTTTATGAAGGTGTGTATTTCATCCGTTTCTTCCGTATGGGACACATCGATAATCATCAAGTTTAAGTCGATTCCTACCTGATTAGCGGCAAGACCAATTCCTTCTTCTTCGTACATCGTATCAAACATGTCATCGATCAATTTTGGTATTGTATCAAAATCCGTGACTTTTGCACATTTTTTACGAAGGACAGGATGACCATAATGAACTATGTCCATTAGCGCCATTATGCTTGTGCTTCTACCTGTGTGTCTTCTTCTGTTACATTCCCAGCAAGACCGGCAATGGCTGATTTATTCACAGTGATGTTCATATTCTTGTCCACTTTCAAAACAACGACCTTACCGTTATTTTTAATTCCGGCAACACTGCCATGAATACCGCCGATGGTAATAACGCGGTCACCTTTTTTAATATTCTCCAGCATCTGGCGTTTTTCCTTTTGTCGCTTTGATTGGGGGCGGATCATCAAAAAATAAATGACTGCCATAATCAGGACAAAAGGTAAAAATGCAGCGAAGCCTCCTCCGCCTTGTCCTTCGGGTGCTGCTAATGCATATAGAAATTCCAATTATAACTCCTGTATAGTTGTTGAAAATTACCGAGAAAATATATGCTATTCAAAAAGCATTATAGAGGAATTGAAATCTGTATTGTGGTGCCATCAGATTTAGATAATTCTTTAACCTCTATTTTTCCGGAATGAATTTCTTCCACGATTCGTTTCACTAAAGAGAGCCCCAATCCCCAACCCTTTTCTGAACTTTTATAGTTTTAAAAGTTCAGTTAAACTAGATGATTACAACATATATAAATATAAATCTTATTAATAAATGAAACAATATATTTCGCCCATTTGGGAATCTTGCTATCGTCTATATGGGAATCTTGCTATCGTTAGACCCCGATAATTTAGGTAACAATATTTGTATTGTTGTTCCTTCCGTTTTAGACGTTTCTTTTACCCCGATTTTTCCATAATGTATATCTTCAATTATTCTTTTAACCAATGACAATCCCATGCCCCAGCCTTTCGATTTACTGCTGAAACCAGGGCGAAAAATATTTTTCCTGTCTTTATGGGGAATACCCCGGCCATTATCAGATATGGTAATAAAAATGGTGTCATCTACTTTCGTACTCTCAATTTCAATCTTCCCTTGATCATGATCAATTGCATCAATTGCATTTTTAATTATGTTTTCCAATGCCCAGGAAACGAGAATACTATTCCCATTTAATAATAATCCTTCTTCTACTTTATTAATTAGTTGAACATTTTTACCAATTGAGGGTAAACGACGTTCGAGATATGTTTTTACATTTTCAATAACATTAGATAAATCAAATTCCGCCATTTTTGCTTCTGAACCCATTTTGCTGAAGCGGTCTACAATCTGTTCTAAACGAGTGATGTCAGTAGACATTTCATCCAAAACTTCATCCAATTTTTGAGGATTATTTTTAATTATGTCCACCCAACCCATGAGGGCAGAAACTGGTGTACCCAATTGATGAGCTGTTTCCCTGGCCATTCCCACCCAAATATGTCTTTTTTCGCTATTTCTGATTAAAGAAAATCCTGCAAAACCCAAAATGATAAAAATAGCTACGGCTCCTATCTCAAGAAATGGTAACCACTGCAATCGTTTGATGAGAATAGAGTCACCATAATACAAATAGCCAATATTTAAATATTTACCTGAATTACTATCAACAAAATCCAATGGGATTGGTTTATTTTGGGCAGACATGGTTTTTTGATGCTGCAATAAGTCTTCCTGATTTAAATCTTTAGGCAGATTTTTAGAATAAATCGGTATATGATTTCGATCGGAATAAATGAGAGGAAATTGTACTTTTTTGATTATTTCATCGAAAACGAAACTCAAATTGGCATCCGATTCATCCTTGACAGTCGCCGCGATAATTTCTGCATACAGTTGGACTATTTCCCTGTTATCATTTCGCAATTTATTTACAATGGATTGTGAATAAATCAGCA
>JACKQG010008213.1_pt1 | contig 10249 bp, 6 predicted proteins | sample 8237621 | NCBI WGS metagenome assembly JACKQG01 (sample SAMN15677084, study PRJNA649215) | marine metagenome | biome: marine; feature: Black Sea; material: saline water; isolation source: suspended particulate matter (SPM) from the Black Sea western gyre | collected 2013-06-09/2013-06-10 | depth...
AACTTATACACAATAAGTTAAGTCGCCGAAAACCTTTTTTGATGAATAATGCAGGCTAGGTCATGGTATCGGTATATTTTTTCTATTTCTACTCGCGCTTTCCAGTCTGCTAGAACCCAACGGGTGCCATACCCTACGAGGTCGCCTCCCCAGTTGATTCCCAAAAGATCAAATTTTTCATTGGGTATGATAGGCTTAGAATTTGCATTCCAACTATACATGGCTGGATTATATCCGGGAGGTGGCCCAGCTAGGCGATAAGCATGATCCGGTCGACCGTAATCCTTTGCCGTTATTCTGTATGTAAAAGCCTGTGATCTATGATCGGCTTCACCAGTACTCGCCGGAAGGATGGTGGCTGGCAACGTTTTAGGCACCCTTCGAAAATAATTGGTATAAATGTGTCCGGCGTGTGGTTCTTCCTCTGACCGGGCTTCCCTTCCGATGCGGTAAGGTATTTTCGCAAACTCGGCCAAGTCGGTTTCGTAGGTAGCATCTATGATTACTTTGGCGGCATATGAATACTGAGATCCAAGGTTGCCCTGATTGTCGCGCTCGCGAGTAATGACACCCGTGATTTGCCGACCTTCCATTATTACGTCCACAGCCACCTCGTTAAACCGCTTCGAGACACTCTTGTGCTCAGTCGTCATTTCAGCATATATTCTGGCGGCTGTGTGCGGCTCCCATGCTCTTCCTTCTGCAACGTTCCACGGCAACTGAGGATTCCGATTTATATGTTGCTTTACTAAAGGATCATCTGCCATTTCCGTGCGGTGATATGCTTTAACCCGTTTGCGGAACTCCTCCATCACTCCGCTGTTGGATTCCACGTATTTGTCGTCCAATCTCAGTACTCCAGAAGAAAGAACACCTCCTAGGCATGGCGACTGCTCAATAATCAGCACAGTTTTGTTAGCACGTGCTGCGGCGATAGACGCTGCTACTCCAGCAGGCGTTCCACCTATGACAATTATGTCGTAATTATTTTTTAGCACAGTGGGAGCAGCCTCATTCTGGGCAACCGAAAAAAAGATAGTGAAAATTAAAATTGAAAATTTGAGATTAGGCATTTTTATATTTTGATGTTCCGATAATTGATAGCATCATGTAGTACACGGTCTACTTCAGGGTTCGCCCTAACACACCCTACCGGCACCACGGCTGCGAATGTTGTGAGTAGGAGGTGTATCATTTTATATCAATTAAGCTCGCGCAATTTTTCTTTATAACTTCTTCCTGCTTTTTGCCTTTTTGGCTACTCATACTGCGGAGGAGTGTTCAAATCTTCTCAATGGTAATTGGAGTAACCAATAGGGTCATTCTCTCTCACCCAACTGTAAGTAAATTCTAACCACTCATTTCGATATGACTCTGGCTGATTTATGAACCAATTAATTTCACCCCAACCCCACACGTGATTTTATTAGATTCACGATATTGCCGGCATAATCTGAATTGCCGAAATTATCGATTTAAACAATATATGGCAAAAGACTCGCGAGACCAGCCACTACGAGTAAGTCCTCCAGAACTGCGACCATATATACTATCACTGAATCCCTTTTCCAAAATAGCTTTATGCGGTTGCCTCTTAAACGACTTGGGCCGTGATGGAAATGAATATAAATCAAACATCAATTTACCATCATAAACAATCCCACCGCTTGGAACACGGGCATTGCAAAGAACAGCAATACGGCGAGCATGATTCTTTGCATAACTGCGGATGCGAGCTATCACATCTCGCCATTGGAAACGCTTCCTATCTCAGTCACCCTAAAATCGATACATACCACTGAAACCGAGGCTGACCTAACCCCAGCCTCGGTTGGCGAATGTTCTGCAAGTCACCTATTCAGCAACAACCTTGACGTCGTCGATGAACCAGCCTTCTTGTAAATTGAAGTCGTCTGTAGACAACCAGAATTCAACTATAATCTTTCGCCCCAAGCTATCCGGCTTAAGACGGAAGGATTGAGCCTCCCAATCATTGGTCGCGCCGGAAGCCTCATAGGGTTCCTCAAGAATTTCTTCTGATTCGGCATCAAGAATAACCACGGAAACCCGGTGGAACGAAATTTCAGGATCAATCTTTCTGAATTCTGAAAAACTCAAAGTTGCCTGAATCTTCTTATCACTAAGGTCAATTATTGGTGAGCGCAAATATGAATCCGTGAAAGCTGCGAAATCAACCCCCAGCCCAGTCGCATAAACTTTGTCCCCGCTGAACGCCTTACCCGGCCCGGTGGTGGGAATACCCAGTTCCCAGTTATCCTCGTCCCCACCATGCGTCCAGCCTTCTCCCTCGCCTTCAAAATCGTCGAAGAAGACCGGGGGCGGATCAAGTGCCACAACCCGATAAAAATTATTCGCATTCTGGTCCTTTGAAAAGGTTGCCCTATAACCACCATCCCCAAGATCTCCTACGTCCACGCCAACTTGTTCTGCCCATTCTTGCAGACCTAACCCGGGCTTGGTCTCAACCAGATAATTCCTGCTGCTAAATGGACTGTAAAACTCGATATTCACATCGGCCTCATTCAAGGAGATAGCCTTGATATTGAGCGGTTCAAATTCCTCATTCAGCGGCTTTCCTGCCAGGCCGTTTTGATAGATGCCTGATATCTCCACTTCACTCAGGCCCCGCTGCCAGATACCCATGTCATCCAGCAATCCATCGTACAGGCGGGCGATATCAAGGCCTGGACCGTAATTGCCGATAATCAGCGGATCACTGTTAGCAGCTCCCATCTGGGCTGACATGGCCTGCCCCACGGCTTCGCCGTTCTTGAACCACTGAACCTTTCCCCCCTTGTAGACGAAGGCGTAGTGCTGCCACGCACCAATTTCCCAGGTGTTGCCCGGTGAAGAATAAGGTGTTTTGTTGACTCCATGGGTGCGAATTACTCCCCCGCCCAACAAGACCATGTCAAAGTTGACTGCTTTCCGGAAAACCCGATCATAGGATTCAAACTCTTCAATATTCATCCACAATGACACGGTAGCTTCATTAGCCAGATTTAACAGGTCATTATGGGGAACGGATACAAGGTCGTCATCCCCATCAAAAGCAATTGCACCTCCAATCCTCCCTGGAACGCCAAAACCTTCATCAAAGTTTTCAAGCGTTCCGTTTATGTTGTTCCCACTTGAATCCATTAACGTCTCTCCTACAGACTCATCAAATGTGTAATAAGCAACCAACCCGCTGGTAATGGCATCCAATCGTTCGACCTTCAAGCCGGCCACATTGCTGGTTGTGCTTCCTTGTTCATTTGTGACCTTTGCAGTATAGTCGCCGGCTTGATCAGCGCTCAGTTTTGTCAGCACAAGCGAGCTTGAAGTCGCTCCATCGATGGCTTCCCCTTTGAAATACCACTGATAAGCAATGGGCCGTTTTCCAGTAACCATAACCTCAAACGCGGCGGTGGTGCCTTCCAGTTTTTTCTGGGACCGGGGTTGGGAGATTACCACGGGTGCACCGGCAATATCGCGCCCCGCCAACTCCAGTATTTCCGCTTCCGACAGGGGTCTGGACCAGATGGCGACTTCGTCCAGTATGCCATCCATTTTTCTCGCTAAACCCTGATCGTCATAACTCCCAATGAACAGATCATCAGAATTGGACTCACCCAAAACGCCTTCCTCGGGCTCACCTATCCGGAATCCGTCCTTGTAGAAGATGATCTTGCCTGCCTTGTAGACAACAGTGAAATGCTGCCAATTATCAATTACAACAGAACCCTGGACAGTGTTAACCTCGTTGGCTTTCCTGTTAACCGTGCTTGCTATCCCACCTGTATCAGATCTTACAACCAAGGATTTCCTCACAGATCCCGGATCGTCAATCAACCGAAGGGAGAGATGATCGCCTTTCCTTAATATCCAACTTGAAGATCTCGTGTAAGTTCCTGCATCTTCCACGGGACCATAAGAACCGGGTTTGATCCAGAAGGAGAACGTGGCTTCTGCCCCTAGTGCTAAAGATTCGTCATCAAATACTGCGAGATATGTCATCTCCCCGTCCAGAGCCAATGCCTGCTCGACCCTACCCTCAACCCACTGGGATGACTCATCGGAAAAATTTATCAAGTCCGCGTTGTTATCATTTGTTGAGCTATCAACCGCAACCAGGCCCTCTTTCTCATCAAGTTTCCAAAATGCCTGCCTGGCTGTGCCCAATCCTTCCACCGAAAGTACGGTTACATTTGCCGTCTCACTGAAAATCTCCCCAGCCGAGTTTGATGCACGAACCCTGTAGGATCCTGAGTCTTCTTTCGTGGAGTCTTCAATCATCAGGGTTTTCTGCGTGGCCCAGCGAAGCGGTTCATCACCCTTAAGCCAAAGATATTTGATCGGTGGCGACCCGGAAGCTTTTGCGGCCAGAATAATAGAGCCCCCTTCATAGGTTTCCATCGAACCGGGATCCTGGGTGATTGTCGGGACAGTGTCTGTATCCGGGTTCAGTTCATTGGTAAACAGTGCACTCACTTCCTCTTCACTCAGTGGTTTGTTCCAAATCATCACATCATCCATAGAACCATCGAAAAAGTTACCGCTGTCATCAGCCCCAATGCGCAGCGGCAACCCGGCATCATCAACAGGCGCGGGAACAGCGATGCTGCCCTTCTGCTCCCCATTGAGATACACAATCACATTTTCACCATCGAACACCCCGACCATATGATTCCACACACCGGCATCAATGGTCTCTCCTGTAGTGGCTGTTTTGTTTGCCCCACCCTTTTTAACCAAAAAGTTCATACCGCCGCTCCCAACGCCCTGCAGGAAGAAATAGCTGTTGCCCTTTTCCAGCATGCGGTTGCCGCTGCCATCGGCCGCAAGATCCACGTTTGAATTGAACCAAGCAGACACAGAAAATCCATTTATCAGATCCGCGCCAATGGAGGGATCATCCGGCACCTCAACATAGTTACTACCATTAAAGCTGATGGCTCCACCCACCTTGCCTTCCACCCACTGCGAATCGTCACCCTCAAAGTTCACAAGTGTGCCCATATTGCTGTTGTGCCCGGAATCGAATGCAAGCTCTCCCGATTTTTCGTCAAATTTCCAGTGAGCAACCAGTCCTGGACCTGCGTTGTATTCCACAAGGCTGGAAATCTCATCAGCGCTCAGGGCTCGGTCAAAAATCCTGAGATCATCCAATGACCCGTTTAAGGGGCTATTCTTTGATGAGGCCCTTTGGCCAAGGTGAACCACTGAAAACGGAGTGGTGCCAACCTTGCCATTCCCCTTGGCTTCTCCATTTACATAAAGGGTGATGTCTTCGGAATCTGCGTTGTAAGTGACGGCAAGATGATTCCATTCACCGAGCTCGACCGGATCCGGAGCAAGTATGGAAATATGCCCGTTGGCATGGTTCCAAAGAACCCTTGGGTGCCGCACAGTCCCGCCGGTGTGAAATCCAAGACTGTGCCCCGCGCCCGCACCATCAAAGGCAGCCGCAATGGCTGCTCCGTAAGATGAATCTGCATCCAAGCGAACCCAGGCAGCCCACGTCGTCGATGTCACGTCTGGCAGCCCCGTGATTTCCAAATGCTCTGAGGCTTGAGGCAAGCTCAAGGCGCCGCCGATTTCCCCCTCCACCCAGTTGCTCACCTCACCGGCTGGATAACCAACCAACGAACCATCATTTCCGTTTTCTGAAGAATCAGCACAGGCAAACCCTTCTTCCTCGGCGAATCCCCAGGACAGAACCAAGCCGTCAGCAATGTCTTCCCCACCGAATAATTGGCCAATTTCATCACTCGAAAGCCCCCGGTCAAAAATCGAAACATCATCCAACGCCCCATTAAGTGGACAATTTTTTGACGAGGCTCTTCGACCCAAGTTCACCGTACTGAAAGCCGTAGTGCCAACCGTGCCATCCGCCTTGGCCTCGCCATTCACGTAGAGAACTATTTCTTCGGAATCTGCATCATACGTGACAGCCATATGGTTCCATTCCCCAAGTTCAACCGGCTCTTCCGACATGATTGATATATGTCCATTCGCATGATTCCATAAAACCCGGGGTTTTCTCACATTCCCCCCTGTATGAAACCCAAGGGTATGTCCCGCGCCCGCACCATCAAAGGCGGCTGAAATGGCAGTTCCGTAAGATGAATCCGCATCCAGACGAACCCAGGCGGCCCAAGTGGTCGAGGTCATTTCCGGCAGATTAGTTACCGCCACATGCCCTACGCCGAGGGAGACTGCATTGTCAGATTTTCCATCCACCCACTGGCTGTTTGCAACCGCAACACCCACAAGTGTGCCATCGTGACCGTTTCCTGAGGAATCCTTGGCCAACTCACCACCCGCTTCATTCAACTTTAAATGAACCAAAAGTCCATCTTGTGCCATTGCTCCAACTGAAGTGAGCAGCAGTGAAAACAAACCCTTTAATAAAGGTTTCCGTATTTTGTTTGATAATACGTTCATTTTGTTTTAGTTTAAAAATATAATTCGTTTCCCGCGCCGAAGATCAGTTTTGGATATTTCGCAAATATTGCCGCCTTCTTCCATTCAACGTGCCCATCAAGATAGGCATGGTTGGAACCCTCCGGGGCATCTCCTTCGTCATTGTAGTGGTTGACGCCTTTCTCTTTAAGTAATCCCATGGGGCCCATCACCAATCCCCGGCGCCCCCAACTCCCCCCCCCATTTTCTGGTCAAGTCGGTCAGCAGTACCTGAAAATGAGGAGCGTCCGTCTGGTTCAAAGCAAAAACTGGCTTTTTGGGTCTCATCCTGGTGATCGCCGAATTGTCTCCATAGATTCTTGAACCTGCCCAATAAAAATAGCCCATAACGCTGTAAGGAGCGCCTGTACCTCCAATTCCCCAAATTTGATCATTGTTCCAACCGTAGTTTTCCGGGCAATAAAACATCTTACGAGGCAATGAATATTTTGTCATGATAGTATCCCGGAACGATCGGAGCATCCAGTAGGGCAAATGGTGTCCGGCTGTGGGGAATTTACCGCCCTCATCATCAGCATACATGTTCAGAGAAAGAAGCCACTGACGCTCGTTATTCTTGCATGATGTTATATTCGCACTTCTTTTGGCCCTGCCGAGAGCCGGTAAAAGCAACGCCGCCAGAATGGCGATGATCGCAATGACCACCAGCAACTCAATCAAAGTGAATGCTCTTTTATCAGGTTTAATCCGTTTGTTCATCCGCCTAAGTGTGAGCGGGTTGATGCTGAGTTAAAATTTAGTGAAGTCAATCAAAGAAGAGAGAAATCATCATTTACTCATTCTAGGCCAGCTTGACTCACTTTGTGAATCGCCCGAGTATTCGCGCACCAAAACGGTTCAAAACGATGGTCTATTTGCGGCAAATGATCATGATATGTTATGCGTTGGCATTCGTTGCATACTCAAACGGCGAGTCGGTACCTGAGTTCAATCGAGACATTGCGCCGCTGATTGCCAAGCGCTGTCTCGAGTGCCACAACGAACGCGACCTCAAGGGCGACGTCAACCTGACCGCTGAGGTTGGCTTTGCGAAAGGAACCGATAATGGCCGACTCGCGCTTGACCTTGTCACCAAGGGTGAAATGCCGCCCAAGCTCAAGGGACGCTCGCAAAAACTACCCGACAGCGAGATTGCCCTGCTCAAAGCATGGGTGGATTCCGGTGCCGCCTGGCCAAGTGGACGTGTGCTCGACATTTACGAGGCGACGACCGATGTCCGAGCCGGTCGGGATTGGTGGTCACTGCAACCGGTCAAGCGCCCCACCGTGCCGCGCTTGGCCAAGCACCCAGTCGATGCGTTCATCCTGAATAAGCTCATGCGCGAATCAATGGAGCCTGCCCCCCATGCCGACCGTCGAACACTTGCCCGACGCGCCTACTTCGACCTGACCGGCTTGCCTCCAACTCCAGATCAACTCCAGCAATTCATCGGTGACTCCTCACCGGACGCCTGGCCGAAACTCATCGACAAACTGCTCGCCTCTCCTCGATATGGCGAACGCTGGTCGCGTTACTGGCTCGACCTTGTTCGCTTTGCCGAGACCGACGGCTACGAGCGTGACAAACTCAAGCAAAACATCTGGCGCTATCGCGACTGGGTGATCAATGCGCTGAACGATGACATGCCGTACACGCGTTTTGTCGCCGAACAACTCGCCGGCGACGAGATTCCCAACCGCACGGAGCAATCGGTCATCGCCACCGGAATGATCCGCGCCGGCACGTGGAATGACGAACCCAACGACCCGGCCGACTACCTCTACACTCGGCTCGAGGACATGGTGCACACGACGACCTCCGCATTTCTCGGGTTGACCGTGAAGTGCGCGCGTTGCCACGATCACAAATTTGACCCCATCCTCCAAAGCGACTACTACCGGATCGCCAGCTTTTTCTGGGCTGGCCACATTGGCCAGGGCAACCAGGGTGGCCCGACAGAGAAGGATCTCGGATTCGACGTTTACGGCTGGACGGACAAAAGCGCCAATCCGACGCCGATCCGTCTGCTCATAAACGGCGAACGCCACAAGCCCGGCCCCAAGATCGCTCCCGGTTTTCTCTCTGCTGTCACGAATCTCAACAAGCCGCTCGCCGCGCCGTCGGCCAATAGCAAAACCACGCATCGCCGCTTGCAGTTTGCCAAATGGATCACTGATGCCCGAAATCCGCTGGCTGCGCGTGTGCTGGTGAACCGGCTTTGGCAGCACCATTTCGGCCAGGCACTCATCCGCACCCCCAATAATTTCGGCTTCAAGAGTGATCCGCCAACCCACCCCAAGTTGCTCGACTGGCTGGCGGCAGAGTTTATGGAACCGACAACGGACGGCGGCGCGCCGTGGACGCTCAAGCGGCTCCACAAACTGATCATGCTTTCGGAGACGTATCAACAGCAGTCGGTTCACCCCAAGGAAGCTGAGTATGCGCAGCGCGATTCCCTGAATCGCAACTTATGGAAGTTCAACCGTCACCGCCTCAATTCCGAATCCCTTCGCGACGCGATGCTAGCGGTCAGCGGACAACTGAATCTTAAAATGGGTGGTCCAAGTTTTTACCCGAAAATGTCGAGCGAAGCGCTGGAGGGGTTGTCGCGCAAAGCCGGTGACTGGAAAGAGTCGCCCACCGATGAACGCTCACGCCGCAGTGTTTACATGATGACCAAGCGCTCGCGCCTGCTGCCGCTCATGACCGCATTCGACTTCAGCGACACCACAGCCAGTTGCGGGAAACGCGAAGTCACCACCGTAGCACCCCAGGCCCTGGCATTGTTGAACAATTATTTCGCCCACAGCCAAAGCGAAGCCTTGGCCAAGCGCTTGGCCAGGCAAACCAGAAACACTGATGAGCATATCGAACGAGCATGGCAGTTGGCATACGGACGCAGCCCCACCGTTTCCGAGCTTGGCCAAGCGGCCGCCCATCTGCGTGCTCAACGGGTTCATTTCGAGAATAAAGAAAACGCCGACCACCTCGCCTTGGCCTCCCTCTGCCATGTCCTGCTGAACTCCAATGAATTCATCTATGTCGACTAAGAGAAAACCCGACCGATCAAGGCTATTTCCCTGCGGCCAAACCCGGCGCGAGTTTGTCTGGGAAATGGGCGCGGGGTTTTCCGGTCTTGCCTTGACATCGCTGCTGGGCGCGGACGGTTTTTTTGCGAAGCACGCGCACGCGCACGCGCTTGGCCAAGCGGCATCGAACCCACTGACACCCCGCCGGCCAAGTTACTCTGGCAAGGCCAAGAGCTGCATCTTCCTGATGATGAACGGCGGGCCAAGCCAGGTGGACACCTTCGACTACAAGCCGGAACTCCAAAAATATGCCGGCAAGTCGCTGCCGCAGGACAAAAAATACATCAATTCCGGCGGTCGAAAAATCGGCTACCTCACCCCCAACTGGAGGCCGTTCGCGCCCGGCGGCCAAAGCGGCCTGTTGGTCTCCGATTATTTCCCGAACGTCCGGCGGCACGCCGACAAACTGGCGGTGGTCAAGTCCTGTCAGGCGGACAGCCACGCCCACGTCTCGGCGCTTGTCGGAATGAATACCGGCAGCACCTTCATCGGCCGTCCGTCAATTGGCTCATGGTGTGTTTACGGCTTGGGCGCGGAGAACCAAAGCCTGCCAGGATATGTCGTCATGCTCGACAAACGCGGTGGCCCGATCTCCGGCCAGCCCAACTGGTCGTCCGGGTTCATGCCATCCACCTTTCAGCAACTCTGTTTATCTGAGGGGGTCATGAAGGGTTGAAATTGGGGTTGGCGAG
>JACKQG010008214.1_pt1 | contig 10248 bp, 10 predicted proteins | sample 8237621 | NCBI WGS metagenome assembly JACKQG01 (sample SAMN15677084, study PRJNA649215) | marine metagenome | biome: marine; feature: Black Sea; material: saline water; isolation source: suspended particulate matter (SPM) from the Black Sea western gyre | collected 2013-06-09/2013-06-10 | depth...
GGCGAAAGGTGATGACCCCGAGCCGACGGTGGCCCGACCGTCACAGTATGCCGTGCCTTCCCCGGCGATTCCCCTGACTAACGAGGAAATCGACTTAGCCGCCCTGCGAAGGCAGCGAGAGGCCGCCAGCGAGCAGCGCTCGACAGGCGGCCGAGCGAGGCCGTCCTCTGGGGCGAGTTGCCACTGAGTGCCTGCCCATCGTGGTAAGCGCACCGAACTCATACGAAGTAGCCCGACGGGCAAACGTCTTCCAACCAACCCTCACCAGAACAGACGTAAAGGGTATTAACATGTGGATTCATCGATATTGGCATCCCGCAGTCGTGCGTTTCGCTGCGGTGACGAACTTGGTTCCTGTTTTGATAATCGTCACACTGATGCTCGTTTCTGCAAGCACCAATGCGTGGGCCCAATGTGGAGGCGGTTGCTCGACAGGCAGTTCGGGGTGCAGCCAGCACGGTTCTTCCGGTCACGACGTAGCATCGGATCACTCGGCGCACCCAGACCATCGTATGCCGGGGTATGAGGGAAGTGCTGACGCAACGTCGGGTCGCCAGCCGCGCGAGGCACCGCATGGCGGCCAGATCACCACCACCGAATGGCACCATTTCGAGGCGGTCTATACGCCCAAAGAAACCCGCATCTACGTCTATTCGCCGTCGATGCAGCGCATGGACGCTCGCGGCGTGCGTGGACAACTTGTGATGCAGGTGCGAGGCAATCCTCAGTTGTTCCGCTATCCCGTCAAAGAAGCGACGGACGGGCCCGGCATGAATTACCTGACCGTACCGGTCGATGTCAGCCGCATTCGCGACGGCGATATGTTGGTGACCTACGATTTGACCAACCTCCCGTTTCGTGAGGAGCCGAAAGTTCAGTTCAGTCAACTCTTTGCATTGACTCGGGCTCCTGGGGCCGTACCTGGACCACGGACCGCCGTGCCGAACTCGGCTGCCGCCGTGCGCGTCGTCGCGCTCGCCGACGTCGACCGTCCGCTGATCGCCCGTCAACGCACCTGCCCGGTCCTGGGCTCGGCGCTGGGCGACCATGGCGAGCCGGTCAAGTTGCTGGTTCACGGGCAACCGCTGTTCGTCTGCTGCCAGGGCTGTGTGAACAAAGTGAAGGAGACTCCAGATCTCTACCTGGCCAAGATTGCCAAGCCGGTGCGGAGGTTCTGATGACCGATGACGTAACGCAGCAAGTCTTCCTGCAAGTGTTTTCCAAGCTGGATCAGTCTACCCCTCTCCCGGTCCCTGCCTTGGCAAGAAAACGTTAGAATCTAGGCGGTTGGCTGATCCTCGCGTGATCACGGCGCGTTTGCGAAGTGATCTTTCTGGCGGGTGAAAATGACGGAGATGTTTTCCTCGCCGCGAAGAAACGAACGGGATGCAACATCTAAGATGGACGGAGATGAAAAGACCGCTGATTTGGTGGGCGATCTTGTCGCTGCGTGTCAGCAAGGCGAACGGGAGGCTCAGCGACAGCTTTACGAGGTTTGTCACGAGAGAATCTACCGATTGATGGTACGCATGGTTGGAATCCAGGACGCGGCCGATTTGACCCAGCAGACTTTCCTGCAGGCATTCCGTTGCCTTGGGCAATACGCGGGCCGGTCGAGGTTCGAGACGTGGCTCTATCGCTTGGCGGTCAACGAGTCGCTGCAGCACTTGCGCCGGCGGCGGCGATGGGAGGGACAGGCGCTCGAACACGAACCGGTGGATCGGTCGCATGATCGTCGCCAGAACGTGGAACACCGCGAGCTATTGGAGACGTCGCTGGAACGAATCGATCCCGAATTGCGTTCGATTTTCTTGCTTCGCGAGGTCGACGAGCTGTCGTATCGGGAGATCGCCGAGGCGCTCGAAATCCCCGAAGGGACCGTTGGCTCGCGATTGAATCGGGCACGACGTGAGCTACAAGGACACCTGAAAGACCTTGGGTGGGAGATGTAAGATGAACTGTTCCCAAGTCCAAGAGATGCTTTCGGCCTACTACGATGGCGAGTTGCCGTCTGGGACGAAAGCGGAGGTCGCCGGGCACCTTCATGGATGCGCTCAATGCTCCCAGCAAGTTGCGGCTTTTGGGCAACTCTCCGCCGCGGCTCAGGCCCTGCCCACGCCGAGCCCTCCGCCCGAAATGTGGACGCAGTTGGAACAGGAACTCGACGCAGTCGGCGACTCGCGACCCGCGGTTCGGCACAAGATCTGGATGTTGTCGTTTCGGAAAGTCGTTGTGATCGCGGCGTCCCTGCTATTGGCGGTGGGGGTGGGCTCGTTCGCGTTTGTGGCGTTTCGAGGGTCGCACCCGCCCGATCAAATGGCCGTTGATCTTGGCACCTACCTCGAAGCGTTCCAGCGAAGCCCCCTCGAAGCCCAGAAGGTCTTGCTGGCAAGCTATGAGGGTGAAGCGGTAGCTTTGGCGGAATCAGCAGAGCAGGCAGGGTATCGCCCCGCCGTAGCCGGTGGGCTGCCGGAATCGTATTCCGTAGATTCTGTCTATGTCTGGAAGATGCCCTGCTGTACTTGCGTCCAGACTCTGTGCAAGCGCGAGGACGGAAGTACGGTGGCCATTTTCGAACACGGGACAGACAAACCCGTTCGCTTCGGCGATTGTCCTTGCGTGTCAGCCGAATGCGGCGGCAAGAAGTGCAGCATCGTCGAGGGCAAACCGCAGTTGGCGGTAAGCTGGAACCATAACGGGCGGCAACTCACCGTGATCGGTGCCCGAGACATGGACGAGGTGAATGTCCTGGTTGAATGGCTTGTGAAGGCTCCCGCGGCTTGACCACCGTCAAGTTGCCCGGATGCGCAGTTGCTGTCATGCTTAGAAAACAAGAACGGTCCAACGACGGCTCGCAAATACGATTTCTACGACTGAGCAACTGGTGCCCCAGTCACTTCTGGCAGGCCATTGCGGGGTTGCTGTTCGGCTACTTCGTGCTCCACCCGGTGTCGATGGTGGTCTTTCACTTGCTGGACCCGCGTATCGCCGGTGCCATGACGCATGGCATGCAAGGTGACCTTTGGGCACCGGTCTTTCATTCGTTCGAATTGAACATGCTGCCAATGGCGTTGGTTTTCGCAGTGATCGGAGCGTTGATCACCACGTTCTACGACCATCATCGTCTCACGCTCACGGTCCAGCGAGATCGCCTGGCCGAACAGGCCGAGCGGCTCAAGCAGAACAACGAAGAGCTGGCCCGGCTGGAATTGGCCAACCGCCGGACGACTCAGTTCATGGCACACGACTTCAAGACGGCCATAGGTTGCGTTGGTGGGTTTGCTATCGAACTGCTGCAGAAACCGAGTTTGTCGCAGGATCGAGACGTGGTCGACGCGTTGGTGTGCATTCGCCGACAGGCGCATCGCATGATGGGTGCCGTAACGGATCTCCTCGAGTTAGCTCGCGCTCGGGAAGGAGGCGTTCCTCAAATGGAATCAATCTCCGTGTCCGGCCTGTTCGAAGAGGCCGTCAGTGACTTCTCTCTTCCGGCACATGCGAAACAGATTGCGTTGGGGAAACAACACCGGAACTGCCCCTCGGCATGGGGCGATCCACGCCTGTTGTGCCGCGTACTCTGCAACCTCATCTCGAATGCGGTCAAGCACAACGGTCCTGAGACGCATGTCTCGTTGGACGCTCAGATGGACGAGTCTGGTCGTCAGATTCGTTTCGCGTGTTGGGACGATGGGACCGGTATTCCGTCCGACGTTCTTCCATCAATCTTCACCGAGTTCACTACGGCGGGGGACGCCTCGGGCGGATCTACCGGCCTGGGACTGGCCTTCTGCAAATCGGTTGTTGAAGCACACAACGGGCGCATCTGGTGCGAAAGTTCACCGCACGGCGCCCGGTTTTTTTTCACGATTTCTTGGGAGGAGGAGAATCACAATGGACAATGATACGTCAACGAAAAAACACGTCTTGATCGTCGAAGACGACCCGGATTTCGCGGCCCTGTTAAGGTCGATACTGACACAGGCAGGATACACCGTGGCGACGGCATACAACTGTGAAGACGCACTGAACGTGGTGCGCAAACAGAGACCTGACATCATCACTCTGGACATTCACATGCCCCGCAAGTCCGGCGCATTGTTCTACCGGAAACTGATGTCCGACGCGTCCTTCCGCGAGATACCCGTTGTCGTGGTGACCGGCCTGACGGTTGATAGGGAGATGGGGACCATCATCCGATCGCTCATGGAAACGGATCGCATCCCACATCCGGCTGCATACGTGGAAAAGCCGGTCGACGGAGCGCGTCTACTCGGTACGATAGAGGAGATACTCTCGCCCGCCGTTCCTGCGTAGCGGGCAATCTGTCATCTGTGCGTAACGCCGCCGCCTCGTGACGCGGGCCTCATGGGCCGCCCACGGGCTAAACCTCACTGCTAACGTTTCGCTTCCTTCTGGAGGGCTGATCATGTCACGTTTGCCGAATTGGCGATTTCTTACCGTTTTGTCTATCACGCTGGTGTTTGCTGGCTGCGCGACCTCGACGTCGCCAACTAATACTCCGCCCGATCTGCCGTCGGACACGGACCACGCGACTCATGGCGACACCGCCGATCCGAGTTCTGCGGAAAGTCACAAGGGCCACGAACATCCTGTCGCAGCATCGCCCGAGATCGAGAAAGCACTGTCGCAGCTTTCACACGACGATCGGATGGCGGCCGAAAAGCAGAAGACCTGCCCCGTGAGCACGGAAGCTCTTGGGTCGATGGGCAAACCGTACAAGGTGACGATCAACGACCGGGACGTGTTCCTTTGTTGCCAGGGTTGCGAAGAAAAGCTCCGAGGAGATCCGGACAAGTACCTGGCGAAAATCAGCGAGTGAATCTCGCTGGTTCCACAACTCTGGATCGAAGGCGCGCCGAATTGCGCGTTTCCGCCTCTAATGTGGGGCAGGGAGGAAGCCCGGCTGCCGCTCGAATCGGGACTTTCAGGCTCCAAGAAGCCTAGTCAGTGAATCTACGTTAGGTTTGATGGCGACCGAGACGCGGCACAAGCCCGACAATAGGAATTGTCGATAACATGAGACACGGCGTGCGCCCGTTGCATTCAGTAGGTCCCGCCTGCCGGGCGGGACCTTGAAGCGGCAAGCAGCGTGGCCAGCCGGCTTGAGGTCCCGTCCGGCAGACGGGACCTACTTGGGAACACGGAGGTTCCAGTGATAGACGGACGACAAACGTGCCTTCTTGTGCTTGCCGTTGTGTTGTGCTTCGGCTGTGCCACGATGCCTCCGAAGGACGGTCATTCGGTGGGGCAAGCGGATTGCCCCGAGCCAGTGCGTTTGCCGCCCACGTCGGCCGAATTGACGACGTATTCGCCGGGCGGCGCGGAGACGCATCTAGTCGCCTACCACCAAGATCCGACGCCGGTCGTGTCCGACGCTCTGTCCGAAGGCCCCACGCCGCTCGAACAACTGGTCGACTACGCCGTGGCGAACAACCCGGAGATCGCTGCCGCTCGCTCGAGGGCACAAGCTTTACTGTGGCGAGTACCGCAGGCACAATCGCTGGACGATCCGATGCTCAGCGCGACGGTCTTCCTGGAGTCGATCCAAACGGCGGCAGGGCCTCAAGACTTCATGCTCAGCGTGTCGCAGAAGTTCCCTTGGTTCGGCAAGCTGACAGCGCGTGGCGAGATCGCCCACCACGGTGCCCAAGTTGCATTTGCGGAACTGGCCAATGTCGAATTGGGTGTTGTCGAACAAGTGAAACTGGCCTACTACGAGTTGTACTTTGTCGATCAGGCAATCGCTATCTACAGGCAACTGGAACCCAGAATCCAAGACGTGATTCAGAGCACTCAGTCTCGCTACGACGCGACGGATCCCAAGGTGGGCATGGAGACCGTGCTGCAAGCTCAAGTGACCCTCCATAAGCTCCAGATCACACTGGCCGAGTTGGAGCAGGCCAGATTGAAGGCGGTCGCTCGACTGGCCAAAGCGTTGCACGTCCAGGAAGGCATGCGGCTGGCAATCCAGCCGCAATTGGACCAGACGACTCTGCCGCAACAGGTCGAATCGCTGGTCGCGATGATCGAGTACTGCCATCCACAGTTAGAGGCTCACCGAGAGGCTATCGTTCGCGACGACTGGTCGATTGATTTGGCGAATAGGAACTATTGGCCCGACGTCAATTTCGGGTTCAATTGGAACGCCATGGGCTCAAGCGGACTCAGCCCAGTTGCCAACGGCGACGATGCGTTTTCGCTGATGGTCGGTGTCAACCTGCCCATCTACAAGGCCAAGCGAGATGCCGCGGTTCAGGAGAGCCATCATCGCGCATGGCAGAGCTCCCAGCAGTACGACGCAACGCGGGACACGCTTCGCGCCCAAGTGGAACAACTGTACGCCCAGGCTGTCGAACATGACCGCGTGCTGCAAATACTGAACGACGAGATCATCCGCAAAGCGGAACAGGCCTTCGACATTTCGATCGAGGCATATCGCATGAACCGCATCGGATTCCAGCAGCTTATTGACAACTACGAAAACCTTCTACGTTTTCAAGTCGATCGCTACCTCCGCACCACACGCCGCGAACAAGCCATCGCCCAACTGGAACGCGCCGTTGGCTGTGCCGTTGCCGAGTGGAATGCGAACGGGCCTGACGGCCAGCCGTGAGTAGATCACCCGGCAGATAGGTCATCGTAGATGGCATCCTTATCGGAGTAGCCTTGCAGAAACTGTTCGGCGGTCAAATTGGACCAGTCGTGATCATCCTGTGATTCTGACACCAGCACCACCACGCGCACGGGGCGATCACGTTCGATCTGCCCAGCAAACTCTGATGGAATCTTCAGAGATTGGTCAGAATCAACGTATGTCTCGAATTCAAAGTGCTTCATCCGTTCGTCCCACCGAATAGGATAGATCAAGCTGGCACGCGCCGAACGCGTTACCTTCAAGATAACGTGCCCCGGCCCTCACGGGAAGATAGTCTCCATGTTTCTCGTTTCAGATCATCCGTGCTGCGTCGGGAAAACGAGGCTACGAAGTATCCAATCCGATTGGAGTATCCTTTGACGACGCAGATGATTCATGGTCAACTGGTTCGATTGGGTGACGTTCTGAGGTGTAGTGAGTACCGTGTACTGAGTACTGAGAACTCTGGACTGAGTACTGAGTACTGACTACTGGGTGCTCGGTACTGTGTACTGATCACCTCGTCCTCGCCGGTCCCATTCCTATCGCCGCAGAATCAGGGGTGTTACATGATCAACCCGACGGTTGGACGATCCGGCGTCATCGTGCTGTTTTCGCTAGCCTTTTCGGTTCCGGCCGGTGTCTTTGCCGCCGAGGAGAACGTTTCCGACGAAGCCCGTCGTCTGTTCCTCACCGGGCGTTATGCGGAAGCGGCCGAGGTGTATGGACAACTCGCAAACGACAGGCCGAGTGACGCCGCCCTGGGGCTCGCCCGCTGCCATTGGGAAACGGGCAAGCTGGACGAGGCGGAGGAAGTGTTGCGCGTCGCAGCCAAATCGCAGGCGGATGACGCGGATCTGGCGGCCCATCGAGCTCTGTTGGCGTTCGCCCGCGGGCAGCATGACACGGCTCAGAAACTGGTTGACAAGACCATTACGCTCGATGCGGCGCAGCCGATCGCTCGATGGGTGAACGCGGAATTGCACCGCGTGAGCGGACGAATGAAAGAAGCCAACGACGCGTACGAATGGTTCATCGACTACTACAACGGGAACGACAAGTTCACGCCGGAAGATTTGCATTGGATCGGGCTGGCCGCGGCCCAGTACGCACGTTGGAGCCGCAACAGCGGCCAATTCCGCTTCCTGGTCAACACACTGTATCCGGACGTGCTGGAATTGGACGAGAACTACTGGCCGGCCCGATTGGAGTCGGGGCTGCTGTTTCTGGAGAAGTACAACCAGCGCGATGCCAAGGTGGACCTGGATGCGGCGTTGACGATCAATCCGAACGCTGCCGAGGTTCATGCGGTCCGCGCCATGTTGGCCGTGCAAGACTTCAACATCCGCACGGCCAATGAATCACTGGACGAGGCGTTGAAGATCAACCCGCGCCTGCTCGTCGCTCATCAACTACGTGCCGACTGCCTGCTGGCCGAACTGCGAGTTGCCGATGCAATCCGCATTCTGGATGAAGCGCGCAAATTGAACGCTGTGGACGAAGAGACGTTGGGGCGACTGGCCGCTGCTTACGCGGTGATCGATGGTGCACAGGAAACGGTCGCGGATTCCCGCGTGGCAAAGTTGATCGCCGAGGTCGTCCAGCGAAACGAACACTGCGGCCGCTTCTTCATGGCGTTGGCTGGCAGCATGGATCGCATGCGGCGATATCCGGCGGCTGCCAAGTACTACCGTGAGGCCCAGCGTCGGATGCCTCAGTTGATGTACGCGCAAGGTCAACTTGGCTTGGTACTCATGCGACTGGGCGACGAAGCGGAGGCCCGGAAGCTGCTGGACAAATCGTTCGAGATCGACGCGTTCAACGTGCGCGTGAAGAATATGCTCGAAGTATTGGACATACTGGAAAACTACGCGGTGATCGAAACCGACCATTTCAAGATCAAGTTTGACGGAGAACGCGATGAGATCCTGGCGGAATATGCAGCTCGGTATCTGGAAGACGAGGTCTATCCGGAGATTGTGCAATCGTTGGGATACGAGCCGCCGGGCAAGTCGTTGTTCGAGATCTTCAGCCGCGCGAACAACACCAGCGGCCACGGTTGGTTCAGCGCCCGCATGGTCGGACTGCCGTTCATCGGCACGGTCGGGGCATGTGCGGGCCGAATGGTGGCCATGGTGTCGCCCAACGACATGCGACGCAGTTTCAGTTGGGCCAGAGTGCTGCGTCACGAGTTTGTTCACGTGGTCAACTTGCAGCAAACAGACTTCAGGATTCCGCACTGGTACACGGAGGGATTGGCTGTCTGGCACGAAGGCCTGGCACGCCCGCCCGGCTGGAACGAAGTGCTGGCACGCCGCGTCCGGGCCGACACGCTTTTCGACCTGGACACGATCAACCTGGGCTTCATCCGTCCCAAGCAACAGGAGGATTGGACGCTGGCGTATTGCCAGGCCGAGCTGTACGTCGAGTTCATGCTAGAACGCTTCGGCGATGATGCGATCAGCAAGTTGCTCGCGGCATATACCGACAACTTTGGGACAGAGGATGCCGTGAAACGCTGTTTCGGCGTCGGGCAAGAGGAATTCGAAAAGGCGTACCGAGAATACGTGGACAAGATCGTCGATGGCCTGCCAGATGCCGCACAGCAATCGACACGTAGTTTCGCCGAACTACGCAAGGCCGCCGAGCAGGACCCCAAAGATGCTGGCTTGCAGGCGGAATTGGCCTATCAGTACCTGCAGCGTGGCGAGGCCCCGACGGCCAGAAAGCATGCCATGGCCGCGCGCCAACTGGATGAAAAGCATCAATTGGCCGCGTACGTTTTGGCTCGGCTGTATCTGTCGATTGGCGACACGACAAAAGCGCTGGAAATACTCAATAGGTCGCTTGACGGAGAAACGCCGCAGAAAAATGCGCTGGCCCTGCTTGCCGGACTTCGCCTCAAGGCGGGAGACTACGCCGAAGCGGAGCGGTTGTACCGCTTGGGTGCGGAGGCTTTTCCGAACTCGCCGAACTGGCTCAAGTCGCTATCGAGTGTCTATCTGAAATCCGGTGATAAGCAGAAGCTGACCGCGTCGTTGGCGAAGTTGGCGAAAGCCGACTACGACAACGTGATCATCCGCAAGAAGCTGCTGGAGTTGGCAATCGAGGCGGAGGATTTCGATGCGGCGGTTCGTTGGGCGAACCAGACGCTGCATATCGACGTAATGGATGCAGACGTGCATGCTTCGCTGGCGCTGGCGTTGGCCCGCCTGAAGAAGCACGCTCGCGCGATCGGAGCCTACGAAACGGCGATTCACTTGTCGCCGGAACGTGACGACTGGCGATACTCGCTCGGCGAACAGTGTGTTCAGGCCGGGGAGAAAGAGAAGGCTGTAGCCGTGTTGGAAGAGCTTCTTTCCAGGGAGCCGGAGCACGCCGAGGCGAAGAAACTCCTGGAGGAATTGTCTCCGAAGTAGGCCCCGCTTGCCGAGCGGGACCTCCAGCCCCGGCAACCGCTCGCCCAAGCGGCGCGGAGACAAGTTTTCTTGTTGGAGTTCACGCTTCAGCGTGTCTTCCCGGAAACCGAGGACGATGAACACGCTGAAGCCGACACGCAATGATGCCCGTTACCAGGGCAAGGTTTCGGTTTG
>JACKQG010008215.1_pt1 | contig 10248 bp, 11 predicted proteins | sample 8237621 | NCBI WGS metagenome assembly JACKQG01 (sample SAMN15677084, study PRJNA649215) | marine metagenome | biome: marine; feature: Black Sea; material: saline water; isolation source: suspended particulate matter (SPM) from the Black Sea western gyre | collected 2013-06-09/2013-06-10 | depth...
AAAGGAAATTCCCGAAAATGTTTTGCATGAAATGCTGGAAGCTGCACGGCTTTCTCCATCTTCTCAGAATAAGCAGCGCTGGAGATTTATCGTGGCCCATAATAAGAAAACTCGGGGAGAATTAGCTCTGAAAAGTGGTTTCATTGGTAAATTCAATTATTTCATTAAAGATGCTCCGGTCATTATTGTTGCGTGTGCTGATCCTTCAAAAAGTATTCGTTTGAATAAACAGGATTATTACCTGGTGGATACCACTATTGCTTTCCATCAGATGATGCTGACGGCCTGGAATCATGGAGTAGGAAGCTGCTGGCTGGCAGGATTCGATGAACAGAAGGTAAAAGAGATTCTGGATATCCCAACAAAAATTCGAGTGGTTGCTATGAGCCCATTTGGGTATTCCAAAGACAAAGCTTCACTTTATGATAAAGCTTTGAAAACTTTTGCTGGAAGTAAGAAGAGATTAGATTTGAATAAAATAGTGATGTATGATGTTTGGGGAAATGATTTCAGATATTCGATTTGAGAAGTTTGATTTGAGAAGTAAATTACGTATTGATCTTAAATCTCCGATCTCCTCTCCAAATCGTAAATCATAGATCAAAAGGAAACAAATTTTGAATAGAAAAGATTTAGAAGAAAGATTGATTAAATTTGCTGTATTAATAATTGAGTTGTCTCAAAATCTAAAAAATACACGAGCTGGTAATCATCTTTCTGGCCAAATAGTACGTTCAGGTACATCTCCAGCACTAAATTATGGTGAAGCTCAAAGTGCAGAATCTCACAAAGATTTTGTTCATAAAATAAAAGTAGTATTGAAAGAATTAAGAGAAACTCATATCAACTTAAGAATTATTAATTATGCTGATCTCTCTCAAGATAAGAACTTAACATTTCTAGCAATAGGTGAATGTGATGAATTGATTTCAATTTACGTAAAAAGCGTCAAAACTGCAAGGAAAGATAAATGATTTCTGATATTCGATTTGAGAAGTTTGATTTGAGAAGTAAATTATGTATTGATCTTAAATCTCCAATCTCCAATCTCCAATCGTAAATCGTAGGTCAGTGGAAGAGGAAAAAATATTGATTTCTGATGTAAGAAGCAAGAATCATGAAATAATATTTAATAAATTAAATTGACAGCATAACCAGTAAGTAAGTATTTTGCTAACATACTGGAGGTGATATGGAATTGAAGCTAAGGCATAATATTCCCATTGAAGAATTTGATTATGTAATGCTGAAAAGCGCTTTGAAAAACTATAAAAATCCAAGAGTAAAAATAAATGATCTATTAAAAAGGAATGAAATTGTTCGGGTGAAAAAAGGTTTGTATGTCTTTGGTTCAAACAGTACACCAAGTTTGTATACTAAAGAGACTATAGCAAATTTAATTTATGGACCTTCCTATATCTCGATAGAATATGCACTTTCATTTTATGGTATTATTCCTGAAAGAACTGAAACTATTACAAATGTAACAAACAAGCGGAATAAGATGTTCAAAACTCCTATTGGAAGATTTACATATAAATACATAAATCCAAAATTATATCCATTTGGAATCACTCAAATAGAAATTGATGATTTTCATCGAGTATTGATAGCAACAAAAGAGAAAGCAATTACAGATTTATTGCATTTTTCAAAGAGTATGAAAGAAACAAAAGAGTTGGAATTATTTATTTTTGATGATATGAGATTTGATGAAAATCAACTGAAAAGACTGAATAAGACCAGATTAAAACAATTGAGTCGATTGTATTCAGGGAACGCAGCTCTATTTTACTTGCTATGGGAGAAAATTCATGAATGAAGCATTGAATATCATGCTGAAGAAGTACAACTGCAGAAGTATTAACGATTATGAAAATGCATTGAAAGAGATAGTTCAGGAAATAGCTTTACTTGCTTTGTGGCGAGTTAAATTTTACGAAAAAGCTGCTTTTTATGGTGGCTCAGCATTACGGATTTTGTATGGATTGAATAGATTTTCCGAAGATCTGGATTTTTCTCTTCTAAAACCAGATGAAGATATTAATTTGAGTAAATACCATAAAGCAATCGAAACTGAATTAGTCGGTTTCGGTTTGAATGTGAAAGTGATTCCAAAAACTAAAACTAGCAGAAAACAAATCGATTCCGCCTTTATCAAAGCAGGAACGCTGCAAAACATGATTTCAATAGAAGTACCTGTGAATCTTAGAAAAAGGATTCATAAAAATAAAGTGATCAAAATAAAATTTGAAGTTGATAAAGATCCTCCGGAAGGTTTTAATACGGAAGCAAAATATTTACTCCAACCCATTCCTTTCTCGATTAATACTTTTACGATGCCAAGTTTATTTGCAGGAAAAATGCATGCAGTACTTTGTAGGAAATGGCAACATCGGGTCAAGGGAAGAGATTGGTATGATCTTGTATGGTTCATTGGTAGAAACACATTATTGAATTTAAAACATCTTGAATCGAGAATGATACAATCAGGACATCTAAAACAACAAGACATTCTTACTAAAACAAAATTATTAAAATTAATAAATAATAAAATTGATAATATTAATTTTCTATTGGCAAAAGACGATGTGAGAAATTTTATAAAAGATCAAGATGCTCTGAAAGTATGGGATAAGGTTTTTTTAGAGACATTATTCAAGGGATCAAATTTGAGACTAGAATTTAGAGTGATCAACCAGTAAGTTAGTGAATCACGTACATACTGGATTCATGTTTTGAAGTAATAAGGAGAACATATATATGAAACTTAAAAGAGAATTTATAGAAAAATTACCAAAGACCGACCTGCATGTTCATCTGGATGGTTCGTTGAGAATATCAACGATCTTTGAACTTGCTAAAGAGCAGAATGTAGTACTTCCTGCAGATAATGAAGAAGATTTAAAAAAAATAGTCTGCTGTGGAAAAGATTGTAAGAATCTGGATGAATATTTGAAAGCATTTGAAGTAACATTAAGCGTTATGCAAACAGAAAAAGCTCTGAAAAGAATTGCCTATGAACTGGCTGAGGATGCTGCAAAAGAAAATATTCGTTACATGGAAGTACGCTATTCACCAATTCTGCACACACAAAAAGGATTAAAACTGACTACTATCTCAGATGCTGTTCTGGATGGGCTGGCAAAAGCGGAGAGAGATTTCAATATTAAAACAGGTGTGATCATTTGTGGGATCAGAAATATGGACCCTGATACTTCTGTGAAACTTGCAGAACTTGCTGTTGCCTATAAAAACAAGGGTGTCATCGGTTTCGACCTGGCAGGTGCAGAATACAACCATCCGGCAAAAGACCATAAAGAAGCTTTCTATCTGGCTTTGAACAATAACATAAATATCACGATCCATGCTGGAGAAGCATACGGACCGAAAAGTATTCACGAAGCTCTGCATTATTGCAGCACACACAGGCTGGGGCATGGAACCAGACTGATCGAAGATGGTGATCTTTTGAATTATGTGAACGACCATCGCATCCCGCTGGAAATATGTATCACCAGCAATCTGGATACAAAATCGGTTAAAGATCTGAAACAACATCCGTTGAATTTTTATCTGGATTATGGACTTCGGGTAACGTTGAATACAGATAACAGATTGGTTTCCAATACAACCTTAACAGATGAATATATGTTGGCAATTAATGTATTAAATATAGACTATTCAGAAGTGAAGAACGTAATAATAAATGGTTTTAAAAGTGCATTTGTACCTTATCGGGAACGTGTAATTTTAATCAATAATGCTTTAGCAGAGATGGAAGTTCTGGAAGAAGCTGAATTGAAAAGAAAGATCAGGATAGAAGAAAAAATATAGTTTATTCTTTGCGGAGGAGAAATGAATTTTCTATTTCTAGCTGTTGGATTAGCTCTTGGTGCATTTATCTCTGCTCTTTTTCTGAAATCACAGAAAAGTAAGCTGGAAGCAAAAAACGAGATTCTGGTAACAAACCTTTCAAAAAATGAGCAAGAACTTACTGAAGAACGGGAACGATCAACCGGTTTTCAATCTGAATTAACAAAGCAGGAAACAATTAACCTGAACCTGCAGGAAAAACTGGAAAATCAGAAAACAGAAATTGAAGAATTACAGAAAAGATTTACCGATGCTTTTAAAAACCTGGCTAACGAGATACTGGAAGAAAAAACAAAAAAATTCACCGAGCAGAACCGTTCTAACCTGGATGAATTGCTGAATCCTCTTAAAGAAAAGATCAAAGATTTTGAAAATAAAGTGGAGCAAACCAATGAAAAAAACCGCATGAGCCATACTTCGCTCATTGAACAGATAAAGGGTCTGAAAGAACTGAACAAAAAAATAAGCGATGATGCTGAAAACCTGACCAAAGCCCTGAAAGGTGATGTGAAAATGCAGGGTAATTGGGGAGAGGTGATCCTGGAAAGGATTTTAGAAGAATCTGGGCTTAGAAAAGGGATTGAGTATGAGATTCAAGGTAGAGGAATGGGTTTGAAAAGTGAAGAAGGAACTCCTTCCAAACCGGATTTTATTATAAAATTTCCAGACAATAAACACATAATAATAGATTCGAAAGTTTCCTTAATTGCCTATGAAAGATTAATAAACTCTGAAAGTGAAGAACAGAAAAAAGGTTACAGAAAGGAATTGGAAAGATCTATAAAATCTCATGTTGATGACTTGCATGATAAAAACTATCAAACAAGAGAAGGATTAAATACACCGGATTATGTTTTTTTATTTATGCCCATTGAAGCCAGTTTTACCATAGCACTGCATCCCGATAGTTCTTTATTCAAATATGCTTTTGACAAAAAAGTTATTATTATTGGACCCAGCGGGCTGATGGCAATTTTAAGAACTATCGAATCTATCTGGCGGCAAGATAACCAGACTAAACATGCCATGGAAATCGCCCGTCAAAGTGGTAATTTGTATGATGCCTTTGTTAGATTATTGGAAGATTTTGAAAAAGTCGGTTCGAATATTGACAGAGCATCAAATTCATATCAGGATGCAGTGAAGAAACTTTCTACAGGAAAGGGAAATTTAATTGCCAGAGTTGAAAATATCAAGAAACTGGGAGCCAAAACCAGCAAACAAATACCTGAAAAATTTGTTCAGGAAATAAACGAACAACCACTGTTGGAAAAGGAAGAAGAACGACATTTTTTGGAATAAATTATGAAAAAGAATAATTCAAAAGAAAATCAGGACAAACCAGTATACAAAATAATAAAGAAGGTAAAAGTTAGACGACGGATTGAAAATGTTCATGCTGATAGAAATCCAGTTGTTATCACATTATTAATTTTAGCTCTCGTACTTTTGTTAGGATATCTGGGTATTAATGTTTTATTGTATCTACTTGATTTGGTTTTTTAAGGAAAATTATTTACTGCTGCATAATATAAGTTCTACTTCAAGTTTCACAAAGTTGGTTATATCTTCCCTGCCAATTTCCTTAATACATAACTGGCAGCCCACATGCCCATGATAGCCGGAAGATAAACTACCGAACCCAGTGTTCCTCTTTTCCTGCCACGTCCGGAAACCCATTCGGCTTCTGCTCCGGCATCGTGATCAAATTGTTGGATCGGTTTTTCATACGAAAATATAACAGGTATACCTTTTTCTATTCCTCGTCGATGAAGATATTTTCTCACTTTTTTTGCCAGAGGACATATCCTGCTTTTGGAAATATCACAGAGCTCGATCTTAGAAGGATCAAACCTGCTGGCTGCTCCCATGGAAGAAATTACAGGGATATTTTTTTTATAGCAATCTTCCAGCAATCCGGTTTTTGGGCCCAGGCTATCGATGGCATCTACTACAAAATCTACATCTTTCAAAAGAAATTCACGCGATTCCTGAGCGCAGAAATCGGAATATATTTGCACTTTTGCATCAGGGTTGATATCGAGTATTCTATCTCGCATGGCTTCAGTTTTCATTTTGCCTATTGTACTGTGCAATGCTGGTAGTTGCCGGTTTAGATTGGATAGACTTACTGTATCAAAATCTACCAGTAAAAACGCTCCGATACCGCTGCGAGACAGAGCTTCTGCCGCATAGCTGCCTACTCCACCCAAACCCATCACAGCCACGCATGACTTTTGGAAAATTTCAATTGCTTCTTTACCGAATAGAAGTTCTGTTCTGGAAAACTGGTTCATATAATATCCTTTAGCTTTCCCAAGCAGAAGCTTAGGAAAGAGAATTTATTTTATTCTCTTATTACGAAGCTTCCATCAGGGGTCGGACACTGTCTGCTTCGTAAAGTACCTAGTTCCTGCTTAAATCAAGTTTTAAATCAAAGATCGATTCGAATGCCTTACTCTGCATTCGCTGCAAAACATCAATTTCTAATCCACTTACCTGGGAAACTTTATCAACTACCCACATCAGGTTTTTCAAGTGATTGAAATCATTTTTATCATCAACCGGTTTCTGATATGGAGCATCGGTCTCGAAAAGAAAAAACCCACGATCTATGATAAATTCCAGAACTTCTTTTTTTGGTGGTTTGCAACCCAGTGAAAAGGCCAAATCGAATTTTGAAAGCAGTTCAGCAATTTCCATTGAAGCGTTGAATCCATGCAGATAACCTCTAATTTTAGGGAAGTTCTTTTTCAGTAATTTATATAGTTCATAATATTTTCGTACAACATGAAAAACAACCGGTAAATCGTAATTTTGTGCCAGGTCGAGCTGCTTTAAAAGTATTTGTTTCTGCCACTTCTGGTCATCATTTCTACCATCCAGACCGATCTCACCGATGGCAATTATTTTCTTTATATCACAGAGCTTAATAAGTGCATTAAAATCATCATCCGAGCTTTTTTCGTAGTACGGATGAATGCCCGCAGTCCATTTCATCTGAGAGATGTTTTGGTTTTGATGCCATTTAAATTCTTCCTGGCATAAAGCTGAAGAAATGAAGCAGGATATTCCAGCTTCTTTAGCTTCTGATAATTCTTGTTCCAGGTTAGCAGAAATTCTGCTATCTGCCAGATGACAGTGGGCATCGAGAAAACCGTAAGACCTTGCGCAGGTTTTAAACCTCCGCAAGGTTGAATTGTTATTAATCTGCATCAAAGAAAATATCCCTGAATTCGGTTGTTATTTTCTGTGAATCTTCATAATCACCAAAGAATCTTTTGTAATTGACATGATTGTCAAAATATTGCTTCAATAAGCGGTGATTGAACAATATATTCTTTCTGATTCCGATCCAATCGGAATAATCCGAAAATTCCCATTCTTCTGCTTTAGTTACAATTCCTGATTGTACTGGATTGTAATGAATATACCGAATTAAATGCATTAAATGACTTTCATTCGTGATTTCTTTATTCCTTGCTCTACCTTCAAAAATTGTACCCTTTCTGTTTTCTTGTTTATTTATTGCTTGAGAATATCCATTAAATACAGTTTTTAACCATTTTGAAATCAAGATATCAGAATTTTGTCTGACTAATAAATGATAATGATTCGGCATCAGGCAATATGCAGAAATTTCAATGTCATATTTTTCAATAGTATCATTGAATTTTCGGATTAGAAATCTATAATTCTCATCGCTGAAAAAAACCGGTAATCTATTACATCCCCGATTATAGACATGATAATATTTTCCTTGTAAATACAATTTCGTCCTTATTGATTTATTATTTCAACCTTGCGGAGGTATGCAACCTGCGCAAGGTTAAATTAAACTAAAAACTAAATTCTACACCCATGCTCATTGAAGTGATAGTTTCGTCCTTGCCTTTGATTTTTCCATCATTATTAAGATCGACATAACGTTCTTGATAGCTACCTACCAGTTGGGTGCTCCCACCTAACGCATAACCAAGTGAACCATTGATAACAGCATTCGGTGTCTTAAATTCGTTCAGTTTATCAAATCCGGTCTGAGTATAACCGATCTCAGCTTTTGTAAGTTTTGGAATAAATTTTGTATCAAAACTGGCTTTACCCCACAAGGAACGGAAATTTACATCATCTTCACCATACATATCTTCATAAGCTACAGTGAGGTAGATGAAATTTAAAAGATTAGCTGTAATACTACCATACCAACCCTGGGATTTGGTCATATCTTTCAGAAGAGTTTCTTTTGTTATTACGCTATCAATATCAGTGTAAACAACAGCCCTTTGCTCATCATAAAGCTGGTCGAAGAAAGCAGGTATAAAGTCATCCTGGTAGATTCTAAATTCCAGGTTCATGTGGAAGATCAGGAATTTTGAGTAAAAGCCCGGGAAAATAAATCCCATTTTATGATCGATGATCTGAGCAGCTTCACCATAATGGCTCAGGTAGAAAAGTTTATTTGTTACAAGCGGAAGTTCATAATCCACCCCGAACACAGTTACAGCATCTTCTTCAAAATCTGTGAAAGATGGATTACGTTTACCATTTGTATAATCATCGTAATAAAACCAATCATGAAAACCTGTTGAGTCACCCCAAATAGAGATATACTCTGCTAATTCATCTTCGATGTTATAATCTATTTCATTATGCCAATTTTCGTCATAAGGATAATCATCAAAATAATCAGGATAATTATCATCATCAGAATCAAGTAGTCCATTCACCTGGTTACGGTCATGTGCTACAGTTCCACCGAAAATAAGATTTTTAAAGAGTGGTATCTCTGTATTATTCAATGGTTTGATAGTCAATCTTCCACCCAGAATTTCATTTTTAACAGCATTTGCAGTAAATATTTCTGCAGTCATTCCAGCAACAGGAAGTTTACCGCCTAGTTGAATACCGATCTGTTTATATTCAGGATAGCGCAACATATTGGAATAATCTTTCATAACCAGACCGTGCCCTAAAGTATAGGATTTAAAGCCACCGAGTCTTCCGTAAAAAGAATCTCCACGTTGACCATAACGCAAGTAGTAAATCTTATTCACATAATCTTCAAAGTCATCCCAGTCCTCTTTACGAACGTTGCCATTGCTATCTATCATAAAATCTACATCCAGTCCTAAACCAAATTTACCGAAAACCAGTTCCGGCATCAGGCGAATTTGAGTGTATGTATTATCACCCAGCATCACAGTTCCTACACCGCCACCCATGTTAAATGGACCAGCGTCTCCATGTGGTTCTTCCTCTGGCATTTCAATTTCCCGTTCCGGTTGTTCAATGGGTGGGATTTCTTGCTCTTCGATCTGTTCGGGTTCTTCAATTTCGATAGGTTCAAGCTCTTCGTTGATAAAAGTGCTGGTAGATTCACCGATCTCATTCGGATCGATTGCAGTGATGAGAATGGGTCCCTGTCCTGTACTTGTACCTCTCTGTCCTGCCCGGATGAGAGCAGTTTCTCCATCGAGCTTATTCTGGAAATGGACTTCTCCTTCGAAAGAATAAAGATTAGTTAAACCTTCTTCGGTTACATTCATCAGGAAGTTCGTACCTTTCACGGAAGCGACTGTTGTGGATGTTTCAATTTCGAACTTGCTGGTACCCTTTTCTACTTTAGCCCACAATTCTCCAATTTTCAATACACTTTTCTTGTCTGTTTTCCCTTTTTCCTGAGTAGTGTTGATATTCAAAATGCTATTTGGGAACAGCTTAACTAGCGAGCTTTGATCTGCAAATTTAACAGCAGCATAAGATTCATTTTTCGTTTCAAGTTCGTCGCCATTGAAAAGTCGATCTCCAACCAGAGCAGGAGAGATTTGCTGATTGCGGGTAAGATTTACTACACCTTTCACCTTTAGAGTTTGTGCTATAAAATCAATTCCAGAAAGATTGAAAGCAAGTACCATCTCAATAATAATACAAAGAAATATTTTCCTGTTCATTTTTTACCTCCGAATTTTTTTCTTAAAATCTTAATTAAGAATTTCGATGTCAAGGATTATCAGTTAATGAAATGAAAATTTGCTTGAAATGTGTTTCTTTTAGTAGACAAAATAAGGATTATTTTTTGCCTGTTCAAAGATAGTTTGGAGAAGAAATTATGCAATACAGGTTTTTGGCAGAGTGGACAAAAGAGAATTCAGAACAGGATCTGATCTTTCACGTGCTGGAAAGATTTGAAGACCAGTATATTATCAGGTTCAGGAAACAAAAAACAGTATTGCAGATCAACTTATCTTCATCGGACTGTTTCTGCTTTTTCACAGAAAGAAGATCGCTTCCTTTTGAAGAAAAAAAGGAATTATCAAATTTTAATGATCATCTGAAAAACGCTTGATTAAATGCCATATCCATTTCAGAACA
>JACKQG010008216.1_pt1 | contig 10247 bp, 5 predicted proteins | sample 8237621 | NCBI WGS metagenome assembly JACKQG01 (sample SAMN15677084, study PRJNA649215) | marine metagenome | biome: marine; feature: Black Sea; material: saline water; isolation source: suspended particulate matter (SPM) from the Black Sea western gyre | collected 2013-06-09/2013-06-10 | depth...
TGTGGCTGAAGCGGCGTTGAGCGATGAGTCAGGAAGATACCAGCTCATCAACCTCAGACCGGGGCAGTATAAGCTGCGATGCTATATTCCTGGTGGACATGTGTATTATGAGGGGGAGAAAGCCGGAAAGCCAGAAAGCCGGAGAGAACCGGAAAGTCAGGGGGCCAGGAAGCCCATCATCTTGCAAGTTGAGCGAGGCAAGACTCTCAAAAACATTGACTTCCGCTTTCACCAATTCAAAAAGGGAACCTGGAGACATTACGGCATTTCTGACGGATTGGCCAGCATGTCGGTCAATGACATATGTTTGGCTTCAGATGGTACACTGTGGTTTAGCACAGGTAGTCGTGACTGGATTATAGGCTCTGGTGTCTCTCGCTATGACGGGCAGAAGTTTGTCAACTTTACCACGAAAGATGGATTAGTCCATAACGCTGTTAAGTCCATCTATTGTGACCAGGATGGTGTGATGTGGTTTGGTACATACGGCGGTGTCTCTCGATACGATGGGGAGAAGTTTGTCAACTTCACCACAGCGGATGGATTGCCGAATAACTGGGTCTATTCTATCCATAGTACTCCCGATGGCACCCTATGGTTTGGGCAATGGGAAGTCTTGACAAATAGAGGCGGCATTTCTCGCTATGAAAAACCGCTTCGCCCCTCCGCTACGCTACGGGATGGGGAGGAGTTTGTCAACTTCACCACAGAAGATGGATTGGCGCATAACTGTGTCTATGCTATCCATAGTACTCCCGATGGCGTCTTATGGTTTGGAACAGAAGGCGGCGTCTCTCGCTATGATGCTAGGGGTATGGGGGATTCTCCCCATTTTGTCAACTTCACCATGAAGGACGGATTGGTGCATAACAGTGTCTGGGCTATTCATGGTGATTCGGATGGTATAATGTGGTTTGGGACAGAAGGCGGAGTTTCTCGATACGATGGGAATGGTTTTGTCAACTTCACCAGGGAATATGGGCTGATGGATAATGGGGTCGAAGCCATTTATGGCAGCGCTGACGGGTCATTGTGGTTTGGGAGTCAACATGGCGGCGTTTCTCGATATGATGAGCGGACATTCACCATACTCACAGAAGATGATGGATTGGCACATAACATGGTCCGGGCTATTCATAGCGCTTCTGACGGCGTCCTGTGGCTTGGGACAAAAGGCGGTGTTTCCCGGTATGATGGTAAGGATTTTGTGAACTTCACCAGAGAAAATGGATTGGCGGCTGACGATGTGGGTGTTATCCACCGCGATGCTGATGGCGCATTGTGGTTTGGAACGGGCGACTTAGGTACTTCGTGGGGTGGTGGTGTCTCCCGGTATGATCCGGCCGCTGAAAAGGTGGGTAGCGAGCGTTTTGTAAACTTCACCATCAGAGATGGGTTGGCAGCTAATGGAGTCTTTGCCATCCATAGCGCTCCCGATGGCACCCTATGGTTTGGGACACGGGACGGTGTTTCTCGCTACGATGGGAAGGAATTGGTCAATGTGAACAGGGAGATCGGATTGGGATTGGATGGTTACAGAATGACCGCAAGCTGCATACATATTGTTTCAGATGATATCCTATGGCTTGGCGGGTATGATGTTCTCCGCCGCTATGATGGGAAGGAACTTGTGAATTTTACCACCCAGGACGGATTGGCGGACGACTTTATCCTTGCTATCCATGATGACCATGACGGCGCTCTGTGGATCGCGACGTATGGCGGCATCTCCCGCTGTGATGGTAGGAGTATGGGAGATTCTCCCCATTTTTTGAACTTCACTGCCGAAGACGGATTGGCTGGTAATCAAATGGGTACCATCTATGCTGAACCTGATGGAACACTATGGTTTGGGGGAGATGGCGGCATCTCTGGCTATGATGGAGTCGCATGGACATCGTTGGATGGACGGGATGGATTGGCAGGCAACAGGGTTTACTCAATTGAGCAAGATCCGGATGGTAACTTCTGGATTGGGACTGACAAAGGTCTTATACACTATCGTCGGAGTAAGACTAAGCCCAAGGTTCGCATCGTTTCAGTGACTACAGATGAAACCTATGTTGACCTTTCTGCTATCCCTCCCCTTGTTGTAGGCAGCCGTGTTACCATTGAGTATAACTCCATAGACTTCAAGACCATCCCGGAGAAAAGGCAGTATCGGGTTCGGATTATCAAAATCCCCCCTGCCCCCCTTTGGTAAAGGGGGGAAATGTAGGGTCGGATTTGGGCTGGCAGAAACCCACCAGGTCAGGTTCCTTTGACCACACATTGGATGAGCCGGGCGCATATACCTTCGAGGTTCAGGCCATTGCTCGGGACCTGAATTACTCTGAACCAGCATCTTTGACACTTAAGGTAATCCAGGACACAAGGAACCAGCAAATTGCTCAATTAAAAGGTGAATTGGCAGAACGGGAAAGGGCTGAGATGGAAAGGATGCAGCAGGAACTGGAGGATGCCCGGCAGATACAATTGTCCCTTCTGCCGGAGAAATCACCGGAGATAAAAGGCTTCCAGATAGCAGGCACATCCCTTCCTGCCAGAGAGGTTGGCGGAGACTTCTACAGCTATCTGTCCTTGGGTAAAAATATTGGGATAGCATTGGGTGATGTTACCGGCAAATCGGTGAAGGCGGCCATGGTGGCAGTAATGTCCGATGGTATGCTGCATTCGGAGGTAGAGGAACGGGAAAGTATCTGGGATTCACCGGGTCAGATACTTACCAGGCTGAATACCCGCCTTAAGCCACGCCTTATACGAGGGATGTTTACTGCTATGTCTCTGGGTATTGTCCAACCGAAATATAGAAAACTTATTTTCTCTAATGCTGGTATGCCATATCCTATAGTTAAACGGGGCAGGGAAGCCTGGGAACTGGAGATAAACGGACTGCCCTTGGGAATTACGGATATGGCAGAATATGGGGATTTGAGCTTTGAGTTTGAGGAAGGGGACTTTGTGGTCTTCTGTTCGGATGGTGTCATTGAAGCGGAAAATGAAGCAGGGGAGATGTATCAGACTGAGAGATTGTTGGAGTTAATTGAGCAAGGGAATCTAAATCTATCAGCGCAAGGGATGGTGGATTTGATATTGGGTGATGTCATTAGTTATGTGGGTGATGAGGAGGCATCTGATGACATCACCATCGTTGTCCTCCGATGTGAGAAGTAATTCGGAAATCTTGCTTAACTTTCCCGTTTTTGTGTCCCAAAAAACTGGGGCACGTCAGATTACGCTCTTTCACACTTGCATAATTCCTGTTAATTTGTGCCGTTGGTGTGGCAATTGGGAGCGCGATGACGCCAACAAGCTAGTCAAGAATCAGGAAGTCTGGGATAAATTCATGGCGCGTGATATTCTGAGACGAATCCCGGCAAATTCAGAGCTTCTGCGTAATATGTTGGCAATCTACATTGACTGTGGCACATCCGACCAATTTGGCTTATTGACTGAAGCCCAACGTGTGCACGAAGAACTGCAAAGATTAGATATAACTCATGAATATCGCGAGTTTGACGGAAATCACACTTGCTGTGTTATGAACAGCACTGGTGATGCTCTGGAAGTCTTTTCCAACACCATGGCCTTTGAAATGATAATTCCGAAAGACCCGGTGACTCCAGCGCAACATAAGGCAGACTTGAAGACCCGTTGACTCCAGTACAGCCACAAGACAGACATGCTGTGACGTGGGCACAGGCAAAGGTCAGATAGGGATATTCAAGATCCCGCTCAAGCATTATCTTTGCATCATTTCTGCGTCACTCGGGAGGTGAATGTAGAGGGTCGATTTACACAGTCCATCAACAGACAGTCTATGATGCGGAGGAGGAGGTGATAATAATGTAAGCGTTTGCTACAGGAGTCTAATGGTTCTTTGTCGTTCATTTTCCAACAAGAGGAGATGATGTCAGTTTCCCCCTGTCGCAAAGGGAGATTTAAGGGGATTTGGGAGAGGCGTTATATTTTTGGAGTTGGAGCGCCTATAAAATCTCCCAGCAATTTAAGCCGACTCCATTGCTAAAAAAATAATTCAACAAAGGAGATTTTTAACCATGAAAACCTTAACCCTCACACTCATCACCATCTGTGCCTTAATCGCATGGACAAACGTTTTAGCAATTGAACGTGTCCACACCGGCCCTGGTTCGGAGGGAGTTGCGATTAACTCTCGCACACAAATCGCTGTGGTCACCAGCAAATCATACGCCGAGCTTGGAAAGCAACCCGTTGATACCGGAACACTTTCCATCATTGACCTGAAAACGAAGCAAGTTATTGATACCATTGAGGTGGGTGGCGTTCCCGTTGGACCTGCCATCAACGAGGAAACTAATACCGTCGTATTTTCTGATAAAGCGAACAACGCAGTCGTCATACTCGACCTTGCTAGCGGCGTTGAGACAGCCCGCATACCCGTCGGCGAAAATCCGAGTTGTGTTGACGTTGATGCGGAGCATAACCTCGCGGTTGTAGCAAGTGTTGATGATAGTAAGGTATATGTTATCGATCTAGCAGCCGCCAACATCAAGCACACGATTGAAGTGGGTGCACAGCCGGTTTGCATGCACTGGTCAATAAACCCCAATAACATGACCGCTATCGTTGCCAATATGGGCGCAGATACGCTGACAGTCGTGGATATACAAAACGGTAGCGTTCTGAAAACTATTCCGGTCAGTGGACCAAGCAGTGGAGCATCACTAAATCCTCAAACCAATACCGCGGTAGTTCCTCTCCTTGATAACACCACGGTAATTGTCGACCTCAATTCCGGAACGGTTACGCATACCGTGTCCGTCGGCGACTATCCTGTGTGCTCAGTTATTGATGAGAGAACCAATGTGGCGTTCATCAGCAACTATGTCGGCGGCAGTGTTTCGGCAATTGATCTGAACACCGGCATGCTGATTAGCACCTTTGAAGGTGTGGGAGAAGGTCCCACCTGCATGGCAGTTGATGCGACTCAGAACTTGCTTCTGGTCACGAACCACGGTGGCGACACCGCGCTGATTAAGCTGGATGACATTACCGTAGCGGATGTTATTGCGGAGGAGGCATCAGGCAAAATCGTTGGCACGATTCCGATAGGCGCCGGCCCATTTGGCGTGACAGTGAATCCTTATACTCGAGTGGCAATTAACGCGAATTATGGCGATGGGACAGCCTCCGTAATCGATCTGACGACCCTGAAGGTGACGGATACAATTGAGATTGGTGGAGCACCTTCGGGACCAGATGTTAATCCCTACACCAACATCGCGGTTTTTGCCAACGAGGTAGTCGAGGACGCCGGACTCGGAGAAAACCATGTCGTGTCTATCGTTGACTTAACGACCGGCGAGGTTAAGACGCATATTCCGGTTGGAGAAGAAAGCTTCCCCATCTGTGTCAATATAGATGCGGTCAGAAACATAGTCGTTGTCCCGCTTAGGGGTCGTAACCAAGTTTTAGTCATCGATCTAGAAACAGAAGAGGTTATTCATACCATCCCTGTTGGCATGACGCCCATGTGTATGCATTGGTGCATAAATCCCTACACCAATCAGGCAATTGTTGCCAACATGGATGAGAACACGCTCTCGGTGCTCGACCTAGAACAAGGGGTTGAAATCCAGAGGATTCCCGTCGGCGCAGTTCCCGTTGGCGCATCCTTAAATCCGTATACCAATATCGCAGTCGTGCCCAACTTGGGAAGCAATGATGTGTCCGTGGTTGACTTGACCAAAGGAGAGGTGATAGGTACGATTCCTGTGGGCGCAGAGCCGAATTGCAGCGTGATTGAATCCAGCCTGAATTTCGCCCTCATCTCGAATGCTCTGGATGACACCGTCTCTGTAATCGACCTCAACACCATGTCGGTTGTCGATACCATCACAGTTGGCGTCTATCCTACTTGCTTGGCTATAGATGAGACGACGATGACGGCTTTGGTCACGAATACGAACAGCAACGATTTAACCATCATTGACCTGACGAAGATAGCCACTGCTACGGAAGATTATAGTCGAACCTTTTTCCTGCAGTTGGAATCGGGGTTAAATATGATTTCGTTGCCATTGAAATCCATCACGCAACGCACAGCGCGTGACTTGATGAATGAAATCGGCGCCACGGTGGCAATTAAGCTTGACACTAAAAGAAGCCGGTTTGTCGGCTTTACCGAAACTGATGCTGGAGATGGTTTCACCATCGAAGGCGGACAGGGATACATCGTCAATGTGAAGGAGAGTAAAGTAGTCCCGTTTGTCGGTGCTGCATGGACCAACGAACCGCCGGTGGAAGCTGCGCCTCCTTTGGCAACCGATTCCACCTGGGCTTTCGTGGTAAGTGGGGCTCTCAACTCACCGAACGATAAACCCAACTTCGACGGCTATGCTATCCAAACTAAGAACCTCAGAACCGGCGACATCACAATGGATATCGTCTCAAAGTCGGGATATTTCGCCTTAGCGTCGGCTGATTTATCACAGAAGAGTATCATTCAAGCGGGTGATAAAGTGGAGATAATAGCAAGAGACGCTTCCGGTGATGTCGTTGCCAAGGTTGTTCGCACCATTGATGCTGATAACATTGGGAAAGCATATCTGAATGTAAACCTTAAATTGGGAGAGATGATACCTTCTCAAACCGTTTTATTGCAAAACTATCCCAATCCGTTCAACCCAGAAACTTGGATTCCCTATCAACTACAGGAATCCGCCAAGGTTATGATTCGCGTTTACAATACCACCGGCGGATTGGTGCGCACGCTCAACCTGGGGCAGAAAGCATCAGGTTACTATCTTGGTCGCACTCAGGCGGCTTATTGGGATGGTAAAAACAACGCTGGTGAGAAAGTTGCATCCGGTATCTATTTCTATCAGATTAACGCGGGCGATTTTTCCGCCACCCGTCGAATGCTGGTCGTGAAGTAGCGTTGGTAAGTATTTTGAGAAGGCCAGGGATTGTCTTACGGTCTCTGGCTTTACTTTTAGAACTGCGGCAAGAACTAAATCCAGTGCGATATATTCCACACCGGCTGGGACTGGAAAGCACTTCCCCGCGTTATGGGAGCATAGAGCACGGTAACAAAAATGGCAAAAAAATCAAACCGGAAAAATCATCACTCTGATGCTCCACAAGAGTTGTTTGAATCTTCAAGTCTGAACCCCGAATTAAAGAGAAAGGAACAGCAGTCACTCAATGAGGAGCAGCGGCGACAAGTGGAGGAGCACTACCGCAGCACACTGGAAAACATGCTGGAGGGTTGCCAGATTATCGGCTTTGATTGGCGCTATCTGTATCTCAACGATGCTGTTGCCAGGCAAAGCCGCCAGTCCAAAGAGGAATTGCTCGGTCATACCATGATGGAGATGTATCCTGGTATTGAACAAACCGAGATGTTTGCTGTCCTGCAGAATTGTATGGCAAAACGTCTGCCACATCGGATGGAAACTGAATTTAGCTTCCCCGATGGCTCTCAAGGCTGGTTTGAACTCAGTATTCAGCCGGTGCCCGAAGGCATTTTTATCCTCTCGCTGGATATCACTGAGCGTAAGCGTGCTGAGAGAGCGTTTCAGGTCTCCAATCGATTCCTCGAAATTGCCAATGGACATTCAGACATGGACTCTCTGCTGACCGCATTTGTCACTGAGGTGAAGCAATTTACTGCCTGCTCCGCCGTGGGAATCCGTATTTTGGATGAACAAGGCAACATCTCCTACCATGCCTATGAAGGCTTCAATCAGGCCTTCTATGACTTAGAAAACCCTCTGTCGATTCAGTCAGACCAATGTCTATGTATCAACGGCATCAAAGGAGAGACTGATGCTCAACTCCCTTTCTACACCGCAAGCGGTTCCTTCTACATCAACGGCAGCACGCGCTTTCTGGCCACGATTTTAGAAGAGGATAAAGGCAAAACTCGTAATCGCTGCCATCAGTTTGGATACGAGTCCGTTGCTCTCATTCCAATCCGCTTTGGTAACCGTATACTGGGCTTAATTCATGTCGCCGACCCCAAAGAGAAGATGGTTCCTCTGGAGGTGGTGGAGGTGATGGAAAATATAAACACCCAACTGGCCACAGCTATCCAACGGGTGCAGGCAGAGGAGACACTAAGAGAAGAGAGAAATCGGGCACAAAAGTATCTTGATATTGCCGGGGTTATCTTTGTCGTTATTGACAATGATGAAACAGTCAGGCTGATCAATCAAAAGGGCTGTGAGATTTTAGGATACCAAATGGAATGAAGTGTTATCAGTATTTTCAGGAGAAAGAAAAGTGTCCGTGGTGTCCAAATGAAGCGGTTTTTGCCGGCAAACACGTTCGGCGGGAATGGTTTTCCCCTCAAACCGAGAAAACCTACGAACTGATTGATACCCCCTTGAAAAACCCCGACGGCAGCATCTCAAAGTTAGAAATACTGCGTGATATAACGGCGCAAAAACAGGAAGAGAAACAACTTAAACTCTCTCTCAACGACAAAGAATCGGTTCTGAAAGAGATGCAACAACGTATTAACATCGCGGCTGAAATTCAGAGCAGCTTGTTGCCCAAAGAATCGCCCCCGCAAACTGGGCTGGAAATTAGCGCCCTGAACATCATGGCCAGGAATGTTGGTGGTGATTATTACGATAACGTTTTAAATCCGTCCGGACAGTTAGCTTTCGTTATCGCTGATGTCATGGGCAAAGACATCTCGGCGGCATTGTTCATGACAATGGTGCGCGCCATTTGGCGCAACAATGTTATGGCTTCTAAATCCCCAGACGACATCTTAAGCGCCATGAACCATTCTGTTTACTCCGATTTTAACGCTAGCGGCCGATTCGTCTCAATGTTCAGCGCCCTGTATGACTCCAGCACTTTCACGTTGACATACAGCAATGGCGGTCATAACCCACCGTTATATCTGCCTGACGACAGCAATCAATTCGAACCTTTAGATACTGATGGGATGCTAATAGGTATTCTACCCGACTCGAAATACTCGGTTGCCCAACGGGTTCTGAACGAGGGTGACCTGATAGTGGTTTATACCGACGGCATCGTGGAAGCGGAACGCGACGAAGCCTTATTTGGCATGGAAAGACTACAGGATGTGATTATCCAGAACCGTTCTGGCGATGTGAAGGAGATTCAGAATAAGATTATCTCGGCAGTGAAGGAATATACCCAAGGTGAGCCTCAAAGCGATGATCTGACTTTGATGGTCTTGAGAGTTGCCGGTATATAAATCACGGCAGATTATTATCTCTCAAATAAGAGCAATCTGTTTCAAAAGGAGATGTAATACTGTGGAAATCCTTGTGTTATCATGATTCTAAATTATTTCTGATACTGTTCACAAAGGAGATCATTTTTCCCCGTTGAAAAAGGTTCAGCGGGTCTGGTAGAAGAGAGCACGCCTCAAGCCGCCCGGTTCCGACAGTCAAAGATGGCGACCAGGACGGTGGGTCTTTGTCGCAAAGGCGTCGGCTGCAGGTTGCGGTCAGACGAAGTCCCCGATAGATCGGGCCTCCGGCGCGGTCCTGGGGCGTTTCGGCGTCACGGCTTGCTGATTTGGAGTAGAGTTAGGTCGCCGTTGGCGCGGTGTCTCTGGGATTGAGAAAGCGTTGGCACTGGAAATCTTTGCCGCGACCTTGAACGGAAGACGCCAGCGATTATTAGAATCCCGAAAACATTGATCGATTAACCCAGTTTCGTTTCAATGTTTCATCAAAGTTCGGCGGCTAATCCCAATTCTCTGAGCTAACCGACCAGGGGTAAAGCAAACTTTGTCCATTTTCACACCCTCTTTTGTAGTTTGCCCATGTCCAGTTTGCCCACTTTTTAATCAGCCAAACCCAAAGCAAAAACCAAATTTTTGGGGGCAAAATTGCCCCCAAAAATTAGTGCTATGCTCGAATGTCATCAGACCAATATTTCGCCAAAGGCCGATAGGGCGTTTTTATAGATTTGGGAAAAAAACCAACGCTAAGGATTCAATTCATTCCCTCTCTTTTATTCTCTCCAACCTTCGGCTCCCCCGAGAAGGCTTGATATATCTGGTGTCTTAGATGACTTATCGGTGGATTAGTTAAATAAAATGCTCGTTTGCTTAACAAACCCTCACGTTGTCTCGTTTTCTCACCGTCTCGTTTTCTTTTATCCTAATCCATTTGTGCCTGTCAATTTAGCTTAAGGTGTAAAATCGCACCAATCTGGCATATGGATTGTATTTTTACGCAAAACGACGTTAGCTTATAACATTTTATCCG
>JACKQG010008217.1_pt1 | contig 10247 bp, 11 predicted proteins | sample 8237621 | NCBI WGS metagenome assembly JACKQG01 (sample SAMN15677084, study PRJNA649215) | marine metagenome | biome: marine; feature: Black Sea; material: saline water; isolation source: suspended particulate matter (SPM) from the Black Sea western gyre | collected 2013-06-09/2013-06-10 | depth...
CGGGGACCAATGGATTGGTAAAGGGGCTCATGCAAGTAAAGGGAGTGGGTTTGGTTTAATGGTATATCAACAGGCTAATCTATACTTTATGGGGGGCGACGGAGACGCTAGACATGATTTGATTACAACCAATTTGCCCGAACTGAAAGAATGGCATCATATCGCCGCGACTTTTGATGGTAAAGCTATGACAATTTATATTAACGGTGAAGTTCATGAAGAGAAAAAAGATCCTTTTGGTTTTAAGGGTGAAAATGCCCTTCCATTGATAGTTGGAATGGGAGTTGACCGACCACAATACACCTTTGAGGGTATCATTGACGAGGTCGTAATTTTCAATACGGCTATTTCCACAGGAGAAATTAAAGATGTAATGGATGGAAAATTTTTGGCAGTGTCGCCTCATGACAAATTAAGTATCTCATGGGGGAAGTTGAAAAGTCAATATTAATGATACAGTGAGATTGCAAAAATACACTTCGTTGATTTTTGCAGTCCACCCATATACTAAAAACAAGGAGGACTTCACATGTCCGATGAAGGAATTACCGCTGAAGAGAAACTTAAGGGAGTTCGAGAACAGCTACACCAAGAATGGATCCACTTTCAAATTGTAGGTAGAGAGCTTCTACCGGAAGAAAAGCTCAGAGCAACTGCCCTCAATCAAGCAGTTCGACTAATTGATGAGGCGCTAAAGGTTTTGAGTTGTGACGTGGTAGATGACAACCTTATGAAAGAAGGAGAAATCACTATGTCAGCAGATACGACCAAACAAACAGAAGCTACATTGGTTCACCATTTGCAAGCATTTGCTGAAGGTGACATAAATGCAATCCTGTCTGATTATGTCGAAGAATCCATCTTATATACTCCAGACGGTGCACTGCGGGGACTGAATCAAATACGGGGATTCTTTTCAGAAACACTCGAAAACGCACCCCCTGGCTTTATGGAGAACTTTGAAATGGTGCGACAAGATGTTGAAGGCGAAATCGCCTACATCGTTTGGAAATCGCCTTCAGCGGCTCCCTTGGGCACCGATACGTTTGTGATTCGCAATGGCAAAATTGTTGTGCAGACGTTTGCCGCCCACATGACGTAATGTTAAATCGAAGGGAAAAAGAACGATTATATAGGCAAGGATACATCATCCCCATTCATATAAGTCAAGCTAATTAGCGCTTACTACCAAAGAGTAATGGTAAAGCCTTGGGTTGAGTAGCCGAAGGCGTATCGAAACCAAGCATTTATCAAGATTGTCAGCACCGAATGCTTAAAGTTGCGTAAGGAATTCTCAGATGTGTGTTGGCAGTACAGATGGAAAGTTTAACTATACAGAGAAAGCAGAGATTAAAAAATAACAGCCGCTGGTTTATCGTTAGTACAACGCGACAAAGCCATCGGCTGTCTATTGGCCAATTAGTGAATTTATAACTTCACGACAAGTGTTTCTTAAAGAATTCTACGGCCGGTTCTAAGTCTATCTCATGCACACCTTCAAAATTATCAAGTTGAAGATTTTCCTCCACGCCAGCCGCTTGATAGATTTGCTGAAGATGTCGGAATGCTTCAAGAGCATCTTCTTCAATAAAGCAAGTATCATCCGAAGCAATTTGCACCATACAGTGTCGTGGTGCAATTAATCCCGCCACATCCGAGATATCGCCGTAGCGTCTCAGCCCAAACATGAATTGCGAACCGCAAGTATTTCCCCTTCCTCGGTCGTTCAAAGCGTCGTTAATTGTACTCAGGTAACAGACAATTATCGACGCTTTGATTCGCTCGTCTAAGGCAGAAACGTAAGTAGTCATAGTCCCACCAAAAGAACATCCCATACACCCCAGACGTCCACCGTCCACTTCGGGGCGTGATTGCAAATAGTCAAGACATCTTTGCGCATCGCAGATGTCGAGATGGAGAAGCTGGTAGCCGAAATAGCCTAATGCCAAATAGGCTACATTGCAGCCATCCCGGCTTGGACGGCGCACCCATTCATCGCGGTCCGTGCGTTCGCCAAATCCTCGCCAATCTGGCGCTATAATTACGAATCCTTGCCTGGCGAGTTCAATTGGAAGGTGCTTCTGATAAGTATCTTCAGCTACGCCCACCAATCCATCCTTGCCCACTCCGTGTCCATGAGCACAAAGGACAGCCGGACGGCGATTACTAGAGTTGGCGCCGTCAGGAATTAAAACGTAAGCTGGCACAGAGGAGAAAGCATCTGAATTGAATATAATCTTCTCCCTGGTATATCCGGGCATTGATATAGTTTCCAGCACTTCAACATCAAGTGGAACAGGTTCAGGACGAGGCCCAAGATTTTGTAAAAGTGATTTCAAAAATGCCTTCCGCCATTGTTGCCAATCTCCCTTAGATGTTCCGTTAAAATGTAGCGGCGGAGTTTGCTTGAGCAGTTCCGCAACTCCGCTTTCGGCAGTTAAAAAACGTTTCGTTTTTGTTTCCATAGATTATCCTTTCGATATGTTTGAATCAGAAACCCGTTTTCTCCGAGAAAACGGGTTTCTGAATTGACACGGCACTATCGACAAACTAAAACAGCGCGGTTAGCAAGTTTCACAACACTTTCCGTTGTGGTTTGGAATATCATTTCATAAAGTCTGCCATGAGGACTGGCACCGAGTGCTATCAGATCACAATCGTGCTTTTCCGCGGTTTCTAAGACATTCCTCACGGTATACCCAAGCTCAGTGAGAAATTCTGTTTTCACATCATGATAGCGAAGATATTCCTGCATGCTTTGGGTAACCCTTGATGTTTCTGTTCTGGTTTCCCCAATTGCAAGTCCAAATAACTTAGCTTTTGTCCTCTCACCAAATTCAGTCGCCAGTTCCAATGCCCGGTCAGAATGATGGTCGCCTCGATGTGCTACTAAGATCTTGCTCAAAACAGTACAGTCCTCATGTACGACAATAGTCGGTTTAGTAATTTTCAGCAAAATGTCGTCCATTTGGTCGTATACGAGCTTGAGTCCCTGTGTTTTGATAGATTCAGAAATACCTATCACGAAGAGATCAGCTGTGCGCGCTTTTTGTAAAATCATCTCCGCTGGTTTGCCTAAGACCAGTTCCACGTCGTGTTTGAGTCCAAATTCATCGCATTCAGCCGCCGTCCGGTCTAGCAGTTCCTGAGTGAAATCTTCATGTTGCCCTTCATTAACATCTCGAAAATATACACAAGAAAGATGAGCATCTAAAAATACAGCAAGATGCCCAGCATAGTCAAAGGCGTTTTTTTCATACGGCTCATTACCAATCGCTACTAAAATGCGCTTAATCATTTGTAATACCTCCTTGAATAATTAAACTTTTCTTTATTCTTTTTCTGAATATTATAGCGTAGACGTGAAAAATCATCAATTAAATTTGCGCACTATCAGAAATTCTCCATAATAGAATCTCCGTAGCCGAAGTCGCAAGACTTCGGAAATTTAGTTGCTTCGGACAACCCGAATTCTGCTGCTGGTCTTTTGCAGAATATTTACGGAATCCTCATCAAAGTGGATGTAAACTTCAGAGCCGATGTCTAGCCTCATCTTCGCGAATGAGGGTCTCAGTGTCCAAGCGGTAATAATAACGCCTATATCTATCTCTACCTCTGTTAAGGCTCCTTTGGTTTCAACACGCTTGATAACACCGAGAAAGTTGTTATTCCGTTCTGATTTGGATTCCATTGGTGAGAGGGAGATTTCTTCCGGTCTAATGGAGAAGCAGATTCGTCCCTTCTCTTTGCTCAAGGGAAAGTATTCAACATTCGCAGAGTAGTAGATCGTCAGATTTCTCTGGACGGGATAGAGGCTGTCAGCGACAAGGTTGATTTTACATCTGCCATCTTGTGAAATAGCATCTCCGGCGAATATATTTCTGCTCCTTACGAACCGAGCAACGAACTCAGTTTTAGGTCGCCGGAAAATATCCTCGGCTTCTCCGACCTGCACCAAACTGCCGTCGTTGAGAACTCCTGCTCTATCAGCGACCATCAGCATCTCCTCAAAATTATGGCACACATGAACAGTGGTAGTCTTTGTTTCCCTCTGGATTCGCCGCAACTCTCTGCCAAGTAGTTCAGCAGTAGCTGGGTCTAATGCGCTTAAAGGTTCATCCATTAGAAGCACATCAGGTTCAATGACGAGAGCGCGAGCGACTGCAACACGTTGTTTTTCCCCACCGCTGAGACCGTGCGGATGCCGTTCAAGGAGGTGGCTGATTTTTAACATCTCAGCCATTCTCAAGACCTTCTCGCGAATATCAGGAATTGGTCTCAATTTTAACCCAAAAGCGATGTTTTCATAAACTGTCATTGTCGGGAAAAGAGCATAATCTTGAGGGACATAACCGACGTTCCTTGCAGCAGGTTCTAAGTGAGTAACTTCTCGACCACTAATAAAAATTGAGCCAATTTCTATATCCCTCAATCCACAGATACATTCGATGAGGAATGTTTTACCAGTTCCTGTCGGCCCCAACAGAACGAAGTATTCACCTCGCGCGATATTCAGGTTGATATTTTTAAGTTGAAAGTCGCCTGCTCTTGCGTGTAAATTTCTGATTTCTATCATTGCAATGACTTATCGTCCAATCCAGATATATCCCACTCCGCCAATTTTTTTGACCAGTATTAGTGTTGCCATAGCGATGATTATCATCAAGATAGCTATGGATAATGCTGCTTCGATTCTACCAACGGAAAGCTCCAGATAAATGCTGGTGGGAAGCACTTCGGTTTTAAATCGTGTCGTTCCGCTGAAAACCATGATGGGGCCGAATTCCCCTATCGCCCTAGCCCATGCGAACACCCCGCCAGCAATGACGCCATTCTTAGCGAGAGGCAATGATACCCTGAAGAAGGCTTGCCGCCTACTGCACCCCAAAGTCATCGCCACGTCCTCATATCTTCTATCTACGCTGTCGAAAGCAGATTTGATAGTTCTGATTGCAAAAGAACATGCCACGACGAACTGAGCAAGGATGACCCCCTGCGGCGTATAGACAAAACGAAGTCCTGAACTTTCAATAGCTTTTCCCACAGGAGTTTGGAAGAAAACGAGTAGACTTACTCCCATAATCAGCGGTGGCAGGACAATTGGCATATCCACTATGGTATCAACCAACACCATCCCCGGAAATCTATGTCTTGACAGCGCATAACCTGCTGGAATGCCGATAAACAGTGCCAGCAGAACAGTGACAAAAGAGGAAATGCAACTTAGCTTGATAGCGAACTGAATCTCCTTTGAACGAAGGGTGTTCCAAAAGGTGGAAAGGTCTACATAGAGAATATTCGCTATCAGCAGAGCGAGTATGATTATAAGATAGAATAACAATGTCCCGGTTGCGAAACCAACAAACAGCCACTCTGAAGGCGAACGAACCCTTCGCTTTGCTCGAGGGCAGGACTTTCCATTATCGCCCATAGCCGTATTTTTTGAAAATCTCTTTACTTTCATCTGACGAAGCGAATTGTAAGAATTTTCTCCCGAATTCTTTGTTTTTGGAGCAACTCAGAAGACAGATATGTACCTTTATCTCCTTATATTTCTCTTCCATCCATATAGGGTCTAAAGCATCTGAGTTCATAACGGCGATGAAGTTCCACACGATGGCGGCATCGGCGGTGCCGAGTTTGATAGCATTACCAAGCTCTTGATGAGACCGACTTTCCAAGACGACATTCTTCATCACCGCAGCTTCAATACCTTTTTCCCGCAAACGCTCATGAACCATCTCGGCGCAGGTCTGAAACCTTGGGTCTCCCAGAGCGACTCTGAGACCAGGGCGGGTTAGGTCTTCCAGAGAAGTTACTTTCTTAGGATTGCCTTTGGGGACGATTAGCACAGGTGCCAGATAACCTACCACCTCGTTTTCCTCCAACAACTCTTTATCAGCGAGGAAATCGGCATACGGGTCATGACAAACGAATATATCACCCTGGAGCGTCAGTTCAATCTGGGGCAAGAGGACTTCGTTACCGGAGAAATTATATTCCAGATTACCGCCAAACTTCTCCTTAAACTGCTTCCCAATCTCCTGTATGGGCATGCTCATTGAACTGCCGCAGTGGATAAAAAGGGAATTAGTCTTCGTCTTTTTGCCACAACTGAACAATGCTAACCCCAAAAACAGGATAGTTAGCAGAATCATCGTTATCTTAGGGTAGTTTCGTCGTGTAGCCATGTTTCTCAAATATCCTCCTTCCACGGTCAGAGGCGACAAAATCAATGAACTTCCTGGCAAGTTCTTTCTTTTTGGAAAAGCTCAGGATACCTATCGGTATGCGCGCTATCACATTTTGCTCCGGTGGTATTGGAACCACCTCTGTGTCTGCGGTATAAAATGTCGCAGTAGCATCCCACACCACTGCGACATCTATTGTTTTCAACTTCACAGCGTTCGCCAGTTCGGTAACCGTGACGGTCGTGTGAATCACATTCTCCTCTATTGGATCTTTGAGTCTATTCTTTTCCAGTATAACCTTTGTAATCTGACCGATAGCGCAGGCTTCAGGATTACCCACTCCAACTCTGACACCTGGCTTACCCATATCCGCAAGGGAGTTTATCCTCTTGGGATTCCCCTTTTGAACAATTAGTACAGGAACAAAATAGGCGGCGAACCTCTTTTCGGTTATATAACCTTTCTCTTCAGCTCGTAATATAAACATCTCATCGCCGGGCATATAGAGGTCGCCGTCTTGAGTCAACTGTATCTGAGTCAGTAAAACTCCAGAACCAGCATAGTTTGGCTTCACCTCAATACCGGTTTCCTCTTTGAACAGTTCTATTATCTCGTTGATAGGCGGTCGGATTCCTCCTCCACAGAAGAGCTTCAGGGACTTTTCCTCACTTTTACCGCATCCCTGTATGGTGAGATATATAGCTATCAGCAGGATAGCAACTATTAAATTTATAAATGAAAGATGGTTATTGAATCTGACTATCATAAGCTCTCCCTATCTGAATTAGGTAGTTTACCATTTTATTCCACCCCATGTGAGACTTAGTTTTCCAGCAGGATTTATTGCCAATCCTTCCGCCTCGTAGTTCTGTAATACTTCAGAGTCACTTAGAGCTCGGTCATAGAGGCGAACTTCGTCAAGCATACCCATATGGGGAAAATTCTCGTTATCATCTTTGTACACTCCGATAATGAAGAAAAGATTGTCAGGGTAGTGAATATCTCCAGATTGCACATCAGAAGTGCCCTCGGGTTTTCCATTAACATAAATTGTCATCGTCTTGCCGTCATAGGTTCCTACGACATGATACCATTGATTCATGTCAAAAGCTGGCGCTTTAAGGTAGGTTAAAATGCCATCGCCATCATTAGCGCCGTCGGTGGATACAGCAAAGCTAAATTGCCAATAAGTTCCAAGAACCCATCCCTTCTCAAAACCTCCATTGTCCTGAAATGCTCCAAGATATCCTCCCCATTCGATAAAGTGCTTTGGATACACCCAAACTTCTGCGGTCATTTCCCTTTTGGGCAGTTTTGCCGCTTTGATATCGTCAGTGATGAGTAGGTAATCAGTAGTTCCGTTGAATTCCAGAGCGTTTCCGAATTTACCATCAACGATTTTGGGACCTCCTTGCATAGTTGCATCCTGACCACCCCAAACATCTTTGACATTATCGCCTGTTATATCAGCCTTATTGCAGGTCCAATAGCTGATTAAACCATCTGTGACAACGTAGGATTTAGCAGTAGCAGATGCGCTTATCAACCATAGTGCCGTTAAAGCGGCCACCGCCAAACTCAAAATAACCTTTCTTGTTTTAGTGTCGATTGCCAGCGAAATCATTTTATTCACTCCTTGGAGGTTCTCAACCCAAATATTTGTAGTTCCCTCTGAGCTCAAAAGGATTTGCCAATAATTGCCTCCTGCGGAATATAATTATTTCTTAATGGGCTGTAGAGGGCCACTTGTATCAGAATCATAGCAGATACTCCTCTTCTCCTCCGACATAGGTGTAACTCCAATCTTTGTCACCGCAGATTTGGATGGCCTCGTCATAAATTGTGATAGGGTCAACAGCGTCGTTGAATACTTTCACAATTTTGGTCTCACAAACGATGATAGTTTTCCCATCATACCTCTCTCTCAATTTGTCACGGTGTTTTCGAATCCATTCATAGCTTTTCGGTGCCATGTTATATCCTCCTTTCTCCTTTGGAATCGGCTAAAATTTTCGAGCACCGTCCCGCGGACGGTGCAAAGGGTAAAACATCTAAAGGGCAATGTGGCATCATTACGGCTCCTGTATCTACTATTGCCTAAAAACTATTACTCACGATTGCCAGTAGCAAAAAGATTGTTCTTCTACCTTGACTTTGGTAAATTAAAACCGGGTCCAACCGTAGCCTAACTTTCTAAGTTGGTGAATTTGCAGCCAACCGCCAAGAACCAAGATAGAATTTTGGGCTACATTTCTATTTACCAAAGTCATACTACCGACTCTTCAAGTGCGCCCAAGTTGTAGCGAGCTTACTTTGCGAATCCACCGCCCATAAATCGGTGATTTTCAGATTGTCGAAGAACACGCCGCTTTGGGCATAAACTAAAAACCCTATCTTGCCTTCCTTTTTATAAGTCGAATCTCGCGCTTCGAGTGTCAATTCGTCATCTACATAGAATTTGAACGTATCACCAATCGTTTCTAATTTCCATTTCTGTGGAACACCCTGAACATAAGCCTCTTTGTTATCAGCTAATGTTTCATAGAACGGCAACTCTGCGCCACCAGCATCTCCGAGGCGGCGTTCTAGCAAACGATAGGGACCCTTTCTGCCGTTCGGAGAATTGCCCGAATCAAACATTGTGATAAACCGATAATGATTCAATATATCTTTCCAGCGCCATACAATACCCATGCCATCGTTATCATTGGCAACAATATCCATCTCAAGGGTAAAATCAGCCCACTCAGTTTTATCATAAATGACAAAGCTGCCAATTGCAACAGCATCGGTCGCATCACCCCATATATTGCTGGATTGGGTCATCGCTTTGCCATCCAGTCCCGAGGCGATTGACCAGGAAGATGGTCCCAGATCGCCAAGATCTTCCTCATCGTAAACCACCCAATCTCCCTCACCAGATTTTCTACCGACTTTGGCATCGGAAAAGTCTTCCTCAAAATCATCCGCAAATGCAAGCGCTGTGCAATACAATAATAATAGACTTGTAATCGTGACAATGATGAATCTCATGATTTCTTCTCCTTCAATATAATTATGTAGGTCGAGTCGCCAGAAACCCGTTTTCTCCGAGAAAACGGGTTTCTAACATTCATTCTAACGTTGCTTCTTGATAGCTCCCCACATTGCCGCTATTTTATTCACCGGATGAACGGCGGTGGCACCGTGTGAAACGATGGTAAAATTATCGAACTCCACTTGTTGGGCGTATAGCTGAAGACCTACATAGCCATCAGCATAATCACTGTCCTCCGCGCTAATGCTAAGTCCATCTTCACGTATGAGGGTGAAAGAGCCGTTATTCACCTCAAGAATCCAGTGGAGTTTTGCTCCTTCAGCATACGGAACATAATCATCTTTGACTGCGGCTAACAAGTCATACCAGGGTTCCTCATTGCTAACACGCTTGGCAATCTTCATGAAGGGACCACCGATTTCATCGACAGGATTCGGATCTGGCCACTTGTCGTTAATCATAATGGCACGATAGTGTTTGTCGGTATCGGTGTAAGCCCAGACAAGCCCCATACCATCATTATCCGCTGCGGTAACATCCACTTCTAAAGTGAAATTCGTAAATTGTTCACCCTTGTAGATGATGAAGGTTCCCATCAAGCAACTATCTGGAGGACTTCCCCAGATGTTCGAGCCCTGATAGAGCGCCTTGCCATCCAATCCGCTTTGACTGTCTCGGACCTCCCAAGTGGAAGGTCCTAAATCTCCAAGGTTAGCTGCATCCTCATCAATAACTTCCCAACTGTCAAGACTGCCATCTTCGAAATCCAAAACTATTTGAGCCTGGGCAACACCTACGATAAACAATGCAGCGATACAAACAAACACCACCTTGCTTATTCTAAAACTTGAAAACATTTTTATCCTCCTCATTTCTATTGTAGGTCGAGATTCACATCTCGACGAAAATATGTCGAATTTGGAAATTAGACATACAAATCTACTGAGTCGAGATTTATATCTCGACTAAACAAAATGTGCAAAAAATCTTTCTGCAATAAAGCCTGCAATTGGTGGAAA
>JACKQG010008219.1_pt1 | contig 10245 bp, 7 predicted proteins | sample 8237621 | NCBI WGS metagenome assembly JACKQG01 (sample SAMN15677084, study PRJNA649215) | marine metagenome | biome: marine; feature: Black Sea; material: saline water; isolation source: suspended particulate matter (SPM) from the Black Sea western gyre | collected 2013-06-09/2013-06-10 | depth...
GCAACGCACACGGCTGTCGCCACCGCGCCCCCCGGAATCAGTGGAGTTTCGCCCAATAAACAGCTCGCTCTTTGCCACCACCCTGGTCTTTCCATCCACTGTTTGTTCCGTAATCTCAGCACCTTCCCGCCGCTGAGCTCGCAATCCATAGCCACTGCCACCACAAATCACCCAGTTGATGTGGCTGTCTGCATGTCCTGTGTCATGGGTGCGAAGCACCTCCAGGCAATGGGCGTGCCCACTGAGCACAAGATCAACGGGTTTGGCCGATCCGAGCTCCTCACCTAGAGCCCTCACAACGGCATCGAAAACAGCGCGCAATTGCCTGCGAATCGCATGCGTATCGGCCTGATTGCATTTTGTTTTCTCGGTGACATAGGCCGGGTGATGCATCGTCAAAATCCTGCCCCTCACCGCTGGATCGCGATGGGATGTGATTAACCCCTCCTTGAGCCATTCCAGTTGCTCATGATCAACTAGCGCTGCTTGATTGGCCTGATTGGTCTGATTGATTTGCTTGATTTGACGTTGGAGATCGAAGCATTCCTCCTGGAGCGTTTCCAACGCATCAAACAGTTCATCTCGGTGGGTTTCATCGAGGTTTCTACTCGCCAATGTTTTGTAGAGAGTGGTTCGACGTTCTTCAAGACTGCGCAAATCTCCTCGCAAGTTGCGAAGATTATTCGTTGGTTTTTCGGGCGTCATCAGGGTGTTCGAATCGATCGCAAACACATCAACACCAGCCTGTCGGAAACGAAAATAACGATTGGGGAGACGCGTGTTCACACCAGGCCGGTATCGCAAACATCGCTGTCCATCCCAAACAGCGTCGTAATGCAACTCGAGATGGTCTTTGAGCCGGGCTGGGGGGATTTGATTCAGAACATCCAAAAACACGCGGGCATAGGCCTCACCCTGGCGAGAGCCGCGCCAGCCGGCATCGACATCATCAAACCATTGCAAATAGCGGCGCAACGGAAGGGTGAGACCTGCGAGCAAGGCAACAGGCCATGAAAGGTCGTAATAGTCGTGATTACCAGGAACTGGCAAAAATGGTTGATTAAAGACCAAGCCTTCAGGGCTGATGTTTTTCCAATCCTTGCCGTGATCAAGCCATTCCCGGTAAGGCCTTAGAAAGTTGGCGCGGTACTGATCCAAAGCGCCAACCAGGTACACCACATCGCCGGTGTGAAGCAGAAAAGCTGCATCCGCTTTATGCGGTAATAAGCGTTCAGCAATCCGACGGGGAGGACTCTGGAAGCGATGACGGCCGGTGCCACTATCGCCCAGAACCAAGAAGTGAAAGGGATCGTCGCTCCCAGGGTTGTCATTCCCCTGGTCAATCACGAGTCGGGTCTGATCAATCCCTTGGCGAATCAGCTCTGGATGCTTCCAGCGCACGCGAGCAGCCATCTTGCTGATCTTCCGCTGGATGCTGGGATCACTGGCGAAGTTCAAGATTTCAAGGGGATCGGAGCGACCACCTGCAGGGCTCCAGGATTCACACTCAAAGTAATCGTTTTCGCATCGAGGACTTCACCATCGATCACCAATTTCTGAACATCATCCAGTTCAATTTGTAGTTCTTTGGTTCGAAAACAAGCAATATTGTTGTTGTGATTGGCGCTACTGCTCATGATCGCTGACCAAGCAAGACTTGAGAGCACCGAAAGCCCGCTCATGCGGTCTTTCGGAGAAGCAACGATCACCTCGAGCAATCCATCGTCCGGAATCACCTTTCCAAAACCCTGGGCCATCACGGATGTGGCCGGAGCGGCATTGGCCATCGTGATCGCGCTGGCATCAAGCCTGTAGTCCTTTCCATCAATCTGCATCGTGGCGTGGAAAGGTTGCTGATCCACCAGCTGCCGTGCACCTGAAAAAATGTAGGCCATGGGTCCGAGAATGTTCTTTAATTCACGGCTCGCTTTATCAACCATTCCTGCCTCAAAGCCGAGGCCAGCTAACAAAATCATCGGTCGGTTATTGCACAGAGCAACATCAACCCGACGCAGGTTGCCAAGGAGCAAATTGGTGCAAGCGGCCTTCAATCCCGTAGGAATTCCCAGCGCAACCGAAAAGGCATTGGCGGTGCCACGGGGAATGATGCCAAGGGGAATATTGCTGTTTTGAAGGGCACTAGCAACGGCACCAACCGTGCCATCGCCGCCCGAGGCAATGATGATCGATTCTCCCTCCCCTTCAGCATCAAAGGCATTGATCTCCTTGATCAAGTCTTTGGCTTGTTCGGCGGGGTCTCGATCGGGTCGCGTCTTCCAAATCTGCAGCATGAACTGAGGTTCAAGAAAAGAGCGAATTTCGGCCAGCTCGGCTTCAGGATCTCCTTGACCGGAGACGGGATTAAAAATCAGATACCCCCTGCGACTTCTTTTCACGCCCTGCATCAACGCCGATGCCGTGGCTGGGTTCAGGGCGATCGGTAGGTCTTGGAGCAGTGCTGCACGAACCAACGGCTCAGACAACACATCCCTGGCATGACGTTCAGGTGGAGAGGGGAAGTGAATGAGACCACTGATCTCACCGTTGAGGATCGTGGCGGCCATCGCAATATCTCCGCCTTGGCGAATCGCCCGAGCCTGAACGATCGAGAGGCCCTGCAAGGGATAGCGCTTCGCGAGCTCCTGCAGCACGTCTTCTGCGATCAAGAGTGAAAACCCAGATAGCAGTTGGGTGTTGTTGATGATCCACGTCCCAAGGGCTGGGCAGACGTCTAAATCAGCGTTCAGGACAAGGGTTGAGGGCATGGCTTGGTCATGGGATAAGTCGTTCAGGGACGCAGCGCTTGTTGCTCGAGCTCGCAGTCGATGCCGTTTGCGTTTTGATTCAGCGCTTGTTGCGCCTTGATTTCTGCTGCTGCTGCTCGTAAATCAGCGCGAAAGACGGGGTTGGCGTGCAGTTGGGCCACGGTTGCTGAGCCGATGAGCTGCCCCGCTTGCACGTCGCTGTACCAGTGCACATTGCAGACGTTTCGGCTCTTTCCATACTCAATCCCACGTTGGAGAATTTGATCCTGTTGGCTTGGAGCAATCTCACTGAGGATCAGAGCCCAGGCCCAGCCCACTGATGTGTGCCCCGACGGATAAGAACCGTCGGATCGGAGTATCGACTCATCTTCAGGGGTGCAGATCGACTGTCTATTGCTCACGAATGGCCTAGGCCGTTGGTAGTGCATCTTTGCTTTGTAAGAAGCAAGTCCCGCGTCGGTCAGTGAGCGACGCAGGAGCGTATACAGCCTGGGTGTTCGCTCCTCAGAAATCTCAACTCCCAAACTGCAGGAAAAAATTGACGCAGCAGCAGGGAAGTTGAGATCGGCATCCGTTGCGGCTTGGTTCCAGCGTGGGGTCTCCTGAAGAGCAATGTTGAGGTTGGCGTACTCATCATCGAGCGCCTGTGCCGCTGATCCTGGAGCAGGCGGCGGAGCAAGCAGCTTTAAGGAATCAGGAAGAGTGTCCTGTGCGAGGTAGCCCTGCACAAGACCGTGTTTCAGCTCCTTCAGATCAGAAGGGGATCCCACGTTGGATTCACAGTGGCTTGGTGCATCCGCGGCTTGAACAGGACCTCCAAGCGGCAGCCCCCCACCGAGCAAAGCCAAGATCAACAGACTGGTTTCAAGCCGGGGCATCAGAGAACAAAAACTTCCCTAAGCATTAGCTACTGGATTCGACAGCAAACATCGGAAGGGATGAATTGAGCACGATTCGGATCAACTCACATCTCAGGCTGAATCCGCCGCACAACGGAATCCCATATGGCAGGTTGCTGTATCAGTTGTTTGTCCCATCAAAGCCGCTGGCCTGAAGCGATGGCAGTAGTTCTCAGCACAAAGGAAGGATCCACCTTTGATGATCCGACGCTCCTGCTCACCTTTGGGAACCGGAAACAACGTGGAGGTCCACTCCCAAACATTGCCGCACATGTCGACAAGGCCGTAGCCGTTAGCGGGAAACGATCCCACCGGAGACGTCCAGAACCATCCGTCCGTCTGTTCATTTGTCCAAGGGAACGCTCCTTGCCAAACATTGGCAAGCCACTGACCACCTGGAGTCATCTCCGCACCCCAGGAATAGTTCTGCTGAACCAAGCCACCTCTGGCAGCCACCTCCCATTCATCAGCAGTCGGTAAACGTTTGCCAATCCATTGGGCGTAAGCAAGGGCGTCTTCATAAGCAAGATGAACCACAGGGTGATCCATCGTGCCTGCGATGCTGGAATCAGGCCCCTGGGGATGCCGCCAATCGGCTCCTTCGATCAAGGCCCACCAAGACATTGGTTGATTGCGATCCACCGTTGGAGGAGGCGGAATAAACACCGCTGATTCTGGCTTCTGTTGATCAGGCGGAAGATTGGGATACAAGACAGGATCGGGCGGCTTTTCAGAGACCGTGACGTATCCAGCCTCAGAGACAAAACACGAATACTCGCTATTGGTAACAGGAGTTTCGTCGATCTTGAAAGACTTGATTTGAATAGAACGAACAGGCGCTTCTTCTGGATAAAAAGAATCGGAACCGATTAAGTATTCACCTGATGGAATAATAATCATTCGACCGTGTTGATTGCTCATGAAAAGAATAATTTTAAAGTAGACTCAATCCAAATCTAAAAGCATGCTAATCCAATCCTTTAGAAGCATCATCCCAACCACGGCAACCAACAGATGCAGGGTGAAAAGATCAATTTTTACACCCTGCCATGAGCATCATCAATGACAGTTGAAGGGCTTAGCTACCAGTTGGGAACAAGAACTGAACCTGTGCGCGTAATGTCCAATCGCCGATGAGAGTTTCGCCAGCAACCTCTGGCTTAATCGCATTGTAATAAGCGCTAAGAGAAGCATTGACTGGCTGCTTGCCGAGCACAAAAACGCGACCAAAGCCAGCACCAACAGGAACTGTCCAACCCTTATTATCAGGCGTATTCCAATTTGCAGTAATAATTGGAGAGCTTGTTAAGTACCACCCCTTAGGAAGGTTGTAATTCAAAAACGGCTGGATCAACATTTTGTTGACATCATTTTTCTTGCCATCCCCAGCAAACGACCAAATATTGTTAATCAAACCACCGGCAACGATTTTTCCTTTTGTGTAAACCAAAACGCCTGTAGGACCAGCACTCCACTGCCCGGAACTAAGCCTGCTGTCAGTCGCCGTTGGGAGAACCACGGTAGGTCCCACACCAACCGTGAAATTGCCTTTCAACGTGGGTACCAAGAACACCGATGGATTGATATCTCCAAGTGCCTGAATCGAGGTACCGCCAACCCACGGCTGGGAAATAAAAGGCACAATCGTGCGTGTGACCAATGTCAGGCCATCGCTCACCTTGAAAGGAATAACCGGCTGCACATTGACTACATTTTGAGTCTGATTCTGCTTGGCCTTGGGGTCCAAAAGATTCGGCGCCCATTGCGTATTTGGAGTGCTGTTCCACTGAATGGGAAGGCTGATCAAACTGGCAATCGGGTTTTGAGCCGCCTTCGCCAATGAACCCTCTTCCGCAGCAACCGATTCACCTGGAGTCACCGTGACCGGTTGATTATCCGTACCAGGAGGTTGACCGTCTACAGAAGCCTGTGCAATTTCACTGTGGACGAGAGGCGTGAAATCAAAATCAACAGGGTCAGCGACCAAAAAATCAGACTTCTCTTGCGCCTCAGCAACGGAAGGGGCCAGAAGGGCCGCACATCCAAGCAGCCATGCAAGGCCTAAACGCCCACGGAAACGCGAAATCATCAATTTGATCCAAAAACCGATTGAGTTTTATTGCATCAAACCAAGCCGACAAGGGCATCCCACAAAAATCAGCACGAATGGGATCAGATTCAGCAGCAATAACAAATTGCCCCGCCTAAGTTTCAGCGAATCTCAACTCCATACGTGACACGTTTTCTGCCCCTGGCTCTCATCGCTCCACTAAGCACGCTGTGCGTGGAAGCATCGATGAAACCGTTACTTGCGGCAGAAATCGTTGATACCAATGAAACTCAGATTGAGACTGATGTAGTAGCCAACGTCGATCCTGAAATCTCACAAACAGAAGAAATTGCACCCCTCGTGCTCAGTCAAGCGAATAATGAAGAAACGCAATCCGAACAGGAACAAGACGAGGAAGACAGCTGGCGTGTGTACCTGGATCTCTATTCCTTCTTAGTTCCAACCACTTACAGCACAACAACCATCAACGGCAATACAAGCAGCGCGGAACAATCCCTCTCGGATGTGCTTAGTTCGCTCGATGGATTGCTCACCTTTAAAGCACAAGTTGAATATGGCCGATTCGGGTTCATGGCCGGTGTCAATCACGGGAGCCAGTCCGGAAGCGGATCCAAATCCTTCTTTAAGGAAACAACGAACCCCTTGCGCAATCAGCTCGGACTTCCATCTGCACTCAGACAGCGCACGATTCGCGTCGATGGAGATCTAGATGTTGACGCTGATGTCAATCAAACCATCGTTGACCTCGCATTTCGCTACCGAGCAGGAGCGATTCAGAAACCAAGGATGGAGAAAGGAAGCAGCAGCTTTATTGGCCTTGTTGGAGCCCGAGTGATCGATGCCAACCTCAACACCAGCTGGTCCGCTCGCAATGAGTCCACCGTTTCCGTGGAGGGGCAGGTCGTAAGCCGCGAGAACACTCGCGAACTAGAGAGAGCATCGAGTGAGAGCTTCGGCAACACCTGGGTGCAACCGCTGATCGGTGCCTTCGGCACCTATGCCATCAGCGAAGACTGGCAGGCCTTTGCTTATCTCGATGCCGGCGGGTTTGGCTTAAGCGGAGAGCAAGATCTGAGCGGAACGGCGCAAGCAGGGATTGCCTACGCCCTCGGAAATTCAGCCCAGATCTCATTGTCTTACAAGTATTTCGGACTTGACTATGCCGGAGGCGGAGGCAACGCCTACAGCGTGGACCAAAGCGGCATGAACCTTGGTCTGCGCTGGCTGTTTGACTGATAGTCATTCACACAACATCGGGCATAGAAAACGTCAAGTCAAAAAGCCCGGGTTAAAAACCCGGGCTTCAAAGTTATTGAACGGGCTGAAACTGAGGTAGTTTCCAGCTGCCATCGAAATACGACTTTGTTGGAGAGTAAACACGAATAGCCACATTCCAACCCGGATAGATATCCAGATAATTGTCCTGATTTTTATCTCCACCTAGATGAATAACATATTCACCTTTTTCATTGGCCTTGGCAAATGCACTGTTGACATTATATTTTTCACCGGTTGAAAACCCTTTGGCGTCATACACCGTGACGGACCAGAAAGCCCGAGGATCATTGGGCACATCCTTCATCACAAGAGTGTGAGGCTCGATGGAGTCAACAATCTTGGGGAAGGGATAGACAGCTCCTTGCTTAGGCAATCCACCCCAGCCCACTGCAACGCCGAAATTACGCAGCTCATCGCTGATCTCTCCCCTTTTACCGAAGGCGTTCTCCGAGGTCACACCCTCGGGTTCACGGCGACTGCTGTAATCGGCACGGAGATCAAGAATCTCCTGCATGTCATAACGATGGTTAGAAACAAATTCACCTTTGTTGGCCTGCTCCAAGCCAATTTGTTTTTGAACAGCAGCGGCGGCTTGCAAATCAGCTGGATCCTGCATGTTCACCTGTGTGCGCACAAACGCGAACACATAGCGACTCCCTATGGCCTCCTTCGTTAACTCATAACGACCGGGCTTAGCGCTAACAACCGGAATCCAATGCTCCTCATCAACCACTTCAAGGATTTGATAGCGGTCTGTTTCAGGTAAGACAACGGTTGCAGGGCTGTCAAGATCCAGCACTGCAAAGGAGTACAACGTATCGAAATTGGGCCTCAGGATGGTCCGATCCGCTGGATCCATGGCCTTACTGAGGTGCATAAACTCTCCAACACCCGTGCCGCACGTTCCCTTGGCAATTTTGCGGACGTAATCTTCAAGAATCACCTCCGTCTCAGCAACGGCGTAATTGGATTTGGTCACCGGTGTGACCGCAGTGGCTTTGGTCTCAATCGCCGCTTCAGGGCAGTTGTGCTTCGTTGCGTGCGAGTGACCACTGTCAGCTCTGGTTTGCGAACCAACTAGCAGCCCTGCTCCAAGAGCTGAAGCCATCAAGATGGTGCGCGCTTGACGCCTGAACAAGCGAAATCTCATTGAGTCCGTATCTGGTCTTCTAGTCATAACCATCTATGGCTGGTCTGCATCACTGCAGACCAGCAGCGATGCAGCATTACGCACCATTGGGATCAAAAATGGGGCCTATCCACGGTTGAAGCCATAGGACCCTGATCTTTCGTGATCGGATCAGACACTCACTTCAGCACCAACTCCGGACGCGTCCAGGAGCCATCAAAATAAGCAGGCGTGGGGTTGTAAATCCTCAAGGTGGCATTCCAACCTGGGTAAACGCCAAGGTAATTCTCTTGACTGGAATCACCACCAAAATTCAGCACCACTTCACCTTGATCATTCGCTGTTACGAAGGCACTGTTGACGTTGTAATTGTCACCAACAGGGAAGCCATCCTTGTCGTAAACAGTTAAAGACCAGAATGCATTGTTTCCATAGGGAACATCTTTGAGAGTGAGCGTTTGAGCCTCATCTGAAGACGGCGTATAGAAGAGATAGACAGCCCCTTCTTTTGGCAATCCTCCAATCCCCACAGCAACGCCCATATTATTGCGCTCTGGAGAGATAACACCCTTACGGCCATAGAGGTCTTCAGACTTCACACCTTGCTCATTCCGTTCTTGATTGTAAGCAGCGCGTAAGGCAAGCATCTCCTCGAGGTTCCATCGATTGGACTGTACAAATTCACCACGATTCGCCTGGCTCACCTTTAATTTCTTCTGCAAATCGCGAGCTTTGGCGAGGTCTTCCGGATCATTCATGTTCACGCCGGTGCGGAACCCTACCAAGGCATTACGACTACCAACATTTTCCTTGGTTAATTCATAATCGCCAGGGTTCTTATAGACAGATGTATATCCCTGATCATCCACAACCATGGCGCTTTGATAACGACCACCTGTTTCGGGAAGCGTGATCGTTGCCGGATCATTGAGATCCAAAATCAACCATGAATACAAGGTATCGAAATTGATGCGAATCACTGTTCGATCTTTTGGATCTGCTGCTTTGCTGACGTTCAACAGCACACCCATCCCACCGCTGCAGCTTCCCTTGGCAACGTTGGCGATGTACTTGGCAAACACGGTCTGTGTTTCAGCCGCTGCATAGTTTGCCTTCGTGACAGGAACGACTGCATCACTCTGAACAACAACAGCGGGCTCTGGGCAGGTGTTCGAGGGTGCAATCGATTCCGCCTTTGACACAGAAGGCGTAGCAACAGAGAGGAGTCCGAGGCTCAGCGCTGAGGCCACACCAGCGAATCGCCCTGAGAGTGAAGTCATATGAGGTGCCATGAGTCTTTTGATTCCTTTAAACGTCTAAATCACGTTGAAAGACTTTGTCTGGCTATTCACCCAATCGAGCAAGCCATCTCGCACAATCAGAACCAAAGTAAGAATCAAAATAAGAAGCAAAGATCGCTGCCTTAGACGCAGCACAATGGCGTGATGATCGATGTGATCGGCACCGACGCCGGTGCTCCCGGCTCGCTCCCACCCGGAGCTCAGCTCCTGGTGGATCAGGCCCACCTGCTGGCAGCCCCAAAACGGATGCTGCCTGCCCTGCAGCAATGGCGCACCTCTGAACCAAACCAGCGTTGCATCGCCAGTGACAATCCAATCGCTCTAAGCGAAGAGTTGCTGGCCCTCGGGAGCGATCAGCGCGCGGTAGTGCTGGCCAGCGGTGATCCCTTGTGGTTCGGGATCGGCCGGATCTTGATCGAGCGCCTGGGACGCGAACGTCTGCGCTTTCATCCAAGCCCCTCGTCCTTGCAACTGGCATTTTCCCGACTGGGCAGGCCCTGGCAGGACGCGCAATGGCTCAGCTTGCATGGACGCGACCCAGCACCCCTCGCTCAGCGCTTGCAACAACGCCCCAGCGCCTTGGCCGTGCTCACCGATCCCAGTCGAGGTGGTGTAGACGAGGGGGGCCAACGCTTGCTCAGCAGCGGCCTGGAATCGGCCTATGCCCTCTGGCTCTGCGATTCGCTGGGGCACAGCAGTGAGCGCGTGCAACGGCTGTCCTCGTCCCAAGCCACTCCTTACGATTTTCACACCCTGCATTTGGCTGCGGTTCTTGCGTACTCCCCACCTGCACCCCCCGCCC
>JACKQG010008220.1_pt1 | contig 10245 bp, 9 predicted proteins | sample 8237621 | NCBI WGS metagenome assembly JACKQG01 (sample SAMN15677084, study PRJNA649215) | marine metagenome | biome: marine; feature: Black Sea; material: saline water; isolation source: suspended particulate matter (SPM) from the Black Sea western gyre | collected 2013-06-09/2013-06-10 | depth...
ATCCCAGTAGTCAGCGATGAAGGTCGCTTGATTGGCCAGTTCGGGGTCCATACGGTGCTGACTTTGGCGGTGCCTGCTGCAACCCAAATCGCCCGCGCAGGTCCAATGAAAGACATCAGCTTCATGGCCGACCGCTTCACCGATTTACAGCGTCGGCTGGCCAAAGTATGGGACGAGCCAGTGCGTAAATATGCCTACAAAGCGACACAGTCGTTAAATCCTTCGGATTCACTTACGCGCACCTTGCAGCGTCTGGCGCAAACTCAGGACAACATCGCCGTAGTCGATCCCGACACCAAAATCCTGGTCGGCATAGTCAGCTACTGGGACGTGCTCGATCGTCTGGCTGACGGCCAGAAAGTTGGAGAGTAATCTTTTTTGGTTAATAGGTTTGCATCCTTCGGCGGGTAGGGGGAATCCGAGGTCCAACCTTGGGCCTTCCTTCTTAGAGTGAGTAGCAATCGTGCAGTTCCGGCAACGTGGATCATTCTGATTACCGACGAAGTGGTCACACTTTTGGTTAGGCTTTAGCGCATAAAACAATGATCTATAGATGTTTTTTCTCAAAAATAGGGGAAATTTCAAGGTACTACTTTGGAATTTCCCCATTTCGTGATATGTTTCCGGTGTGATCCCTCGCCAGGCAAAGCCATTACTCCTCGAAGCCGCCAGCCAGTACCCGGCAGTTACGGTTACTGGCCCGCGCCAGAGCGGCAAGACCACTTTATGCCGCGCGACGTTTCCCAAGAAGCGATATGTAAACCTCGAGAACCTCGACCAGCGCGAATTTGCCAAAGATGATCCACGCGGTTTTCTAGCATCATTCCCCGATGGGGCGATCCTTGACGAAATCCAACGCGCGCCCGATTTGCTTTCTGATTTACAGGGTGTCTTAGATGAAAAGAATGAACCCGGGCAATTCATTTTGACGGGTAGTCAACAGTTCGAGGTCATGACCGCGATTACTCAATCCCTTGCGGGTCGCACTGCCATGATGAAACTGCTCCCGCTGAGTCAAGTGGAGCTGCTAAATGTTGGCATCAAACTAAGTACCGACGCACAGATATTGAACGGTTTTTATCCACGGCTTTATGGCAACGATCAAAATTCAACGCAGGCGTTAGGTAACTACTTAATGACTTATGTCGAAAGAGATATACGCCTACTTTCAGCGGTGCGGGATTTAGATTTATTTCAACGCTTTGTTCGGTTGTGCGCGGGCCGAGTGGGGCAGTTGTTGAATCTACAAAGCTTAGGAAATGATGTTGGAATCTCTCAACCCACGGCTCGCCATTGGCTGACCTTGCTTGAGGCAAGTTACGTGGTTCATTTGCTTCGGCCATGGCATACCAAGATTTCCGAGCGGCAAGTGAAAACGCCAAAGCTCTATTTTTACGATGTAGGGTTGGCCGCATTTTTACTTGGCGCAGAGAAGGAAGGCCACATTGCCAACCATCCGTTGCGTGGCAATCTTTATGAAAACATGGTTGTCATGGAGGCATTAAAATACCGTTACAACCTTGGAAAGCGTAGCAACCTCTATTTTTGGCGAGATGCAAAAGGCAACGAGGTAGATTTGTTCGTTGAGAACGGACCAGTGGTATCGCCGGTTGAGATAAAATCTGGCGCTACTATCGCCAATGACTATTTCAAGAGCCTGCGTTTTGTGGCTAATAAGTTGCCAGCCCATTCGGGGATGTCAGCCTTAGTTTATGACGGTTCAGAAAAGCAAATGCGAACGGACGTATCTGTTTGGCGCACTCAGGACGTGGCGGAGATGATGGCGAGTTTGAGTGCCTAGTTTCATTGGGGATTTAGGGTTTCGCCCACGCCGCCCTATTCAAACCCAGTAAATAGAGCCATCTTCCAAAGGTAAACAACCTGGCAAGGATAAAAATTGACCTGCCCAAGGATTGCTAGAAAGGATTGCCCTTCCTGTCCTAAAATAGGGCATGCAACGGCGCCAAACACGCACCGCGACCATTGGCAACTTGAAGGTTGGCAGTGGGCATCCGATTTTGGTGCAGTCGATGACGGCCACCGACACCGCCGACGCCAAGGCCACGATTGAGCAGATTGAGGCTTTGGTCGCCGCTGGCTGTGAGCTGGTGCGGGTGACCGTTAACCACGACCGCGCTGCTGACGCGCTGCCAGAGATCCGTAAGCACTGTCCGGTGCCGCTGGTGGCCGACGTGCACTTCACCCACCGCATGGCTCTGCGCGCGATAGACGCGGGCGTCGACAAGGTGCGGCTAAACCCGGGCAACATCGGCAGTCGTGAGCGCGTCGAAGAAGTGGTGCGGGCGGCGGCGGCGGCGGAGATTTGCATCCGCATTGGCGTGAATTCGGGCTCAGTGGAAAAGGATTTGCTGGAAAAATACGGTTGGCCGACGCCGGAAGCGATGGTCGAGTCCGCGCTGCGCCATTGCGACGTGGTCGAGCAGATGGGCTTCACGAATTTGGTGGTGTCATTGAAATCCACCGATACCCATAGCGTGATCAACGCCAACCGGCTGTTCGCGGGACAGTCCGACATTCCGCTGCACCTCGGCGTCACCGAGGCGGGGCGTCCTGGTTACGGATCGATCAAATCCGCGGCCGGACTCAGTCCACTGCTGATGGCCGGAATCGGCGACACCATCCGTGTTTCCCTAACCGGCGACCCATGCGCGGAAATTCCGGTCGCTTACGACATCTTGCAAGCCACCGGCGCGCGCGTGACCGGACCTGAGCTGATCTCCTGCCCGACTTGCGGTCGCATTGAAATCGACTTGGAAAAACTCATGAACGAGCTCGAGGCCAAGCTCGACGGCGAAGACGCGCCAGTCAAAATCGCGGTGCTGGGTTGCGTCGTCAACGGCCCCGGCGAAGCGCGCGAGGCGGATATCGGCATTGCCGGCGGCGGCGGTAAGGGAATTCTTTACCGCAACGGCGAGCAGGTGCGGATCGTGCCCGAAAGTGAAATGGTTGAAGCGCTGTATCAAGAAGTCCTCGCCTGGAAAGCTGAGCGCGACTCCAAAGGTTCGGCGGCCGACGGCAAGGTTTTGGCGTGAAATCGCCGATGTTGGTTAAAGTAAAAAAATGAGGTCGCGTCGCGAATTCCTAAAACAAGCTGCCGCACTAGGGATTACGCCCGCCGTGCTGACACAAATGCTGCAAGCCGGCCTAACGCCGACCCTTTCAAGCAACCCAGCACCTCAATTCCTGCCTACCAAATTAGCCGGTACCGGCAAGGGCAAAAACGTCGTCATTTTGATGCTCGACGCGTTGCGACCGGATTACACCCAGGCCTACCAAGCCGACGCCGCCACATCGCCATTTTTTGCCGAGCTGGCCAAACGCTCGATCGTTTTTGATCGTGCCTGCAGTACCTCTACATGGACCGCACCAGCGTGTGCGTCTTTATTCACCGGCCACTATCCACCGGCGCATGGCATCGTCGAAGGCATGCAAGCTCATTCGCGTCGCGCCGAAGATGATGAAGTGATGGTCAACGCATTTGCGCCAGACATGAAACTCCTAACTGAGTATCTGAAAAGCGCTGGCTATTCCACCTTCGGCCTCAGCACCAATCCAAACGTCGGACCGGAAATTGGTTTCACGCGCGGCTTTGATCGGTTGGTCAATATGGACAACGCAACCGCCGACGAAGTCGTCGACGAAGTGTCCATGTGGCAAGACGAATTGACCGAACTCAAGCAGCCTTATTTCCTCTATCTGCATTTCATGGATCCGCACATGCCGTACCACCAGCGCGAACCGTGGTACCAAAAAGACGTCGCCCAAAAGAGTGAGATTGATGAAGCCGCTGAAAGTTATCGCAGTGAGATCAGCTATCTAGATCAACAACTTGCCAAGCTGTTCCAACAATGGAATTGGGGCGACGAAACCTTAGTCATCCTTGTTAGCGATCACGGCGAAGAGCTCGGCGATCACGGCAAGGTCGGCCACCGTTTCCAAATGCATGTGGAGCTCAATCGGATCATGCTAATGGCCACTGGCGGCGGTTTGCAGCCCAGTTATCGCGTACCTGACCTGGTCGGCATCCAAGATGTGATGCCGAGCATATTGCAATGGGTCGGTTCACCCGCGCCTGACGAAGGCTCGGGTTTGAGTTTGCTGCCCTTTTTCGAAACTGCCGGCCAAGCCGCCGACGAACAGCAAGCCGCCGACGGAACCCAAACCACCATTGAACCGCAAGCAGCGGCCATACCTGCTGAACTACGAAACCGCATTTTGCTCGCTCATCGGCGCGGAATCAAAAACACTCAGGGCGACATATACGCGGTCAACTTTGGCCACTACCGCCTCTTGCAAAGTAGCACCAATCTGCGTGTGCTATACGACCACGCTAAGGATCCACGCGAACGCCGCAACGTCAGCCCGCGGCTATACCAGTCGGAGTTTCAATTAATGGGCGCGGCGTTGGACGCCATGCTAGCCGCAGGATTCACCGACCGGGCACAAATGCGGCCGACCCAGCAGAGCCAGGCCGACCGTGATTTGCTTAAAGAATTGGGTTACGTCGGAGACAAGTAAGCCAACCAAGCGCAGGGTCTAAAACTTAGCGAGTAACTTTCAACTCAGTTTCGTTCAACGATTCATTGCCTTCAAAGTCCACAGCGCGAACGACGAATACGCCGGTTGCGCTGGAGTAAGCGAAAGTCATCGTGACGTTGGAGGTCATGCTGTAGATGTTGCGATCCGTTTCCACCAATGGGGTGCCCCAATCAATGGTGGTCGAGGACAGGCCGCCGTAAACGCGGTAGCGCAATGGGTCAGTCAGCATGCCAGCTTGTGATTCAGGATCGGAAGCGTGGAAGGTTGTGATGGTCACTTGATCATTGCCCAAGTCATAACTGGCTTCATAAGTCGAGTTATTAACGTTGGTGAAGTCCATGACTGGACGTTCCGTATCAGGAGCTTCCAAGCCGCCTTCATTTGCCCAACTCTTTAGAGCGTTTGCGAAAGCTTGCAGGTCGTTGGTGCTGTTGTGATAACCAGCACCAGCTGCACCATGGGCAGCTGCTGCATTTGGATTACCGTTGTCGTAAGTCCAGAACCGACTCAAGAACTGATTGGAAGTCTGATTGCCATTGCCTGGTACTAACCAACTGTCCGGGCTACCCGAAGTGCCGACGCCAATCACGATGCCAGCATAGGTGGTGTAATTTGCCTCGGTCGCAAGAATGTTGGTGGTGCCGTCGTGGCAGTCCAAGCAAGTAATGGGACCCGACTCCGGACCAGGAATGACAGCCTCGCCCTCTAGGTCGAACAGAGGTTGCACGTCGGTGGCGAAATCGATTGAGCCAGACTGAATTGCGGCAGGCGGATGTGCACTGACGACGTTTGCGTTTACCGACAAGTTGCCGAATACGTCTGCAGCAACCACGCGGTAAAAGTAGGTCTGCTTACCGGTGCCAGCTAATCCACCATCTACGTAAGAGGTCACGCCAGGACTGGTGGTGCCCACCAGAGTTTCGTCGGCGAGGTCCAGAGCAGTGGAACGGTAAACCTTGTAGCTCATGCTGCTAGGTGGATCGCCAGCCGTGTTCGACGCGTCCAACCAAGAGATGACTACTTTGGTGGCGGAGATTGGCGAGCTGGATTGCGGGCCAGAAAAGTTGACTTGCACATCTTCCCCGGTGCCACCTGTGCCGCCGGATCCACCGGAGGAACTGGAGCTGCCGCAGGACAACGGCAGAACGACGAGGGCGAGCAAAAGCGGGAGACGCAGAGTAGCGGACGACAGCATTTCGGGAGTTTCGCTGGGGGGCCAAGAGGGGAAGTCGGGGGAATTCCCACGGCGGACAGGAATGATAGCGGAGTTTCCTGGTTGAGATACTTGCGTTTTTGGCCCGGAAAGGCGATAACACCCCCCGGACTTGTGCCGATTAGCAAGTCGCGTTTTGCCTCAGCCCGCTCTACAGCCCACATTTCACCCCTTCGCCATGCTGCTACCCAGCGCAGCGGGGGACATTCTGCAGCTTGATACACCCATCAGGCTCACCCGTGCACCGGCGGTTTTTCAGGTTTGCGGTGGCCCCGGCGAGCATACCGGGAATGCGACTTTCCACGTCGGATTGTCGCGTGCGGTATATGCCGGAATCCAAAACCGAGAGGACGATGAGATCCACATCCGCGTCTTAGGTGGCGGAAAACAAGGCGAGACCATTGAATGGTCCGGGTGTATTGAAGACGTTTACACCAAAAAGGGTCCGCCCAGGAGCTACGCGGTACTGACCGCGCTGTTCGACCAGACCGATTCCACCGAGATGATGATGCGCATCATGTCCATCGTCATTGGCCTGCGCCGCACCCACCAACTGAATACTCCGAAGTTCGGATTCAGCCTGGTGATCTGGTCGCGCCTGCCAGCCGGCGAAGGCTTCGGCAATACCGTCAGCTACATGACCGCCATCGCGATGGCGTTCAAAGCTTCCACCGGATTAGATAAAAAACGTGTCGACGGCGTTCGTGTCGCTCGCGCGGTGGTCCATGGTGCAAAAGAAGTTTTGGGCGAAAATCTTTCGATGGCTGAGGCACTGACTGCCTCACTCAGTGAATTGCACACTGGCATGATCATCGAGCATGGCCTGGACCCGACGATGCACTGGGCGCCAATCCCCGAGCACACTTTTGTGGCGGCGGTGGATTTGGGGCTGGAGCCGGTAGCGAGTCCGGAAGATTCGCTAGCCGCCGGCGTCGGCGCGGCGATGGGAATGGTTCATTTGAACAAGTTCCTGACCTCGGATGATCAAACCACTTTCGGCGGTTGGGGTCAGGTGACCACCAAAGAGTTCGAGGGCGGTCTGCGCAGCCACGTGCCTGCCCGCGAGAGCGGGAAGGACTGGTTGGCCAAGTTTGCCGAAGTAGAGCCTGAGGTGGCGGCGCTGGTGGATCCAGCACGGCCTTACCGTCAGCGTGCTCTGTCCGAACACCAAATGCGCGAATCTAGCCGGGTCCGGCGTTTTGTTGAGCAGCTAAGTGAGTACGCACGCACCAAACGTGAGGATCACTTGGCGGAAGCTGGCAAGGTCATGGGCTCGTCGCACCGGTCGTTAAAAGACAAGTGCTCGATCCATAGCGAGCTGGTCAAAGACTTTATGGATCGCGTTTCCGGCGCCGGACGCAACGCAGGCCTGTTTGGCAGCCGTTTGTCTGGGGCTGGGCGTGGTTCGGTCGTGGGCGTGCTTTGTCACAATGCTGGCGAGGAGCGTTTGCGCGAAATCCTGGCTGAGTTCAGCAAGGAGCACAAAGATAAGCAGGTCCGGCCGGCGAATATCCTCAACGACACCGGTCGCGGCTCGGCGATGGTGGGTTGGTGGGAAGGCGTGTTGATTCCGAAGGAAGACAAAAAGCCGAAGCCTAGCCCCAAAGTTCCGGCGGAGTGAGTCGGCGCAAAATTCTAAACCACTTCTCCAGAGTCGATACGGCTCTGGCGAAGGCGGCGAAGGGGTTAGAGCCGTTTCCTGAATTCCCGTTGCCAGAGCAGCGCCGCATCAGTCATTTTGAGTCGCTGGCGCGCGCCATCGTGTACCAGCAATTGGCGGGCAAAGCGGCAGCAACCATTTGGGGCCGAGCCGTGGCGCTGACGTCTGGAAGTCGCGCCCCGAAGCCTGCTGAGTTTTTACAATTCGCCGACGCAGACCTGCGCGGGGTCGGGCTGTCTCGTAATAAAATGCTGGCTATTCAGGACTTAGCGCGCCGCATTGAAAGCGGCGAGTTGAAGTTGGGCAGCGTTTCGCGGTGGGAGAATCAGAAGGTACTCGACAAGTTGATCGAGGTGCGCGGCATTGGATTATGGACCGCGCAGATGTTTTTGATGTTCAAACTCGGCCGTCCTGACGTCTTCCCCAGCACCGATTTGGGCATCCAAGAAGGCATCCGCAAATTGGACGGTTTGCAGGAGCGGCCAACGCCAATGGAAGCGGCAGCGCGAGCATCGGTTTGGGAACCGTATCGCACTGCCGCTTCGTGGTATTTGTGGCGCATAGCCGATCAAGCCGACTAGGCAGAGGCATGTAATGGTTAAGGGCCTCTACGATTGAATACCAATTCCACCTCGCTCAAGCTGACGTTATTGCGCAGGTCCAATGCGCGCACCAAAATACGCCGGTATTGTGAGCCCAATTCACGTTTACAGCGAAAGTGGCGTTTTCATTTTTGAAGTACAAACGTTTTACCTTCGCCGCTGGGGTGCCCCAATCGATGGAGTTGGAATCTAAGCCGACGAAAACGTGGTACTCCAGGTGGTCGGCAGCCAAGTTGAGGAAGGGCTCACTTTCCGGGTCAGAGGCGTGCGGAAAGTTGAGCGTAACTTTGTTCGCGCCATTTTGAGTGAGGAAGTGCAAGCTGGCGTCGGCTAGGTCGACGGGGTTGAACTCTGGCGCGGTGGTGTCTGGGAATTCAGTAGCGCCTTCGTCGATCCAAGGCATCAATCCGGCTTGGAAAGCAGCTGCCTGACTCCTCCACAATTTGTGGTAGGCCAAAGAAAGACTATGGTCCTGAATGCGGGTCAATGCGTTCAAGAGACTTTGCTTGCCGAAAGTCGGGATGACGAAGGATTTCGGCTTCGCTGCAGTGCCGATCCCAATTACCAAACCCTCCCAGCTGGTGAGGTCCATCTTAGCGATGGACGCATTGCTGTCGTGACAGGTCAGGCAGGTGTAGGTGCCAGTATCGTCGAGGCGGCTCCACAGCGGTTCCACGGTAGTTGCGTATTCCATGCCCGTGGGGACTTGCTGGCAGGTTGGCAGAGACGACGTCGGCGTTATCTGAGGCGACTTCGTCGGTGCGAGCGAGGACGCGATAGAAGTAGGTGGTATCGTCGGCCAGGCCCGAGTCGACCATGGACAGCGCGCCATCGGAAATGGTGGCGGCCAGGATTTCCGACGCCATGCCCGCGGATTCGGCGCGGTAAACGTCGTAATAAATGATGCCTGGTAGCGGGTTGGTGACCACCGCCGCGTTCCACTGCACGGCGATCGAGGTGTAGGACGCAGGTGCTGCGTCGGTAGGGCCAGCGAAATCGATGGTAGGGGGAGTGCCACCGCCGCCGGAATTGTTAGATCCAGAAGGACTGTTACCGCAAGCGCCTATCGCAAAAAGTGATAGGTAAAAAAGAAAGACAGGAGGTTTAGACATGAAAGCAGCTAATGGTTGTGGAATCAAACTAAGGAACGTTTGGGCAGGTCCCTTAGTCATATTTTGGCACAGAAAAACTTGCTCGGCGCAGAACTTTAGTGATTCTGGCCGAAGCGGCCCAAAATTTGGATTAGTATTGGCTGATCCATGCCGTGTAGGGATTTCGTAGAGAATTGCATCTGCCGATGAACCGATTTTGCCAACCACTTTGCCTTACCGCACTTGTAGTTTTTGCTGCAGGCTGCAACCAACCTGCTCACCAAACCCTGTTGCCACCGCCAATCGACGATCAGCAGGCGCAGGATGGAATTCAGGAAAATGCTGAAGAAGAGAATCAGGAAAAGCGTCGGCAGTGGATGGAAGAAATGCACCGCGCCGCTCCTGGAGTGGATTGGCGGGCTATAGAGCGTGAAAACGCGGCTGAGGCGACTGATCGCAAGGATCAGGCGCGTTTGGGTCGGGCTGCGAGTACTGGGAATTGGACCGAGGTCGGAAGCCGGGATCAGGCGGGCAATGTGTTGACGATTACCCCAACCGACGACATGACAACACTTTACGCGGGGTCGGCTTTGGGTGGGGTTTTCCGGGCTGGGATTGACGGCAGTAACTGGATCGCAATTTCCGACCACATTTATGGTGGCGTTAGCCACCTGGTGGCCATCCCCAACGCCCCCGGCGACGAAATCCTGGTGCGCGTCAGCGGCGGCACGATTTTGCGGTCTACCGACCTCGGAAACACCTGGCACACCCCTACAGGCTTGTCCGGCATGACCGAGTCCAAGCGTCTACTGATGCTGGACGACGCCAATCACACCCTGTACCTGATCGCACGCAATAGCGGATGGAAGCTGTACCGCTCGGTTGACCAGGGCACCAGTTTTCAGCTGATGCGCGACATGACTGGCTACAAGCCTGATATTTGGACCCCGCGCGATGCCGTCGGCGCTTTGTATTTGATGGACGACAATCGCCTGTGGAAATCGACGAATAAAGGTCTGACTTTCACTGCGATGGGCAATACCGCGGCCATTAGCCCGACCGACATCCAATTGGGCGGCCATGAATCCAGCGGCGGCACCACATTTAGTCTCGCAGAGA
>JACKQG010004935.1_pt1 | contig 10244 bp, 8 predicted proteins | sample 8237621 | NCBI WGS metagenome assembly JACKQG01 (sample SAMN15677084, study PRJNA649215) | marine metagenome | biome: marine; feature: Black Sea; material: saline water; isolation source: suspended particulate matter (SPM) from the Black Sea western gyre | collected 2013-06-09/2013-06-10 | depth...
TAGCGTCATTTCTTGGGAGACATCTTGCGCACACTGTTTGACTTGCACTTGGGGCAGACCCTCTCCCTGATTTCCCGCTTGGGGTCTACCGGCACTGTATACTCATATCCGCAATGAAGACACTTTAATGATTCTGCCACTGTTCCATATACCCCCGTTGGCTTGCTATCCTTGTTTGTCTACTCCTGCTCATCTTCGGTTGGCTCTTCGGCGATTGCTTCTTCGGAAGCAAGTACCTTCCTGGTATGCTCTATTTCATCTGGGGTGACTTTCTGCCGCATATCTTCAAGGTCGCGCATGATGTGGGCGAACCTGGGGCCCTCGGCGGCGCTAATCCACTCCAGTTGGAGCCGTTCCGGCCTGATGCCCAGTTTGTCCATACGATCCCATAACTTGTCTGCTCGCCTCATTGTCCAGTGATTGGCGCTGATGTAGTGGCAGTCTCCTATATGACACCCAGAGAGCAACACTAGCGGAGCACCGAGCTTGAAAGCGTGCCATATGAACCTAGCGTCCACTCGTGCACTGCACATTGTACGGATGAAGCGGTTGTTGGGAGGATACTGCAATCTTGATACACCAGCGACGTCACCAGCGGCATAGCTGCACCAGTTACACAGAAAGGATATGATCTTTTTCTCAGGCTCTTCTCCCAGGGCAGCATTTATCTGGGCCAGTATCAGATCATCCTCGAAGTGTTGAATCGTTATGGCTTGGAAGCGGCATTCCGCGGCACAGGCACCACAACCGGCACATGCGGCTGTAATGACATGTGCCCCGGTCTTGGCCTTGACGTCTACCTCAATTGCTCCAAACGGGCATACCCGGGCGCACACACCGCAGGATGTACATTTCTCGAGGTCCACCACCGCTTTGATTGCATCGGCTCGTGCGGTGCCTGAACTTAATAGAATCGAACTCCTAGCTACGGCTGCGCCGGCCTGAGTAACGCTGTCTTTTATATCTTTGGGGGACTCAACAGAGCCAGCGAAGAATATGCCAGGTGTGGGCGCATCCACAGGCCTCAACTTGGGATGTGCCTCCATTACAAATCCATCCGCGGTTTGAGAGACATTTATCATGGTGGTAAGATGTTTCAAGTCCTCGCTTGGCTGCAATCCTACCGACAGTACTACCATGTCCAGCTCATGTTCTTCCACCCTGGATGTGGTGGTGTTTTCCACCCTGAGCCTGAGGTTCTTGGTCTCGGGATCTTCAGTCACTTCGCCTGGTAGACCCCGAATATAGCGCACGCCCACCTCTTTGGAACGCCGGAACAGGTCCTCAAATCCCTTGCCATAGGCACGAATATCCATGTAGAAAACATAGACTTCGGTATCAGGATAGTGCTCATTTATGAGGAGACTATCCTTGATCGTGTTCATGCAACACACATTGGAGCAGTAAGGGTTCCCCCGGTTTTCAGTCCGTGAGCCTACGCACTGAATGAAACCAATGCGTTTTGGAGGCTGAAGGTCAGATGGCCGCACCAGTCTACCCTCAGTGGGGCCGCCGCCACATATTAGCCTTTCGAACTCTATGGTAGTGATAACATTCTCAAAACGAGTATAGCCGTATTCGTCCAAAGCAGTAGGGTCGTAAATATCCATGCCTGTGGCGGCGATAATCACACCGACATCGATTTCTACCAACTCATCCTGCATATTTAACTCAATGCATTCCTTTTCGCAAACATCAATGCACTTGCCACACGTTATGGGGTTGTTTCCTAAGCAGTGCTCCATGTCGATAAGATAGGAAGATGGCACTGCCTGAGGAAACGGAATATAGGCAGCTTTGCGTGAAGAAAAGCCTTGTTGGAACTCATCAGGCAGAACTACGGGGCATACTTCAACGCACTTCCCACAGAGGTTACATTCCGTCTCATCCACGTATCGAGCCTTCTTTCGTACACACACCTTGAAATTCCCTACATGTCCGGATATTTCCTCTACCTCGCTATAGGCCATGAGCTTGATACGAGGATGCCGTCCCACATCCATCATCTTGGGCCCCAGCACACATATTGAGCAGTCCATGGTGGGGAAAGTCTTATCCAGTCGGGCCATAATCCCCCCAACGGATGGTTGTTTCTCCACCAGATAGACCTGATGGCCAGCATCAGCCAGGTCGAGAGCCGCCTGAATGCCAGCTACTCCTCCACCTATCACCAGAGCGGCATCGGTGATCGGTATCGTTGTATCCTCGTGCGGCTGAAGGAGCCGTGCTTTAGTGACAGCTATTTTGACGATATCTTTGGCTTTCTCGGTTGCCGCTTCCCTATCATGTAAGTGTACCCAGCTGCACTGCTCCCTGATGTTAGCCATCTCCAGGAGGTATGGGTTAAGCCCGGCTTCGGCAACGCAATTGCGAAAAGTTGGCTCGTGCATCCTGGGAGTGCAGGAGGCTACAACCACGCGGTTAAGATTGTACTCACGAATATATCTTTTTATTTCCTCCTGGCCAGGATCAGCGCAAGTGTATTTGTTTCCAACCGAGACCACAACCCCAGGAAGCTCTTCTGCCGATTTCCTCACCTGCTCACAATCAACGGAACCCGCTATATTGAGCCCGCAGTCACAGACAAAAACGCCTATCCTGGGTTCGTCTTGTATCAACTAGCTTACCTCCTGTGGCAACAACGATTGAGCCGCGAGATCGAATATGTCCTGAATCTCAATCTGGCATATGCTATCATTCTCTGTAGTCTCCTGGGCACACTTGAGATGTATCTGGCATTTGGGACAGGCGGTAACCAGTATATCAGCTCCAGTAGCTCCCGCTTGGTCCAAACGCTCTTTCTGTATTTGTTTGTTTACTGAACCGCAGTGTACCCACGGATTAGCGCCGCAACACAGCGCCTTCTCCCGATTATCAGCCATTTCTACTAGTTCCAGACCGTCCATCGAGTGCAGTATGCCACGCGGCTGGTCAAATATCCTTGAATACCTCCCCAGTGTACACGGGTCGTGATAGGTCACCTTTTGCTTAAGTTCACCCAAAGCCAATTGACCATTCTCAATTAGCGGGGTTATTACCTCAGTCATATGCATAACGCTAATATCCCAGTTTTCCAAAAACTTGGGGTAGTCTACCTTGAGCGTATAGTAGCATTCAGGGCAATTGGTGATAATATTCTTGATACCTCGCCTGCTCAACTCATACACGTTGGCTTCGGCCAGAGCCAGGAAACCTTCCATGTCTCCCAGTAGAAGCAAGTCGCGTCCACAGCAACGTTCATTAGCGAGGAGGGTAAACGGTATCTGAGCACGGTTCAGTAGTCTGAGTGCTCCCTTTGACCCTTCAACCATTTTCACACCCAACTCGTTGAATAGGATATCAAAGTAGGGGGCGCAGCCCGTGAAGAAGACCGTATCACTGTGCTTATGTATTTGAATGTCTTCTGGAAGCCAGTTCAGTCGATTCTGTTTGATCTCTCTGTGAGCCATCATATTCATAATCGCCTGAGGTATTCCACCATGACTGTAACGTATTTCAGTTCCCTCCGCTAACGCCTTGTATCTCAAGTACCGGATGAAATCGGTGAATTCTACATTGTAATTGCAACGCTCCATACACATATTGCAATTAATGCAAGACCAAATTCTCTCGTCCGTGGGGGCGCGTCCATTTTGCATCAGCGCTCCCTGTACGATAAGGCGAGGGTTAAACTCCGGATCGTACCGCGCCACAGGACAAACCACAGTGCATTTACCACAATCCAGGCAGAGACGTATCCTCGTACTGTCTATGACACTTCGCCAATCGAACACTTAAATGTACCTCAATATCAAGTCAAGGACGGGCTAGAGTTTCAATCTTTTCGGCGGGCCTGGAACGTATAAGCTTGGACCGCCTGGAAGGCGGTATTTGCTCAATTTCCTCTATTAACTTCGTTATTTGGCCAACAAATTGATGGCCATCAAACGCAGGCAGTTGAACCAGAGCCAGCCTATGTTTCCATACTCCCAGCATTTCTAGGATTCTCTGGGTCTTTTCGTATTCGTTAATGATGTATTCACTGGCGGCACCAAAATGGCACTTGCCTGGCTCACAGCCCAACAGCATCACCCCCTCCGCGCCAAAATCGAAAGCCTTGAGTATTAGACCCATGTGTATCCTCGATAGGCAGTTTACCTTGACTACCTTTACCGATGCAGGGTAGTGAAGTCCCAAATTGGTTGCTGTTTCAATGCAACTCCAGCCATCCCAGTTACAGGCGAAAACCAATACTTCAGGATACAATTTACCCATTACACCTCACGTGGCATTTGACCTGGATGAAGCAAAGAACGCAATGTAGAGATTATTTGCTTATCACTTTGGAGCGGCTGAGTTATGGCACCTACAGCGCAACTTGTCACGCATGCTCCACAACCGAGGCATAGGGCTTCATCAATATAGGCACACATTGTCCCATCTTCATGCTGTCTCATCTCTATGTAGGGACATATATCGGCGCAGTTACCGCAGCCGCGGCACAGTTTGCTGTCGATATTTACCGCCATGGCCCGAGGGCTTATGCTTGCCTGGCCCAGATAGGTTGAGACCCGGGCTGCTGTGGCTAGTCCACGTAGAGCCTGGTCATTTGGCAATTCAGCGCCATCAGGCGGTAGCAGGAATATGCCGGCTGTCTCCTTAATAGTCATCTCTCGGAGAAGTTGACCAGCCTCACTGGAGGCAAAACCTGACTTGCTTGTTCGGGATATGATTCTGCCTAGAAGGCCGTTACCGGAGGTTGTGTCGAGCAGAGGAGATGCTCCCTTATTTAACTCCCCTATATCTACCAGCACTGCACCGGTGGTTACGCATTCGACTTGAGAGCCATATTCCAGCTCAGCTTCATAATTCCCCGGAGAGCCATGGAATTTCAAGGCATCAGGCCAGGGCTTAATTGTTATGTTCTTCTCTTGGAGTTGCTCAAGCACCGGTGGCATTGTTTCACGAGGCTCTTGATGACCTTGCTCTAATTCCTGTCGAGCCACAAGCTCGACCTGGTAGCCTCGAGAAGCTAAGGCTCTTGCTGCAGTAACACTGGCAAGACCTGCGCCAATAATGAGAGCGCTCGGTAAGATAGGCTTTTTGCCGGGAGCCATTACTGGAGCTAACCTGGCACGGGTAAACCCCGACGAGATTATCTGCACTGCTTTGCGCGTGGCACCCTTGGGATCATCCATATGTGCCCAGGCACATTGTTCTCGAATGTTAACAAACTCCACAATCGTGTTGCGAGGCAAAACAAGGTGTTGATTCAAATATTGTTGGCACATTCTTCGTCTGTCAGTGCAACTGTAGCATATCTGCTCCAGATTACAGCACCTGCAGGCTGCAAGTACCACAGTATCCAATTGCAATTCAGCCACTTGGTCTGCTATTTCCTTAGCTCCTGCTTCGGTACAAGCCTGGGCAACCTCGTGAATGCAAGTTACTCCAGGAAAATATGACAGTTTCCTGGCCACAGTTCTAAAATTCACAACTGAGCTGATGCTACCGCCGCAGCGGCACAAGAATACACCTATGCCCTTGCTGCCTGCAGATTGCTGTAAGGCACGAAGAGGGTGGCCTAGGTCTGTGTCCAGTTCCATAAGGTCTTGGCCCCGGGTTTCCTCCGCTTCCTTTGGTTTGATCTCAATAACAGCCTCCAGTGCCATTGCCATAGCCTTAGTAAGTTGGCTGGCCAACTCGCCATTGCTGCCAGGAGAAACCGTATGAAGACCCTCTATGGTGGCCTCCTGGCCGGCCTTGCCGCCACGGGTATTGCTTCTCAAAACACCAGAAGGAAATCTGAGTATGGTCTGCGCTCCTACCTCGAAATGCCTAACGCTATCATTATGGAAAACTGCATCCAGTTCGCATACCCTGGCACACTCCATGCATTGACTGCATAAGGCACAGTCGAGGCAACGCCGGGCCTCCCTTTGTGCCGCCTTTGCTGATAGTCCGGTGGTCGTTTCCTCGAAACTGTTGAGCCTCTTTTGGAGCCGAATAGTCGGCATTGTGGCTCGTTTGTAGGGTGTTGCCTCTTTTGTCTCAATATCAATCTCCGCAGTCTTTGGTGGTTCGAGACTACGCCCTGTCTCAAGGTCGCGTCCTTGAATATATCTATCTATCGATTCCGCTGCCCTGAGCCCTGCAGCCATAGCTTCCACAACATTGCTGGGTCCAGTAATGCAGTCACCACCGGCAAAGACCCCGGGGATACTGGTTTCAAGCGTTAGAGGATTTGCTCGAATAACACCAGTCTTGCTATCAACTGCCAGACCTTCCATATTCAACTGTAGCGCATCAGGCGACTGGCCTACAGCCACTACCACGTGGTCAGCATCTATCACGAAGTCCGTGCCTGGTATGCGCTTCGGCCTATACCGCCCGTTGGGCATAATCTCCTCAGTCAGTTCTGTTCGCTGACAATGTATGCCAGTGACCTTGGCTCCGTCTCCCAAGATTTCCACAGGTGCGGCACAATATTCTATCGATACTCCTTCCTGCAATGCTTCCTCCACCTCTTCTATGGCAGCAGTTAACTCCTCCGGAATAGTCCAGCTGAGTATCTTAACTGCGCCTTTGTTTTTTCTTATTGCGGCCCTGGCAGAGTCTACGGCGGTATTTCCATCGCCGATGATCACTATATTCGAGCCCACGAAGGTATCTACCATCAGGTTCAAAGTCAGCAGTAGCGAAATGCAATCAACAACTCCGTCAAGTTCCTCGCCTGCTATGTTAAGCTTATTATTTCGCTGAGCACCTATGGATAGGAAAAATGCTCGGTAGCTACGCTCTTTAAGGTATGCAAAGTTCACATCACGTCCTACAGTTATTCCTGTCCTTATGTCTATCCCCAGATTCTTAACGGCTTCGATTTCCCTCTCTCGCACTTCTCGGGGAAGCCGGAATCGAGGGATGCCTGTAGCCAACATCCCGCCAATGACTCCGTGAGACTCAAACACTGTGGGGGAGTATCCCAGACGTGCAAGTTCCCAGGCAGCGGTCAGTCCTGCGGGGCCACTACCTACTATGGCTATCTTTTCTTCTCGAGATCTGGGCGGAAACTTATGCCTGTACACAGTCCCACCGGGAGCATTATCCGCAGCATAGCGATGAAGTGCGCGTATGAATACTGGACTGTCAAGCTCAGCCCGCTTGCAGTTATTCTCACAGGGCTGTCTGCAAACGCGACCCAATATCCCGCTGAGAGGTGCTGCTTCATTGATTAGTGCCAGAGCCTTGTCAGTTTTGCCACTCGCCAGCAGTGAAACAAACCCCTGCACGTTGATGCCGAGGGGGCATGCCACATGGCAAGGGGCAAACCCATCCTTATCTATCACATATGCTGAGGGAACAGCCTTTGGTCCGAGGAGTGGTGTGTGGATAGCGCTATGCGTAATCCTTTGGCCGCGCAACAGAGAGGTTACCCTCGCCGAGCATTCAACTTGACAACGACCGCAAGCGGTGCAGAGGTCCTCACGAATGTAGCGGGGACGCTGTACCACTCGTATCTTGAAATCATCCTTCTTGCCCTCTATAGATTCTACTTCTGCATTACTATACAGTGTTATCAAAGGATGACTTGTCATCCGTAGTAGAAGGGGCCAGAGGAAACGTTGGTCTGGAGAAGAGTTGTCTGATACGCCACCGGCAGCGCCATCCCAACCCAATGCCACCGAGTTTGTGATGATCTTAACTTCAACCCCCATCTGGGCCAAAGTGAGCGCTGTTTGTATCGCAGCAACGGTGCTACCAATGACGGCAGCGCCTTGAGAGACGCTGGGATCAGACTTCGGTGCCATGTTCAATGTCATAACTATAGCCTAGCTCGAAGGCCTTCATGTTGAAATCTTCGGTTCCTGCCGGTACGGAGTCCAGGATGGCCTTCTTAAGAGCTTCGCACGATACTATGTCGCTTCTTGCTGCTAGAAATCCAAGCATGATGATATTCGCCACTACCGGGCGTCCTAAATCCTGGGCCATACGGCTGGCTGGGATTGAGAGAGGCTTCGGGTTCTGGGATGGGTCAATTCTCACCAAATCTGAATCGACAATTAGTAGCGTTTCTGGTGACGCATTTCGCCCATACTCAGCGTAGGCATCCTGGGATAAGATGATTTGCACCTGAGGGCTTACGACATAGGGGTAATCTATGGGGACATCGCTGACTATCACCTCAGCACGGCAAGAGCCACCACGAGACTCGGGTCCGTAGCTTTGCGTAAGCGCGGCGAACCCTTTGTCAAATATCGAAGCAGCTTTGCCGACGATGGTGCCTGACAGCACAATGCCTTGGCCACCAAACCCAGCTACTCTGATTTCTTTCCTCTCCATTTGCCTCAAAATTAGCTAACCCGGAAGAACCAGGCTACTTTGCGCTTGGCTATACCTTCGCCCTGGCCTTGGCTTTCTCCTGTGCCTTGCTAGATACCTCACGGAGATGGTCCCAAAGCGTGGGGCGCTGCACATCAACAAACTTACCCACCAAAATAGGTCCATTCAACTCTAGGTCTGCATCCCTGGGATCTGCGCCATTTCGTATTACACTTTTTTCTTGATAGTAATGCATGGAATCCAGTCCCTCCGGCTCCTTATTCATACGACCGTACACCACGGGGCAGGGGGCGATCACCTCTATGAAGCTGAAGCCTGGTTTGGTCATAGCTTCAGCAATAGCTTTCTCCAGTTGACGTATCTGCAGTACTGTCCACCGAGCTACGTAGGACGCGCCACTGGCGGATACCAGGTAGGGCAAGTTGAAAGGGGATTCGAAATTGCCGTAAGGAGTGGTAGTGGTGCGAGCTTCGAGGGGCGCGGTAGGTCCAACCTGTCCGCCAGTCATACCATAGTTGAAGTTGTTCACACAAATTACAGTCATATCGATGTTACGGCGCGCAGCATGTATCAAGTGATTGCCGCCTATCGCTACCAAGTCCCCGTCTCCGGAGAATACCACTACATTTAGCTCTGGATTTGCCAGTATCAAGCCGGTGGCAAATGGAATGGCACGGCCATGAGTGGTATGAAAGGAGTCGAGCTTAACGTATCCAGCTACCCTACCAGTGCAGCCTATTCCTGAAACCACCGCTATCCTATCGGGGTCCATTTCCTCGCGGTCAATGGCCCTGAGAAAACAGCCTGCCACTGGCCCAATGCCACACCCAGAGCACCATATGTGGGGTAGTCTATCTTGTCTCAGGTATTTCTCGATCGACGGCTCTTCTACATTCATAGCATCAATCACCGTGCTGCCTCCCGTATCGCCTCGAGAATAGTCTCGGGCAAGTGCACACCTCCGCCCATGTGAGGGACAAGCATCGTTCTAGCTTTACCTCCAGCGCACCTTTCCACCTCCAGCACAATCTGGCCATAGTTTATCTCCGGGACTACAAATGCCCCAGCTTGCAACGAGAGTTCCCTGACACGCTCTTCGGGAAAGGGCCATACTGTTATCAATTGCAGTAGTCCTGCCCGAATCCCCTCATCTCGCGCTAATTTTACCGCGAATTGGGCAATACGCGTGGTGATTCCGTAGGCACAGACTATGATGTCTGCATCCTCAACTTGAGTCTCTTTGTATCTTATTATGTCGTCTCTGTTGAGTCGTATTTTGTCTACTAAACGACGTATCAGCCGATCCTGGGCATCAGCAGTCATTACTGGATAGCCCCTTTCATCGTGGGTGAGACCGGTAACGTGGAAACGGTACCCTTCCCCCGCCACAGCCATAGGTGGGACAAGACCCATATCAGTTTTGTAAGGCAAGTATTCCTCTGGTGCTACCTCGGGTCGCCGTCGATTTACGAGGCTTTCCGGCGCTACGTGCGGTATGACCACCTTCTCACTCATATGGCCCACAACCTCGTCAGACATGATTAGCACGGGAACACGGTATTTCTCTGAGAGGTCAAAAGCCGTTATGGTAAGGTCGAATATATCCTGTGGGGAGATTGGCACCAAGGCGATTATCTCATAGCTCCCATGGGAGCCCCAACGAGCCTGCATCATGTCCTGTTGCCCCACCAAGGTCGGTAACCCGGTCGACGGCCCGGCTCGCTGAATGTTGACCAGTACGCAGGGAGTCTCCAGCATCACCCCTAGCCCGAGGTTTTCCATCATCAAACTGAATCCCGGCCCAGAGGTAGAAGTCATGGCTTTCACGCCAGCCCAGGATGCACCAAGCACAGCATTCATGGAAGCGAGTTCGTCCTCCATCTGGATGTAGATACCGCCAACTTGAGGGAGCCGTGCACTCATTC
>JACKQG010008221.1_pt1 | contig 10244 bp, 6 predicted proteins | sample 8237621 | NCBI WGS metagenome assembly JACKQG01 (sample SAMN15677084, study PRJNA649215) | marine metagenome | biome: marine; feature: Black Sea; material: saline water; isolation source: suspended particulate matter (SPM) from the Black Sea western gyre | collected 2013-06-09/2013-06-10 | depth...
AACTTTATAAGGTAAAGAGTTTCAAAGAAATTTGCAATGTTTTTTTTATTTAATTTGTTATTAGCTCGATTTTATAGTAAAGTGAAAGTAGTTTTGAGATTTTTTTCTTTTATAAACTCACCTATGTCCTCTTTTAAAAAGAGAGAATTTAAAGGTGAAATCTCAAAACCACATTGTGATGAGAATACATTATTAAATATTTTGAAATAGTTAGTCTGTTCTCAGTTCAATTTTTGTTTTTTGTGCACTAAAGTATTAAAACCTGTACAGTTACCTTATTATTTTTGTAACTGTTCAGCTATCCGTAGTATCAATGTCATTCTGAACGAGGGAGGGGTTTTGGGATGTTGGGAAGTGAAGCATAGTCTGTATTCATTAATGTAATATAATGTGACTATACAGGAATCTCGTAGTAATTGTAAACATTGGGGAGATTCCTGTATAGTCACATTTAAAAATAAGGAAATACAGACTATGCTTCGGTCGCAAGCTCCCTCAGAATGACACTGGTAAGCGTACTGAATAGTTACTTATTTTTAAATGAAACACAGACTGAGCAAAAGTTTTCAAATATACAGCAATTTGGTGGATGGGAAGGGACTAATCACCAATAACATTTCACCAGTTACCAATGCACTTTAGTGCGCTAATAGTCTGTTCCTATGTTCGAACAAATAACTTAAATCCTTTTCCATGAATATTATTAATCTTTATACTTTCATCATCTTCCAAATATTTACGCAATTTTGAAATGTAAACATCCATACTGCGCGCAGTAAAAAAACTATCTTCTTCCCATATTTGTTTGAGGGCTGCTTCCCGGGATAATTCCTGGTTTTTATGCAGACAAAGCAGGCGTAATAATTCCGCTTCTTTGTGGGTTAGTTTTTGTTGCTTTCCTCCAATTGAAAGAATTGATTTTTCATAATCAAATATGTAGGTTCCTATCTCAAATTTTTTCTTGTTTTCGTTTTCATTTAATTCCTTTACTTTATTAACTCTTTTTAAAACCGCCTGAATCCGAAGAATGAGTTCTTCCATGCTGAAAGGTTTGGTAATGTAATCATCAGCGCCAATTTTTAATCCTTCGATTCTGTCCTCTTTGAGAGATTTCGCGGTGAGAAAAATCAACGGAATGTCTTGATCAATAGCTCTGATTTCTTTTGCTAACGTGAAACCATCTTTTTTGGGCAGCATCACATCGATTAGGCAGATATCAAATTTTTCTTTTAGGAATGTTGAATAACCCGCTTCACCATCTTCTTTGCGCGTGATTTCAAATTCCTGCAATTCAAGAGATTCCTGTAAAATATAACCCAAATTTGGATCGTCTTCGATTAAGAGAATTTTATTTTTTTTCATTTTTTACTACAAGAAATAAATTTTCATGTCAAGTTTTTCTCCCACTGAATTGGAATCTTCCTTCGGCAGATTTCTATTATTAATTGATTTGCCGAAGGAGAACTCCCACCGAATTTTAATATAAGAAAATTTATGAATTACTTCTGTGGGATTTTCCCGCAAAATGCGGGATGGGAGCAATTTTTATTATTGTTCAGTTACAACGGCAGTATTACTTCAAAAACACTCCCTTTATCCAATTCGCTTATTAAATTAATTTCCCCATGATGCGCTTCAACAATCAATTTCACATAACTCAAACCTAGCCCAAAACCTTTTACATTGTGGACATTTCCAGTTGGTACACGATAATATTTTTCAAAAACCAGTTTTTGATCTTCGGATTTTATTCCCATGCCATTGTCTTTTACCGAAATTTTGATTTTATCACCGTTATTCTCAGTGCTAATTTTTATTTCAGGTTTTTGTTTGGTATATTTGATTGCATTATCGACCAGGTTGTGAATGATGTTTTCAAGATGAACACTATCCGCTTCAACTTCATACTGTTCAGCCTGTAAAGCCATAGATAGGCTACCTTCTCTTTGTTCGACTTTAACAACAAATTTATCTACAGCATTTTTGATTAAATCATGAACATTAATTCTGGACAAATTTAATTCAAAATCACCTTCCTCAAACGCTGCCATTTGCAATATTTTTTCCACCTGTCCCCGCATGCGAGTGCTTTCATCGCGAATTATTTGTCCGTATTTTTTGATTCGCTCTTTATCAGAAAGAATTATTGGATTTGTCAGCGTTTCACTTGTCAATGCTATTGTGGAGATAGGCGTTTTAAATTCGTGCGTCATATTGTTGATAAAATCAGTCAATAATAAAGAAAATTGTTTCTGTTTGAAAATAGTCCGTATCACATAAATAAAACATAAAATAATTATGAATATAAAAAGGAAGGTTAAAAAAGCTGACACCCCAATTTGCCGAAGAATGTACATTGTTTGTTCTGGAAAGAAAAGAGCAATATTATTTTTTTCGACAAAAATATCGTAAGGAAATAATCGTGTTTTATAATCGGAATTCAGCAATTTCTGATTGTATGTTTTTTGATTTGACAAAATAATCGAATCATTGTTCGCTGAAATCACTCCATACGTAAAAGATGTATGAATGCCCTTCTCTTTAAGCGTTTCATTAATTACTGAATCAAGAAAAGTTGGATTTACTCTTTCTTTTAAAGGGACTCTGTGAAAACCGCTTAAATCCTGGAGCACCCGTTCCACAATGTATCGTCTCTGGCTGTCCGATGCAGCAGTTGGAGAAAGCCCGCTCATTTCACCATTTTCGAGATGCATGAAAAACGTTGAACTGTCCGTATTAAAATCAAAAGAGAAGGCGCCCTGAATGAGTGATGAATCTTCAACCGCAAACTGATATTTCCCTGCGGGCTTTGCTTCATCTATATTTTTTTTCACTAGCTGTCCCAATGAATCCAGAATCCGAAATCGTGCATTCTGCGGAGTTTTCAATCGGAAATTAATTTTACCGCTATCAAATTTAACAGTTTCATTCTTCTTGATTTTGGTTTTCCAGATCATTTCTTTGCGTCCTTTAAGGCTATCGCACGTCTCCATATTAATTAATGTTAAGTGCTCGGACCCCTCTTTATTTATTCCCACAGTAACTTTTATCATCCTTGTCAGTGCTTCGCGCACTTCAATTTTTTTTACAATACTCGACAGCGCCGAATTGACATTCTGTTTAAAGATATTCAATTCAAGTCGATAAGCGTGATTGAGCATGTACACCTGCAAACACACCAAACCTAAAAGCGCAACTGAAATCAATGTGATAATTAAGATAACTATTTGTTTTTTAAGTTTCATATTTTTGAGATTAAAAGTAACTGTTCAGCTAACTGTTGTATCAATGTCATTCTGAACGTGAGATGGGATCGGTGATGTTGGGAAGTGAAGAATCTCGTAGTATTTAAACAAAGGTTGGGGAGATTCCTGTATAGTCACATTTAAAAATAAGGAAATACAGACTATGCTTCGGTCGCAAGCTCCATCAGAATGACATTTATAACCATACTGAATAATCACAATTAAACAATGTCCATTTTTTACTCATGGAAATATACAAAACTTTTTAATTAATTGCTCGTTTTTTAACACTTTTTAACACTTTATAACACTATTTAACTACCAATATTCAAAACAAAAGCGTATTTTATGATGTCCCATTTATAGGTGAGTAGCAAAGAAAATAAAGTGATTATACAGCTTTGTTTCTTTTTGCCACAAAGCCACCAAGTCACGAAGATACACGAAGAAATATCCCGATTTTTATCAGTGCTAAATTGATATTTTTTTTTCTTTCTTTGTGTTCCTTTGTGTCTTCGTGACTTGGTGGTAGATAGGTTACAAAATAATTGTCAAAAAAAATCAATTTAAACAGGAGAATTAAAAATGAAAAAGCTAATGATTATTTCAATTGTCTTAATCTCAATTCTTGTCTCTTTTTCTGCACAAGCCCAAATGGTAATTAAAAAAGCTGGCGGTGAAGGAGGAGATATTTTCTTTATCAATGAACTGGCTGCAATTGTTGCTGGCAAAGACAAATCCATCAAAGTAGAACATGCTATGCCTGTGGACAACCGACCAGAAGGGTACCGCGATATTGAAATTAAACAGGATGATGAAATATTAATGGTCAACAAAAAAAGAATAAAAACTGTAAGTCAACTTCAAGCCATTTACGATGAAGCTGAAACAGGTGAAACCATCAAATTTGGAATGTGCCGCGGTGAAGAAATGTTTATTATTGAATTCGCAAAAATGGATCCTGAAAAAATGGGCAAACGAAAAATGATGGTCATGACCAAAACAATTGATAGTGGCGAATGTAGTGACAAAGTCAGCACCAAAATATTCTCAAATAAAATGATGCTGGATGATAGTGAAGGACCCATTGAACCACTGTTGGGAATTGGTCTTTTTCTCCAGGAAAAAAATGGAAAAGTATTTGTCATCAAAAATATGGAGAATTTTGAGGAGACGAAAGAGATTCAAGATGGCTCCGAAGTAATTTCCATCAACGGACAAAAAACTGAATCATTAAACCAGGTGACAAATATTTTCAAAGAACTGGAAACTGGCGAAGAGGTTACTTTGAAAATTTCTACGGAAGAAAAAGAAGCTGTGATTACTTTTCAGAAACCTGAAGCTAAAGCCAGAAAGATTATACGAAAAGAAAGAAACTAATATAGCACACGGATCCCCTTGGGCGTTTTGGCGTTAACCAAAGGATAGAATTATTGAATTGCCACGAGATTTATCTCGTGGATTGAGATTTTGTATACAGTTATTGGGGTTTTAACCCCGAATATTTAAGAAATCGGGGTTAAAACCCCAGAAAGTTATGTCAGATATTTAGAATCCACGACCTGAAGGTCGTGGCAATTCAAACATTACCTGGAAATTGCATTAGGTTGACGCAAATCGTGAACTGGTGAGTGATCAGCGTTATTCATGTTCCCAATAAAATGGAAAAAAATCAATGACTAAACTTATTCTAAAAATCATACTTTTTCTAATTTTGATTTTACCTAACATCTCCTCCGCGCAAATGTTCGGCACGCCATTTAACCAAAGAGACGATCAGTATCGGTTACTTGGATTAAAACGCGCCATAGAATCGTACGAATTTTATAGAGCCGAATTTGAACGGCAGAAGGAAATGTTCGAAAAAAACCTCATCTCCCGGGCAGAATTAGACCGGACGCGCAGTCAATTTTCCGATGCCGAAGTGAATTATCACCAGTCCTTGCTTGCTGTATTATTTGAACGGCAATATGTAGCCGTAAAAAATGCGGTAAAATACCAGGATGAAAATGGCAGAAAACATGTGCGTTTGACTGTGGCAAATACTTCGGGTGGCAGCGGTGATTTTAAAAAATTAATCAATATCGATGAAGAGTTGTACGAAAAACTCCAGCCTGATATTGTTAATGATGTTTATATTTCCCTGCTCAACGATGGGAACGCCATTATCAGTCAGCCGTATGAAGCAAAAATTGAGCAACTGAAATTTGGGATGCCACAAACTATTGATTTCACACTACTGCAAGATTTGGATGCAGTGGTCGTTAATATTGTTTATGGCAACGGCAGTCAGCGTAGTCCCAAAATATTTTTACAGAAGGATTCATCTGTCAATAAAGTTATTGTGCAATCCGAACAATTTTCACAGGAAGTTGAATTGGGCGGAAGTGCCTCTTATGATCTGACACTTGAATTATTCAGTAGGGAGACAAACACTTTTAAACTTGAAGTGGTAAATTTACCATCTCAAATTAACCGTTATTTCAACGATCCGACGACAAAAGCGCGGTTGAGTCAATTCAAATTTACCCAGCAAACAAATACCCGCAAAGCAGCTTTGCAGGTGTTTTTACCAGACCGCCCGACAGAAAAAGTGGTCATAGATAAACCCATTCCGTTTTATGTCTTGGTGATCCCAAGAGATCAGGCACAAGCGCTTGGCAACATCAAATCCAAAACCTGGACACAGGAAGAAATTGAGAAACTAAAAATTGGTTTTGTCAGACTTGAATTATTACCGCGTGGGGTTGGTAAATTGTTGGTACGTGCGCCTCAACTTTACCAATCGATCAAAAAGAGTGAAGTCGTTGAAATGTCAATTGATCTCGTCAATGAGGGATCACGACGGTTGGACAATGTTGAAATCGAAGCCGACACACCATTGAATTGGGAAAAGAAGATCGAACCGAATCTCTTAAGTTCGCTGAACATCCGAGAAGAAAAACGAATAAAATTGTTTTTCACACCACCTGAAGGGATTTCTGTGGGGCGTTACGAATTTCGGATTCGCACATCTTCTCTATCGGATGACCAACCAGTAAATGGCGAGGATAAAATTGTTACAGTAGAAATTCAGGCTGAAACAAATGTTATTGGGACAGTGATTTTAATTTTTTTGATTTTGGGGATCATTGTGGGGATCGTTGTTTTTGGGATTCGGTTATCGAGGAAATAGTGCCACAGAGACTCGGAGACACAGAGTTTTTACTTATTTTTTCTCTGTGACTCTGTGTACCCGCAGTAACAAAAATTCAAACAAGAGGAAATAAATGGAAAACAACCAAACAAATCAATCATTTTTGCTTGAAGCAATCGACTTAACCAAACGATATGATGATGGTGTGCTGGCTCTGGATCATATTAATTTTTCAGTAAAGCCTGGACAAATTTATGCCATGCTTGGCGCTAATGGCGCTGGCAAAACAACAACCATCAACCTTTTTCTCAATTTCATTGAACCAACTGAAGGCGAAGCGAGGATCGACGGTATTCCGACCCATAAAGAACCACTCAAAGCAAAACAGAAAATAGCCTTTGTTTCAGAAAATGTTATGCTTTACCCGAATTTCACTGCTTTTCAAAATCTTGATTATTTCAGTAAGTTAGGTGGCAAGACGGGATATTCAAAAGATGATTACCACAGCGTCCTTCAGCGTGTTGGTTTACAGAAAGAATGGTACAATAAAAAATTAAAAGACTTCTCCAAAGGCATGCGCCAAAAATGCGGTATCGCGGTCGCTATTTTGAAGGATGCGCCAGCGATTTTATTGGATGAACCTACCTCGGGATTGGATCCGCAAGCGGGACACAAATTCATCGAATTGCTGATATCTTTAAGAAATGAAGGCAAAGCTATTCTCATGTCCACTCATGACATTTTCCGCGCCAAAGAAATTGGTGATATTTTTTGTATCATGGACCGAGGTAAAATCGTCATGGAACGATCCAGCCATGAAATTGCGGATGAGGATTTGGAAAAGTTGTATTTACGTTTCATGGCTGGAGCTTAATTTTGAATTATTCTTAATTTAGTAAAATTAACATTCTCTTTAAAGTTTACTGAAATTCCAAGCTCCAATGTCCAAATTCCAAACCTGTTTTGTTTGAAAATTGGAATTTGTGATTTGGAATTTATTTGGAATTTGTTTTTTGGAGCTTGGAATTTTCCAAATTTGGTGCTTTGATTTTGGAATTTTAGTGGAGACAATTATGCTCAAACTAATAATAGAAAAAGAACTCCGGGATATCATCGGCTCAACAAAGTTTGCTGTAACTTTTGCAGTGAGCTCGATTCTTATCCTGTTAACTTTTTATGTCGGCAGTCAAAATCACCAGGTGAATGTTGCCCGACACGAAGCAGCCATAGCTGAAAATTTGAGAAAAATGGAAGGTTTGACTGACTGGATCAGGGTGCGCAGCCACCGAATTTTTCTGCCGCCGCAACCGCTGGAGGCACTGGTCACCGGCGTTTCCAATGATATTGGCAGAACCATTGAAATGGCTGGACGCGGCGAACTTTCTTCGGTTGACAGTCGCTTTAATGATGATCCGATCTTTGCCGTATTCCGATTTTTGGATCTGGATTTTATTTTTCAAATCGTGCTTTCCCTGTTTGCCATTCTGTTTACTTTTGATGCCATCAATGGGGAAAAGGAACGGGGAACACTTCGTCTTACTTTTGCTAACCCTGTTCCCAAAGATAAATATATTACAGGTAAACTTCTGGGATCATTTCTTGCTCTCGGAGTACCGTTGTTAATCCCGATTTTATTAGGCTGTCTGCTTCTACCAATTTTTGGTGTACATTTAGCGGGTGATGAGTGGCTGAAACTGGCAACCGTCATTTTCACAGGGTTACTCTATTTTGGCGTATTTCTGACCTTATCGATTTTTGTTTCCGTTTTAACGAAAAAGTCTGCCAACTCATTTTTAGCGTTATTGGTTTTCTGGATATTTGCAGTCTTCATTATTCCGAGAGCTTCTGTTCTGTTAGCAGGGCGTGCTGTGAGTGTGCCATCGGTTGATGAACACAGCTATCAAAAAGGGCGATTAAGGGCTCAACTCTGGGAAGAAGACCGGCACAAAATGGCTGAATTTAAACCTGATGAAAAAGAAGATCCCATGAAAATCGTAGATAAATTTAATGAATTCATGCAGAATTTAGCTGATGAAAGAGATAAAAAAATTCAAGAGCTCACAAAACGATTGAACGAAGACCGCAGGAATAAACAGTTGCAGCAGCAGCGTTTAGCTTTCGGATTGGTTCGAGTTTCTCCCAGCGCTCTTTTTTCTCTGGCTGCAACCAATCTTGTTGGTAATTCGCTGGATATGAAACAACACTTCATCGACGAAGCAACCGGTTACCAAACCACTTATGCCCAATTCATGAAAGAAAAAACAGGTATGAATCTCGGTGGAAATGTGATCCTGTTTAAAATGAAACGCGGCGGCGAAGAGGAAGAAGAAAAACCAATCGATCCAAAAGAGATGCCGGAGTTTTTTTACAATGCAGAACCGGTTTCCCAGGTGCTTGAAAAAGCATTTCTTGATTTAGGTTTGTTGGTATTTTACAATATTATTTTCTTTGTTGGGGCGTTTGTGGGATTTATTCGTTACGACGTAAGATGATCTATGTTTTACCGCAAAGACGCAAAGTATGCAAAGAATAAATAAAAATATCTTTGCGAGCTTTGCGTCTTTGCGGTTAATTTTTTTAACTCATGAGGATACCATGTTTTCAATACTAATCGAAAAAGAACTTAAAAACATAATTCTCGGACCAAAATTCGTTGCGACTTTTGCTGTGTGTTCATTACTCATCATCTTAAGTGTTTTTATCGGGATACAGGATTACAAAACTGCAGTCAAAGCCTACGAAGCCGGCACCCAGTTAGCTGACCAGGAAATGCAGGAAAAAAATTCCTGGATGATGATGTCCACCCGCACGTACAGAAAGCCGGAACCAAAACAAATTTTTGTTTCCGGCATCAATAATGATATCGGCAGATTTTCCCAGATCCGAACAACATTGCCGGTCAAATTAACCAACAGTAATTATTCCGATGATCCAATATTTGCTGTGTTCCGGTTCATTGATTTGAGTTTCATTTTTCAAATTGTTCTGTCACTATTTGCCATCTTGTTTACTTACGATGCCATTAATGGTGAGCGTGAACGCGGCACGCTGCGGCTTACCTTTGCCAACTCTGTTCCCCGGGCAAAATACATCCTGGCAAAATTTACCGGTTCGTGGCTGGGATTAATTGTTCCCATTCTCATTCCCATTCTGATTGGATTGCTATTGGTGGTGTTGTACAAAATTCCGCTTACAGCAGCACACTGGGGCGCCATTCTCACTTTTTTAGGAATCTCGCTGCTTTATTTTACATTTTTTATTGCGTTTGGGATTTTTGTATCTGCATTAACCAAAAGGTCAGTAGTTTCTTTTTTGGTGCTGTTGGTTACCTGGGTGTTTGCTGTTTTGATTATCCCCAGAGTTGGTGTTATGGCTGCCGGTAAAATTGCGCCTGTTCCCTCCACCGCAGAAATTGAAGCGCAGATTGATGGTTTCTCCAAAGACCGGTGGGATAAGTACCACACTTACCTCGAAGAGATCTGGCTGAAGCGGGAAGCAGAAATGGAAGGTTTAACTGCGGAAGAACGGGAAGCCTATCGCGATGATCATCTATGGGACTGGATGGAAGAAAGCGACAAAGAACGTAAAGCAGTTCAAACAGACGTCAACGAATTCTCCCGCAAGCTGCATGAAGACCTGCGCAACAGGAAAGTTGTGCAGCAACGGTTGGCTTATACCCTATCCCGGTTTTCACCGGCATCTGATTACCAGTTAGCTGTGATGAATTTGGCAGAAACGGATATTAATTTAAAATCCCGCTACGAAAGCGACATGGAAAATTACCACAAATCTTTCGTGGACTACACCGAGAAAAAGCAAGCAGAATCAGGCGACGATGTCGGTGGAATCCGTATCACCTTCAA
>JACKQG010008222.1_pt1 | contig 10244 bp, 7 predicted proteins | sample 8237621 | NCBI WGS metagenome assembly JACKQG01 (sample SAMN15677084, study PRJNA649215) | marine metagenome | biome: marine; feature: Black Sea; material: saline water; isolation source: suspended particulate matter (SPM) from the Black Sea western gyre | collected 2013-06-09/2013-06-10 | depth...
ATTTTTATGTGCCTCGTAACCTGCTGATTAGCCTAAAATCGTGTCAAACTCAAGAAAAAAGACAATTGAAAAAGGAATTAAACAGCTTGATAACGGAGAAGGAATACCGCATAATATTGTAAGGGAAAAAGTAGAAAATCTATTAACTAACTAATAGAAGCTATCACTCTTATTGACACACTGTTTTGCACTTACAGATTCGCATCCAGGAACGCCATGACATTATTTTCGACTCTTTTTAATATATCTCCGGTTTCCGACTTTTTAAACCTCTCGCCTGTAATTTTTTCGTAAAGTTCGATATACCGTTCGGAGACACTATTAATAAATTCATCAGTCATTTCAGGAACCTTTTGCCCTTCCTGTCCCTGGAAACCATTATCCATCAACCATTCACGGACAAACTCTTTTGATAATTGTTTTTGTGGCTCTCCTTTTGCAAATCTTTCTTCGTAGCCGTCTTTATAGAAATAACGTGAAGAGTCGGGTGTGTGTATTTCATCAATCAGGAATATTTTACCGTCTTTTTTACCAAATTCATATTTAGTATCAACCAGGATAAGCCCTTTATCGGCAGCTATTTCCGAGCCGCGTCTAAAGAGTTCGGCAGTATATTTTTCAAGAAGTGCATAATCTTCTTCAGAAACAAGACCCTGCTCAATAATTTCCTCCTTTGAGATATCCTCATCATGCCCTTTAGCGGCTTTTGTAGTTGGCGTAATAATAGGATCGGGAAATCTCTCATGCTCCCTCATACCGTTAGGAACAGGTATGCCGCAAATTTCTCTTGCACCCTTTTTATAAGTTCGCCACGAACTGCCTGTAAGATAACCCCGGATGACCATTTCAACGGCAAAAGGTTCGCAAAAATGTCCGATGGTAACCATAGGATCGGGTGTAGCTATTTTCCAGTTCGGGCAGATGTCAACCGTTGCATTTAGAAACTTTGAAGCAATTTGGTTTAGAACCTGACCTTTGTTTGGAATTCCCTTAGGCAAAACCACATCAAAAGCCGAAATGCGGTCGCTAACTATCATCACTAAAAATTTATCGTCAATGTTATAAACGTCCCTGACTTTTCCTTTATAAAAACTTTTTTGCTTCGGGAAACTGAAACCGGTTTTAATAATTGCGTTGCTCATTTTTATTTGTTTATTATGTTTTGTTTACTATTTTTATTAACAGGATTTTATTTATTGCTTTTTATTTCGACAATTCAGGTCTCTTGCCCACATTCATATTTCGATCTGAAATGTCTTAACTTGAACACATTAACACTTTAACACATGAACACTTGAACACTTATAATCCACTATCTTTACTATTATATGCCTTAATGATCCTTGTTACCAGCTTATGCCTGATCACATCCCTCTCATCCAGATAAATAAAATCAATACCGCGAATATCTTTTAATAGTCTTGCAGCCTGCTTTAACCCGGAAGCCTGGTTTTTCGGAAGATCAATCTGGGTAATATCGCCGGTAACAATAAATTTAGCCGTTCGTCCCATACGTGTAACAAACATCTTCAACTGCATTTCGGTTGCATTTTGAGCTTCGTCTAAAATAGCAAATACATGGTCTAAGGTTCTGCCGCGCATAAAAGCAAGCGGAGCAATCTCAATAGTGCCATCTTCCAGGTATTTCAGAAGCTTCTGCGTGGGTAGCATATCTCTTAATGCATCATATAAAGGCTGCAAGTATGGATCAAGCTTATCCCTGAGATCGCCGGGTAAGAAACCCAGGTTTTCTCCTGCCTCAACTGCAGGACGTGTTAAAATTATTCTTTTTACTTCCTTATTCTTTAACGCTCTCACCGCCAATGCAACGGCAGTATATGTTTTACCTGTTCCGGCGGGACCGATGGCAAAAATCAAATCGTTCTTCTCACTGCTTTCCACCATCTTGCATTGGTTCTCGGTCAATGCTTTTACAAGCAACCCTCCCCTTCCATGAACCAAAACATCATTTGATTTTGGAAAAGAAACTGTCGAAACATTATTATCTTCTTCTCCCATAATTTGTTCAATATCAATCTCACTTAGCTTACCGAATTTGTCGTAATTAAGAAGTAATAAATTGAACTTCTCCTCAAAATCGTCAAGTTCATCTTTATTACCAATGGCTTTTACCATATCGCCACGTGCAATAATTTTTAACTTTGGAAAATAGGACTTAATAAGATTGATGTTTTTATCATTTACTCCGTAAATGTCAAGCGGGCTGTAGGATGTAATGCTGATGATTCTTTCTGTCATAAATAATTTTAGATCAGTATCGTTAATAATTGTTAATTACTAAATGAATTCAAAATTACTAAAAAATGCTGATATTAACGTTTAATTACTAATTTTGGGTACTGCAAAATTAATGGAATTTAATTACTGAATTTAACAGAACGACAGATAATTTATGCCTATCATTACTTTAATTAGCGACTGGGGTTTGAAAGACCACTACTCCGGGGCAGTGAAAGGAGCCATCCTTACTAAGATGCCTGAAGCAACTATCGTTGATATTTCCCATAGTATTCCTTCGTTTGAAATAGAGCAGGCTGCATTTGTTATACGGAATTCCTATCGCTATTTTCCTGAAGGCACCGTCCATATCATCGGTGTTAATACCGAAGAATCCGACACAAATCCTCATACGGCAGTTGAGGTTGACGGGCAATTTTTCATTGGAACCGATAACGGCATATTCTCCCTTATATTTGACAAACCACTGGATAAGATAGTGGAATTGACTATTATTCAGGATTCGGATTCTTTCACTTTTTCAACACGCGACCGCTTTGTAAAAGCTGCTGTTCACCTTGCTCAAGGTAAAAAAATTGAAGAGCTGGGTACCGTGAAAGATAAAATAATTGAAAAGATATTACTTAAACCTGTTGTTAATGATAATGTTATTAAAGGGCATGTAATCTACATAGACTCTTACGAAAATATCATAACCAATATCAAAGAACCTTTATTCAGTGAGGTTTGTAATGGGCGCAAATTCGGTATATTTTTCAGGACTTACGAGATAAATAAGATAAGCCGCTCTTATACCGATGTTCCTGTTGGAGAAATCCTGGCTCTGTTCGACTCCACAGGTTTTCTTGAAATTGCCATGAACCAGGGAAATGCTTCGGGGCTTCTGGGGATGGATTATAAAGACCTTGTGAGGATTGAATTCACCTGAGAGCTATTAATGCCTATTGACTATCTCCGCTCTTTCGGATTTTAGCGCCGGAATACCTGATGGCTAATCCGAAAGAAAATATTACAGGGATTTTAAAATCCAATATAATGGATTAATAATTCCGTACTTCTGCGTTTATAAGCATTTCAATGAATTGTTAAAAACTTATTAAAAATTGTTAATAAAAACCACACTATAACAGGGTAACCTTTTATTCAAAAATAGAATTAACTGTAAATTACTAAATCCAATTTACAGATGATATTTTCAATAAAACCTATAAAATTAAAGCCGCCCTAATTTGAAAATTATGTGTAATTTTATCAATACTTTTTTTTCTGATTTAATGAATAATAAAATGAACAACAAAAACATTTTAATGCTGGCTTTGGGATTTATCCTGATTACAAATGGTTACTCACAAGACTATTGGCAGGATATTACAACAACTCCCGATTCTTCTTCCATTAATTCTATGGCTATAAGCCCTTCCGGTGATATTTTCATTGGCATGTGGGGTTTTGATGATCCCGGAGGAATATACAGATCTGTTGATAATGCACAAACATGGGAGTATCTTGGTTTGATTGAGAAAAGCGTTTATACAATAGAAATATGCCCGAACGGGGATATTTTAGCAGGAGTTAACGCTGGTATCTACAAATCAACTGATAATGGCGAAACATGGTATGAAGTTTATTTTGAAGTGGGGAATATCGTTACGATTTTCTCATTATCAAATGGCTATGTATTTGCAGGAGGGGTTGACAATTTGCAAGGCATCCTCCGTTCAACAAATTTTGGTGAAACATGGGATACGGTATTTATTTTCCCTGGATATGGAGAAGAGTACCTATATTCTATGACAATTTCGCCCGAAGGAAATATTTATGCCGGAACATACAATATGTTTGGCCCAAGTGGGATTTACCATTCCACCGATATGGGCGATTCATGGGAAGCAGTTGATTTTCCGGGCAACGATGTTTTTTCACTTGCTTTTCATCCGCAAGGGGATTTGTTTGCCGGTTGCGTTGGTGACGGATTGTATAGATATAATTTTAATACCCAGCAATGGACACAGCTTTTATATTGGATTACTCCCGATGATATTCTTTTTGTTGGAAATGATATTATTTATCTTGGATGTAATGGAGATCCTAACTTTATGCCGGGTGTATTGTATTCAGAAGATAATGGACAAAATTTTGAATGGCTGAACAGTGGAATGAACGGAGGTAATGGTGCAGACATAGAAAAATTTAGTAGGCATCCGAACGATTATATTTTTGCACAAGGGTATTCTTTATATATAAGTTTCGAACCTGTATTTACAGACATTGAACATTTTTGGAAATCGGGAAATCGTAAAATAAAAAATTCTCCAAATCCATTTTCTGATTATACAATTATCGCATGGGATGTTGTTTATCAAGATAAATATGTGCAGCTAATCATTACAGATACCAAGGGTAAAATAGTTTATAATAAATATATTGAAAATTCAGGGAATTACACCTATAATAATGTTCTAAAAGTAACGGGAATATTCTTCTATTCAATTATTGGAAAAGATAATATCTATTCAGGTAAAATGGTATTGGTAAAGTAAATTATACCGATACGGAACAGGTTCGCAAATTTTATGTAGTTGTTCCTATTGAGTATAACTACTTCTAAACAGCTATTGCTTTGCATACCTGTTAGGAATTAGTATAACTGCAAATTGCAGTTACCTTATTTTCATTTTCTTCCTGCTTCTTAATATTGAAGCATTCTTTCATTTTTATTTTATTCATTTTTTTAAAACAATTAAAAACATTAATATCATGAAACAGATAAATTTAATAAATTTTTGTATTGCATTTTTAATGAGTGCTATTTTCGGATTTTCAGTATCCGGACAATCAAACGATCCTGCTGCGGCATCGGGATATATTGGCGACAGCCAGGATTTCTGGGACAATACACCTGTACTGGTTCTATCACCCGAATCGCAGGCCACAACCCTGCCAACAGAAGTAAATAACTCAGATTATTTTTATTTCCCATATAAAGATTACAGTGGTGAAATTAAAAAGCACATTTACCTCCAGGAAGGCAATGCGTCATGTGCTGCCGTATCAACAGTATTTTATACTTTTTCGTATGAAATAAACAGAGCGCGCGGAGTTCCCGGGCTTTTCGATGAAAATAAATACCCACCTAACTTTACGTGGAATTTTTTAAATGACGGGATATATGATAAAGGCTCTGGTTTTTATGGTAATTTGTTGATAGTAAAAGAAAACGGTGTTCCAAACTCCGTAGACTGGGGCAATCTTGACCCTGCGGATTACTTAAGGTGGATGTCTGGTTACGAAAAATACCATAACTCGCACTATAACCGCATTGAAGGTTATTCTAAAATTCATACTTTATATAACCCCGACAGTTTAATGTTACTGAAACATTGGATTGCCGACCACAATAAAGGTTCAGCTATTGGTGGTCTCGCTGTATTTGCAGCTTTTGGAGCATGTGCAGATGAGGTTTATTTACCACCTGAAAGTGCCCATGCAGGTGAAGAAGCAACAGTTGAATGGGGCACAGACTGTGAGCATGCAATGACAATAGTAGGGTATTGCGATGATATTAAATGGGATTATAACGGAGACGGACAGTTTACAAATTATATCGATCTGAACGAAGATAATATTATTGATGTAAGGGATTGGGAAACCGGGGCATTTAACATAGTTGGGCAAGGAAATGAAAACTATGCACAAGATGGATTTGTCTGGATTATGTATAAAACCGTGGCAGAAGCACAAATGCATCTTATAGGCACTCTGGTGCCATCACAGTTCCTCGTTTTGCATGTTAATGAAAGTTATGAGCCACAACTGGAAGTAAAGGCGAAAATACAGTATGATAACAGAAATGCATTTGGATCAAAAATATCCTGGTCAGAGAATGCTGATGATTACGTTTTTACTAATCAAAATAATGCACATGCTTATATCCAAAAATTTTTTTTCTTTAATGGTGGTGATTTACCGCTACATGGCATAGATTATGAACCGGTGGAAATGTTATTTGATTTTAGTTATTGGTTTCTGGAAGAAAATTTTGGTAAAATATTCTATAGGTGTAAAGAAATTGATCCAGAAAATAATTATAATGGATTTATGGAATATTTTTCAATCATTGATTATCGCTGGGGAGAAGAATTCGAATTATATTGTGAGGAAACTAATGTACCAATTAATAATAATATCTGGTTAACAAATATCTATGTTGATTATGATCTCATCCCCCACGAAACCGACATAGAAGAAGACCTGTTATTGTTCAGCGATATGGTTTCGCGCTTTAACCCTACGGTAGTCAACGGGGCTACCTTAACAGTTGAAGACGGTGTACAGATTGATATGTACAACAGCAACATAAATATAAATTCGGGGAGTTCGTTGGTTTTAGAGGATAATGTTACAATCATTGCAAAAAGAGGCATTTGTAAACTAATAGTTGATGGAAATGTTTCTATCGGCAATGGTGTAAGCTTTCTGGCTGAAGGTGATGCTCAACTCCAAATAGAAATAAATAATACAACTACTGCTCTTGAGGTTACATTAAACAATGCCCATTTCAACGGGGCCGGACTGATTGCCAAAAACGATAAGACAACAATAACCAACTCCGATTTTACCGATAGAGGAATATGGGGCTTCAACGGAGATTTCGATATAAGCAATACCGAATTTATTTCTTCTTTCGTAAATATCTCAAATGCCGATGGCAACGACAGGTATGTATATATTACCGAAAACTGTAATTTTAGCGGTATGCAAAGTACTACGGCAATTTATATCGATAATTATCCCAATTTTAAAATAGACGAATGTTCAATCACTGAATGTTCCAGTGCAATAAATTTATTTAACTGCGGGTACGGAACAAAACATGCTCAAATAAGCAATAGTACGGTTACGGAAAATAGCGCGTCAGGAATTACGGTTTACCTTTCATCTGTCGATATCCTGCATAACGAAATCGTAAATAATAGCTATGGGATTAAATGCTTCGATAGAAGTGTAGTGCACATCGAAGGAGATAATCTTAGCGTTACGCAGGAGATAAAAGACAACGATTCTTATGAAGTATTTGCTACGAGAGGCAGCTTTCCTCATTATTTCCACTGGAACCTTGTACAAGATGATGACAACCTGCCGGGTGATCCATTGGTAAAATATACCGGACAGGAAGAAGGGCTTGACGTGAGGAATAATTGCTGGGGAAATAATTTTGATCCGGAGAATGACCTCGACCCTTATGAGAGTTATTTATGGGAGCCTGTTTGGGAATGTATGAGCGGCAGCGGTTCGGGCGAAGGTTCGGAAGCCGAAGGGATGTACCTTGCAGCAAGAGATAAAATTGAGGCGGAAGACTTTGCAGGCGCTAAAGCTGACTTCCAGGAAATTGTGGTACAATATCCCACAACAAAATATGCACAGGCTTCTTTAAAAGAGCTTTACTCTATTGAGGCTTTTGTAACGAATGATTATCCCGAACTAAAAACATACTACAGTTCAGAACCTAACATTACCAACAATCCCGAATTAGCCAAACTCGCAGACTTCCTTATCAACTTCTGCGAAATAAAATTGCAGAACTGGCCTACAGCAATTGCCTGGTTCGAAGATGTGATACAGAATCCGGAATCGTTAGAAGATAGCATATTCGCAATTATCGATTTGGGTTACACTTATTTCCTTATGGAAAACGGTGGTTTCAAATCGGCTTACGTCGGTAACATGGCTCAATACAAGCCTGTATCGCGCAAGCAATTCGAGGAGGACAGGGATTACCTGCTTTCATTACTGCCGGGTGATGAGTTGAGTAAGTCCATGAAAGAAAGTCTCGGTCAGCTTAAGAGCGGAGAATTGCTGCAAAATATCCCAAATCCATTTAAGGGTTCAACACAGATTTATTATAAACTTGAAGAAGCTGCAGCAGTAAACATCCGTGTTTACAACTACTCCGGACAGCTTGTAAAATCTTATAACGAGGGAGTAAAAACCGGCGGGGTTCATTATGTTGAATTCGATGCCAATGGCATGTCCCATGGTATTTATTTTTATTCTATTAAAGTAAACGGAAAAACAAGTGATTCGAAGAAGATGTCGGTAGTTAGATAGAAACAAGAAACAAGAAACAGTAAACAGTAAACAGCAAACAGTAAACAAAATCACCTGATTGCTTAAATTTAACCTGCCGGATAAAAAGTGGTCCGGCAGGTTATTTTTAAATCAATGAAAGAATAAATATGCCAATAATATAGCAGCAATTATCCCTGCAAAATCCGCTATCAGTCCGCAGGTAACGGCATACCTTGTTTTCTTTATTCCAACCGAACCAAAATAAACTGCGATGATATAAAAAGTAGTATCGGTAGCTCCCTGCACCGTTGAGGCGACCCTTCCTACAAATGAATCAGCGCCATAGGTACTCATAGCTTCCACCATCATACCTCTTGCACCGCTGCCGCTAAGGGGTTTCATCAATGCCGTTGGTAATGCTTCAATAAAATCGGTATTTACGCTCACTGCTATAAATATTTTTCTGATACCGTCAATAAACATATCCATAGCTCCCGAAGCCCTGAAAACACCAATAGCAACTAATATTGCAATTAAAAAAGGAATTATCTTAACTGCCACCCAAAATCCTTCTTTGGCACCATCGATAAATGCCTCATATATATTTACTCTTTTCCTTAAAGCTAAAAGTATAAAAATGATGATAACAGAAAAAAGAATGACATTGCTCGATATGGTTGAAATTTCTGTAATTCTTTCTTTAGGAAGGGTTGTAAAATAGTATATTATCCCCATGATAACAGCAGTTAATCCACCCATGTATGCCAAAACTACTTTATTGATCAAATTGATCCGTTGAAATAAAGAAACACTGATTAATCCTGCAATTGTCGAGAAAAAAGTTGCTAGCAAAATAGGTATAAAAATATCAGACGGATTAGCAGCGCCAAGCTGCGCCCGATACACCATAATAGTTATTGGCAAAATGGTAAGCCCCGATGTATTTAAAACAAGGAACATGATCATAGAATTGGAAGCGGTGTCCTTTTTCGGGTTGATATCCTGAAGCTCTTTCATCGCTTTTAATCCTAAGGGTGTTGCCGCATTATCAAGTCCAAGCATATTGGCTGAAAAGTTCATCATCATCGAACCGATTGCAGGGTTGTCTTTCGGAAGTTCGGGAAAAAGCTTTGAAAAAAACGGACCAACCAATCTGGAAAATATTTTTACGATCCCGCCCTTTTCACCAACCTTCATTAATCCGAGCCAAAGGGTAAGCACGCCGGTCAGCCCGAGAGATATTTCAAATCCTGTTTTAGCCATATCGAATGTACTGTTGACCATATTTGGGAAAACCTCTAAATCACCAAAAAAGATCAACCGTATAAGACCAACAACAAATGCTATTATAAAGAATCCGATCCAGATATAATTCAGCGCCATATAAAATCCTTTATAGATTCAAGCCCCGAAAATACGGAAAATAAATATTACATGATTCATAAAATAGATTGTTTATTAAGAAAAGGATGTTGATATAATCGTGATAACTTTCGTATCTTTAATTATTGATATTCGTTTTCATGAACTTAATTTGTAGAAAAAAAAACACAATGAAAACAATTTGGATACTTATTCAGGTAAAAAAGGGATTTATTGATGAACCTGAAATTTTCTTTTCTGAGATAGAAGCCGAAAAGAAAAAAGAACTATTAATGGCACATTTCAACAAAGATTATGACGAGATTGAAATCTTCAAAAAGAAAATAAAGACACACCAGGAAACATAAAGAGCGGGATTAATCGGTATAGACGCATTAATCCTTCTTCCCGAAAATTTCAGGATTTGCAAAAAATTTCAAATGACAAATACCAAATTCAAAATTGTAATTTAACAAAGTAAATTGGGGTCAAAATCAATAAAATAGAATCCCTGGTGCTTTGCCGATCTTGTACATTGAAGGCAATACCCGCTC
>JACKQG010008223.1_pt1 | contig 10241 bp, 7 predicted proteins | sample 8237621 | NCBI WGS metagenome assembly JACKQG01 (sample SAMN15677084, study PRJNA649215) | marine metagenome | biome: marine; feature: Black Sea; material: saline water; isolation source: suspended particulate matter (SPM) from the Black Sea western gyre | collected 2013-06-09/2013-06-10 | depth...
TTTTCACGATTTTCACCTCTATAATTAACCTCAATGAAGCTATAATTCTTCCTAATATTGCAGATAAAACCTTAATTTAAAAGATATTAATGTTTTATCAGAATATCAAGTAAAATAATTTTCAAAACAAAATATAATTCCTGTCCGTTTGATTACCAGATATGGAAACTAGAGGAAGGGTACCGCTATTTTCAAAACAAATTGTTGTACTTTGTTAATAATAGTTGTATAATTACCGATTATTGATTATAATACAGTTTAATGTTAAGCGATTTACCGGAAACGGAATACTAATAATCACAATAAAAGTCCTGCCTGCTCCGATTAAGCCTGCCGGAAATTAAAAAAAACGGAGTGACAAATGCAATTAATCACCAGACTTGATTTTGATGGTGTAGTCTGTGCTGCGATGATTTCCGCGATGGAAACAATCCATGAAATCGAGTTTTCAAATCCTAAGGATGTCGAAGACAGGATGGTGGAAATCGATTTCGGAGATGCACTGGTTCATCTTCCCTTCCATCCTGACGCTAGTATTTGGTTCCAGAACCGTGAACCGTCGAATGTTGCCGAATCCCTGTTGAAGAATGTGCGGGGAAAATTCGAGAACGCACCCAGTACCGCAAGATTAGTTTTGGATTACTACAAATCACCCGATCTTGCCAGGTATGAGAAAATTGTCGATGAAGTTGACCGTATTCAATCGGCGAATCTAACCAAGGACGATATCATGTCACCCAAAGGGTGGGTGATGTTAAGTTATACCCTCGATCCCCGGTTTATGCAGGAAAGAGAATACGGGGTTTACCTGATCGAATTGCTCCGGGAAGGTAAAACCGTCGATGAAATTCTGGCCAATGAACCGGTGGCCAAGCGGGTGAAGAGGTATCTGGGCGACGAGGAGAAGTATTCCCAGGTGCTTGGCACTCACACCAAGGTTCAGGGTAACGTTATCATCACCGATTTCCGTGATTTGACTGACCAGCCTCACGGTAATCGTTTCTACGTGTTCACCAAGTTCCCCGATGCCAACGTCCATATCCGCCTGGATCAACTGGACCGGATGCGGGTAAAGGCTTCCGTCAGTAAAAGCATCATCAATAAAACCTGCAAAATAGATATCGGAAACCTGATGGAAGAATTCGGCGGCGGCGGAGTGGCCGGCGCGGGTGCGTGCCTGTTAGGTACCAGAACTGCCGACACCAGAATCGCCCAGATTGTGGATAAATTGAAGAGTTAGCCCTATCAGAAATTCAGGAATCAAAAAAAGCCCCGCGGAAGCAGGGCTTTTTCTGTTGTAACTTATTGATACGAATTTCAAAAAAGGTTTTTTCAATGCTTTTTCTTGCGGGGACATGCCATGGCATGTCCCTACAGTGAAACATTAATACCATTTATGTTTACAGCTTACCGGCCACTGCTTCGGCCATATCGGAAGTTTTATGAGTACCGCCCATGTCGTAAGTGCGGACATTACCTTCTTTGATGACGGCGGCGACGGCGTTTTCTATTTTAGTACCCATTTCAACTTCACCCAGCCAGTCTAACATCATCTTGGCGGATAAAATGGTAGCGATGGGGTTGACTTTGTTCATGCCGACATATTTTGGCGCACTGCCGTGAGTCGGTTCGAAGACGGCGTAATCGTCGCCAATATTCCCGGCGCAGGCAAATCCGAGCCCGCCGATGAGTTGAGCGCAGAGGTCGGAGAGGATGTCGCCGAACATGTTTTCACTGACCAGGATTTCGTAGTCCTGCGGGTTCTTCACCAGCCACATGCACTGCGCGTCGATGTTGGTTTCCCACAAGTCGATGCCGGGATAATTCTTGGCGACTTCGCGGGCGGTGCGGATCATCAATCCGCCGGTTTCACGCAGGACATTGGGTTTATCGACCACAGTGACACTTTTCCGGCCGAATTTCTTGGCGAATTCGAATGCCTGGGTCACGATGCTGGCACAGCCGCCTTTGGTCATGATCCGGGTGGACATGGCGATTTCCGACAGCGGGGCTTTATCGCCAAATTTCTTCATCTTCGGATGGATGCAGAGCGCATCATAGACCGACTGTGGCAGGGGAAAGAATTCCACTCCGCCGTACATGCCTTCCGTATTTTCCCGGAAGACGGCGATGTCGATCCCTTCCTGGTAATTCAGAGGGTTGCCTTCGTAGGCTTTGCAGGGGCGCAGGTTGGTGTGCAGGTTGAATTCCTGGCGGAGCCTGACGATAGGTGAAAAGTAAACGAAGCCTTTATCCTGCAGTTCGGGATCGAGTTCCAGGGCGGCTTCTTCCTTCGGTTTGGAAGTGATGGCTCCGAAGAGTGCGCAGTCGGTGGTTTTGAGCATGTCGGTAGTGCGTTTAGGCAGCGGTTCACCTTCGTTCCGCCAGAATTCCCAACCGATGTCACCGTGAATGTATTCGGCGTCTAATTTGAGCGTGTCGAGAACGACTTTCGCCGCATCCATAACGTCCACGCCGACTCCGTCTCCGGGCAGCCAGGCTATGCGATATTTTGCCATAAGTGTTAAACCTTTTACTAATTTTCAGCAGTTGTAGGTATTATTTGTTTGTTTTCGTTTATTAAAAAGCTGTCAAGCGAGGGCGCATGACAGCACACAAAATCATAAATTATTGTTTCATAGCAACATTCAGATTCCGGACAAGCCGGAATGACATCTTTTAAAAGATTTCCAGGACCCTATTCCAGCTTCAAGACGCCATCTTCCAGCGAAGCCATGCCGTTGACCAAGATTAAATCGCCATCCCCTTTACGGATGGCTAAATACGCGTGGTGCCAGGCTAAAAACCCCCCCAGCTCAATCTTCCGCCCGATGTGCATGACTTCAGAATTATCGTCGTTCCAGACTGAATTGAAGGAAGGAGTCTTCCCTGCGGTATTTCCGGGCGCAAGGTAAAGAGCTTTGCCTTTTCCGGTCAAAGGAACGAAGCTGATGACCTTACCTTCGCCGGCTGAAAGTTTCTCATTCATTTACGGTATATTTGAAATTCATCAAATTAAATACGATTTTCGGAAAGATTCAAGTTTTATCGGCTTATTTTTGACAGAAAATATCTATTATCTTTCAGCTCCATCCGAAAATAGCTTCGTCCGGGATATTGTTCCATCAATACACGGTTATGCGCCCCCCAGTCACGGGCATAGATAACATCATTCTTACCGATGTCCGGTGACATGTAAATCATCCCCTGCTTGAGAGGGATAAAACTCCCGGACATGTCTTCCTGCGGCGAAGGGATGAAACGGGGATTCCCCCAGTATCGGTTTAGAGCCGCACCGAGCACGTTCAGCGGCAGTATCCTTCCGAAACCGTTTTCCGGCGGGACTCCGAGGGAATTCAATGCGCCGAATACCGCCTCATCCGAAAGCCTCCATGAATAATACCAGGCCTGGCGGTTGGTGAAACCGAGGCTGTAGAGACGGGCGTGACGGTCGCTCGAAGGATAATCATCCACGAAGATCACGGCATTCTGAACAGTCATTTTACTAACGGTGGCGATGAAGTCTTTATCGACGTCACAGTAACGGTCGGCGTATCCTCCGATACGGGCTGGCAGCGAAACTGCAACCCACATAGTCAGGCACAGAACGAACCCGGATACAAATCCCCATTTGACCCGGGCCGTTGACCACCCGCGGTCCCGCAGATAACGGTACAACGATTTCAATCCCAGTGCCGTCAATATCAGCCAGGGGAAAGCGGCGCTGTAAGCAAAACGCGGTCCGTAAACGGAATCGACGTAGAAATAGAAGTAATAACCTGCGAAACTGCCGAATCCCGACCAGAACAATCCCCATTCCTTCCAGCTTTTCTCCCGCCGGAGCAATATCCAGAGGACGATCCCTGCCAGCGCCGGGAAAGGGAATTCGAACAGCCGGGTATTCAATCCCTGCAGGAGAGCCTGTAAATGGAGAAATCCCAACTGAGGGGTGTGCTGAGGGCCCCAGGGGGATCCTTTGAAGAACAGTCCTGCCGCACCGTCCCAGGCCGCTTGATAACCGGCGGTGAAAAACGATCCGGTGGTGTAAAAATTATTGATGAAATAGGGCAATGAACCGGCTAAGGCCCCGATACCGGCCAGCATTATCCCCAAACCGATCTTCTTCCTGATGATTATCAAACCCAGGGGCAGGGTAAAACAGACGGCGGTGAAAGGCCTGACCGTGAACATCAATCCCGCTGTCAACCCCCATAATAAAAGCCAGCCGGGTTTTACCCGGGATGATTTGTTAAAAGCGAGGAGGCTGAGCGCGCCCCAGAACATCGCCGCAGAATGACTCATAAAGGAGCCGGACATGAAAATAACGAAGGGAGACATTGCGAACAACAGTCCCCACCATCCCGATAAGTTCAATTCTTCACAAATCTTCACAAAAAGTATGATGGTCAGGGCGGCCAGCAGGGGATTTAACAAAGACGGATATCCCAGCAGCACGAACGGTACCAGCATCATCTGGAAACCGGCCGGGTACTGGGTAAACCAGGTGCCGTTTTTGACCACCAGGAACGGATCGGAGAAAAATTCGATGTTTGGAGGCGCGGGAACCGTAAAACTACCTCCCGCCAGCATTTTAGCTCCCCACAACTGGACGACGCCGTCTCCGACGTGGGGGATCCCGCCCAATACTTTCAGACTGACGAAATATACGACCAGAAAATAGACTATAGCCGCAGCAAAGACACGAACAGGATACCGTTTTTTCAAAGAAGGTATTTGGGGCGGTTTGAGGTTTTCCAGCCAGAAACTCAAACTTGCTACCAGCAAAGCCAGTCCGGCCAGGGCAAAGACATTCTGAGCGATAATCAACAGGGAGACGGATATTCCGCTGAGACCTGCGAACAGCCAACTCAGGGGGAAAAGGGTCAGGACGAAGAGAACCAGGCCGATGACATGTCCGGTGCTCAGATTAAGCGATTTTAATCGGACGCGGCTGGCGATTATCAGCCCGGCGCATAATATTAAACCGGCCGTGAAGATATAAAAGTAAGCCCCGGTTATCGCCCATAATTCGGAGAACGGCAGAGTGTTTATCAGGTATTCTACTCCGTCCGGGTTGATCCCCAACCCGCCCCAGATGTACACCGCCCCGCTCAACAAAAACAGTCCGGTGAGGAATCTCGCGAAGTTTTTTTGTGGTTTAGTCATTAAATATGATGACGGTTATTATTACGTTGTGATGCAGTTTCCGAAATGAAAATAATAGAACACGGATTACGCAGATAACACGGATAAACCATCATGGATGGCTAGATCGCGGCCATCCACCACGAAGCATGAAAATAGCCGCGAAAATCGGTGTCCTCGGTGTTCTCCATGTGCCATTAACAGAATTACTAATGATACTTAACGTTGTAGTTATATTTGAGAAGTTATCTCAGCATTTCCAATAAATGAGCCAGGTCTTCAGGCAGATCGCTGTCGAAAACCATATCTTCCTTTCTAACGGGATGGAAAAATCCCAGGCTTTTCGCGTGTAACGCCTGTCTCGGCATGATAGTCAGGTATTCCGCCGCTATGATCCGTTGAGAAGGGGTGAGTCCCCCGAAACGCGCATTCCGGCCGCCATAGACGGAATCACCGAAAACCGGGTGGCCGTTATGCGAAAAATGGACGCGGATCTGGTGAGTCCGGCCGGTTTGAAGTTTGATCTCGACCAGAGAGAAGAGTTCGAATTCATCGATAACCTGGTAATGAGTGACTGACGGTTTTCCTTCGGGGATGATGGCGATCAGCTTGCGGTCTTTAGGATGTCTTCCAAGATTGCCGTCGAACATGCCGGTTTTCTTCTTAAAATGCCCCCAGACCAAGGCCTGGTATTTTTTATCGATAGTCCTGGCGCTGAATTGCCTGGCCAGCTCCATGTGAGTGAATTCGTCTTTGGCGATGACCATCAGGCCGGTGGTGTCTTTGTCCAGCCGGTGAACGATGCCCGCGCGGAATCCGTCTATCATTTTGGACAGTTCCCGGTTATGCCATAAAAGGGCGTTGACCAGCGTGCCAGACCAGTTCCCCTGCGCCGGATGTACGACCAAGCCGGCCGGTTTGTCGATGACGGCGAGGTTGTCATCTTCGTAAATGATCTTAAGAGGGATGTTTTCCGGTTCGTAGGATTCCTGAGGGCGGGGTTTTAACTTTATCTCAATGGTTTCGCCGGGAGACACTTTATGGGAAGGCTTAATAGGGACTGAATCGACGGTAATCAACTCTTCGGCGATAAGCGTTTTTATCCGTGATCGGGAGATAGCGGGGAGACGGCTGACGATGTAAACATCAATCCGTTCCTTCCGCTGTTTTTCCGCTACTTGAAGGGTCAATACCCCCGCTTCTGGTAACATGTTCTGGCTCCGAGGGTGACAAATTGGTGTTTACCGATTCTTCATTGAGTCCGGCGTTTTCATCCGAATCCGCCGTTATGGTGTAACGTTGCTCAAAAAACAGAAGATAGATGATCAGTACGGTCATGCCGGCACTGACGGAGCTATCCGCAATGTTGAATACCGGCCAGCGGTGCATGATGAAATCAGGAAAATCGAAATCAAAAAAATCTACGACCCTGCCGATCAAAAGCCGGTCGGTCAAGTTTCCGAAGGCTCCTCCCAATACCATCGCCAGCGCGATCCTGGGGGGGGCGGGTGCTTTTTTCATCCGGTTAAGATAGTACAACAAAAAGATGATCGCGCCGATGGTGAAAATGGACAAGAACAACCGGCCGCCGAAGGGCATTCCGAAAGCTATGCCGTCATTTTCCACATAGGTCAATCTGAAGAATTTTTCACCCATCACCGGGATGGACTGATGTAAATACATAGACGTCTTCACCAGCCACTTGGTGTATTGGTCGAGCGCCAGCACCAGACCGGCGATGACAAGAATCCAGTAATTTCGCATTACAAAATTCGCTTATGATCTTGGCTGTTTTAGCGTTTGTCTTCTTCTTTAGACTTACACTCAATGCATAACCTGGCATGAGGGACCGCTTCCAGCCGAACCTTGGAAATCAGATTTCCGCATTCGATGCACTGGCCGAAATCTTTTTTGCCGATGCGCTCCAGGGCTCTTTCCAAATGGTCAAGGTAACGTCCCTCCCGGTGGGCGAAGAAAAACGCCTTTTCCCGTTCCTGAGAATCGGTACCCTGATCAGCCATGTGGTAAGAATACGTCGAATGATTGCCGGAATACTCGTTGATCGAAGTATCCATAGAGGATTCTTTCAAATATCCAACGGATTTGAAGAGCGCTTCCCGCTTGGCAAGCAACTGCTTCCTGAAATCATCAAGATCCTTTGCTGAATAGCTCTTCTTTTTTGCCATTTCAGCTCCAATAATTCATTTTAATCGTTATTATATTTTGATAATGTCGGCGAAGCGGCACTGACGTGCTGCAGCAACCGGTCAGATGTACATCTGATCCCCGCACTATACAGCATTCAATCCGGCACTGACTTCCCGCACCCCCCACTTGTCATTCTCGAAAAAACTTGATGCGGAATCCAGCGCCTTACGTTTTCCGCGAGCCACATTGTTGCCTGAAGTCACGGTCATCCCGCCGCGATTGAAACCCCCACTGGGGGCGCGTGCCGTGAATTTTCACTCTTTGTGTCAGGTGGCCGCGATCAAGCCATCCATGATGACTATTATACTACGGCTAAAGCGATCTTTGCCGGTTTGTCGTTGATCTTTAGTGCTTTCACATCTAAGTCATCGACCACTTCGAACTTGACCGATAATACCTCGCGGGAGATCAAATCTTCGTGAACCTGAAGGGCTTTTTGCAGCCTTTCATCGGCGGTGAAGCGGACTTCGATGCGGTCGGTGATGTTGTATCCGGATTCTTTCCGTAAATTCTGAACCTTGTTGACAAATTCCCGGGCGTAGCCTTCATCCAGCAGTTCATCGGTCAATTCGATGTCGAGCGCCACGGATAATACAGCCCCCCGCCGGAAAGCGTAACCTGTTCCAGCGGTTTCTTCCACCAGAATTTCTTCCGGGGTCAATGTCTGATTTAAAACTTCGATTTCGCCGTCGCGGACAAAATCGGATACTTGTTCAGCCGTCAACGCTTCGATGGCAGCCTTGGCGTCTTTCATCTGAGCTCCGAATTTAGGACCCAATGCCCGGAAATTCGGTTTGGCGCTACGGGAAATCAGCCCTTCCTCGCTTTCGACGAAGGTGATTTTCTTGATATTCAATTCGTCAGCAATAACGGAAGACAGGCTGGCCACGGATTCGGCTCCCGCACCGATGATCTTGATTTCGGACAGCGGCTGGCGGATTTTCAGTTTAGTATCATTCCTGAGCGACCTGCCGAGGGTCACCGCTTCGAGGATAGTGCTCATCCGGTTTTCCAGCGCTTCATCCCGTAAAGATTCATCATAAACAGGAAAATCGTCGAGGTGAACGCTGTCCTGATGGTCTGTATAACCGGAGGTCAGATTCCGGTAAATTTCTTCCGAGATGAACGGCAGGAACGGAGCCAGCGTCTTCGAAAAATTCACCAGGATATAGAATAGGGTATTGTAAGCTTCGGCTTTGTCGGCGTCGCTTTCCGATTTCCAGAAACGCCGCCGGGAACGCCGGATATACCAGTTGGTCAGGTAGTCGATAAATTCTTCAATCGATGCCGCCGCGCCGGCCACGTCGTAGCCGTCGGAAGCTGTAGTGACGTCCAGTAGCATGGTCTGGAATTCGGAAACGATCCATTTATCCAAATTGTTGGCGGTTCCCGGTTCCGGTTCCGCCGAAACGGTCCAGTTGTCCACATTCGCGTAAGTTACGAAGAAACTATAGGAATTCCACAACGGAATCAACACCTTCCGCAGACTCTCGATCATCATGTCGTCGGAGAAACTCTTGACCGTCCAGGGGTTCGAGTTGAAGAACACCCAGCGGAAAGCGTCGGCCCCGAATCGGTTGAAAATGTCCATCGGGTGAACCACGTTCCCCCGGGATTTAGACATCTTGGAACCGGCTTCGTCCAAAATCAATTCGGTGCAGATGACGTTTCTATAGGAAGATTCACCCTTTACTAAAACCGCTGCTGCCAGCATGGTATAGAACCATCCGCGGGTCTGGTCGATAGCTTCGCAAATGAAATCGCCGGGAAACTGGTTGTCGAAAGTTTCCACCGAACCGTCGGTTGCCGGATACCCGAATTGCCCCCAGGGCATGATCCCCGCGTTGAACCAGGAATCGAGGACGAAGTTTTCACGTCTCATCACTCCGCCGCACCCGCATTTCAGTTCCACCGCATCGATGGCGGGTTTGTGCGGGTCGAAATCTTCGGGTAAATGTTTGCCGTGAGCATGGAAATTATGTTCGTCGAGTTCGGCGATGGAAGCAACTACGGTTCTGTTTTCACAATCGGTGCAGGTCCAGATCGGCAGGGGCGATCCCCAATACCGCTCCCTCGTGATATTCCAATCGACGTTGTTCTCCAGCCATTTGCCGAACCGGCCATGCTTGATGTGATCGGGATACCAGTTGATCGCTTCGTTAGCTTCCAGCAGTTGTTCTTTGATCCTGGACGTCCGAATAAACCACGACGCCCGTGGAAAATACATCAGCGCAGAATCACATCTGAAGCAGAAAGGATAAGAGTGACCGTGTTTTGCCTTATGCAGCAGCAGCCCCTGATGAGCCAGGTCTTTAATAATATCGACATCAAGTGTTTCATCCTTGAAATAGCGGCCGCTGAACTGTCCGGCATGGCATTCCCCGTTTTCATCGACGTTCTGGATGAAAGGCAGGTCGTGCGCTTTGATGATCCTGAAATCGTCTTCACCGTAAGCCGCCAGATGAACGATCCCGGTGCCGTCTTCAGTGGTGACATAATCGTCGGCGATGATGTGATGAGCGGCGGTTCCAGGTTTGGCCAGGAAATCCCACAAAGGAATATACCGGCGGCCTTCCAAGTCGGCGCCCTTGCACTTATCGACTATTTCGTAATCCTTCAGTATTTCTGCCAGAGCTTCCAAACGCGCTTCAGCGATGATCATCCTGCTGCCGTCGCCGAATTTCAGTGTCACGTAATCGAATTCCGGGCCGATGGCCAAAGCGACGTTCGACAACAGCGTCCAGGCCGTAGTCGTCCACGCTGCGTAATAGAGATCAGGATCGTCCGCATCCCGGAATTTGGGGAACAGAGCGAAGTCAACAGTATCTTTATAGCCCTGGGCCGTTTCAAAATTGGAAAGGGTCGTGCCGCAGCGGGGGCAATACGGC
>JACKQG010008224.1_pt1 | contig 10241 bp, 9 predicted proteins | sample 8237621 | NCBI WGS metagenome assembly JACKQG01 (sample SAMN15677084, study PRJNA649215) | marine metagenome | biome: marine; feature: Black Sea; material: saline water; isolation source: suspended particulate matter (SPM) from the Black Sea western gyre | collected 2013-06-09/2013-06-10 | depth...
GTCGCGAGCACATATCCAGCGAACAGGGTCTGACGTTCCCGGTCATCCCAAGCGATGGGATACGGCGTCACATCGACGGCGCACGACGGCACCGTGTTGTGCTTTCCATCCGGCCAACTGACCTGGCTTTTTCCTTCCGCCACCATTTTGTTTTGGCGTTCCTCGTTTCGATGCCCTTCAAGGATGGTGCAGTCGAAGTTTTGAACCACCTCATGAAAAACCCGCTGCAAGAGCGGGTCACAGGTGGCAAGTTTGGCGAGTGATTTCTCAGAAAATGCGGACATCACTGAATACCTCCGAACAGTTTGAGCTTAATGGCAACGCCAGCCATGAGGGCGAGCAGCAATCCCGTCGTGATCAGCCTGATAACGGTGGACCAGGCGGTATGCTTGGCCATACGAAACGCACCCAACAGAGATCGCAGATCCCGGATGTCGTTGGCGGCGTGTTCATCAATCAAGCCAACGTTAGCGAGCGCGCGTTTGGCCCCGCGCTCAGCGGCTAATTCCATGAGTTCTTCAAACTCATCTTCAGGCATGCGGACATGCCCATCCTCCAGGGAAGGTCGGTTCATTTTTTTGGTTCCTTGATTTTGGAAGTTGGTTTAGGCGGCGAGGTCCGCCTGATGAACTCGGGCGTCTTCAGCGACGGCGGTGATTTCAACATTTTCGCCACGGGGTTTTACGGCGATGACACGGGCCTTCGCTCCCCAAGCGTCACCCGCGCCAAAGGCAAAATGGGTGCGTTCCTCGGACGTGTCGGTGTATGGCGTAAAATCCAATGGTTCCAGGACATGGACGAGGCGGTTATTTTCCCCGACGGCTTCGGCCAAAAACGGCCCTGCCAGTGAACCATCGCGACGGCGGGTCGCATCGCCGCAACCTGACCGCCCCAGGCGCCGGTGCAGTTGACGATGACCGGCGCTTCAAACGCGCCAACGCGCCAGGTCGAGCCACGTCGCTGGATGCCGCCGACCGGCGTGGTTTCGAAAATCCGGACGCCGAGCGCCACGGCTTTCCGCTTGAAGGCTTGCACGGTGCGGAACGGGTTGGCGTGGCCGTCGCCGCGCACCACCATGCCGCCGATGCAATGGTCGGCGATGGCGGGCAGTAAATGGCGCAGTTGGTTACGGTCGATGATCTCTTCGTGCGCGAAGCCGAGGCCGAGCAGCGTCTCGCGGCGCGCCGTTAAGGCTTCTAACTCAGCCTCGGTCTCGGCGACCTTGATCTGACCCGGACTGACAAAGCCGCAATCGTCATCGACGAGATCGTTGATATTTTGCCAGCCGGTAAGCGCCGCCTCGGCCAGCGGAATTTCCGGCAGCGCCCGGCCCAAGCGACGGACGCCACCGGCATTGACGCCCGAGGCATGGCGGCCGACATGGTCTTTCTCGATGATGATCGTCTTGATGCCAAGTAACGCCAGATGCAGCGCCGTCGAACAGCCATGCAGGCCTCCACCGATGACGATAACGTCGGCGGTGGCCATCGAATTAGTCAGTCGTCAGGTCGGCCAACTCGCCCAGCATCAGCGGTTTGACCGGTGGCCTGATTCGCATCGCGCCAACCTCGGAGACCGAAACACCCCGCGCCTCGGCGATCATTTCGCTGACCGTCAGGCCGCAGAACCGGCCCTGGCACGGCCCCATGCCGCAGCGGCTGAAACTCTTCAATTGGTTCGGTCCGCTGCAGCCGAGGCCGACCGACTCGCGGACCCGCGCCGCCGGCACTTCCTCGCAGCGGCAGACGATGGTCGCGTCGTCGATGGGAATGCGGAACTGTTTGGGCGGCCGGAACAGCGCGTCGAGGAACGGCCGCATCCGCATCTCGCCGGCCAACGCCCGTTGGAACGGTTGGGCGAGGCGGTCGCGTTCGCCGATGTCAAGGCGGCCGCACTGGTGCAGCGCATTCAGACCGGCGATTCGGCCCCGGTATTCGGACGCCCGTGCGCCGCCGATGCCGACGCCGTCGCCGGCGATGGCGATGCCCGGCACGGAGGAGTCGGCCCAGGCGTCGGTCACCGCATGCCAGCACAGTTGCGCCTCGCTCCAGCGGTGGGCGCAGCCGGCCGCCATCGCCAGATTGACGTTGGGCACGACGCCCTGGTGCAGGAAAACGTGCGCCGTGTCGATCTTGCGCCAGCTTCCACGATGCCGGTATTCGACGCCGGCGACCGCCTCGTCGCCGAGCAGCCGCAGCGCGGTGACGCCCTTGATGAAGGGGATGCCGGATTGCTTGAGGCGGGCGATCCAGCGCCGCCCCTTCATCAGCGCGCCGAGGGTGATCAGCGCCGCCGGCAGGTGCGGCAGGGCGGCCAGAGAGTTGCGCCACGGTGCGGTGTCGAGTATGGCGCAAATTGGAATTCCCGCCTTCAGGTAGTGATAGGCGACCAGATAGAGCAGCGGCCCGGTGCCGACGAACACTGCGTCGGCGACGGCGAGACCGGACGATTTGAGCAACACCTGGGCGCCGCCGACGTTGATGACGCCGGGCAGCGTCCAGCCGGGAATCGGAAACGGCCGTTCCTGGGCGCCGGTGGCGATGATCACCCGATCAGCGCTCACCAGCCGGGCGACGCCGTCCTTGGAGACGCCGATCTCGCGCTCCGCCGAAACCTGCCAGACGGTCGCCCCGCCGACGTGCTCGACGTCGCTGGCCGCCAGTTCGCCGACCAGACCGCGGCCTTTGTAATAATCGACACCGAGGATGGTCCGGTCGCTGATCGTCTGTTCGGCGACGCCACGGTAGATTTGTCCGCCGGCCCTCGGTTGCTCGTCGAGCAGCAGTACGGTCGCACCGTGCGCCGCCGCCACGGTGGCCGCCGCCATGCCCGCCGGACCGGCGCCGATCACCGCGATCTGGTAATGTTCGTTCATGGCGCGTCCTCGCCGGTGCCCCATTGGCGGTTGACCCGCATGCCGTCGCGGACCTCGGTCATGCAGGCTTGGCGGTTGGCGACGCCGTCGATTTCGACGAGGCAATCGAAGCACACGCCCATCATGCAAAACGGCCCGCGCGCCGCGCCGCTGACCGGCGTCGTGCGGAATTTCCAATGATCGGCGGCGAGCAGCGCGGCGGCGACCGTCTCGCCCCGCCGCGCCGCCAACGGCCGGCCTTCGAATTCAATGGTCACCCGGGGCGTGTCGCCGGCGTCGATCCTACGCATCGGCAAATCTCCGGGTGCTCATCGGGCCGAGGGCGGCGGGCAGGGTTCCCTCGGCAATCGCCTCGGCCAGATGCAGGGCGTGGGCGGCGGCCAAGGTGACGCCGCTGTGGCAGACGGCGGCGAACGCGCCGGGGTGCTCGGCCGATTGCTCGTAGATCGGATAGGCGTCTGGGGCCATCACTCTGAGCGCCCCCCAGGCGCGGACGATGCGAGCTTGTCGGAGATGCGGAAACAGCCTGACGGCGCGGGCCGCGATCTGCTTCATGACGCCGCTCGATGTGGTCTCGTCGAAACCGGCGTCCTCGTGCGAGTCGCCGAGTTGGACGCCGCCCTCGGCGGTCTGGCGGACCTTCGACAACGGCATCGGCAGAAACGGTTTCAGCCGTTCGGTGACCAGCAGTTGTCCGCGCACCGGGCGCACCGGCACGTTCATGCCGAGCATCGCCGCCAGCGCCGTGGTGCCGAGTCCGGCGGCGAGAACGAGGCGCGGGCCGTGGTAGATCGCCTCGGTGGTTTCGACGGCGAACGATGCGCCTCGGCGGTTGATGGCGGTGACCCGGCCGCCATTTTCGATGCGGCCGCCCTTAACCAGCAGGCACTGGTGCAGGCCGCGCAGCAGCGACAGCGGATTGACATGACCGTCGGCCGGTGAATAGCAGCCGCCGACGACGTCCGGGCCGAGGCCGGGCAGCAGCTCGGCCATCGCTTGGCGGTCGAGCATCTCATATTTGAAATGTGGCGCGTGGGCCTGCAGGCGTCGCATCTTTTCATGTTTGGCCTCGAATTCGGCGGCGTCGACGCAGATGTCGGCGCCGCCGGGGCGGCGGTAGGCGATATCATCGCCGGTGATTTCCTGAATTTCGGCGTCCAACTCGGCCCAGGACTCGGCCGATTTCCAGGTCCACTGGGCGTAGGGCGGAAAGTCGATTCCCTTGCTCTGCACCCAGACCAGCCCGAAATTGCCGCGCGCCGCACGAAACGCCACATCGCCTTCGTCGAGCATCAGCGTCGATAAACCCCGCCGTTGCAGGCCGAAAGCGATTGCCGCGCCGACGAGGCCGCCGCCGACGACGATGGCGTCATGAACGGGCATCGGTCTTAGCCATTGAAACGGTCCAGGCGGAACGGCGTCATGTCGATGTTCAGAGGCTCGCCGGCCGCCAGGGCGGCGACCATGCGTCCGGTCATCGGCGCCCCGGTGAGACCAAGGTGGCCGTGGCCGAAGGCGCAGAACAGCCGCGGATGGCCCGGCGCCGCGCCGATGAAGGGCACTGAATCCGGCGACGACGGGCGCACCCCCATCCATTCCTCGGGCGAGTCGATGTTAAGGTTGGGCAGCAGTTTTTTGGCCAATCTGGAAAATATCCGCGCCCGGCGATAGTTGGCCGGGGCGTCGAGGCCGGCAAATTCGGCGGTGCCGGCGCTGCGCACCCCCATTTCCATGGAACTGGTGACGAACTTTCGATCGGTATCCATGATCGAGTGGCTCAGCGACAGCCCTGGATCCTTGAACACCAGATGATAGCCGCGCTCGGCCTCGAGCGAGACGCGGACGCCCAACGCCGCCAGCAGCCGCGCCGACCAGGCGCCGGCGGCGAGGACCACGGTCGTCGTCAGGTGGCTGCCCTGATCGGTGTCGATACGATAGCCGCCGTCGGTCTCGGGGACGATTCGCTCGACCCGGCCGCGCAGAAACTTGGCCCCCTGGGCCTCGGCCTTGGCGGCGAGAACCTTGCCGAGGCGGCCGGGATTGACGGTTCGCCCCTGTCGCTTGACGACGACCGCCGATTTGATCTCCGGCGACAACTCCGGCTCGACTTCCCGGATCTCGCCGCCTCTAAGAACCTGCAATTCGACGCCGCGTTCGCTACGCAGACGCCACGACAAGTGATCGAGATTGGCGCCGTCGGCGCTCCGGTAGGCATGCAGGTACAGACAGTCGCGGACCAGAGCCTCGTCGCCGCTGCCGGCGAGCAGTTGGTGGTACATATCGACGCTCGGCCGATTGACGGTGAGCATGGCGTCGGCGATCGCCGGCAAACGGTGCAGCGCGCCGGCCTGCAGGAACTTCCATATCCACGGCGTCAACCGTGGGATGTAGGACCAATTGAGGGCCAGCGGCCCGTCCGGGTCGAGCAGCCACTTGGGGACGTTTTTCCAGATGCCGGGCATCGATTGCGGCACGCAGGACCACGGCGAAATCACCCCGGCGTTGCCCGAACTGGCGCCTTCGGCGGCGCCGTCGCGGTCGATGACGCTGACCGCGAAGCCCTTCTCCTGCAGCGCCAGGGCGGCGCAGACGCCGACCAGGCCGGCGCCGATGACGACGGCCTCGCGGGCTCCGGCCTCAGGCATTTTCGAGAGCGAGGCTGCGCTCTTGCCGTCGGGCCAAGACCTGCTGCATCAGCACCGGCAGCGCCAGCACCAGCGAGTACATGTCGCTGGTCCAGCCGGGCGCCACCATCATCACGGCGGCTAGCGCCATCAGCAGGCGCGCTGGCACCGGCATCGCGGCGAGGAAGTAGCCGCTGACGGCGGTCGCCATCATTACCACGCCGAGCGCGCAGGTCACTGTCGTCTCAAGGAATGCCGTCCAGGTGAAGTACTCTTCGAGAACGATCAGCATTGCCGGCGAATAGACGAAGACCATCGGCACCATCAACTTGGCGATGCCGAGGGAAAAAGCCGAGACGCCGGTTTTGAACGGGTCGGCGCCGGCGATCCCGGCCGCCGCGTAAGCCGAAGCGCAGACCGGCGGCGTGATTTCCGAAATGACGCCGTAGTAGAGGACGAACAGATGCGAGGCCAGCGGCGGCACGCCGAGGTCGGCAAGAGCCGGCTGGGCGACGGTCGCCAGCATGATGTAGAGCGCCGTCGTCGGCAACCCGGCGCCCATCATGATGCAGGTGATGGCGATCATCACCAGCGAGATGAACAGGGTCAGGCTTTGCTGGGTTATCTCCATCAGCGGAATCCAAGAAATCAGGCCGAGCAGGCTGCTGGAGATCGACGTCGCGCTGTCGGTGACCATGAAGCCGAGGCGGAAACCGAGACCGGTCGAGTTGACGACGCCGACGACGATGCCGATGGCCGAACAGACGGCGCCGACGGCGAGGGCGTATTTGACGCCGGTGGCGCAGCCTTCGAAAACATCGCGCAACGTCAACTTGTGCATGGGATTGACGAAGCCGACGACCAGCGCCGTGGTGATCCCCCAAAACGCCGCCATGTGCGGCGAGTAGCCGCTGAACAGCACGTATATCAGCGCGAACAGGGGTAGCGCCGTCGGCCATCCCTTCTTGATGACCTCGAGAACCTTAGGAATTTCCTCCTCTGGAACGCCCTTGAGGCCAAGCCGCTTGGCCTGGAAATGCACAATGCACAGCACGCCGATGTAGTGCATCGAGGCCGGCACGATGGCGGCGATGACGATGGTCGTGTAGGGAACCTCAAGGAACTCGGCCATAATGAAGGCCGCCGCGCCCATGATCGGCGGCGTGATCTGGCCGCCGGCGCTCGACGCCGCCTCGACGCCGCCGGCGAGATGGCCGGGGTAGCCCATTTTTTTCATGTTGGGGATGGTCAGCGAACCGGTCGATACTGTGTTGGCGATCGACGAGCCGGAGATGGTGCCGAAAAACGCCGACGAAACGACGCTGACCTTGGCCAAGCCGCCGGTATAGCGGCCGGCGATCACCGTCGCCATATCGACGAAAAACTGGCCCAGGCCCATGCGTTGCGCCAACACGCCGAAAAGCACGAAATGGAAGACCACGGTCGAGACGATCCACAGCGTAATGCCGTAAATGCCCTCGGCCGGGAAGTACATGTTATTGATGTACTGATCCCAGCCGATGCCCGGATGCCTGAGAATCTGAACCGGGATGTATTTGCCAAAAATCGCGTAAGCCGTGAACGTAAGGATGATGATCGGCACGACAATGCCGAGCGTCCGGCGCACCGCTTCGAGCAGCACGATGATCAGCATGGTGCCGAAGACGACGTCGATGGTCGCCGGATTGCCTTGACGCATGACCTGATCGGGCAGGCTGAAGTGGTAGCCGAAGATATTGAAATCAATCGCGTACCAGGTGACGCCGACGTACAAAGACGCCGAGATGCCGGCGACGATCAGCAGCCAGTCCCAGACCGGCACGTTGCCGTAGCGCCACCAGGTGTCGGGATGCATATCCCAGGCGCGGTCGTTCTTGAGCAACGGATAGCCGATGAAGACCAGCAGAATGACGCCCGACATATGGAAGCCCATGTGCCAGTAATCGATCGGCACGCCGATGCCGGCGGTGATGTAATGATAGGCCGCGAAAAGGATCGAAAAACCAAATGTGAAGGTGACGAGTGGCGCGGCGACGGCGCGAGTATGAAGGCCGGAATCGTATTTCTCTTCCAGCGCCTCGGCCGCCTTGACGTCAAATGCAACCATCGTCTTGTCCCCTGCCGCTCGAATTTAAAAAAAATCAGGTATTGAAGCGTTGTCGCGGAGGCGGGCGCCGCATCATCCCGCCTCCGACAACACTGGGGATGACTACTTAATCATACCAACTTCTTTATAGTACTTGGCGGCGCCCGGATGGATCGGGATCAGCACGCCTTTGAGCGCCGTCTCGAGACGGATCGCTTTGCCCTTCGGATGGCCCTTGTCCAAGAGGCTGCGGGTCTTCTCGCTCCACAGCGCCTTGGTGATGCCGTAGATCAGTTCAACAGGCTGGTCTTTGTGAGTGATCAACTGACCATTGACCGCGACCGTCGGCGTGTCGGTGGTGATGTTCTCATAGACGCCGGCCGGGATATTCGACTCGACGTAGTAGGGGATGATCCCGTTGATTTCCTTAATCTCGGATTTTGAGAACTTGTAGAGGTTGAAGCCCTTGGTCGAGCCCAACTGGATCAGCGACGCGAACGGTGTGCCTCCGGCGTAGAAGAAGGCGTCCAATTGGCCATCAGCGAGCCGTTGCGTGGCTTGCGACAGGCCCAGCTCGTTCTCGTTCACTTTGATATTGTAATGCTTGAGGATCATCCGCACCGAAACCTGGGTTCCGGAACCGGCTGCGGCAACGCCGACGCTGCGACCGTTTAAATCTTTCAAGCTTTTCAGGGTGACGTCTTTCGGCAACACCAGATGCATGTCTTCCGGATAGAGATTGGCGATGATCCGGATATTGTCCTTCTTGGCTCCGGCGAATTTACCGGTTCCTTCGTAGCCTTGGGTGACGCTTTGCGCGCCGGCGAGGCCGGCGTCGAGCTGGCCGGCGTGGATGGCGTTGACGTTAGCCACCGAGGCGTTGGTCGATACCGCGATGGCGACCAGGCCGGGGACGCCGCAGGTGCCGCCCTTATCGCACGAGCGGGCGCCCGGCGGGCTCGAAATGGCGTTGGCGATTTCGCCGCCGATCGGGAAGTAGGTGCCGCCGGCGCCGCCGGTGCCGATGCGCCAGAATTTCATTTCCTGGGCCTGGGCGAGGCCGCCGGCCAGGGTCAAGCCGGCGATCGTCGCGGCTAAGAGTTTGCCTTTGAACTTCATCGTGAGTCTCCTGTCTGGGTCTGAGGTTGGTATTTCGTACTCCGCTGGAGAACGGTTGGGCGCTTTCGCCCGAACTTCGTGGGGGTCCACCTGATCATTTTTTCGACATCGCTCCGAATTTATCCTGCAATCCGTACCACAGCAGCGCGGCCGGCAGGAACCAGGGGGTTCCGGTGTAAAACGGCAAGGCGCTCGGCGGCGCGCAGGCGAAGGCGGTCTCGGCCTTCGCATCGCCGATCAGCTTGAACGCCAATTTAGCGCCGAGCCACCAAGCCCAAACGACGCCGGAACCGCAGAAACCGGTGGCGTAATGGACGCCGTCGCGCTCGAACAGGCGCGGCAGGTAATCCAGATTATAGGCGACGAAGCCGAACCATGTGTGGCTCAAGGCGACGTCCGCCAATTCCGGAAAAATCTCGGCCAGATCGGCGCGCAGATTGCTCGAAAAATCACTCTTGTTCCCACCCCAGGCGCGCTCGCGGCCGCCGAACAGAATCCGCGTGCCATCGGGAGACGGTCGGAAATAGTGGTAAAGGCTGCGGGTCTCGCCGAGCATCTGGCGTTTCGGCATCAGCCGCGCCATGGTTTCCGGCGGCAGCGGCTGGGTCGCGATCATCCGGCTCGGCACCGGCACCAAACGACGGCGCAGCCAGCGGTCGGCGTCGTCCGTATAGCCGTTGGTGGCGACGATCACCTGCTTCGCCTTGATTCGTCCGCGCGCCGTCTCGACCTCGAAACCATCACCGTCTCGGCGGCTGCCGGTGACCGCCGTTTCACCATGCACGGTGACCCCGGCCTTGATCGCCGTTTGCAGCAGCCCGGCGAGAAATTTGGCCGGATGCAGGCCGGCGAGATCCGGGCGGACCATACCGCCGTGATAAAGCTCGCTGCCGATTTCCTTGTGTTGTTCGGCGCGTGGAATCATCCGGGCGCCGACGTCCAGGTGTTTGTTGAGGCGGTCGGCCTCGCGGCACTGAGCCTCGTAATGGGACGGCCGAAAGGCGCCGGTGAAGCGGCCGACCGGCTGGTAATCGCACGCGATGTTTTCGGCTTCGAGGAACGCCGCCAAGCCTTGGCGGGCGGTCTTGCCTTCGCCATAGACGCGGAGCGCCGTCTCCAGGCCCATGGTCTCTATCATCTTGCCGAAACCGATGTGGATGTTGCCGCTGGCCAGACCGCCGTTGCGTGACGAGGCGCCTTCGCCGGGGCGCTGCTTGTCGAAGACCTGCACCGAGCGTCCGGCGCGGGCCAGGACCAGCGCCGCCGAAAGCCCGGCGTAGCCGGCGCCGACGACGGCGACGTCGCAAGCCTCGGCAAGCGGCGTTTCCGGTAGCCGCTGCGGCGGCGCCGCTTCCCACCAATAGGGGTCGGTGCTTAGCTTATCTGTCACGTCAATGCCGTCTCCCTCGCGGGTTTGCCGATGCGGCTTATTCTGACGCCGCTTGGTTTTCAGCAAAAAACTTACCCAAGGAGGCAGTGTAGGGAGGATTGATAGATAAATTCAAATTATTAATTATTTTAAACCTATCAGTTTTAT
>JACKQG010008225.1_pt1 | contig 10240 bp, 8 predicted proteins | sample 8237621 | NCBI WGS metagenome assembly JACKQG01 (sample SAMN15677084, study PRJNA649215) | marine metagenome | biome: marine; feature: Black Sea; material: saline water; isolation source: suspended particulate matter (SPM) from the Black Sea western gyre | collected 2013-06-09/2013-06-10 | depth...
TATGAATTTAGTAAAGCAGAAAGAACATACTATTTAGAAATTAAGTGGAATAATGATACTATTACAGCACAAACATTCATTCCTAAAGCAACACCATTAGATTCTCTTTGGGTGGAGCAAAGTGAAACAGCTGATTCAACTTATAAATGTGATATAAGAGCTGTATATTCTGATCCAGCTGATCAGCAAAATAATATATTGATTAAAAGTAAAAGGTTGCAGCATTACACATTTAATGAAGATAGTTGTAAGAGTAAAAACAAACCAGATTTTCCATTAAAATTAGTGGATGCTGGTAGCGATATTTTGATTAATGGAGAATCCTTTGAGACCTACTTTCCAAGACCTGGAGATAATGGAGGATTTCCTAATGGGAAGTACAATGCTTATCATACTAGAGAATGTAAAGATGGTACTATTTTAGAGCGTGATAAAGACATTGTATTAATCAAGTTTTGTCAGATAGATGAGCCATCTCTTAAGTTCTGGAGAGGCTTAGTTAGGCAAGCAGGTACAAATGGAAATCCATTTGCCGAACCTGCAAATTTAGTAAGTAATATCAATGGAGGATTAGGGGTCTGGACAGGATATAGTCCAGTATATTACAAAGTGCCTATTGTAATAGACACTACTATTTTTGAGCAATATATTCCAACAATTTTAGAAATATTTTAATTTTACAAAAAATGAATACAGCAATTGAAAAAGTAGAAGTATTAATTATTGGTTCAGGTCCTGCTGGCTATAGTGCAGCAATTTATGCGGCAAGAGCTGATATGAACCCAGTTGTTATTCAAGGATTACAACCAGGAGGACAGCTTACCACAACTACTGATGTGGATAATTACCCTGGTTACAAAGATGGAATTAAGGGCCCTGAAATGATGGAAGACTTTAAAGCTCAAGCTGAAAGGTTCGGTACAGATACAAGATGGGGAATGGTTACAAAAGTAGATTTTTCTAAGCGCCCTTTTAAAGTGGAAGTAGATGAAAAAGATACTATTTTAGCTGAGACAGTCATTATTGCAACAGGTGCATCTGCCAAATGGCTAGGAATGGATGATGAAAAAAGATTAAATGGATATGGTGTATCGGCTTGCGCAACTTGTGATGGATTTTTCTACAAAGGAAAAGAGGTTGTAGTTGTTGGTGCAGGAGATACTGCTGCTGAAGAGGCTACTTATCTTGCAAAGATGTGCACTAAAGTAACTATGCTAGTGCGTAAAGATGAAATGCGTGCCTCAAAAGCCATGCAACATAGAGTATTTAAGACTCCAAATCTTAAGGTGCTGTTCAATTACGATACCAAAAGTATTAATGGAGAGCCTGGTGTTATAGGAGTTGAAAGTGTAACTGCTGTAAACAATAAAAGTGGTGAAGAAATTACTATTCCAGCTTCAGGTTTTTTTGTAGCTATTGGGCATAAACCAAATACTGATTTATTTAAAGGGCAATTGGATATGGATGAAAATGGCTATTTAATTGTTGAAGCGGGAACCTCAAAAACTAAAATAGCTGGAGTTTTTGCCGCAGGTGATGTAGCAGATCATGTTTATCGCCAAGCAGTAACATCAGCTGGAACCGGATGTATGGCCGCCTTAGATGCCGAACGATTCCTAGCCGATAACAAATAAACATACTCTATAATTTTCTATAAAAACTTCTATATTCTAGAGGTATTTTTTATTTTGTACTTTTGGTTTTAATGAATGCGATTGATGTATTAATAAAATATTGGGGACACACTCAGTTTCGCTTAAAGCAAGAAGAAATTATAGACCAAATCATTGAGCAAAAAGATACCCTTGCTTTATTACCAACTGGTGGTGGAAAATCAATTTGCTACCAAGTTCCCGCACTTATGCAAGAAGGAATATGCTTAGTCATTTCCCCTCTTATTGCTTTAATGGATGATCAAGTAAGGCACTTACAATCAAAAGGAATAAAATCGGTAGCTATAACCAGTAATATGCATTATTCCGAGATTGATACAGCACTTACTAATTGTATATATGGCGGTGTGAAATTTCTGTATTTATCTCCTGAAAGATTACAAAATGATTTGGTCCAAAGTCGCATTAAGGAAATGAATATTAATTTGATTACCGTTGATGAAGCTCACTGTATATCAGAGTGGGGGCATAATTTTCGGCCCTCTTACCGCCATATTTCTGAAATAAGAAGTATCATTCCAGATGTACCACTTCTAGCCCTTACTGCCACTGCTACTGCTGATGTAATCAAAGATATCCAACAGAACCTTTTATTTAAACAAGAAAATTTAATTAAGTCCTCTTTTACTAGAGTTAATATGTCATATGTAGTAGATAATATTGAAGATAAAAATTCAAGATTATTGAAATTATTAAATAAAATAAAAAGTTCCGTAATTATTTATGTGGGTACTCGAAAGAAAGCCAAAGATATAACAGACTTTTTAGTTACTAATAACTTTTCAGCCAATTATTATCATGCTGGATTGTCAGCTGATGTAAGGACTATAAGACAAGAGAGTTGGACTAAAAATCAAACAAGAATTATGGTTGCTACCAATTCTTTTGGAATGGGGATTGACAAGCCAGATGTTAAACTTGTAGTTCATCTGGATTTACCTTTTACAATTGAAGCTTATTTTCAAGAAGCTGGTAGGGCTGGTAGAAATGGGAAACAAGCTTATGCGTTTTTGCTTGCAAATAATAGTGACATTAAAAAACAAGAAGATTTATTAAAACTTAAGTATCCTACTATTGAAGAAATATTAGAGGGTTATCAAAATATAGCAAATTATCTTCAAATTGCTATAGCTGATTTTCCTGAGGATCCTATTCCCTTTGATATTGCAGCATTTAGCGAAAGGTATGAAACCAATACACTAAAAACCTATAATATTCTTAAATATCTAGAAAAAGAAGAAAAAATAAAACTTTCGGATGGGATAAACTCTCCTTCAAAAGTAAAGATTACCATTCCAAGCTCAGAGTTATACAAATTTCAAATAACAAATAAATTTTATGATCCCTTTATAAAATTACTTTTAAGATCTTATAATAATCTTTTTAATCATCTTGTTGTAATTAATGAAAAAGAAATTGCAAGTCGTTTTAACAGTTCAATTGATGAGGTGAAAACAATATTATCTAAACTTAAACAACTAGAGATTATAGATTATCAAGAACAAAACGACCTTGGTCAACTTACATTTTTGCAAGCTCGACAAGATTTAAACAGCCTGCACCTAAACGAAAAAAAATGGGAAGAAAGAAAGGCCTATGAAAGTAAAAAACTAAGTGATATTGCAAATTACATAAACAAAAAAGACAGCTGTAGAAGTCAACTATTACTCCATTATTTTGGAGAAGACAAATCAGATAAATGTGACCTTTGTGATGTATGTATTATCGAGAAAAGAAATGCTATAAAGGATAAAGAATTTAAAGAAATATCCGAAAGAATAAGACAGCTCTTAAGTGATACTGAAATGAATTTAACAGAACTCTGCAATTCAATATCTGATGTTAGAGAACAAGAAATCATCAATATATTAAACTTTTTATTTGATAACGATAAAATTGCAAAGTTTGGGAATAAATACCAATGGAAAGGATAAATTTGTCTTATGAAAATTGTATTTTTTGGAACTCCAGAATTTGCTGCAGCTAATCTTCAATATTTAATTGAGAATGGAAATGAGATAGTTGCAGTGGTAACTCCTGCTGATAGCAAAACTGGTAGAGGTAAGCAGCTAAAACCATGTGCAGTTAAACAAGTTGCTTTAACAAATAACCTTCCGGTTTTACAACCCGAAAAATTAAGAGCAGATGGGTTTATTAATACACTTACAAATTTTAAGGCCGACTTATTTATTGTTGTAGCCTTTAGAATGCTTCCTGAAGTTGTTTGGAAAATACCAACAAAAGGAACCATAAATCTTCATACTTCACTACTTCCGAATTACAGAGGTGCAGCTCCAATAAATCGAGTATTAATTAATGGCGAAAAAGAAACTGGGATTAGTACTTTTTTTATCGATCAAAACATTGATTCAGGAGCAATTATTCAGCAAGAAAAAATTCAATTAACTGATACAATTACAGCTGCACAATTGCATGAAAAACTAGTAAGTAAAGGAAATAATCTACTTATTAGCACACTGAATGCAATTAAGAATGATTCTGCAGTCCAAATAGCTCAAAAAGCTAGTAAAGCTATCTTAGAGGCTCCCAAATTAACTAAAGAACTACTTCAAATAAATTGGAAAAAATCAGCTATTGATATTCACAATTTAGTAAGAGGCCTCTCCCCTTTTTTAGCTAACAACATCATGTTAAAAGATGTCGCTATTTGTCCTTCCGCTTGGTTTTATTTAGAAGATAATATGAGTAATCAAAAAAGAATAAAATTGCATCTGACGGAAGTTATTAAATCAGAATCAAAAGATCTTTTGGGTATTAAGACTGATAATAAAACCTACTTGCATATCAATACCAAAAAAGATGCAATTGCTATCCTTAATTTACAAGTTGAGGGGAAAAACCCTATGACCATTCAACAATTTCTACAAGGAAATAAAATCACTGAACAGCATAAAATAGTATGCCTGAATTAACTGCTGATTTAGTGGAACATCTTAAAGGGTTTGTATTAGATGAAAGACGCAAACTTTTTGAAGCTAAAATCCAAGAAAGAACCCAACACCTTACCATTGTGCTTGAAAATATTTTTCAAGGAAGAAATATTTCTGCCTCAATAAGATCGGCTGATTGTTTTGGGATACAAGATGTACATATTATCGAAAATGACAACCTCTTTAATGATGATTCAGAAGTATCAATGGGTGCAGAAAAATGGATTACAACAAAACGATACAACCAAAACAAACATAACAGTATTGAAGCTATTGAAAATCTTAAATCAAATGGCTACCAAATAATTGCAACTACACCTCACAATGCTGATTGTGATTTATATGATTTAGATATCACAAAGAAAACTGCTTTATTTTTTGGAGCTGAAGTGAAAGGTTGTAGTAAAGAAACATTAACCCTGGCAGATAAAAGAATGAAAATACCAATATATGGATTTACAGAAAGTTATAATATTTCGGTTTCGGTATCATTATGTTTACAACATTTAACTTATAAAATGAGACAATCAAATATGGATTGGAAATTATCATTAGATCAGCAAGAGAAAGTAATGCTGCAATGGCTAAGAAATAGCATTAAATCAGCAGCAGAAATTGAAGAAAAATACCTAAGCGAGCACACTAAATAATAATTTATATCTTTACCAAAATTAATACACTATAAATACACTATGGGAAAAGGCGATAAAAAATCAAAAAAAGGTAAAATATTTAAAGGCAGTTATGGAGTTTCAAGACCTAGAAAAACGGATGTAGCAATTATTGTTCCTAATAAAAAGAAAGCAGCACCTGAAACGCAAGCTGTTGCAAAGAAAGAAGCACCTGAAAAGAAAACTACTACAAAGAAAAAAACAGTTGCAAAAAAATAAAAGTATTTTTTGATGAATTAAAAACTAAGGTTAGCATTAAGGTGCTAGCCTTTTTTTATTCCATTTCTCTCCATCAAATTCATACAAAATCCTGTCATGAAATCTTGAAGGTCTTCCTTGCCAAAACTCAATTTTATGAGCATCTATATTATACCCACCCCAGTGTAAAGGACGCTTAACTTCTTTACCTTTAAATTGATTTTCTAATTCATTAAATGCTTCTGTAAAATTGTAATTCAACTCAATTGCAGTGCTTTGATCGCTTAACCAAGCTCCCAACTGACTTTCTCTTGGTCTAGATTTAAAATAAGCATCCGAATCTTTAGGATTTATTTTCTTGGCTTCTCCATTTATTCTCACTTGACGTTCTAATTCTGGCCAGTAAAAATTAAGAGCTACATCCTTGTTAGTTTCAATATCAACCGATTTATCACTTTTATAATTCGTAAAAAAGGTAAAACCCTTATCACTTACAGCTTTTAACAAAACTACACGTGATGAGGGTTTATGATCAGAAGAAATAGTAGCTAAAACACAGGCATTTGCTTCATTTTTATTAGTTTTTAAAGCATCATCAAACCACTTTAAAAAAAAAGTAATAGGATTTTCATCTAAATTCTCAAAATCAATCTTTGATTTTTTATAATCAAGCCTCATATTTTTTAAATCCATGATATATTTGCCTTCAAATTGTACATTTACATAACTTTAACAAAAGTAATTTAATTATGCTTACTATCAAAAAAGGACGCTTATTGATTTCAGAGCCCTCTTTAAGTGATCCAACATTTTTTAAAAGTGTTGTTTTAATTACCCATCATAGTGCTGATGAAAGTATAGGATTAGTGTTAAACCAAGGTACTAAAATTAACTTAAATGAAATACTTAATGATATCCCATTAAGTGATTTTCCTGTTTATATTGGAGGGCCAGTTGAAAAAAATGCTGTTCAGTTTATTCATACCTTGGGAGATATGATCTCTAATACTAAAGAGATTGCTAAGGGACTCTACTGGGGAGGTGATTTTGATAAAATTTTGGAGTTAATAACTGAAAACAAAATTTCAAAAAATCAAATAAGATTCTTTGCAGGCTATTCTGGATGGGGTGAAGATCAGTTGAATAATGAAATTAGAGAAAATGGCTGGATAATACATGAATCTAATGTTAATCTTTGCATGGAGTATTCTAGTGAAAAACTTTGGAGTGACTTGATAAAAACAAAGAATGAAAAGTATGCTATCTGGACAAATTTACCTAAAAATCCAAGCTTGAATTAATTAACTGCTGCTGAATAAAATTAGCTGTATTAAAGCAATAAAAAGAGGTGTTTTCTATGCTTTTTACTGATGTAATTCCACTTGTTGAATTAGTAAGAAATACCTCATCAGCATCCAGTATTTCATTTGAAAATATTGATTTTTCAATAATGGTTAACTCTTTACTGAGCCATTTTCTCATAGTTCCATCAACACAGCCATCAGAGAGTGATGGTGTGTATATTTTTTCATCTTTTACAATAAAAATATTAGCATTAGTCGCTTCAATAATATTGCCTGAAGTATTTAATAGTATTGCATTATCAAAATTATGCTCATTGGCATGAATTGATCCTAAAACGGAAACCAAAGAGTTGACAGATTTAATATTTGACAAAGAGCCAAGGGCTTTACATTGCTGATTATAAAAACATAAAGAAATGGCATTGTTGTGTTGATATCCAAGCCCATCAATAGTACAAATAAATAAATCTGAATGATTTGATTTTGGCAAGTATCTACCAGCTCCACTTCTGCTAATATGAATTTTTATACTCCCATTTATCATTTTATTAAGCTTTAGCAATTGAGATATTTGTTCTTGAAAAAATATTGAAGTATAATTATCACTTATTTTTAAAACACTTAAACCAAGTTTAATTCTTTCCAAATGGAAAGAAAAATTAAATGGTTTTGAATTAATTATTTTAACCGTTTCAAAGAAACCATCTCCATAATTAAAAGCTCTGCTATTACTAGAAATGGAAAAATCTTTTTCAGTGAAAAAAGCTCCATTATAAAATACTACTTTCATTTTGCTAATTATTTGTAAATTGCGAACCTACAAAAATCCTGATGAAGAAACTTTTACTACTTACTTTTATTTTGATTGATTTTTCAATGTATGCCCAAATACAAATAAAAGGAATAGTTATTGATGGATTAACAAGCGAAACTCTAATTGGTGCCAATGTAATTGTAAAAGGAACAAATAATGGCACCGCAACCAACTTTAATGGAGAATATACAATTATTCATAAAGGAACTCTCCCTACAACTTTAAGTGTAAGTTATCTGGGCTACAAAAACTTAGACATTGAGATAAATTCAAAAAATCCAACACCTATAAAACTATTTACTGATAGTAAAAACCTTAAAGAAGTAAAAGTAGTGGACAGCCGAATAACTCAGAAACAAAAAGAATCGGCACTTACTGTTGAAGCTTTGGATATGATTGCCATAAAAGAAACCCCTTCTGCTAACTTTTATGATGGTTTGGGAGCCTTGAAAGGAGTTGATATTACGGCTGCTAGTTTAGGATTTAAAGTAATTAATACTAGAGGATTTAATAGTACCTCCCCTGTTCGTTCTCTTCAAATTATTGATGGAGTAGACAATCAATCTCCAGGACTTAATTTCTCTTTAGGTAATTTCTTAGGATCATCTGAGCTAGACATTATGAAAGTTGAAATCATACAAGGTGCTAGTTCGGCTTATTACGGTCCAAATGCCTTTAATGGGGTAATTAGCATGACAACTCTAAGCCCTTTTGTCCAACAAGGATTAACCATTCAATACAAATTTGGAAGCAGAAATCTTTTTGAGAATTCTTTTCGACTAGCTAAAAAATTTCAAAATAAAAAAGGAGAAGACGTATTTGCCTATAAAATAAATGTTTCATACATGCAAGCTCATGATTGGGAAGCAGATAATATGGCTGCTGTAGATGGAACAACTTCAGCTAATAATCCTGGAGGTTATGATGCAATTAACAGATATGGTGATGAAGATACTGATGGAAATTTAAATGATGTAACTGGAAGTTTTAATTTAAATTACCTTTCATATCCAGGTTTAAAAAAATTCCACAGAACAGGCTATATGGAGAAAGATATTGTTGATTATGATACTAAGAACTTCAAAGCACAAAGCTCCTTGCATTATATGATTACACCCAAAATAGAAGTAATATATGGCTTAAATTACAGCACAGGAACTACTGTTTATCAAGGAGATAATCGTTTTAGCTTAAAAAATATACAGTTTTGGCAAAACAAATTTGAAATTCAACAGAAAGATAAATTTTTTATTAGAGCTTATAGAACTCAGGAAGATGCTGGAGATTCTTATGATGCTGTTTTTACGGCTTTAAGATTACAAGAATACAATCAGACTTCAAATCAAGACTGGTACACGGCTTATAAAAACAATTGGAGAGATCAATTTGAATGGGAAGATGTCAATTGGGAAGCTGCTGAATATAGTTTTCTAAATCAACAATGGATGTTTCAAGGAAATCCTATTGATATAAATGACTGGATGGTAATGAGCGATTCAGTATTAAATGCAAATTCTGATTTGATAATTGCTAACCATAGCTCAGTTCGAGATTTAACCGATTTGGAAACAGGCAGATTGGTTCCTGGTACTGATGAGTTTAAAAAAGCTTTTGAAGATATTACTTCCAAAACTGCTAGTGAAGGTGGTACTGGTTTTTATGATAAATCAGCTCTTAATCATATTCATGGAGAATATTTTTTAGTAAACAATGATATTGATAAAATTAAGATAGGCGGAAATATTCGCGAATACAAACCAGATACAAAAGGAAGCTTATTTATAGATACGACTGATATGATATCTAATACAGAAATGGGAATCTATATGGGTTTTGAGAAAAAAAGTGATCAAGGTTCTTTTAATATAACTTTTAGATATGATAAAAATGAAAATTTTGACTTGAACTTCTCTCCTGCAGTATCACTTGTCCTTACTCCAAGCGAAAAAGATGTAATCCGGTTTTCATTTTCATCAGCTATCAGAAACCCTTCTCTAGCTGATCAATACCTTTACTATAATGTTGGAAGAGCAATTTTAATTGGAAATCTTAAAGGACATGGTACAGATTATGGGGAGAATCTAGTTACTATTGAATCATTAATTAATTACTATTTACCTGCAGCATTATCAAAGGACAGTCTAAAATTCTTTAGCGTTAAACCCATACAGCCTGAGAAAGCAAAGTCAGCCGAAATAGGATATAGAACAACTCTTTTTAACAAAGTGTATATTGATGCAAATTATTATTATTCTCGCTATACTGATTTTATAGGCTATAAAATTGGGGCAAAATTTAATACCACAGTTGATGATACCATTACTGGGGCTTATGAAATTGCATTACCCTCAATACAAGCTTATCGTATGGCGGCTAATGCTGAAAATACAGTTACAACTAAAGGGGCTTCAATAGCCATCAATTACTACTTACACCCTAACTATTCATTAAATGGCAACTATTCTTGGAATAAACTCAATGAAGAAGGAACAGAGGATCCAATAATCCCTGCTTACAATACCCCAGAGCACAAATACAACCTAGGAATTATTGGTAGAGATATTCATTTATCCGCAACCAAAAATATCTTTAGAGATTTTGGATTTAGCATAAACTACAAATGGGTGGA
>JACKQG010008227.1_pt1 | contig 10238 bp, 8 predicted proteins | sample 8237621 | NCBI WGS metagenome assembly JACKQG01 (sample SAMN15677084, study PRJNA649215) | marine metagenome | biome: marine; feature: Black Sea; material: saline water; isolation source: suspended particulate matter (SPM) from the Black Sea western gyre | collected 2013-06-09/2013-06-10 | depth...
CACACACAAATCAAGAATTTGAAAAGTTATCAGGATATCGAAAAGAGGAAATCGAGTGGAAGAAAAAATGGACTGAATTTGTTCAAAAAAAAGATTTATCAAAAATGCAGGATCAACATAAATTAAGAAGAATCGATCCTTTCAAAGCTCTAAAAAATTATGAATTTCATTTCATAGATAAACAAAATAATATCAGAGATATTTATGTAACTGTCGATGTCCTGCCCGGAACAAAAAAACAAATCGCTTCTCTTCTGGATATAACGGAAAGGAAAATTTTCGAGCATAAAATTGAAAAAGAATTGAATATCAAAGAGATGCTGTTAAAAGAGGTTAACCATCGCGTAAAAAATAATATGCAATTGATCAGAAGTATGGTCAATTTGCAATCCAGGCAGATCACCGATGAAAAAGCTCTCAGTTTTTGCAAAGATATCCAGAACCGGGTTCAGACAATGTCTCTGATCCATCAGGGATTATACAAATCGGAAGATTTTTCTCATATTGATTTCAATTATTATATCGAACGGCTGGCATCGAATCTCTGTTATTCTTATGGAAAATCTCAAAAAGATATTAAACTGAATTTCCATTTCCCCAAAAATATAGATCTAAATATAAATACGGCAATACCTTGTGGATTATTATTGAATGAGCTGATCTCAAACTCATTGAAATATGCATTCCCCGAAAATGCTGTCGGGGAAATACATATATCAATGAAAAAGAACGATGAAAAATATGAATTAACAATGGGTGATAACGGTATCGGATTACCGGAAAATATCAATTATACCGATACTAAAACAACAGGTTTCCACCTGGTTCATGCTCTGATCTCTCAGCTTCACGGAACAATAGAAATGAAAAATAAAAATGGCGTTACTTACATGATAAGATTCAAAGAACTTGAAGATAAATCCTGTCTGAAAATTAAAGGAAAATAAAAGTTAAGAAAAACTCTGAAAAAATCTCATTCAATATTTCTAATCGTAATTTTGATGTTCACACTCAATGCTCAAAGTTACGCTTTCGTGAGAGGAACTTTCAATGCTGCCGGAAGTTTCCGGCAGAATGTGGATTATTCTTCTCGATCAGCAGTCGGAGAAGATGTTCAAGGCACGGTTACGGGCAATTTTGTTGATTGTTTTCTCGGCTTTTTTATTCCCGTTTCTGGATAAATCCTCATCATGATTATTATTGGGAAAACGGGCGTTAAGTCCGGACTTTTGTTGACACAGTTCTTGCTTTGCAATTCAATCAATATTCTTACATTGCGGAAACTGTGTTGGATTCCTCGAATGTTGATGAACTCTATTCTACTTTCAAAATTGTATTCCACGACCTTTATGAATACTACGAATCTGCTCCCAATTCCGGGTATTCAGTGGATAACATTGCTCCAGATATCACGCGAGCCACAATTTCCCCGAAATGGAATAAATCTTCAATTAGAATGGGATGAAGTGGAATACGGAACTTATAAAGGAAATCGTTATCCGGAAATAAACGGGATCTGGTACAAAATTTATGCCGGAACTCAATCCTATTTCGTATGTGATGAAACGACTTACATCACAACCGTAACCGATTTGGATTATGATTATCCTCTAACCGGAGAAGATATGAAATTCTTTAAAGTCGAGGTGAGTGATAAGCCGTGATCGACTTTTTTGAAAACACTAAATTAGGGATTACTAATAGATAATTTTCATGAAGTTGGGAAAAAACATAGGAGCCTTTTGTAAATTGCAGAAGGCTCCTTTTATTTTCAATTTGACAATTATATGACAAAAATTAATTTACTTTTTGCTGTTTTTGGGAAGAGGAGAAAATGGATATCAAAAAACAAATCGATGAAATGAATAAAGAAGCAATTTCGTTAGCACCAAAAGACTTCCAGGCAAGTATAACACTTTCCAATAAAGCATTGAAACTTGCCCAAAAAGAGGAATATATTCTTGGTGAATCTACAGCAAATCACAATCTGGGCGTAGCTCATTATTATAATAGGCAGAACGATGAAGCTTATGAATATTATCGGCAAGCTCTCGAACTTCTAAAAAGCTCCGAAAACTACGAAAGACAAGCGGCAACACTTCACAATTTGGCTCTGATAGATTATGATCGATGTGATTTTTCTGCTGCTGTGAATAAGCACAAAAAGGCTTTGGAATTACGCAAGCGAACTGGAAATTACATATTGATTGCTTTAAGTTTGGATTATATCGGGATCGGTTATCAGGCTATGAATGACTTCGAAAATGCGCTTCGTTTTCACCTTGATTCATATAGAGTAAAGCAAAACCAGGAAGAGACAGTTCCCGAAAATATCATCAGATCGCTTTTTAATATTGGTCAGGTTTATTCTGAACAGCACAAATATGAAAAAGCAAAAGAATATTTTTCCGAAGCTTTGAAGATTTGCAGAGAAAATGATGTATCTCATTGGCTCCCGCATATTGGTCAATCTCTGGGAACTTGCGATTCATATTTGGGAAATTATAATGAAGCTGAAAAAATACTCAAAGAAAGTGTAATTTTAGCAAAAGAACAGAACGATCTGAGATCACAATCTGCTGCTTTTAATGGTTTGGGAGTTTGTTTCGGATTCACAAAAAATTTCAAGGATGCTCTAAAATGTTATAAGAAATCGCTGGCAATTACCCAAAAACTTGGTTTATCACGGGAAATTGCTGTTTCTCTGCGGAATATTGGAATGATGCAAACAGAACTTGATTTATATCAAGAAGCAGAAAAATCAATTGAAGAAGGGTTGAAGTTTGCAATTGAAATAAATGAACAGTTGATCATCAGTAGTTTTTACAAAGCAGAAAGCAATTTATTTGCTGCTCAGGATAATTTTAAAAAGGCTTATGAGAACCAGTTAAAATATTCGGAATTTATTGAACGGATCAGTTCAGAAAAAGAGGAAAACACAATCGCCAGATTAAAAGTGGAATTCGATCTGGAGCGTAAAGAGCGGGAAGCAGAGATCCACAAACTGAAAAATGTTACTCTTGTGGAAGCAAATAAAAAACTGGTAAGAAGTGAAGAATCCTTGAAGAAGCTTACAGAGAATTTGGAGCAGCGTGTAAAGGACGAACTGAAAAAACGAGAAGAACAGCAGCAGCAGCTCATTCAAAAATCCAAACTGGAATCTATCGGGAAGCTGGCAGCGGGTATAGCGCACGAGATAAATCAGCCTCTGGGAGGAATCTCGATGGGTTTGGAAAATATCTATTTCGCACATTCCGAGGGCAGGCTTACAGGCAAATACCTGGAAGAAAAGCTGGAACATATTGATGGATATTTCGAGCGGATAAACCAGATTATCGACCATATCCGTATTTTCTCGCGAGATCAAAAAGAAATACTTTTTGAGGATGTGGATGTGAATCAAACCATTAATGATGCACTTTCTCTACTCAAAACTCAATATGAAAATCATAATGTTGCACTAAATATCGAGTTAGCGGACAGAATTCCCATAATCAGCGGTAATAAATTCAAACTGGAGCAGGTCGTCCTCAACCTTTTAACAAATGCCAAAGATGCAGTTGACGAAAAAGAGGAAAATACGGATTCATCCTACCAGAAGAAAATTACGATTCGCTCTTATTCGGAGAACAGACGTGTTTACCTGGAAATCGAGGATAACGGTAATGGTATCCAGCAGGAAAATCTCAAAAAGATCTTCGATCCTTTTTTCACGACCAAAGAGCATGGAAAAGGAACCGGACTCGGACTTTCCATCATTTACGGCATCATCAAAGAGATGAATGGTGAGATTTCAGTGGAAAGTGAAGTGGGAGAGTTTACGAGGATGAAGATTAAGTTTGAAAGTTGAAAGGGAAAAAATTGAAAGTTACAAGTAGGAAATGGCGGATGTATGAAAATTGAAAAATTTGAAGATATAATGTCTTGGAAATTAGGGAAAGAACTAACAATTTTAATATACAGATTATTCAAAACAAACACAGATTTCTCATTCAAAGATCAAATTCAAAGAGCTTCAGTTTCTGTTATGAATAACATTGCCGAGGGATTTGAAAGAAACAGCAACAAAGAATTTATCAGGTTTCTCTACATTGCCAAAGCTTCGTGCGGAGAAGTTAGATCAATGTTGTATCTTGCTCGGGATTTGGATTACATCCGGCAGAAAGATTATGAAAAACTCCTTAAAAATTGTATCGAAATATCTTCAATGATTTACGGATTGATAAAGTCATTATACAATTCTGGAATAAAATGAAATCTCCAAACTTTCAACTTATCACTTTTCACTTTCAACTCATTAGGAGTCATTTATGACGAGTTTTACAGTATTGATCATTGACGATGAAAAGATCTATCGTGATGAGATCAGCGAGTTTTTAAAGAGCAGAGATTACGAAGTATTGGAAGCGGAAAAACCTTCCAAAGGTTTAGAAATTTTGCAGAATATCGAAATCGATATCGTGATCCTGGATTACAATCTTCCGGAAATGAACGGCATCGAAGTTCTAAAGAAGATAAAAGCGTTCAACGATGAAATCGAGGTGATAATGATAACCGGTTTCGGGAAGATGAACACTGTTATTGAGGCTATGCGTTTCGGTGCATCCGATTTCTTTCCGAAACCGTTCAAACTGATCAATATCCAAGCTTCCATCGAACGCACAAAACGATTTTTGGAAACTAAACAGCAACTACATAAAACGCAGGAAAATTTCGATCTGCTTTCCAGGGAACTGCAGGAAAAAACAGGAAGCACAATTATCGGTGGAAGTGTAGCGATAAAGAACATTATGAAGCTAATGAGCAAGATCGCAGCTTCGGACAAAACAAATGTGCTGATAACTGGCGAAAGTGGAACAGGTAAAGAACTCGTAGCTCGTGGAATTCATTATCTCAGCAAACGAAAGCACAAATATTTTTATGATGTGAACTGCTCTGCTGTTCCAGAAAATCTGTTCGAAAGCGAATTTTTCGGACATAAAAGAGGCTCCTTTACAGGAGCGACCGAAAACAAAACCGGCTGGTTCCAGATTGCCGATAAAGGAACTCTTTTCCTCGATGAAATCGGAGATCTGCAACTTAATCTGCAAACCAAATTCCTACGTGTATTAGAACAGAATAAAATCAGGCAGGTCGGTTCAAATATCGATATCGAGATCGATGTGCGAATCATTGCAGCCACAAATCGTGATCTGCAAAAACTCATCGACGAAGAAAAATTCCGGGAAGATTTATTTTATCGTTTCAGCACTTTCATTATCCACATTCCACCGTTGCGGGAACGCAAAGAAGATATACCGCTTTTATTGAATTTCTTTGCAGATAAATTTGCTCGAACATTGAAAAAACCAACTCCGAAAATAGATAAAAAATTGATTCTGAAACTGCAGGATCACAAATTCCGTGGTAATGTTCGCGAACTAAAAAATATGATCGAGCAAGCAATGATACTTTGTGATGGAAATGTTTTGAAAATTGAACATTTCCCGATTTTAAATGCTTTTGCAGATTCCAACAAAATCGAAGTAACTCAAAATCTTGATCTGAATAAAAATATCGAAAAGCTGGAAAAAGACCTGATCGAAAAAGCCCTGAAATTCGCTGATTATGATAAACAAAAAGCTGCAGAACTTCTGAATATTACGCGACAATCATTTGGGAGAAGAGTGGAGAAGTATAAAATAGAAGTATAAAGTTCGAAGTTAAAAGTTGAAAGTTATAATATGTATGCAATCAAATGTAGGGCAAAACCTCTAACTGAATTTACGCTTCACATTGAACTTTCAACCTACAACTTTTAACTTGTTTTCATTTCCGGCATCTCGTCCATTATCGGCAAAAAAAATATATTGATAATTATAATCCCAACCATTGCGAAGGTTCAGCAGGATGAATTCCTCTATCAGCAACCATTCGCAAGGTTTCCTAACTCCTATCTCCACGTTCCTAACTCCTGAATTTTCTCGTCCGTTTTTGAACATTTCAACAAAACTCAAGATTCATACTAATCCATTAAATCCTACCAAATAGAATAGTTACGGCATTTGGCACACCATTTGCAGATAGTTCCTCCAAAAATTCCAGGAGCAAAAATGAATATTCTTGCAGTAAAAAAGAATAGATTCCAAATGAATGAACTGATAGAGTTTTTTGCAGGACACGACCTATTTCCTGCCGCAACAGACACGGCAGCTATCAGAATTCTGAAAAACACTGAAATAGGATTAGCTCTGGTGAGTATTAACAATCATTCCGACTTCGGTTTGATCCGCTATATAAACGACAACTTTAAAGAAATTAAAGTCATTCTTTCTATCCGGAAAGAGATGCAGGTTGCATTTTCCGTGATCAGCAGCGGAAGATATAATGTTATAGAAAATCCATTGAAATTAAAAGAGTTACGAAGAGTGTTAAAATAAAAAAAAACAGGAGGAAAAAATGAAACACTTATTTATTATGGTTATTGTGATTGTGGTAACAGCAATTCTTTTTGCTGATGTTCCACAGACGATCAATTTTCAGGCAGCAGTAGAGGATGCGAATGGAATGCCTGTAAACGACTCAAGAGTTATTGAATTCAGGATTTACGATTCACTTTCGGGTGGAACTGAACTTTGGAACGAACTACACTACAATGTGCAGATCACAGATGGCATTTTTGCAGAAGAATTGGGAGGAACTACTCCTTTCTCCGAATATTTGTTTGATAATTCAGAGCTTTACATCACATTTGTGATGGGCGGAGAAGAGATGAGCCCACGCCAAAAATTGAACGCTGTTCCGTATGCTATCGAGGCTCAAAATGCTCAGAATGCTTCCAACGCAGATTACGCAATGTATTCCGATGAAACAATGAGCATCAGTGGACTTATAGCTTCAGATTTGGTTACACAAGATTTTAATGGTGACAGCAGCATTATGGGAACGATGACCGCTAACGCTTTTGTAGGTGATGGAAGCGGTTTAACAGGTTTAGGGAATTATGATGATGATTATATTAATGCGGTTGGACCTGATTCGATGTCGGCATACACTTCTCTGGGAGTTTTGAATATTCAAAACTCTTTTACAGGTGGGAGCGGAGTGAAAGTGATAAATGCAGGAAAAGGATTGGTGATAGATAATACTTCTAGTTTTGGTATAGATATTGGAACTACCGGCAGCAGTGGTATTCATGTGAGTGAAGCAGGAATAGATGGGATATCTATTGAAACAGCAGGTTTTGCGGGTGTATATGTAAATTCTGCAGCTAATGATGGGTTTGAGGTTAATAATGCGGGTGCTGATGGTGTTTCTGTTTTCAATGCAGGAACTTCTTCTACACAGCTAACAAGCAACGAAAACAATGGCTTCGAAGTAGCCGGCGCAGAAGGACACGGACTTTTTGTAGGGAGAAGTGATGTTACAGGAGTTTATGTTAATTCTGCAGGTGACGATGGGATTTTTGTGCACACAACAATTGATGACGGATTTGGTATTTACAATGCCGGTGATGATGGGCTTTCCGTAACCTATGCTACAGATGACGGAGTTTACATTAATTCTACAGGTGATGTAGGAATAGATATTGATATAGCTGGAACAGATGGAGTTAATGTCTGGAATGCAGGAAATCCTTCCACACAACAGACAAGTTCGCACAACAATGGTTTTGAAGTAGCCGGAGCAGAAGGTGACGGTCTATATGTAGGACAAGCGGATCAGAATGGCATTAGAGTATACAAAGCAGGAAATCCCACTCGTTCTCAATATAATTATTTATCTCACAATAATGGTTTGGAAGTAGAAGGAGCAGAAGGAAACGGCGTATTTATAGGTCACTCAGATTATGATGGAATTTTGATTGGATCTGTAGGAAATGCAATTCCCGGATTTACTTCAAGCTCAAAAGATGGTATTGAGATTGGTGAAATAGAAGATAATGGTATTATGATAGGAAACACAGGCTCAAACGGTGTATATGTTTCTCACGCGGGAATAAATGGAATTGATGTTCTGGGAGAAAATAACGGAGTAAACGCTTTTACTCATGATGTAAGTGGTGAATGGGGAGTTTTTACAAATGATAAGATCTATGGTAGTAATGTAACTTCACGCAGCCAAAGCACTCATGTAAGAAATACAGATTCAGAAAGTCTGGAAGCGGGAGATATTGTTTGCATCTCAGGTGGATTTGCTGAGAATGTTTTAGGGCAAGGTGAGATTACTGCCAATGTAGAAAAAGCAAACTCACGCAATTCCAATGCAGTTTTCGGTGTTGTGGAATACAGAGTTTCCATAAAAGAAGAAGCTGACGAACGTAATGAAGGTAGAACATTAAAAAGCTTTGAACACGCAGAGGGCAGAATAGGTAGTGGAGATTATCTTTCCGTAATCGTATTCGGTCCTGCAGATGTGAAAGCAGAAGGACGTTCCAACATAAAAGCAGGTGAAAAACTTACTGCTTCCGAAACAGGAAAAACCAGAAGTATAAACGAAGATGACAATTGGACAATCGGAATTTTGGGGAAATCATTGGAAAATTCTAACGGAAAAGACACTGTAAAAGTATTCGTGAATTGCAAGTAAAAAGGAGTTTATGATGAAAACTCTATTAATAATTTTATCGTTAATTTTGTTGTTCACACTGAATGCTCAAAATTACACTTTTGTGAGAGGAACTTTCAATGCTGCAGGTGGAACGATGCAGAATTCGCAATTCCAAGCAGTTACAGCCGTTGCGGAAGATGACCAGGGAAGTTCTGCAACTGCAAATTACAGCGGATATCTGGGATTCCTGTTCCCGCTTCTTGATCAAAGTCCGCCCGTTATCACATCTATCGACGATGTGCCGAACGATCAGGGAAGAAAGGTGCAGATAGTTTGGAATAAATGTGCTTTCGATGATGTTTATAATCAGGAAGCCTTCTACTCAATCTGGCGAAATGATGAAGATTTCGGTGGTCGAAAAGGATTGGATGCTGGAAATTCAAACCATAAATTGAAGACAAATCAGAAAGCTGTTTCCCAGATTTACTCCGAACCTTGGCAAGTTGTGGAGCAATTCAGGATAAATCCCAATCAAACTTATTTTTGGGAAAATGGTCGAGAAGTGTGGACTTTTATCGATGAAGTTCCTGCTCTGCAAAATGATCAATATTCCTACATTGCCGAAACTCTGTCGGATTCATCTGCTTCTGGAACGAATGAAGCTACTTTCAAAGTGGTCTTCCACGATGAATTCGCTTACTACGAATCGGAAAGTGCCGGCGGATATTCTACCGACGATATTGCGCCCGATGCAGCTTCCAATGTTACAATTGCCGTGAATCAATCTTTCCGTAATTCTACGATTACACTATCCTGGGATGAAGTAGAATACGGAACTTATCAGGGTAATTCCTATCCGGAAATAAACGGGATCTGGTATAAAATTTACTCAGCTGAAATCCCGGATTTTGATTGTAATGAAGAAAGTTATTTAACAATTGTCACAGACCCAGAATATGTTTTTACGCTGAATAATGAAGAAATCCAATTTTTCAAAATTGTAGTGAGTGACAGACAATAATGAAAGGAAAAAATTAATATCGTATCCGGCAGCTGCCGGATGATTCAAATTCTAAGTTCACATAAGAGCAGCTTTTATCAGCTGCTCTTTTTTTGTTAAATGAAAACGATTTTCTGTTATCATAAGAAATTGGTATAAAGGTAATCGACCGACTCAGTTATCCTGATATTAACAGAAATGGTATAAATTCTACACAGAAATTACACACAACTTCACATTTGATTAAACAACTTTTGTTACAATAGGAATAATCCACGAATATGATAATATTCCCAGATCAAAGGAACAATCAGTTCGATAATAGAGTATTGTAAATATTGTGTCGAACATCTAAATAGGTTTTTGATAAAGGTTTTACAGTATTTGAATAGTGCAATTTCGGCTTGGATAACTTGTTTCAATTTTTTGAATTCAGGATTAGATAAATACAGAATGTATCAGTAACAAATTCTGGAATGAACTATGCATAAAAAATTTGACCATAATCAAAATTTTGTTGATATATGGTACGAGGAGGACAAATGAAACAAACAATCTTTATCCTGATTAGCGTTTTAATGGCTATTCAAATTTTCCCCAACGGAGTAGCTATTTTTGATGCCGAAGATGGAGGATGTCTCAAGTTAACCGAGAGTTATGTTAATGTCGTTATCGAAAACCAGGTAAGCTTAGTAACAGCGACCAACAC